>Ga0210138_1000146_pt1 | contig 17265 bp, 12 predicted proteins | sample Browns_ThreeSqC__FD_184850 | JGI IMG/M metagenome (GOLD analysis project Ga0210138, IMG submission 184850) | Wetland microbial communities from the San Francisco Bay, California, USA, that impact long-term carbon sequestration -... | ecosystem: Environmental > Aquatic > Marine > Wetlands ... | reverse complement strand
TACCGCTCACCGTCAACCGCTTACCTTATCTCTATGCGCGCCGCTGTCTACACCGCCGCGGGCGGGCCCGAGGTCATCCAGCTCCGCGAGGTTCCCACCCCGGAAGTGGGACTCGATCAGATCCGGGTGCGGGTGCGGGCCGCGGGGCTCAATCGGGCCGATATTCTGCAACGCCGAGGACGCTATCCGGCGCCTCCCGGCTGGCCGGCCGACATCCCGGGGCTCGAGTACGCCGGCGAGGTCGAGTCGGTGGGGCACGGGGTCACCCGCTGGCATCCGGGCGACCGGGTCATGGGCCTGGTCGGCGGTGGGGCGCACGCGGAAGCGGTGGTGGTGACTCAGCACGAAGCGATGCCCATCCCCGACAACCTCTCGTTTGCCGAAGCCGCCGCCATTCCCGAAGCCTTTCTGACCGCCTACGACGCGCTGGTCACCCGGGGGCGCCTCCAGGGCGGCGAGCGGGTGCTGGTCCATGCCGTGGGCAGCGGCGTCGGTACCGCCGCCATTCAGCTCGCGCGCCAACTGGGTTCCACCGTGTGGGGCACCTCCCGCACCGCCGCCAAGCTGGAGCGGGCCAGGCCCTACGGACTCGAGCATGCGATCGACACCAGCGTGGTGCGATTCTCCGAGGCGGTCGGCCAGCCGATCGACATCGTGGTCGACATGCTGGGCGGCCCCGCCCTGGCCGACAATCTCGAGGTCCTCGCCCCGCGGGGACGGCTCATTCTGCTCGGCTCCCTGGCCGGCACCCGGGCCACGATCGACATCATGCCGATCCTCCGCAAGCGGTTGGAAGTGATCGGCACCGTCATGCGGGCGCGAGGACTCGACGAGCGGGCTCCCCTGGTGCATGAGTTCACCGAGCGGGTTCTGCCCTGGTTCCACCAGGGTCTGTTGCATCCAGTCGTCGGAGCCACCTATCCAATGACCGATCTGGCCGAAGCGCACATCGCCATGGAGCGGGACGAGACGTTCGGGAAAGTGGTTTTGACCTGGTGACCTCACCTCCTGTCCCCCTCTAGCCTCACCCCCTGACCCCCTCTCCACTATTTCCTCACCCCCTGTCCCCCTCTCCACTGCGTGGAGAGGGGGAACGCAGTTCATGCACTTGCTCGGACCGCTTTCCATCCCCAACGCTTCCGGATCCGATCTACTGCGGTTTGGAGCCTCGCCTCCTCTCCCCTCTCCACATGTGTGGAGAGGGGGTTAGGGGGTGAGGTCCACAGCTCCAGCTGCACATCCGCCTCCAGAAACCGATCCACCTTCACCCCGACGGCGCGGATGGCGACGGTGCGCCGGTTGGCCTGGGTGAACGCGCGCCGGGTCGCGTCCCACAGCTCCACGTCGAGCGCTCCGGTCTCCATGGTCAGCGGCAGGCTCTGCCGGGCGGTGGCGTAGTCGGCGTAGGCGAGCGACACCGTGAGCCGGCGCGCCACCAGTTGCCGCTCCCGCAGCCGGTGGCCGAGCTGTTCGGCCAGCCGGCGCAGCAGGGTGTGGAGCAGGCCGAGGTCGTTGGTGTCGGTGGACAGGGTATGCACGGCGCGAAACTCCGCCTTCCGCTCGGGCGGCAGCACCGGCCGGGGATCGACCCCTCGCGCCCGGGCCAGCAGGAGCGGTCCTTCGGCGGGGAAGACGGCGCAGACCTGTCGCTCCTCCAGCGCGGCCACTTCTCCGATCAGCTCCAGCTGATAATCGTCGAGACGCTGGAGGGTTTTGGGGGCGAGATCGGGTAGGACCTCGACGCGTTGCGGTGCCAGGAAGGTCGCTTCGTTCCCCAGAAGGATCTGCAGGATCGGCCACGCGTCGGTCCGGCTGCCGTCGCTTTCTTCCTTTATTACGGTGGTGGCGGCCTGACTCACCAGCTTGTTGGTAGCCACCCCCACCGAGACCGGCAGACGGATCCGGTCCCGGGCCTCGCGCTGAATCCGGAAACCGACATCGAGCGCCGGCCCGAACAGCCCCGCAGTCCCGGTCAGGTCGAGAAAGGCGTGGCCGTATCCTTTGGGCTCGATGACCGGCGCGTATTGCCGGAAGATCTCGTGCAGGGCCCGGGAGGCGCGGGCGTAGAGCCGGGGATTGGGCGGCAGCAGGATCAGATCGGGGCAGACCTTCCGGGCCCGGTGCACCGGCATGCCCCGCGCGATCCCCGCGCGCCGAGCCTCGGGGGAAAGCGCCAGCACCGTGGCCCGATCGGCACCGGGGGCCGCGACGGCGAGCGGCCGGCTCCGGAGCGCCGGCGCCACCAGGCCTTCCAGCGTGGTGCAGAAAGCGGGGGGATCGATGAAGATCACGGAACGGAACACGCGTAATTGCCGATTGCCGATTGTCGATTGCCGATTGTTGAGAATGGGGGAATGGGGGAGTGGGGGAATGGCGAGTGATAAGCGCCCCTCTGTCATTCCGAGCGCAGCGAGGAATCTCAAGGGTCGCTCGGGATGACATCGCTTGTCGTTCCGGGACCCGCCCGTTCCCCTGTTCTCCCGTTCTCCCTACTTATCGCTCCACACCGCCAGCTCGTGTCCATCCGGATCGGCGAAGTGGAATCGTCTCCCGCCGGGGAAGCTGAAGGTGGGGCGGACGATTCTGGCGCCGGCCCCGATCACCTTCTTTTCCATGGCCTCGAGATCCTCGGCGTAGAGGATCACCAGCGGGGTGCCTCCGCCCGGGCGCACCGGCTCCTCGCCGTTGAACCCGCCGTCCATGTGCCCGTCGGAGAAGCTGGCGTAGCTGGGCCCGTAATCCCGAAAGGTCCAGCCGAAGGCCTCGCCGTAGAACCGCTTGGCCTCGGCCACGCTGGCGACGGGAAACTCGATGTAGTTGATCTGGCCGGTCTGCATCTTCAGCTCCTCTGTCGGGTAAGGGGCAACAGGCATCGGGCATCAGGCATCAGGAGTGTCATTCCGAGCGAAGCGAGGAATCTCAAAGGCCGATTGCCCTATGAACCCAGAGCGCAGCACGGCCGTTCGGAAACGGGAGCCTTGAGATTCCTCGGGGCTTCGCCCCTCGGAATGACAGCCCCGTTCCCCCAATCTGTTATCTACTCAGTCCTCAGTCCTCAGTCCTTATTGAACAAGCTCTCCTGCTCCTCGACTGTGGCTTCCTCCGGCGCCGGGCCTTCGAGTTGCCGGTGTCGGCGCATGCCCTCGTCTTCCGGAAATCCGTGCTCCCGCTGGAGGGCCCGGAGCCGGCGGCTCAGCGCGGCGGTATAATCGCGGCCGGCGGAGTGGCGTCCATCGTAGCGGTGCCGGTAGCGCTGGGCCAGCTCGGGGAATTCGCGTTCCAGGTAGGGAAGGAAGCGGTGCCGCGCGGCGGGCCCGAGTCGGAGCGCCGACCCGACCACGTAACGGGCGCCCGCCGCCTTCCCCGCCGCCATCAGGGCCGAGAGTCCGGCCCGATCGTCGGTGAGTCCGGGGAGGATCGGCGCGATCAGGAGTCCGGCGTGAATGCCGCCCTGGGTCAGCTTCCGGAGCGCGGCCAGGCGGGCGCGCGGCACCGGGGAGCGCATCTCGATCCGGCGGAGCAGCCGCGCATCGAGGGTCGAGAGCGAGATGTTGACGCTCACCTCGTGGCGGCGGGCCAGCTGCTGGAGCAGATCGAGGTCCCGCACCACCAGCGGCGACTTGGTGATCAATCCGATCGAGAGACCGCGGTGCGCCAGCAACGCCTCGAGCACTCCCCGGGTGAGCCGGAACCGCCGCTCGGCCGGCTGATAGGGATCGGTGGCGGTGCCGATCACCAGCGTGCAGCCGGCCAGCTTGGCGGGATCCAGGGTCCGGGTCAGCACCTCGGCGACGCCCTGCTTGACCAGGATCTGGCGCTCGAAAGCTTCCCAGGCAGGCAAGGGAGAACGGGAGAACGGGGGAATGGGAGAACGGGATTCGCCGGTTTCTAGCTCCCAGCTCCCAGCTCCCAGCTCCAAGCCTCCATGCAAGCGCTCCATCCTCCACCGATGGGTATCCCGGGCATAGCAGTAGGTGCAGCCGAATTCGCACCCGACATAAGGATTGAGCGACCAGAAGCCCATGCCGGTGGTGGCGGGGGTGTTGAGCACCGAGCGTACGGGCAGATTCAGGAACGTGGTGCCCCGGGCCCGGGTGTCGAGGACGGGGAGGGAGCGAGCTGGGAGCTGGGAGCCAGGAGCCAGGAGCGGGAGTTGGAATGAGCTGGGAGTCGCAGGCCCGTGCCCCGTGCCCCATGCCTCATGCCCGGCTGTTCCCCCGTTCTCCCGTTCTCCCGTTCCCCCGTTCTCCCGCTTCACCCACACCTCCCCCACCCGCACTGGGCGCAGTGGAGGCAGCCCGAGTTCCGGATGATGGGGCCGGCGCACTCGGGGCAGACCCGGATCAAGTTGTAGATCAGCTGGTTACGGTCGGTCCGGGAGTCCGGGGTTGGGGGGAGGGCAGGGGGCATGGCGACCGTCTTCGGTTGTTATTCGGGATACCGAATATACACCGAAGAAAAAGGGCGTCAAGCAGGTCAGCCAGCCAGCCCCATATTTGAGCCATGTCCAGTGTGTTCCTCCTCTACATGCCTCCCGGAAACGCGGAGGCAATGGTTCACTATCAAGACACGATCCGGCAGAAGGTCGCTTTAAGCCGAATCTCGCCCCACATCTCAACCAATTTGCGCGCAAACTTGTTGTCTATCTTCGGCCAGTCGCCGATTGCGGTGTGGGGGTCTACCGGCGGCCCAAAAAACCGCACGAACTTCGAGCGGATGTCGCAAGGAGATGACCTTCTCATCGTCGAAGGAGACTCGGTCAAGCTCATCGGGAAGGTCGCGGCCAAGGTCGAAAGCAAAGAACTCTCGCAGGAATTGTGGCGCCCCTTACGAGGAGACCGTGACACCAGTTGGGAGTTGATCTACTTCATTGCCAATCCTCGAGAGCTAGACCTACCGTTCACGGCATTCTGCTCGCTCTTTGGCTACGCGAAGAATTTCCAGTTGCGCGGCTTTACGCCGGTCGCCCCAGCACGCCTCCAGGAATTCTACGATAAGTACGATGATCTATACTCGATTCTTGTAAGGCTGCAGCAGGGCCAGCCCATCACGCAGAGGACGACCGACATCCTCCTGCCCACCGATGCTCCCGCTACGGAGAGGGCTGAAGTTAGCCCCGAAGAGATTGACGAAGCTCTCCGGGTGCCAGCCGTTTCCGAGCATGTTCGAATCCAGTGGAAGCTGGCGCGCCTCGGCCTCAAGGCCGGAGAGAGGGTGTGGGTTCCGGTTGGAGATCAGGCGAAACTGCGTCAGGCTTTTCAATTCGACTCATTCGACGCCGAGTTCTCTGCAGGCATCGATCTCCCACACTCGTACATTGAGAATATCGATGTTGTCTGGAAGCAAGAGTTCCGTATTGGTGCCGCATATGAAATTGAGAATACGACCTCGATCTATTCTGGTCTTCTCAGATTTGCGGATCTCAATATCATTGCCCCGAATACACTCTATCCCATGTTCATAGTTGCGCCAACGGAGAAGAAGGGCCGCCTGCGAGAGCAACTGCGTCGGCCAGCTTTCAAGAGGCTTGAGCTTGATAAGAAGGTCCGGTTCCTTTCGTATGAGGCAATCGACGAGATCGACCAATTTTTCTCTGGGTCCAGCGCCGGCCTGAACGTAGACGTTATCCTTGCCAAATCGGAGCGAGCGGCGTAGGTCTTGTGTGCGTTCCTGTGCCCCGCTTCGGCTCGGCTATCGCGACGCTGTTGCCGCCGAGACCGTGAACAGGGCCTGCATGCCGGCCTCGAGGTGCGGTGCAACGTGGCAATGGAAAAGCCAGGTGCCCGGGTTGTCGGGTACCATGTCGGCCACGGCCATTTGCATCGCGCCCAGACTCAGCATGTCCGTGCGCATGTGGTTGAACACGACGGTCTGGCCGTGCCAGTGCGGTGCGTGGATCTCGAAGTTGGTCGAGCCGAACACGTACCAGCGCACCCGCTCGCCCTGGGACATCGTGAGGCCGGGCGTGTTGCCGTAGATGAACCCGTTGATGCTTTCCTTGAGGTTGCTGAGGTAAAAGGGATCCGCGAAGGTGCTGGTGCTGTGGCGCGGGATCTTGGCCGGGTCCTTCGCGTACCTGCGGACGTTGTCCTCGAAGTAGCGGCTGGTGTTCTCGTCCATCTCCGCGAACATGACCACGAATTCCCGGTCCACGTCCTTGGGCGTGCCGTCCGGTTTCGCAGCGCCGCGTGCGGTGATGATGATCGGTCCGATCAGGCCGGCGTTGACGTCGGCGGTCTCCAACACGTGGGAGTGGTACATCCAGAGCACCGACGTTCCCTCCCCCGGCGCCGGGCCCGCCCGCTCAACGACCGGCCAGACGTAGATGTGGGTTCCGCCGGGCGGCACTCCGTCATCCGCCTTGTCGCCCGCGGATGTGCCGTCGGCGTAGGGCGCCCCCTCCGAGTCCTTCCGGTAGAACACGCCGTGCGGGTGCATGCTGAACGGATGGTCGGCGTTGTTCCGGAAGACGACCCGGATCGTATCGCCGACTTCGGCCCGGAGGAGCGGCCCGAGAATCCCGAGGTGCTCCCAGGCGGCCGGCCGTGGCTTGAGTGTGGTGAACGTGCTGTCGGTGTACTCGCGGTAGATCGCCTTCTTGTAGATTCGGCCGATGCGGTCCGCCCGCGGCTCCACCAGCTCGAGCGCCAGGCCCTGGAACGGCTGGCCCGTGATGCGGTCGAGGGCGGCCGGCGCATAGTTCCAGGTCACCGTGTCGGCGGCGACATAGTAGGTGCGGGTACGACCGGAGGATTGATTGGAGGCGGACCCACATCCAGCGCCGGCAACTCCTGCGAGCAAGACGACCGCAACAATACAGCGGGCTCCCAGTGCCATGACTCCTCCTTGGCTTGGGGCGGAATGATCACCTGGTGGGAAGGCGTCGAATATAGGGGCAGAACGGGGTGACCTGCTACCGGGGACAAGAGAAATAGTCCCTAGCCCCGGTCCTCCAACACCTCGTCAACCCAGGCCTTCATGATGGTCAGGAAGGCGGGATTGAAGGTTCCTGCCGGGTAGTGCTTCAGACTCTCGGCTTCGGTCGGCCAGTCGTTCAAGAGGTGATCCGAGTTCGCGGCCGTGGCGAACCGTCCCCAGCCGGGATGCCCCGCGTTCACGATGTCGGCCACCAGCTGGTGATCCACGGCATAGGTGACGAAGTCGCTCGCTCCGTGGACCGCGAGGACGTGGGTGTTCACCCGGCTCCAGTACGAGGCGAAGTTGGTCTGAGCCAGCTGGCGCCAGAACAGAGGGATCTTCTCGTTGAACATCCCGTCGGGGAACGTCTCCTCGACCGCGGCACGGAGGTCGGGGTGTTCTTGACTGACCTGCTCGGGGCTTTCGCCCTCGCCGAGGATCAGCCCGTGGATCCGGGCCGCTTGCCTCACCCGCTCGTCGGCCTCGGCGTAGGAAGCCCCTCCCAGCAGCGCCTGGTACCGGACGACATCAAGGAGATACTCGTGCCAGGTACGCGCAACAACCCCGTACATCACGAGCCCGCGAACGGAGGTCTCGGTTGCGAGGATGGGGCCGAACGCGCCGCCCATGCTGTGACCAAAGATGAAGGCCCGTGTCGTGTCGACATCGGCGAGTGACCGCAACTGCGCCAGCGCCTGTCGATAGATGTCGAGTTCGGCGGGAAAGTCCACCTGTGAGTAGGGGCCTCCTTCGCTGTCGCCTACGCCGGGCTTCTCCACCCTCACGGTCACAAACCCGCGATCGGCGAAGTCGAACAGGATCGGCGCGTCCGGGCCCGAGCTGCTGAGGTTGTAATCGTAGGAAATCGGAGTGTACCCCGGGATGAAGAAGAGCGCCGGGTGGCGTCCGGGGTCCCGGGGATGCGAGATGATGGTCCGGAATCGGTGTCCCTGGCTGAGCACATCGCTATACGCGACGACGTAGTGCGTGTTACCTGGGTCGCGGGGCTTCTCGGCCAGAGGGGCGCGAAGGGTCAGCCGCTTGCCATCCCGCAGCACGTCCAGCCGCACCTCGGATCCGGCCGGGATCTGCCGAACCGTCTCGGCAAAGGTCGCGACCCTCGCGGCCTGCCCGTTGATGCTGAGGAGCAGGTCACCAACCCGCAGGTGGGCACGATCAGCCGTGAGGCCCGGGAGGATGAGGGTGATCTGAATCGCGTCGCCCGCGCCGACGTCGTTGGCCTCTGCCGCCGCTGGGGTTACCGGACCGAAACCGGCGCCCAGCATCCCGCGACGGGGGAGGCCCTGCCCGGCGAGCGGACTGGGAAGAAGCAGGATGGCGCCCAAAGCGAGAGTCGAGGCGATTCGCATGAGAACCTCTGTGGCCCAGGAGCCGGAGTGGACGAGCGAGCGGGAATGAACCTTGGCGCAGGTCTACGGACCCGGGGCCTCGCCGGATTCAGGTGCGTCGAGATCTCCGCTTTCAGCTACGGGCATTTCGGTCTCCCTTGGCTCGTGGCACCAGCTGGCTATTGTTGGAAACGATCGGAGGGAAACCGGCACATGAATCGGCCATGATCACCAAGCGGCTCAGTCGGATCCTGCTGGTCGGCTATGGGTTGTTGGCCGCTGCGGCGGTTGCCTATGAGCTGAGCATCCGGATCTTCGATCGGGGGAACTCCGAATTCGCGGGGATGTTGTCCGTGGTGGTGACCTTTCCGTCCAGTCTCCTGATGATCGCGATCGGCAAGACGGCATTTGGGGTTAATGTGGGCGATTCGGACGCTTCTTTCGTGGTGATCCTCGGCCTCTCGGTACTGGCAAACGCGGCTCTTATCTGGGCTATTCTGGGCCTGCTGAATCGCGCGAGGGAGAAATGAGGTCAGGCGCCCGGCGGCGACGAAGCGCAGTCTTGTCTCCGCCCGTCCCCCGCGGCAGGTTGAAGGCGGTACGCCTGACTCCGCCGTCCCGTCCCCTCCAGGAGTAGATCGTGCGATTCCTCTCCCGATTCAATCCCTCCGCGGCACCCGCCAACGCCTCAGCCATCCAGGCCTTGGAGCAGCTCGCCGCGCAGAGCGCCGCCCCGAGCCGGCCTTCCTTCAGCGCGGTCGCCGCGAGGATTCTGTTGCATGCCGGGTTCCTCGTGATCGCTGTCGGTTGTGTTCTCGCTTACGAGCACTTCAAGGCGGAGGGCCAGTCCACCGCGGCTCTGGTGAGCCTGGTGGCGGCCGCGGGGTTCGGGTTCGCTCCGATCCGGGACTTGATCCGGATCGTGTTCGCCATCGAGGGCAAGGCGCTTCACCTGGTACACCTGCTGGGCGGGTTGGCCTTGATCGGCCTGCCGGTGGCCGGCGTCGTCTCCGGCGCTCCGGTGCTGACTCACGCCGCGATGGCGCCCTTCGCCATCATGGCCGCGGCCCAGGCGGTGATGCACCAGGACCATCCGCGCAATGCCAAACAGGCCGCGGCGCTCCAACGCTTCGCGGAGAGTCTCCCCGAGGTGGCCCAGTTCGCCGGCTCCAAGGACCTGACCTCGCCCGAGAACGCTCGCCGTGCGGTGGTGGTGCTCTCCGACATCCTGACCAAGGCCCAGGTGTTGGGCCAGACCGAGCTGGAGGCCGATCCGGGATTCCAGAGCGCGCTCCGCCAGGTCTCCACCCGCTTCGGCGCGAACCTCGGCTTGGACGCGGTGGATCTCGTCCTCAATCAGCTGGCCGCCAACCCGGCGACCGCCGCCCAGGCCGCCGAGCTGCGCAAGGAGCTCGCCTCCGCGCGGAGCGCGATTGCTGGAACCCAGAGTCACTAGCCCGCCATTTCCTTGACTGATCCGACTGCCGGGCTCGCCGCCGGTCTGCGCGACCGATACACACTCGAGCGCCTGCTTGGGCGCGGGGGGATGGGTGCCGTCTATCTCGCCCGGGATCTCAAGCACGACCGGCCGGTGGCTTTGAAGGTGCTGCTCCCCGAGCTCACCAGTTCGGTGGGCCCCGACCGGTTCCAGCGCGAGATCAAGCTCGCCGCCCGGCTCCAGCATCCTCACATCCTCACGGTTCACGACTCGGGCGAAACGGCGGGCCAACTCTGGTTCACCATGCCGTACGTCGAGGGCGAATCACTGCGGGATCGGTTGCGCCGGGATCGGCAGCTGCCGCTGGAGGAGGCGCTGCGGATCACGCGGGAAGCGGCCCAGGCACTCCAGTACGCTCACGATCATGGAGTGGTTCATCGGGACATCAAGCCCGAGAACCTGCTCCTGACCAGGGACGGCAGCACCCTGGTGGCCGATTTCGGGATCGCCCGGACCGTGGAAGGCGATGAGCACGTGACCAAGACGGGCATCAGCCTGGGCACGCCGGCCTACATGAGCCCGGAGCAGGCGAGTGCGGAGCAGACGGTTGATGCGCGCTCCGATGTCTACTCGCTCGGGGCGGTGCTCTATGAGATGCTGGCGGGGGAACCGCCGTACACCGGCTCCAGCCTGGTGGCGATCGTCACCAAGTGGCTCACCGGCCCGGTGCCCAGCGTCCGCGCGGTGCGGCCCGAGGTGCCTGAGAGCGTCGACCAGTCGATCCAGCGGGCCCTGGCGCAGTCCGCCGAAGACAGGCTTCCCACCATGGCCGAGTTCGTCCGGATGCTTCAAGGGGCGCCATCAGGCTATACCCCTCTAGCGACTCCCGCCATCACTCCGGTAGCCGCCGCGGCAGGCCGGCGGCGCGTGCCAGCTGCGGTGGTCGCGCTGGCGCTCGGGGCCCTCCTCGCAGGGGCCTTCTTGGCGTGGCGACACGCCCGTGAGGAATCTCGGACGCGGCCGAAGGTGCTCGCGGTGCTCCCGTTCGAGAACCTGGGCGACTCGGCGGACGCGTACTTCGCGGATGGCGCCACGGAGGCGGTGCGAGGCAAGCTGTCGCGCGTGGCGGGTCTCGAGGTCATTGCCCGGGGGAGCTGCAATCAGTATCGGCGCACCACCAAGGCGCCGCAGGAAATCGCGCGCGACCTGGGGGCCGACTACCTGCTGACGGCCACGGTGCGGTGGGACAAGGCTGCGGGTCGCCCGAGCCGGGTACGAGTGACCCCCGAGCTGGTGGACGCGAGCTCCGGGCACGCACCACGGACCCTGTGGCAGGAACCGTTCGACGCAGCTCTCACGGACGTCTTCCAGGTCCAGGCCGACATTGCAGGCAAGGTGGTGGGTGCGCTCGACGTCGCGCTGGGTGACAGTGCGCGGCAGGAGCTGGCGACCAAGCCCACCGCGAACCTCGCGGCCTACGATGCCTTCCTGAAGGGCGAAGCCGCCTCGCAAGACATGGCGGCAGTCGATCCACCGAGCCTCCGGCGCGCCATTGCGTTCTACCAGCAGGCGGTGGCGCTCGACTCGATGTTTGTCCCGGCCTGGGCCCAGCTCGCGCGGGCGCAGGCGATCTTGTATGGCAACAGCTCGCCCACCCCCGAGGTGGCTGCTCAGGCCCGCCTTGCGGCGGAGCGGGCGCAGGCCGTCGGACCCGGCCGGCCCGAGGGCCAGCTGGCGCTCTGCGTGTATTACCGGCAGGTGCAGCTCGATAGCCGACAAGCGCTCGCGGCCTGCGAGGCGGGGCTCAAACTGGCACCGAACAACATCGCCCTGCTCTCGAACACGGCGGCGAGCGAGCAGAGCCTGGGCCGCTGGGAGGCCTCGGTCGAGCCGCTCAGGCGGGGCGCCGCGCTCGATCCCCGCTCCCCGAGCGCCTCCCGGCGTCTCGCAAGCACGTTCCTCTATCTACGCCGGTATCCCGAGGCGCGGTCGGCCATTGACCGGGCCCTCACGCTTGCCCCTGCCAACGTCTACAGCATCGAGTTGAAAGCCATGATCGCGTTGGCTCAGGGCGACCTGGCCGGCGCCAAGGCCGTCGTGCAGACGGGGATCGGGGCCGTGGAGGCTGCGTCGCTGGTGGCCTTTTTCGGTACGTATGAAGACCTCTACTGGGTACTGGATGACGCCCAACAGCAGCAGCTCCTCACCCTGCCGGTGAGCTACTTCGACGACGACCGCGGGAACTGGGCCCTGGTACGTGCCGAGACCCATGCCCTGCGCGGGAATCAAGGATTGGCCCGGGCCTACGCCGACTCCGCCCGGCTAACGTACGAGGAGCAGCTCCGGGCCACGCCGAATGATGGCCAGCGACACGTCCTTCGGGGGCTGATGCTGGCCTATCTGGGCCGCAAAGCCGAGGCGATCCAGGCGGGAGAGCGGGCGGCTGAGCTCTGGCCCATCAGCCGGGATGCGAATCAGGGCGCCTACATCCAGCACCAGGTCGTGCGCATCTACCTGCTGGTGGGAGAGCCGGAGCAGGCGCTCGATCGGCTCGAGCCATTGCTCAAGCAGCCGTACTACCTCTCACCCGGCTGGCTTCGCGTCGATCCCAGCTTCGCGCCGCTCAAGGGCAACCCGCGCTTCGAGAGGCTGGTGGCGGAAAAGCAGGCTTCGTGATTTAAAGAGCGAACAAGTAATACGGGAGGGCGGCATGGCGGTCCGCATCGTTCGACTCGGCACCGCTCGGCTCCCAGGAGAAGGCCTCCGCATCGGAACGGTGCGGCGCCCGCCGCGCGGGGTGTCGAAGAGCCGATACGCCAAAGACAACTGGTATGACGTCTGGTTTCCGGAGCTGGCGCCCAGCGCCAGGATCATCAAGCTGGCGCAGGCAGCGGAGACCGAGCGACAGTGGGCCGACTTCGTGAAGCGGTATCGTGCGGAAATGGCAACCCCGGAGCAGCGCCGGCTGCTCGAGCTGCTGGCCGCCCTGTCTCACCACGCCGATTTCTCGGTCGGTTGCTACTGCGAGAACGAATCGCGGTGCCATCGGTCCGTGCTTCGGCTGTTGCTTCAGGAGCACGGCGCAAGGCTAGCCTGAGTGACCCGCTTGCGGGGACCTGCGACTGGCGACTCGTGACTTGCGACCTCTGACCTGGCGGCCAGCCTGCCGCGTCACGGACTCTGGGCAGGGCGATCTCTGCCTACCAGCCCCCCGTCCACATACCCGCCCGGCCCCCCATTGGCCAGCACCTGGTACCACCCCTCCCGCAGCGAGTCCACCTGAATGCTTTCGCCTGGTTGGAGGATTCGGACGATCGGTGCTTTGCCGCTCGGGCCGGCCCGGACGTTGACCCAGGTGCTCGCGTAGCGACGTTCTCCGGTTTCAGAGTGCCGGGGCGGCGCCGCTGGAGGTAGGGTGGGCGGAGGGGCAGGAGCCGGGGTAACGGCAGTTGCTGGGGAATCGGCGACGGCCGGGCGGAGCGACTCGCTGGGAGCCGGGGGTGATATCACCGTCACAGGCTTGGCAGCAGGGACCGGCGCCGATGGCGGAACGGCGGTCGGCACGGACGGGTTGCCGACCGTGACCTGCAGCTGCCGTGAGATGCCGGCGACGACGAACAGAACGGCCGCCGCTGCGCCGACGATCACCCATGGCGGAATGGGGCGCCGTCGCGGCGAGGAGGGAGCCTCCAGCGGAGTCTGGCACCGAGGGCATTGAGACGCGACGCTCAACGCCTTCTGGCCACATTGCGGACACTGGATGTAGGACATACCTGAGTCGGACCCCTGCGGGAACCCCTGAATAGTACTGCTCCGATCGTCACGCCGTAACGCTCGACACGGTCCATCAGATTTGGGATGGTGTTCGAGGCTGCGAGGGAGCAGAACCGGTTACACGAGCGGTGCCCCCTGGCGCGGGCCGAGCCCCCTGATCATCAACTAGTCCAGGCCGGCCTTTCGCAGCAGCCCCCGGTAGCGCGGGTCGCTCCGGAGCGGGACGGGCCATGCCATCAGGCTGGTCGGAGGCAGGTGGCTTCCCTCTCGGAAGAAGGGGAGCGCGACGTCACGCTCCTCGCACGCTTTCTCCAGCAGGCCAAACGCCTCCTCCACCTCGCCCACGGCTGCGCAGACGCAGGCCAGATGCAAAGCGCGGACATATTCCTGGCTCGCGCGCGTCCGGAGCTCATCGAGGAGTTGCCGGGCCTCGCCGCTGCGACCGGCCTCGGCGTATCCGACCGCGAGTGCCGCCACCATCCAGGGGAGGCGATTAGACAGCTCGACGGCCGCCTCGAGTTCCGGGAGGGCCGCCTCATAGCGCGATGCGGATGCGTGGGTGCACCCAAGCAGCCACCGCGCCAGGACGGACTGAGGGTCGAGCTCGATTGCCTCGCGCAGGCGCTCGATGGCCGGGGCGGTACGACCGGCGTTGAGCAGCATCCACCCCAGGTGGGTCTTCGCGAAGCTTGACATCGGCTCGATCTCGACCGCCCGTTCATCCTCGGCAATGCTCTCGTCCAGCCGGAGGCGTGAGGCGCACAGCGTGGCGTACCAGTAGCGGGCGAGGACGTGGCGCGGGTTCAATGCGATGGCCCGCTGCAGCTCGCGCTCGGCGGCCGCCCAGTCCCAGTCGTAGACCAGATGGATGAACCCCAGCGAGGTGTGCGCCTCGGCGAGCCCGTCGTCGATCGCCAGCGCGCGCTGGGCCGCCGCCTTCGCTTCGGGCATGACTTGCAGCGGTGGGCGCAGGCCGAAGAACGCGAGCAGGGTGTACGTCTCGGCGACGCCGGCATGGGCCGCGGCGAACTGCCCGTCGAGCGTGAGTGCCTGCTGGAAACAGGCGAGGGCCTTGGCCAGGCCCGGCCCGCTGCGCTCGTTCGAGAAGTACTGGTTCGAGATATAGCGTCCCTTCAGGTACAGCTGGTAGGCCTCGAGGTTTTCCGTCGACGCCCTGATGAGCGAGCGCTGTTCCTTCGGCGCCGAGCGCTCGACGATCTCGCAGTAGACCATCGTCTGGTTGAGCAGCTGGAAGGCGATCTCGCCGAAGGTGAACGGTCCCGGGAGTCCGACGTGCGCTCCCTCCAATTGGCCGTAGAGGAAGTTGAGAATGCAGTTGCAGGCGAACGCGACGTCACGGTTCATGCCCGCGGTGCTCGACCTGAACGCCTGCACATAGTCCGGCACCGGCTTCGCGCTGCGATAGGTTCGGCCCCTGAACACCGGGGCGTATAGCGCCACCGTGCCGGCCTCCCGGTCCACGCTCTGGATACTGACGTTGATCAGCGCGCCGTGGTAATCCGCGATCAGCGGCAATTGGGTATCCACCGCGTTCTCCGTCAGCCATCGGGCGAAGTTGGTCCGCTTCCCATCGATCGAGCAGTCGGTGACCGTGAAGCCATCGGTCTCGAATCGGATATCCGGGCCGTCGGAGCGCTCGAAGATGTTCACGATCTCGACGGCGGCCGCCTTGCCGGCCGGGAGCGGCACGTGGCAGGCCAGGGCCTTGTCGGTGAAGGCCTCGCCCGTCCTGCCGTCGAATACCTTCGGCTTCTCCTTCCCCAGATCAGCGAGGTCGATGCCGGTGATCCAGCCGATGATCGGATGACTGAAGAGGTCCTTGTAGGTAGGCGCGTCTTTCCCGTAGGTGAGATGCACGTCGGAAAAGGCCGGAATCATGAGAAAGGTGTACCCGTTCCGGGGCGCGTCCCCGGTGATACGTCCAATCGTGTTGGCGTCGTAGACCGCGATGCTCGCCGCCAGCGCGTCCCCCGGCAACTGGTGCACCAGCAGCAGATCGCGGGTGGTGATCCCGCCCTGCTCGTCGGTCATCAGGTAGGGGATGGTCCCCCCGATCCAGTTGCCCCTGGGGAGCCGGGCCAGCAGGCGCTCGTCACCGGAAACGGCGTACAGATTCTCAGGCGCCTCCTCCAGCTCGGCCTGAAAGTCGGCCACGCTCATCGGCGTTCCAGTGGCGGCCACGCCGACCGGCATTGCACTGGCAGTTTTCATCGGAAATCCCCGTTGTGGTAGAGCGTAGCGGTCACGGCTTCCTGGGCGGGCACGAGTGCCGACTCCAGCCGCACCCGGCGCGTGCTACCACGCTCCGGCGGGCGGTCCTGGCTGGCTCCTGGGTGGCAACCTGCGGCTGGAAGAAGCGGTCGCAGATGGCGGCCGCCGGGTGCTCAGTGCGCGGCGGCCATCTGCTGAGCGAAGCGACCGGTGGGACCCGCCAGCATGACCTCGAATCGTTGTGCGATGGCCCGGGCGATGTGGTCCTGGATCGCGAAGACGTCGTCCAGCTCGCTGTCGTAGCGCTCGGACCAGAGATGGTAGCCGTCGCCCACGTTGACGAGCTGGGCGGTGATCCGCACCCGGTTCCCGGCCTTCCGAACGCTGCCATCGAGCACGGTCGCCACCTTGAGCTTCGCCCCGACCTCGCTGATATCGGCGCCCTTGCCTTTGAACGCGAACGACGAGGTGCGCGCGGCCACGTGCAGGCCAGGGAGCTGGGTCAAGGCGTTGATGATCTCCTCCGCGATCCCGTCGCTGAAGTATTCGCTTTCCGGATCGGAACTCTGATTCTTGAACGGCAGCACGGCGATGGACCGGTCCGGAACCGCGGCGGCAAGTGGCTCGGTGGAGTGCTGGGTGCCAAGGGCTTCGGCGAACTGCGCCGCCGTCGAGAACCGATCGGCGGGCAGGGTGGCCATGGCCTTTCTCACCGCCGCGTCCACCGCTTCCGGAACCAGTTCCCGGACCAGACGCGGTGAGGGAGCCGGCGAGGTCAGCTGACTCGCGATGATGGCCGTGAGGCTCGACCCCTTGAAGGGTGGCTCTCCCACCAGCATCTCGAAGAGGACGCAACCCAGGCTGTAGATATCGGCGCGGCCGTCGATGTACTGGCTCCCGTCGATCTGTTCCGGGCTCATGTAGGCCGGGGTTCCGACCAGACTGCCCACTTGCGTCAACTGCCCCCCGCCGGCGGCGGTAATCGCCCGCGCGATCCCGAAATCGGTGACCAGGGCGTGGCCGGCCGATAGGAGGATGTTTTCCGGCTTGATGTCGCGGTGCAGGACATTGTGGTTGTGCGCGTAGCTAAGCGCGTCGGCCACCTCGCGCGCGACCTGGAGCGCGTCTTCAAGCGTAAGTTGCCGCTCGCGATTGAGGCGCTCACGGAGGGATTCGCCGTCGATGTACGGGATGACGTAATACAGGAAGCCGTCGGCCTCGCCCGAATCGTGGAGGGGGAGGATGTGAGGATGGTTCAGCCCGGCGGCGGTAGTGATCTCGCGGAGGAATCGCTCAGGGCCGAGCGCGGCGTCGAGCTCGGGGTTCAGCACCTTGATCGCGACTTTGCGATGGTGCTTCAACTCCTCGGCCAGGTAGACCGTGGCCGTGCCCCCACGCCCGAGCTCGCGCTCGATTGTGTAACGGTCAGCGATGGCAGCTCGCAGGCGGGACTGCGGGTCAGACACGGAGGGATTCACTTGTGACGGAATGATAACGGTCGGTACCAGTCGCGGCCAGTACGAGAGATTCTAAGCAGTTCCTCACACCGTCTCG
>Ga0210138_1000145_pt1 | contig 17268 bp, 19 predicted proteins | sample Browns_ThreeSqC__FD_184850 | JGI IMG/M metagenome (GOLD analysis project Ga0210138, IMG submission 184850) | Wetland microbial communities from the San Francisco Bay, California, USA, that impact long-term carbon sequestration -... | ecosystem: Environmental > Aquatic > Marine > Wetlands ... | reverse complement strand
GATCTCATCCACCGCCCGATGGAGATGCGTGGTGTCGGTCTCGTAGATCGCCACTGGCCAGCCGGCCCCAATGGCCAACGCGGCCCAACCGCAGCCGATCTCACCAGCCCCGATGATGGCGACCCTGGGCTGCTCGAACCTGGTCATGCAGGCCTCCGAGCGTAGGATTGGACTCCGTGCCTACGATAATGGGGCCCAGTGCACTGCGCCAATGAGAGAGAGGCGCCAGAGCGGTGACGCCGCTGATTTCGAGAGCGGCTCGGCGACCTCTAAGGCCGCATGGGCATCCCTGCAGTCGGGCGGTGGGATGGTATGATTAGATGCGAAGGTGGATGTCCGGTCGTGGAAACCATGACTTTGGCGAGGCGGAGGGTGACGCGCAAATGAGCGAGACCGGGGTGCAGGATTGCCGGGCTTTGGGTCGCCAGTTGGTGGACACTTTCGGGAAGGGATGGGAAAAGGGAAACCCCGATCTCATCATGTCGGTGTTCGCTCCCGATATCGTCTTTCTGGACGCTCCCTTCGCAGAGCCCCGACGCGGCCAGGAAGAAGTCCGGGAGTACTGGGCTGACGTGCCGCTCCATCAGTCGGAGGTCCGCTTCCGTTCGGGAGAGATCTTCACCACTGGGCCCTGGTTCGCTACCGAGTTCAGGTGCAGCTTCCGCCGCCGTCGGACTGGCGAATGGGTGGAGGCCCGGGGCGCACTGTTCTGTGAGACCGTTGGCGACTTGATCGGGGAGATGCGCATGTACTGGCATCGGAGGTAAATTGGGCTGGTCCCACAGGAGGACACCGCAAGCGGAATCGCGTCCTCAGAGGGCTCCGTTGTTGGTCGTGGGGGCAAGACCTAATGCCAAGTCCCACAAGAGCTTCACTCGCTGGCATATGTTTCGCCATTGACCTTCCGGCTTCTTGTAATTCCACCACGCCGGAGGCCCTATGAAAACCCTGCTGATGTTCCCGGTCGTAACGAGCGCCCTCTTGCTGGCGCCCGTTACTGGTATGGCAGGCGATTCCCCTATACGGGTCTGGCTGGATGAGGATACCTACGCCCGAGGGGAGACGGCCCAGGTCAAGGTGAAGGCGGCCCACGACGGGTACCTGATGGTGTTTAGAGCCACCACCGAGGGCCGCGTTCGGGTCTTGTTCCCGCTGGATCCATCTGACGACAACTTCATCCGTGGCGGCCGGACCATTGAGCTCCACGGGAGGGGCGATCGAGAAGCCTTTACGGTAGATGATCCAGGCGGCACCGGGACGGTTTACGCCGCGCTCTCCCCAGACCCCTTCAACTACACCGAGTTCGTCCGCGGGGACCACTGGGACTATCAGGCACTTTCCAGCTACCGGGTCACCGATGACGCCGAGGAGCAGTTGACCAGCTTGACGGACCGGATGGCCGCAGGGGCACACTTCTCCTACGACCTGGTCCAGTACGACGTCCCCAGCGCTATCGCCCACGACTACCGGCCCTACGACTCGTATGTTCGATATTACGAGCCGTTCTATAGCCCCTGGTATGGCTGCTGGAGCTGCTACTCCTACGGCCCAGGCATCAGTGTTGGGATCTCGTTCGGGTTCCCGTGGTACTACCCGGCTTACTACCCGTATTGGGGCTACCCGGTTTACGGCTATCCCAACTATCCGATCTATGGATACCCCTACTACCACGGCTACTATGGCGGCTACTACGGCGGCTATTACGGATACCCCGGTGGATATCCGCACTACGTCGGGAAGCCGGGCCTCACGCCTCCGACGACTCCATATCGGCCCCGGGGCTGGTCGGGCGGCTGGGTGAATACCACCCCGGTTGGGTTCCGTCCCCGCGGGGCCAACGGTGCGACCGGAGTGACCACGCCGATCATGGATCGCCGGCCGGTTGGGAAGGTGGATGCGCGTCCTCGGTACAATCCGTTGATCGGGGACACCTATCGACGCACGGCTAACCCGACTGCACCTGGCGCTCGCCCGGAAACCAGGCCACAGGTCGGTGCCAGCCAGCCCAGAATCAGGGAAGGGGGCAGTGCGCCGGACGCTCCGCGTGTTTCCAGTGGCGGCGGAGAGTCGCGTCGGACCTACGGTGGGACCTACACCGCCCCCGCTCCGAGCAAGGGCTCCGGTGGATCTTACGGCTCGCCTAGGAGAGGTGGTGGCGGCGGATCGTATAGCCCGCCGAGCAAGAGTGGCGGCGGATCGAACAGCGCACCCAAGGGTGGTGGCGGTGGCGGTGGTGGTGGTCGTGGGATGAGTGGAGGCAAGTCGGCACCGTCGTCACACGGTGGCTCGGGAGGCCGGAGACGATAGTAGGATCGCCAAAGGTCGAAAGAAAAGGGGGAAGGGTCGCTCGGGACCCTTCCCCCTTTTTCGTGGCCGGATCAGGTCTGTTGTCGCTGAGCTACCAGACCACCGCCTGCTCGGTTCTGACCATCTCATCTCCCGCCTTGCATCCGAACGCCTTGGAAAACTCGCTCAGATTGGACAAGGGCCCGTTGACCCGGAAGATCCCCGGAGAGTGAGGGTCAGTGAGCACCTGGAGGCGGGTTCGCTGCGGGCGCTGCAACTGCCGCCAGATTTGCGCCCAGGCCAGGAAGAAGCGCTGATCGCCGGTCCATCCATCGATAGGAGCCGGCTCCGGCTTTCCCTCGAGCGTGCGGCGATAGGCCCCGTAAGCGATGGTGAGACCGCCCAGGTCCGCCAGGTTCTCTCCCAGGGTCAGGCCTCCATTGACATGGAGGGTGTCGATCGCGACGTAGCCGTCGAACTGACGAACCACTACGTCCGCGCGCTGCTTGAATCGCTCTTCATCCTCCGTCTGCCACCATCCGCTCAGGTTGCCATCGGCGTCGAACTGACGCCCCTGGTCGTCGAAGCCGTGGGTGATTTCGTGTCCAATCACCGCTCCCATGCCCCCGTAGTTCACCGCGTCGTCCGCGGCAGGATCGTAGAAGGGCGGCTGCATGATCCCGGCGGGGAACACGATCTTGTTGTTCAGCGGGCTGTAGTATGCGTTCACCGTGGGAGGGGTCATCCCCCAATCGGACTTGTCCCTGGGCTTCCCGATCTTGGCCAGGTCACGGTTGTAGTCGAAAGTGGCCGCGCGGGAGACGTTTTCCGCGAACGGACCTGGCGTGACATTCAAGGTGCTGTAGTCGCGCCACTTGTCCGGGTAGCCGATCTGATTGATGATCGCGTCCAGCTTGGTGAAAGCCTTGGCTTTCGTCTCCTCGCTCATCCAGTCGAGCTTCTCCAGCCTGCGCCGGAACTCAGCCTGGATGTTCTGGACCATGGTCAGGGCCCGCTGCTTCGCCTCAGGCGAGAAATTGGTCGCCACGTAGGCCTGCCCCAGAATCTCACCCAGGCCGGTGTCCGCCTGGGCCAGGCAACGCTTCCAGCGAGGCTGCATCTCGCTCACTCCCCGCAGGGTGTGGAGCCGGAACTCCCAGTCTTCCTTGACCAGGGACGCGCTCAGCACGGCCGCTCTGCCATTCAGGAGCTGCCAGCGGAGATAGGTCTTCCAGCTGTCGGTCGATGCGTTCGCGGCCAGGGAGTCGACGGCGCGCAGGAAATCGGGCTGGGAGACATTGACCTCAGCCAGCCCCTTCATTCCCAGCTGATCGAGGAACGATTCCCAGGGGATAGACGGGGCCATCGTCTTCAGGTCGGCCACCTTGGTGAGATGGTAGGTCTTTTCCGGGTCGCGCTGATCGACCAGGGTCATCGAGGCGCGGGCCAGCGCGGTCTCCATCCCCATGACGGTCCTGGCCGAAGCCGCCGCCTTGGAGGGATCCTGGCCCAGCAGGCCGAACATGCGGGTTACATGCTCGACGTACTTGTCCCGGAGCGCGGCCGAAGCCGAGTCGTCCCGGGTGTAGTAGTCGCGGTCGGGGAGGCCAAGGCCTGCCTGGTAGAGATCCCCGATGACCCGCGCGCTGTTCTTGGCGTCCGGCGTCGAGTGAAACACCACCGGCGCAAAGACCTCGAGCTGTTGGAGGCGCACCCAGGCCCCGATCAGGTCGGAGCGACTTTTGATCTTGTCGATCCGCTTGAAGTCGGCCTCGAGGGGCTTCACGCCTTCCTTGTCGGCGGCGACCGAGTCCATGCAGCCGGCGTAGTAGGTACCCAGCTTGCGGGTGTCGGGATCACTGGCGGTCTTGGCTTCGCTGGCCGCCTTTTCAAGGGTGGATTTCAGCGCCGCGTAGTTGCGCTCGTACAGCTCGTTGAAGCTCCCCCAGCGGGACTGGTCGCCGGGAATGGTGCTCCGGTCCAGCCACCCGCCGTTGGCGTAACGGAAGAAGTCCTTGCACGGCGCGCAGGTAGTGTCTGTGTTGGCACGATCCAGGGGCTTCGGATGGTCGGCCTGAGCGGATACGGTCCCCGCCGCAACGGCAAGACAGCCCAGGAGGGCGATCGCACGAGTACCAAGGGTCATGTTTGTCGTCTCTCTCCTCAGTTCAGGTGGTTCCGAGTTTGCGTCGGGCGTAAGACAACCCCCACTCCAGAAGGTCGACGCTTCGGAGGCCGACCCGCATGGCTTGATCGATCGCGGCTTCCTCCTCCGCCTGCTGGTCGAGCATGAAATAAGGAAGCAGCGCGCCCCCGACACGGTTCCCGCTGGCGCAATGAAGGAAGACAATCTTTCCGCCGGCGTCCCGGAGCGTATCAAGGATCCTGGTCAGAGGCTCGTCGTTCAGCGCACCATGGCGAACCGGGATGTTCACGTACTCCATGCCGAGTTTGCGGACAGCTTGGGGTTCGTCAATCGGCCGCGGCTCCATCGGATCACGGATGTCGAGGACCAGACTCGCACCCGCCGCTTTGAGCGCTTCCAGGTGCCGAAGCTCCGGCTGGCCGCCGGTCACCAGCGTGGGTGTGGCTTGGCAGGCGTTGGCGACGCCGGCAATGGCATCCAGCGGAGTGGGCATGAGGTCTTTGGGGTTGATAGGTCGGTCATAAAGATGATGTCCAACCCCGGACATGGAAGGCCGCCCAGAATCCCCAAATCGAATATCTTTCAGGCCGAATGAGTGCTTCTCCGACGGAACCACCCCCAGGCCGTCTGCCCGGTCGTCGGTTCTCCGCGAACCGTCTCCATCGTTCATGATCTGGTACATCGCCATTGGGAGCGCGATCGGGGGAGTCACCCGCTACCTCCTCGGCGGCTGGATTCAGCGACTTTTCGGGGGCTCCTTCCCGACCGGAACGTTGGTCATCAATGTGACCGGCTCCTTCCTCCTGGGGCTGCTTCTCCGCTATGCCCTGGAGACCCCGGTCATCAGTCCGGAGGTGAGGGGGTTCCTCACCATCGGGATCTGCGGCGGGTACACTACCTTCTCGACCTTCAGTTATGAAACCCTGAGTCTGCTGGAGGACGCGCAGTATCTGCGTGCCGGCTGGTACGTAGCGGCCAGCGTAATTGTTTCTCTGCTCGGTGTATTCCTGGGGTCCCTGCTGGCGAGGGAGCTCCTCGTCCTCCGCCGCGGGGCGTAACTGAAAGGCGTCGTCGTGATCGGTGATGAGTCTAGGAGGTGGCCATGCACGGGCTGACTGGTGAGCGCATCCTGATGCGGATTCACCTGGGGGAGTCCGACCGGCATCAGGGCCGGCCGCTATATCAGGCCATCGTCGAAATGCTGCGGGAGCGTCACTACGCCGGGGCCACCGTAGTACGCGCGATCATGGGCTTCGGGGCCACGGCTCGGCTGCATACCGACAAGGTCCTCCGTCTCTCGCTGGACTTGCCCATCATCGTGGAGTGCGTGGACACCGAGGAGCGTATCGAGGCGATCCTGCCCGAGCTGGACGAGATGATTGGTGGGGGATTGATCACCCTCGAGAAAGTGAAGGTGATCGTCTACCGCCCCGAGGCTGCAGCCAAGAAAGCGTAGAAACGATCGACTCATGCTTCGCGTCGCGATTGCTCAGTTCAGGCCGACCAAGGCCGCCTACGCCGAGAACCTCAAGCGGCTGGGCGATCGGATGCGGGAGTGTGCCGCCTGGCCACAGCCACCCGATTTGCTCATCGGTCCCGAGAGCGCGCTCACCGGGTACTTCCTGGAGGGAGGGGTGCGTGAGTTGGCGGTGTCGGCCGAGCAGCTGTTCCACGACCTCTCGGAAACGCACGCTGCCTCGAAGGCGCCTCCGCTCGACCTGGCGCTGGGCTTCTACGAGGTCTATCGGAATCGCCTATACAATTCCGCTCTGTATGCCACGCTTGGGGGGCCGGAGGCCGGTATCCGGCACGTCCACCGCAAGATCTTCCTGCCGACCTACGGGGTGTTCGACGAGGAGCGGTTCGTCGACCCGGGCCGCTCGGTCCAGGCCTTCGATACCCGATGGGGCCGGGCCGCCATGCTGGTTTGCGAGGATGCGTGGCATTCACTGACGCCCACCTTGGCGGCGCTGGATGGCGCGCAGCTGATCATCGTCCCGAGCGCCACCCCGGCCCGCGGGATTGCGCCGCAGGTCGGGTTGCAGCGGCCGGCTAACCTCGACCGGTGGGACCGGCTGGCCCAGGGGATCGCGGAGGAGCACGGGCTCTTCGTCATCGTGGCGCACTTGGTGGGCTTCGAGGGTGGGAAGGGATTCGCGGGTGGGTCGGTGGTGGCGGATCCGCGTGGCCACCTGTTGGTGCAGGCTCCGCTGTTCGAGGAGGCGGTGATCGGGGTGACGCTCGACCTGGACGACATCACCCGGGCGCGTGCAGAATCCCCGCTGCTGGCCGATCTGGAGGCCAGGCTGCCGTACCTGGTGGAGAGCCTCCCCGGAAAGGCGCAGGCCGCCAAACGGTCCGCACCAACGGCCGGCAAGGCACCTCCGGCGCCCCGTCCCGCCGTTCGTCCGGCCATCGGAGCTGCCGCCAATCCGCTGGCGATCGACGCTGACCTGACTCGACGTTGGCTGGTTGAATTCATCCGGGACGAGGTCCGCCGCCGCCGCGGGTTCGAGCGGGTGGTCGTGGGCCTCTCCGGTGGAGTGGATAGCGCGCTGGTGGCATATCTGGCGGCGGAAGCGTTAGGACCGGGCAATGTGGTCGGAGTCCGGATGCCCTATCGGACCTCCAATCCGGAGAGCCTGGCCCACGCGCAACTGGTCATCGACGCGCTCAAGATCGAGTCTCAGACGGTCGACATCAGTCCAGCGGTGGACGCCCTGGTCGGCTCGATCGGGGGGGACACGACTCCCACTCGACGCGGAAACATCATGGCGCGAACCCGGATGATCGTGCTGTTCGATCTGTCCGCGGCGTTGCACGCGCTCCCGCTGGGTACCGGGAACAAGAGCGAACGTCTGCTGGGCTACTTTACCTGGCACGCCGACGACTCGCCGCCGGTGAATGCGATCGGCGATCTGTTCAAGACCCAGGTCTGGGCCCTGGCCCGGGCCGTCGGGGTGCCTCCCGTGATCGTCACCAAGCCTGCGTCCGCGGACCTGATCACGGGACAGACCGACGAGGGAGACTTCGGCGTCTCGTATCCCAAGGCTGACTTGATTCTCCACTGGCTGCTTTCGGGCTACCGCCCGGAGGCGATCGTCGAACTGGGGTTCACGGCGCAGGAGGTCGAGCTGGTGCGCGGCCGACTGGAGTCCACTCACTGGAAGCGCCGATTGCCCACGGTGGCGATGCTGAGCCAGACCGCGATCGGCGAGTACTACCTGAGGCCGGTCGACTTCTGATCCGAATGGCGATTCCGCTCGTCTCCTTGACGCCCGACTAGTTGAGAGCCCCGGCCATGATTCCTCCGTCCCGTCCGATGTCATTCTCGCGGGCCGAGCTCACCACGGTGGTGATGCCGCACATGCAGAACGTCCTGGGCGATCTCTTCGGCGGGCACCTCATGGCGCTGGTGGATCAGGCCGCCGCGGTCGCAGCGATCCGACACGCGGGAGGACCGGCGGTGACGGCGAGCATCGACCGGGTGGACTTCCGGGAGCGAATTCCGGTGGGAGCCCTGGTGACCTGTGTCGCCTCGGTGGATTTCGTCGGCAACTCGTCGATGGACGTCTCGGTCGAGGTGTATTCGGAGCAGGTGGCCACCGGGGAGCGGCGGCATACCCACACCGCGCACGTGGTCTTCGTTGCCATCGACGAGATGGGAAAGCCCAAGCGGGTTCCCAGGCTCGAGCCGCAGACGCCCGAGGAGCATGAGCGCTACGAACGGGCCCGCCAGCACCGGGAATCCCGCACGCGATCATGACGCCTCAGCGGGTAACGGCTGTGCTGAGTGGGGGTGGAGCCAAAGCCGCCGCTCACCTGGGGGCTCTCAAGGCCCTGACGGCCTCGGGGATCAAGCCGACGCGGCTGGTGGCCACGTCGATGGGCGCCGTCTTCGCGGCGATGATCGCCGCAGGACTCTCTCCCGACGAGGTGCTGGCTCGCGCGCTGCGGGTCGAGGCGGCGGGCATCGGCCGGCCCGACCGGCTGGCGCTGCTAAAGGGAGTCTGGGCGCAGGCGGTGCTCAAGGGTGACCGGTTACGCTCCGTCCTGGAGCAGCTGGTGCCGGTGCGTCACTTCGCTGAGCTCTCGCTGCCGCTTACCGTGACCGCGACCGACCTGGACTCGGGGGCGCTGGTCGGGTTCGGCGCCGGCGGCCAGGACGCTCCTCTGCTGGACGTGCTCTACTCGGCCTGCGCGCTCCCGGTCTTCTTTTCGCCAGGCGTCATTTCGGGGCGGCGGTACGCCGACGGCGGGCTGCGGGCGGTGTTGCCATTGGAGTTGGCGCTGACACCCGCACCGGATCTGGTCTTCGCGGTGGACATCGGCCCCGGGTTCGACGAGACGGGAACCCCGGCCAGGCAGCCCGCGCTGGTGGCGGCGCACGACGAAGCGACCAGGATCCTGATGGCCGGGGGTACGGCGCTGACCGTGGCGCTCTGGCGGGCCACGGCGGGTCGGCCACCCCTGATCTATGTGCGGCCCCGGGTCGAGCGAGGCGCTACCTTCCGTCCCGATCTGCTGCGACGGTATGCCGCGGAAGGTGAGCGGGCGGCGACGGAGGCGCTGGCGAAGTGGGAGGGGCGGGGTGCAAATTCAGGACTGAGGACTGAGGACTGAGGACTGAGGACTGAGGACTGAGGACTGAGGACTGAGGACTGAGGACTGAGGACTGAGGACTGAGGACTGCGAGAGTTGCCTCACCGCTACCGGCAAATCAATGCGCGCTTCTGAAATCATGGTCTCTAATCCCCACGTCGCGGTGGCCGGTGCGGCTGCCAGCGAAGTGGCGATCATGTTCCGTCACCGCAACATCTCCGTGGTGCCAGTGGTGGACGACCATCGCTCGCGCCGGTTTCTGGGCGTGCTGAGTGATCGAGACCTGGTGACCAGGTGCATTGCGGCGGGCTACGACCCCCAGAACACGCGGGCGGACCAGCTGATGCGGACCGACTCCTGTGTGGTGGGGCCGGACCAGGAGCTGAGCGGGTTCGTGCTCCACATGGACCAGGATCCCGAGGAGTCCCACCTGCGGGCCACGATCACGGTGATCGACGGGCAGCACCGGGTGGTGGGGTTCATCAGCCATCCGGAGCTGGTGGCGGGGCTCACGGTTCTCTGGCGGACCGATGCCTGAGCCGCGGATCTTCACGGTTCAGGAGGCGGAGCGCGCGCTGCCGCTGGTGGCGCGGATCGTCCAGGATATCGTGGCCGCCTATCCCGCCTGGCGCGAGACAATCGGCCAGTACGAGATGCTGGCCGCCGGGGTCCGGGCCGACCAGGGGGAGACGCCGGAGCTGGTGGCTGCGCGGGACGCGGTCTCGAGCCACGCGCGGACGATCAACGAATATCTGCAGGAACTGGAGCGGATCGGCTGCGTGTTCAAGGGTTTCGATGCCGGCCTGGTGGACTTCTACTCGCTTCGCGAGGATCGCCTGGTCTTTCTCTGCTGGCGATTGGGGGAACCGGGGATTACCCACTGGCATGAGCTGGACAGCGGGTTCGCGGGGCGCCAGCCGATCGACGAGTTGAGTCTCGCTTCCACCACCGTGACCAAACACTAACATGCGACACCTCTGGCTCCTGCTGCATCTGGCCGGTCAGTCCCTCTGGGTGGGGGGCGCCATCGCCGCTTTCATCATGGGCGTCACGGGTCGGCGGGAGAGCCGCGCGGCACTGGCGACCGTGGCTCGGCTTCAAGCCGCGGTCCAGCAGCTGGTGATCGGGCCGGGCGCCATGATTACGGCGCTGAGCGGGATCGCACTGACCTTCGATTTGCAGGGGTCGTTGTCGGCTCCCTCGCCCTGGCTGATGCTGATGCAGATCGCCGGGCTCCTGGCCGCCGCGCTGGTCTTCTTTGTCGCCTGGCCGACCGCTCGCCAGCTGAGCCGGGTCGATCCTGTAGGGAGTACAGCAGTGCTCTTCGATGCGCTGCGTCGCCGGCAGGCGATCGTGAGCTCGATCGCGGGGGTGTTGGCGGTGTTGTCGCTGGTCGCCGGGGCGATGGGGAGACCGTAACAACGGTAGAATGGGGGAACGGGAGAACGGGAGAACGGGTGTTGGGTCGGTTCCCGTTCCCTGTTCCCCTTAGTTACCGCCTCTTTCCCTTTTCTCCTTTCCCCCTTCCCGTCTTACACACCGCCCGCACCGGGCAGATCTCGCAGCGCGCCACCCTCGCGGTACACACCGTCGCTCCCAACTCCATCAGCGCCTGATTGAAGGCCCACGCGGTGCGCCCGCGGGTCGGCAGGACGGCCTGAGCCGTGGCCCAGATCCGCTTCGCGCTCCCGGGTCCCTGGAGGCGGGGGTGATAGGCTCGCCGGATCACCCGCGCCACGTTGGTGTCGACGGTCGCTTCCGGCCGCTCGTAGGCAAAGCAGGCGACCGCGCCGGCGGTGTAGCGTCCGACCCCGGGCAGCGTGCGCAATCGTGCGGGGTCGTCGGGTATGACGCCATCCAACTCGCGGACGACCACTCGAGCCAGGCGATGCAGGTTGGCCGCGCGCTGGTAGTACCCCAGACCCTCCCAGGTCTCCCGGACTTCGCTCGCCTGGGCTCGCGCCAGGTGCCCGATAGTCGGGTAGCGGTCGAGGAATCGCGGGTAGAACAACTCGACGCGTGAGACTTGGGTCTGCTGCAGCATGAATTCCGAGACAATCACTCGGTAGGGATCGCGCGTCCGTCGCCAGGGAAGATCGCGTGCGTGGCGGCGGTACCAGCGCAGCAGGCAACGCCGGAACTGAACGGCGCCAAGTGGCACAGGGGTGGACTTGGGGGACATGGGGGGGCAAGATACAGGGTCCTCGCCTCCCTTGCCCCATGCCCAAAGATCCTTTTTCCCTGGCACGCGCAGTGGTCACCACTGGCTCCTCCGGCGTCGTCCGCCTTCTGGGTCGGGTGGTGCTGGAGGGATTGGCGCACATCGGGCGCGTCAGTCTGCTGGTGATGGAGTTGGGCCGTGGGCTGGCGGAGTGGCGGATCTGGTTGCCGCGGACCATGACGGAGGCCTGGAACATCGGCGTGGGCAGCCTGTTCATCGTGCTGTTGATCTCGGGCTTCGCCGGCGGGGTGATGGCCTTCCAGACCGGCTACCAGTTCTCCTCCAATCTGCCGTATTACATCGTGGGCTCCCTCATTACGGAAGGCATCGTCCTGGAACTGGGCCCGGTGCTGACCGCTCTGGTCCTGGCCGGGCGGATCGGGGCCCGCTACGCCGCCGAGCTGGGCACCATGCGGGTGACGGAGCAGATCGATGCCCTGGAGAGCCTGGGCCGCTCGCCCGCCTCACACTTGATCATTCCGCGGGTCCTGGCTGGGCTCCTGATGATTCCGGTGCTGGTGGTGTTCGCCAACATCATCGGGATCGTGGTGGGGTGGCTCTCGGTCAAGGCGGTGCTGCCAGTAAGCAACGCGGACTTCGCCTACGGCGCGCAATTCTTCTGGCGGCCGTTCGACGCCTACTACTCGATCACCAAAGCCTTCTTCTTCGCCGGCGCGCTCACGCTGATCCCCTGTTATGTCGGCTTCAATGCCAAGCAGGGCGCCGAGGGCGTGGGCCAGGCGACCACCCGCGCGGTGGTCAGCGCCTCGGTGGTCATCCTGCTGCTGGACACCTTGCTGGCCAAGATCCTGCTTCACCCGGCATGATCGAGCTCCGGAACGTCTATAAGCGATTCGGCGAGCAGGTCGTGCTCGATGGCGTGGACTTCGAGGTCCGCGACGGCGAGACGGTCGCGCTAATGGGCCCGTCCGGTTGCGGCAAGAGCGTGCTGCTCAAACACATCATCGGGCTGATTCGGCCCGACTCGGGCACCGTCCTGGTAGATGGCAAGGACGTGGTGCACCTCAAGCGGGACGAACTGTCGGCTCTCCGGACCCAGATCGGCTACGTCTTCCAGAATGGCGCCCTCTTCGACTCCATGGACGTCTTCGAGAACATTCGATTGGGCATTACCGACCAGGCACTTTACGGGGACATGGAGTACTGCCAGAAGCGGGTCGAGGAGTGCCTCAAGCTGGTGAACCTGCAGGCCACCGTGGCGCAGAAGTATCCGGCCGAGCTGTCAGGGGGGATGCGGAAGCGGGTGGGGATCGCGCGGGCCATCGCGGGGAGTCCCAAGTATCTCCTCTATGACGAGCCCACCTCGGGTCTTGACCCGGTCAACGCCGACATCATCGACGACCTGGTGGTGCACCTGGCGGAGACGCTGGGGGTCACCAACGTGATGGTGACGCACGACGTGCGTGGCGCCTTTCGGGTGGCCGACCGGCTGGCGCTGCTGACCGACGGGAAGATCGTGGCCCAAGGCACCAAGGACGAGTTCCGGGCCTCTCTCAATCCCAAGGTCAAGGCCTTTCTCGAGCGTGACTTCGAGACCCCCTCTTTCGCGGCCTGACGCCCCATGGACCTGCACTACAAACAGGAAGTAGCCGTGGGCGGGCTGGTGATCCTGGGGATCGCGGCCTTCGTGGCGGGCAGCATGTGGCTGGGCGGCAAGTCGTTCAAGCGCGAGCCCACCTTCCGCGCACGCTTCGAGAACGTGGGCAAGCTGCAGGAAGGCTCGATCGTCAAGATCTCGGGAGTGAAGGTAGGCCGGGTGGAGAAGGTGGAGTTCGTCGATGTGGGGGACGTGGTGGTCACCTTCACGCTGCCTCCGAAGGTGGTACCCAAGGTGGATGCGCACGCCACCATCGTGGAGAGCATCGCCTTCAGCGAGGCGATCCTGTACTTCTTCCCCGGGACCGCGGCGGAGCCGCTTCCGACCGATGCCATCATTCCGGGCCGGCAGGACACCGGCCTCTTCGATCGCGCCAGCGGCCTGGCCGACCGGGCCGACACCGTACTGCTGGGGATCCAGGAAGTGGTGAACCGCCGGCTGGCGGATGACCTCCACGCCACCATGCAGTCAATACAGACCCTCTCCGCGACCCTGAACAAATCGCTCCCCGGGCCCAGCGCGGAGGCGGAGAAGGCCCTGGCCGCGATGCGCCGGCTCTCCGAGCATCTCGACTCCACCCTGTCCAACCCGGCGCTCGACCGGTCGATCACCCGGTTCGACACGCTGACTCAGAACCTCTCCGGGATGACCGCGCAGTTCACCACTACGGGCGCCCGGCTCGATACGCTGCTCACCAACCTCAACAAGGGCCAGGGGACGCTGGGCAAGCTGGCCACCGACAGCGGGCTCTATACCGACGCCCGCGCGGCCAGCCAGTCGCTCAAGGCGCTCCTCGACACGATTTCGAAGAAGCCCGGAAAGCTCACTATACAAGTCAAGATCTTCTAGAGAAGGTAGAACAGGGGAACAGGACTGCTCCGGCCAGAGGTTACTTGCTCGGTGTAGCGGTTGTCCGATGGGAAGTTGGTGGGCTGGCGGGGATAGGCTTCGCGGCATCCTGCTGGACAACTGCCGAAGGAGCCAGCGGCTGCTGATGGTCTCTTGAAGCGCCACCGATTCTCCCGCTAGATTCGGCCCGTTCTCCCGTTCTCCCGTTCTCCCGTTCTCCCGTTCCCCGTTACCTTCCCCCCATGCTCGCCATCACCTTCCTCGGCACCGGTGCTGCGTGTCCGACCGTGGACCGCAACGTCGCCAGCCTCGCGGTAACGCGCGAGGGGGAGACGCTGCTGTTCGATTGCGGGGAAGGGACCCAGCGCCAGATGATGCGTTACGGCGTGGGCTTTGGACTGCGGGAGATCTTCTTCACCCACTTCCACTCCGATCACATGCTCGGCCTCACCGGGCTGGTCCGGACCATGGGTCTGCTCCACGTGGTCGGCCAGGAAGATCGCCAGGACGGTCTCACGCTCTACGGCCCCAAGGGGGCTCAGCGCGTGCTGAGCTCGGCGCTCTCTGTGGGGATCGAGCGTACCAAGTTTCCGGTTGAGATCGTGGAATTGAAGCCGGGCGATGTCCGAAACCGTGGCGACTATGACCTGGTCGTCTTCGAGACCAACCACGGGGGCTGGGCCGAGACGGTGGGCTACGCCCTGGCGGAACACACCCGACTGGGACGATTCCATCCCGAGCGCGCGCGCGAGCTGGGCATTCCCGAGGGGCCGCTCTGGGGTCGCCTGCACAAGGGCGAGACGATCACCTTGCCGGATGGGCGTCGGGTCGGACCCGAGGATCTGGTCGGGCCTGCGCGCTCCGGCCGGAAAGTGGTGATCTCGGGGGACACCCGCCCCCACGGCGACCTGGCCCGCGTCGCAGCGGGTGCCGATCTCCTGATCCACGAGGCCACCTTCGGTGACGACGAAGCCGAGCGGGCGAAGGAGACAGGCCACTCGACGGCACGAGAAGCGGCCCAGCTGGCGCACGACGCCGGGGTTCGGCGGCTGGCCTTGACCCACTTGAGCCCGCGCTACACCCGCGACGCGCCCGAGCTGCTGGCCCAGGCCCAGTCGATTTTTCCGGAGACGGTGGTGGCGAGGGACGGGATGGTGATCGAGGTGGGATTTAGAGATCAGGACTGAGGACTGGGGACTGAGGACTGAGCAGAGTCCTGAGTCCTGACGGGAAGGTGTTGGTGCCTGGTCCCCGGTCCCAGGTCCCTCTTTCTCGTGTGATTGCTCACCGCCCTTCAGAATTCCCCACTTGCAACTCCGATCGAACGGCTTACCCCTTCTCAGGGCACCAGCGGACCCGGTTTTCCTGGATATGCCGGCGCACGCGCCCCAATCGGGCCTCGTCCCGAATCACGTGCTCGTAATAGCTCGGCTGCCAGACCTGCAGAGTAGGATCATCCAGTAAGAGGCGGATCTGCCCGGTGCCGGCGGCCTTGAAGCCATCCAGCACCGACGCGAGGGTTCCCGCCCGACGCCGGCGACCCGTCACTCGTTCGGCCCAACTGCTCGGCTTCTCCGCCACCCAGAGAATCGCCTGGAGCCGGTCCGGCATGATCACGAAGCAGTCGAGCTCGAGCCCGCCCCGATGACGAGTGGTCCGCAGCCATTCCTGCTGGACGATGCGGCCGGCCGGACTCAGCTGCACGGCGCCGGCGGTCAACGAGCCGAGCAGCGGCCGGCGACTGTGAGTGCAGAGGGTAATCCAGTACGCGCCGGAGCGGTCGTGATGATCGGCGAGTCCGGGACTCGAGACAGATGGTGACACACGACGCGGGTGCATGGTGAGGACAACATGGCACAGCCGTCCTATGAGCGCGGTATCGAAAAGTCGCGCGGAGTAGCACATTCATACCGGCCCCGCCCCATGGGAGCATTTCCGATGGCCGACAAGCGCTGGCCGGCATTCCTCCTAGTGGTGGTGCTGGCGATTCTGGCATGGAGTGGCCTCCAGCCTCGCGATCGCTTCACCTGGTACCTCGAGGTGGCTCCGGCCTTGATCGCGTTGCCGATTCTGCTGCTGACCTACCGGCGCTTCCCCCTCACCCCGCTGGCCTACACCTTGATCGCGATCCACGCCATCATCCTCATGGTGGGTGGGCACTACACCTACGCCGAAGTGCCGCTGGGCGAGTGGATGAAGGGCTGGTTCCACCTGACCCGGAACGACTACGATCGCATCGGCCATTTCGCGCAGGGTTTCGTGCCTGCGATCGTTGCGCGCGAGGTTCTGATTCGGAACTCGGTGGTCAAGCAGGGGAAGTGGCTCAACTTCCTGGTTTTCTGCTTCTGTCTCGCCCTGTCGGCCACCTATGAGCTGGTGGAATGGGGAACGGCAGTGGCCACCGGCACCGCGGCCGACGCCTTTCTCGGTACCCAGGGGGATCCCTGGGATACCCAGGAAGACATGATGACGGCCGCGATCGGCGCGTTCATGGCGCTCCTGGTGCTCTCCAAGAGGCACGATCGGCAGTTGAGGGAAAGAAGCTAGGAGCTAGGAGCTGGGAGCTTGGGGCTAACCTATTGTGGGAGGTGCTCCTAGCTCCCAGCTCCCGACTCCCAGCTACGACAGCAAGAATCGGATTGTCACCGGCGGAGCCAGGGACCATCTTGAGACCCACACTATCGCCGGAACGGGAGCTATGATGTCGGTGACTTCTGACTACGAACGGATCGAGCGGGCCATCGAGTACCTCGACCGCCATGCCCGGGAGCAGCCCAGCCTGGAGCGGGTGGCCAAGAGCTCAGGCCTCTCCCCCAGCCACTTCCAACGGGTCTTTACCCGGTGGGCCGGGGTGAGTCCCAAGCGGTTTCTCCAATTCCAGACCGTGGCCCATGCCAAGTCTGTGCTGGAGGAATCGAAGAGCCTGTTGCAGGCCACCTACGAGAGCGGCCTCTCCGGCCCCAGCCGGCTGCACGACCTCTTCGTCTCCGTGGAGGCGGTCACCCCCGGGGAGTGGAAGACTGGGGGCGTGGATCTCGAAATCCGCTACGGGATCCATGACGGCCCCTTCGGTCGCTTCCTGCTGGCGGTGACCGGCCGCGGGATCTGCGCGCTTCGGTTCCTGCCGGCATCGGGGGCCTTTCTGACCGTGCTCAACGAACTCCGCTCGGAGTGGCCCCAGGCGACGATCACCCTGGATCCCAGGGCGACCCAACCCTACGCCGACCACGTGTTCCCGAACGATGGATCCGCGGCGCCAGCCGGCCCACTCAGCCTCTATCTCAAGGGGACCAACTTCCAGACCAAGGTGTGGGAGGCCCTGATCAAGGTGCCCATGGGGGCTCTGGTGAGTTACGAGGAGCTGGCCTCGTCGGCCGGGACGCCGAACGCGGTGCGGGCAGTCGCGGGCGCGGTGGCCGCGAACCCGATCGCCTGGCTCGTCCCCTGCCACCGGGTGATCCGGAAGACCGGCGCCTTTGGTGGGTACCGATGGGGTCAGGCGCGCAAGCGCGCGATGCTGGGCTGGGAGGCGGTGAAGGTGGCCTC
>Ga0210138_1000143_pt1 | contig 17335 bp, 21 predicted proteins | sample Browns_ThreeSqC__FD_184850 | JGI IMG/M metagenome (GOLD analysis project Ga0210138, IMG submission 184850) | Wetland microbial communities from the San Francisco Bay, California, USA, that impact long-term carbon sequestration -... | ecosystem: Environmental > Aquatic > Marine > Wetlands ... | reverse complement strand
TAATCTGCCTTCCGCCTTCTGCCTTCTGACTTCTGCCAGGCACTGGCCGGGTCCTGTCGGAACGGCTCAGGGCGACTACGCTTTGCCGGCCGGCGTATGGACCACGCTGCCGCCGCCCTCCTCGCCGGCCGCGAGGTGACGCTCACCGACGATGAACGTATAGGCGACCGGAATGATGAAGAGCGTGAACAGCGTGCCGAGCGCCGCGAGCTGAAGCGCGACCGGCGCCGCACGGCCGTCGGCGAACTGCGGCAGGAAGGCGAGAAAGAAGAGCGCCAGCTTCGGGTTGAGCGCAGCCGAGAGAAAGCCCTGCAGCAGGAGTTCCCGCGCGCGGTAGGGAACGCGCGGCACGTCGAGCGTCGCACTATCGCCCGCGTGCCGCAGGATCTGCACGCCGAGCCAGACCAGGTAGGCGGCGCCCGCCCACTTGACGAAGTTGAAGGCGAGCACCGATGCGGCGAGCAGCGCAGCGAGCCCGAGCGAAACGATCGCAGTATGCAGCAGCAATCCGCCCACCAGGCCCGCGGCCACCAGTACGCCGTCGCGCGGGCCGCCGGAAAGGCTGCGCGCGATGACCAGCAGCATGTCGGGCCCGGGCGTGACGATCAGCACGGCCGAGGCGGCGAGGAACAGCGCAGCCGTCTGCGGCTCGATCACCGAAGAAAGCAGCCGTCGGTGACGTCGATCACCGCGCCGTTCAGGATCACCGGCGCCTCGCTCGCCAGCCAGCGCACCACCTCGGCCAGCTCCGGCGGCGTTCCGGCGCGCCGCGACCAGACCGCCTGCATCAGCTGCGCGCGGCGCTCGGGCTGGGCGAACTTGTTCAGCATGTCGGTGTCGATCGGGCCCGGGGCGATGGCGTTCACCTGGATGCCCTGTGGCCCGAGCTGCGCCGCAAAGCTGCGCGTGAAGCTCACGATCCCCGCCTTGGTCACGCCGTACCAGAGATCGGTGTGCGCCATGAAAGCGGCCACCGAGGTGAGGTTGATGACGCGCCCGGCCGAGCCGGCGCGATGGACGCGATGGCGTTCGAGCATCTGGCGCGACACGCTGCGGATCAGCTCGACCGGCGCCTTGAGGTTCACCGCGAGGATGCGCTCGCGCGCCGCTTCCGTGTAGTCGTCGATCGCGAGCCCGTTTTGCACGCCCGCGTTGTTGACCAGCACGTCGATACGCCCGAGCGATGCGACCAGCGCCGCAATGCCGGCGACGTCGGTGAGGTCGTATTTCAGCAGCGCGAGCGAGCCCGACTCTACGAGGTCGCTGCCCTCGAAGTCGCGATCGAGCGCGACGATATGGAATCCGTCCCCGGCGAGCGCGTCTACGACGGCGCGCCCGATGCCGCGCGCTGCCCCGGTGACCAGTGCCACGGAATTCCCTGGCATGGCCGCTAGCGTGGGTACGACCCGTTGTTGACGTCGAGCGTCATGCCGTTCATGTACTCCGGGCTCGCGCTGCCGAGCCAGAGGATCGCCTGCGCGACTTCCTGCGGCGTGCAGGGGCGTCCCGAGTACACCGAGCGCATGACGCCTTCCTTGCGCGAGTCCGGCAACTGCTCGTACATCGGCGTGAGCGTCGGGCCGGGGGCGACCGCGTTTACCAGGACTCCGTCGCGCCCGAGCCAGGCAGCATAGCTCTTGGTGGCATTCAGCAGAGCGGCCTTGGTCGCGCCGTACCACAGATCCGGGTGTCCGGTGAAGGCGGCGACCGAGCCGACGTTTACGATGCGCCCCGCCTTGCGCTTGCGCATCTGCGGCGCAGCCGCCAGCATCAGCGCGATCGGCGCTTCGAGGTTGACGGCGAGAATCTCGCGCTTGTGCGCTTCGGGAATCGCATCGTAGGGCTCGCAGTAGAGCGTTCCCGCATTGTTCACCAGGGTGTCGATCTCGCCGAGCGTCGCCACCAGCGGCGAAATGCCAGCCAGGTTCGTGAGGTCGTAGTCGATGCGCTGGACGCCGGCGTCCTCAAGGTCGAAGGAAGAGAAGTCCTTGTCGAGCGCAAGCACGCTCCAGCCCGCGCCGAGGAAGGCGCGCGCAGTTTCCTTGCCGATGCCGCGGCCCGCGCCTGTGATCAGTGCACGGGGCATGCGACCGCTTCGATGCCGGGCATCGTGAAGCCGTCCGCCTCGAGCCCTTCGATCAGCTTCTTCTCCTCGGCCGCGGTCAGCTCCACCAGCGGCGGGCGCAGCCGCGTCCACTCGCGATCGTCGGCGTAGTGCGCGATCGTCGCCTTGAGCGCCGGAATCATCGGCACCGACTGCACGATCTTGCGCGTCGCGGTGATCCCGGCCTGCAGCGCATCGGCCTGCTTCGAGCGCCAGTTGCGGTAGACGTTGTCGATCGCCGCGGGGTTCACGTTGCCGGTCGCCGTGATGCAGCCCTTGCCGCCCGCGCGCAGGCCGTCGAGCAGGAACACTTCGCTGCCCGGAAAGACGTCGAAGCCGGAGGCGCCGAAGGCTTCGAGCATTGCCTGGGTGTTATTCCAGTCGCCGGAGGAGTCCTTCGCGCCGGCGACGGCCTGCGGATAGCTCTTGAGCAGCCGCTCGATCAGCGCGAGCGTGATCGGCACGCCGGACACCGGCGGGATGTGATAGAGGTAGAGCTGCAGCCGCGCATCGCCGACGCGCTCGACCACCTCGGCGAAGTTGCGGTACAGGCCCTCGTCAGAGACGCCCTTGTAGTAGAACGGCGGCAGCATCAGCACCCCGCCGCAGCCGAGCGCTACCGCTTTCCGGGTCAGCGCGACGGAATCGGACAATGCGCAGGCGCCGGTGCCCGGCATCAGTTTCGCCGCCGGCACGCCGCCGGCGACCAGCGCGTCGAGCAGGTCGGCCTTCTCTGCGACCGACATCGAGTTCGCCTCGCTGTTGGTGCCGAATACCGCCAGCCCCGCGCAGCCGTGATCGAGCAGCCAGCGGCAGTGGCGCACGAAGCGCTCGGCGTCCGGCGCGTAGTCGGCGCGGAAGGGCGTGACGACCGGCGCGAGTACGCCGGTGATGCGCGGAGTCTTCATGGCGGGTCCATCCAGGAGGAACGTTCCGCGAATTATGCCGCCCGGGCCCTTCGGGCGCGAACCGGACGTTCGCCTGGCGCCGTGCCGACGGTACACTCGCGCCGGGAGGAGGGCTCGCAAACCCGATGAGTGACGTCTCGCAGGCCTACAACATCGCCGATCTGCGCCGGCTGGCGAAGCGCCGCCTGCCGCGCATGATCTTCGATTTCATCGACGGCGGCGCGGAGGACGAGGTTACGCTGCGCGCGAACCGCGCGGCCTACGAGCGCCTGCGCTTCGCGCCGCGGGTGCTGCGCGACGTGGTCAAGGTCGACACCGGCTGCGAGGTGCTCGGTGCCGGGTCGCGCGCGCCGATCGTCGTAGCGCCTACGGGGGGCGTAGGATTTGCCTGGCCCGGCGGCGACATCGCGATTGCGCGCGCGGCCGCCGCGTTCGGCCTTCCCTGCTGCCTGTCGACCAACACGACTGCGACCATGGAGGCGATCGCCGCAGCTGCGGGCGGCCGGCTGTGGTACCAGCTCTATGTCCTGCGCGACCGGGAATTCACCGACAAGCTGGTCGAGCGCGCCGCCGCAGTAGGATGCGAAGCGCTCGCAGTGACCGTAGACCTCGCCGCCGGCGGCAAGCGCGAGCGCGACATGCACAACCGATTCGTCGTGCCCTTCAGGATGAGTGCCTGGCACCTGTGGCAGGCACTCATCCATCCGCGCTGGTCTGCGGCGATCGCGCGCAACGGCGGCGTGCCGACCTTCGAGAACCTGCGCGGCATGCGCTCGATCAAGGATCCGAGCGCCTCTTCGATCGCTGCATCGGTCGGGCGCGAGATCGACGCTTCGCTGAACGAGGCCGACCTGGTGCGCTACCGCGAGCTGTGGAAAGGCAAGCTCCTCGTCAAGGGCGTCGAGCGCGCGGACGACGCCGAGCGCCTTGTCTCGCTCGGCGTGGACGGCATCTGGGTGTCGAACCACGGCGGTCGCCAGCTCGACGGCGCGGCCGCCACGCTCGATGCGCTGCCCGACATCGTCGCCGCGGTGGGCGGCAAGGTGCCGGTCATCGTCGACTCGGGGGTGCGGCGCGGCGCGGACGTGCTCAAGGCGCGCGCGCTCGGTGCGCAGGCAGTTGCCGTCGGTCGGGCGATGTTCTATGGCACGGCTGCGGCCGGAGAGGCGGGCGCGCGGCGCGCGCTCACGATCCTGACCGACGAGCTCGAGCGCACGATGCGCCTGTGCGGCGTGCCCTCGATCGGCGAGGCCGGCCGCTCGCTGCTGCATCGCGCCTGAGGCAGGAGGTCGCGCGCATGCCGGATCTGCCCGTGCTGGTCGTGGGCGGCGGCGTCGGCGGTCTCGCCGCGGCACTGACGCTTGCGCGCAAGGGGCTCGCGGTGCGCGTGTTCGAGCAAGGGGCCGAATTCAAGGAGATCGGCGCCGGCATCCAGCTCGGGCCGAACGTGTTCCGCATGTTCGACCTGCTCGGGCTGACCGAGGCGATCAAGCAGGTCGCGTTCCATCCGCACAACCTCGTCATGATGGACGCGGTGACGGGCGAAGAGGTGATCCGCCTGCCGGTCGGCGGCGCCGCGTTCCGCGAGCGCTTTACCTACCCCTATGGCGTGATCCACCGCGGCGACCTGCATACGGTGATGCTCGAAGCCTGCCGCAAGGAGCCCGGCATCACGCTCAGCGTGAACGCGAAGGGCATGCGCTACGAGGACCATGGCCACAAGGTGACGCTGCATCTCGAGGGCGGCGAAGCGGTCGGCGGCGCGGCGCTGATCGGCGCCGACGGCCTGTGGTCGACGGTACGCGCGCAGCTCCTGAAGGACGGCAAGCCGCGCGTTTCGGGTCACATCGCCTACCGCGCGGTGCTGCCGCGCGCCGAGGTGCCGGCGGACCTCTGGCAGGACAACGTCGTGCTCTGGGCCGGGCCGAAAACCCACCTCGTGCACTATCCGCTGCGCCGCGGCGAGCTCTACAACCTGGTCGCGGTGTTCCACAGCGACAAGTACGAGGAGGGCTGGGACGTCTTCGGCGACACCGACGAGCTGAACCGAAAGTTCGCCGGCGAGCGCCCGGAAGTGCAGCGCCTGCTCGAGAAGATCGACGTCTGGAAGATGTGGGTGCTGTGCGACCGCGAGCCGGTGCGCGGCTGGTCGAAGGGGCGCGTCGCGCTGCTCGGCGATGCGGCGCACCCGATGCTGCAGTACCTCGCGCAGGGCGCCAACATGGCCATCGAGGACGCCGTGGTGCTTGCGGCGTACCTCGAACTTTCGGGCTGGGACTTCGCAAGAGCGTTCGCCTGGTACGAGCAGGCGAGGTATCTGCGCACCGCGCGCGTGCAGGTCACCGCGCGCTACTACGGCGACATCTACCATGCCTCGGGCGTGGTGCGCGAGGTGCGCAACTGGTTCCTGCGTCCGGACGCGCCGCCGGATCCGAAGGCAAAGCCAACGTTTTCCGGGGTGGCCTGGCTCTACGATGGCATCCGCGTGCCGACCGCGCCGCCGGATCGATAGGCGATCCGGGTCAGCGCAGGTTTCCCGTGTGCCCGAGCGAATAGCGCCCGGGCTGCGGCCAGACCGTGAGCCCGTGCGGCTCGGTGCCGACGGCAATCTTCTTCACCGCGCCGCTCGTCGTGTCGATCGCGTAGACGACGTCGTCGAAGCGGCCCGAGAGCCACAGCATCCTGCCGTCGGCGCTCACGTTGCCCATGTCCGGACTGCCTCCGCCCGGCATCGGCCAGTTTGCCACGACCTTGCGCGTCGCGAAGTCGATCACCGACACGCTGCCCTTGGCTTCTCCGCGCCCGCAGAAGACCTGGTTGCTGCCGCGATTCGCGACGTAGAGCTTGGTGCCGTCGCGGCTCGGGTACAGACCGTGCGTCCCGATTCCGGTCTTGATGAAGCCGACCTCGGCGAAGCGCTCCGCGTCGACTACGAACACGCCGTCCGCGCGCATGTCGGCGACAAAGAACAGCTTCCCGTCCGGCGAGATGCGGATGTCCTGCGGCATGCCGCCCCTCGAAAGCTTGAGGTAGCCGAGCACCTTGCGCCCGGCGATGTCGACCTTCGCCAGTCGTCCGCTGAATTCGCAGGTGAAGATCGCGGTGCGTCCGTCGCTGGAAAAGTCGGCGTGGTTGATCCCCTTGCACTGCGGCACCACGAGCGATGACTGCAGCGCCATCGTCTGCGGGTGGCGGAAGTCGAGCCGCCGGTACGCCTCGGCGACCACGATCGCCGAGGTGCCGTCCGGCGTGAAATACATGTTGTAAGGATCGTCCACCGGGATCGATTGGCCCGGCTTTCCGCTCACCGGGTCGATCGGCGTCAGGCTGCCGGCAGTGGTGCCCTCGGCGTTGTTCGTGACCCAGAGCGTCTTCAGGTCCCAGGAGGGCACGACGTGCTGCGGATTGAAGCCGACCTTGAAGCGGTCGATCACCTGCAGCGTCGCCGGATCGATCACGCTGACGTCGTTAGAGCGGCGGTTCGGCACGTAGACCCGCGGCGGTACGGCGGCGATGTCGGGCCGCAGCTTGCCGGCCGCAGTCTCGCTGTAGAGGTTCGCGGGGTCGATGACCGGAGGCATGCGCGGGATCGTCGGCGCGGGGGCCGGGGCTGCGGCCGCGGGCACCGGCGCGGCCGCTGCCGCGACGGGTGGCGTCTCCGTCTCGACCGCTCTGCACGATGCGACAAGCACCACACCGATTGTGAGCACTGCGAGAAACAATCGAATCATTCCTGTCTCTGGATTCTCTGGAAGCGCGCGCACTATGCGGGCGCCGTCGGGCCGCGTCAACTCGGCCGCGCTGTGGCCTGTAACCTAAGTCAGGTCTGCGCGCGCCGCTGGCGGTAGTGCAGCAGTGCCTTGCCCAGGGCGATGCCGGCCGCAGTGCCGCTCAGCAGGACCCCCGCGAAAACCAGCGCGACGCCGAGCGCCACGAGCATTGGAGCGCCCCACGCGGCGAGGCCGTACGGCTCGAAGATCTGCCGGGCCCAGGCGGCGCCGAGCGTCGCGCCGATCACGAGTGCGAGCAGCAGTGCCGGCAGCAGCGCGACCAGCGTACCCGCAAGCGCGAGCCGCACCATGAGGCGCATGTCCGCCGACCCGGCGAGGATGCGCGGCAGGGCTGCCTTGCCTGCGGCGTAGGAAATTGCGACACCGCCAACAAGGCCCAGCGCGCTCGCCACCCAGATCGCACCGGCCATGCGCCGCGCAGCCTACTTGAGCTTGCCGACCGACGCTTCCCAGTTGCGTCCATCGAACTGGGTGATCGTCCCGGCGATGCTGGCCAGGTCGAAGCCGTCCAGACAACGCAGGTTCACGGTATACAGCTCGGGTGCAGCACGCGGGCGCGTGAACGTATGGATCCCGCAGACGGTGCAGAAGTGGTGCTTCGCCACGTGGGTCCCGAACTGGTAAGTGCCCAAGTGCTCATCCCCGGACAGCAGACTGAAGTTCTCGGGCCGGACCCGGAAATGCAGGATTCCCTTCTTGGCGCACATCGAGCAGTTGCACTCGGTCGCGCGATCGATGACCGCGTCGATTTCGAATCGGACGCGGCCGCAATGACAACTGCCGAGGTAGCGTGGCATATCCGTAATCCCTAGCAGGAGCAGTCGGGTCCCGCGCTCATGATGATGCCTTGACGGCGAGAAATTCGCCGTTGCCCACGGGAACGAGGCTGGTCGTAAACTGAGCATCGGCCTGCACGAGCGCGGCAAAGGGCGCCATCTGCTCGGCGTGCGAAACGGCGTTGTCGACGACGAGCACGCCGCCCGGGCGCAGGACGCGGCGCAGCTGCGGCCACCAGCGCGGATACTCGGAGCGCTCGGAATCGAGAAAGACGAAATCGAAGGCAGCCGGCGCGGATCGTTCGAGAACGCGCCCGGCGTCGTCGTGCACGAGCGAAATGACCGAATCCAGGCCGCAGCGCGAGAAATTCTCCGCGGCCATGCCGAGCTTGTATGCGGACGATTCGACCGTGGTCACGCGACCACCGGTCGCGGCGGCGGCTTGCGCGAGCCAGAGCGTCGAATAGCCGTTCGAGGTACCGATCTCGAGCAGCCTGCGCGCCCCGGTCGCGCGCACCAGCACCGACAGGAACTCTCCGGTATCGCGAGTGATGTTTAGCATGCGGCGCGAGCGCTCGCTCGTCGCCTCGTCGTTTGCCTTGCCGAAGCGCTCGAGCTCCGCCTTCAGGGCGTCCAGCTCGCTAATCACGCGTCGATCGCGCGTCGCAGGTTTCGCCGAACCGGTGCGATGCGAGCGTCACGGACCGTTCCAGTCGAACGGGATGTGCTTGGAGGAGTTGGTCGTCCACTGGAACTTGAAGCCGAACGCGTCCACCGTGCAGAGCGTAGACTTGCCCCAGGTCACGAGCTGCGGACCGGGCCCGGTTTCGGAACCGGGCGCATTCATGAGCTGCGGGTACTTGCCGGGATTGCTCGTAGGACCGGTCAGCGCGTTCGCCCAGGCCTTCACCTTGCCGGCGATCTCCACGCCCCAGCGGCCGAGGTCCGGCGCGATCTCGAAGCTGATGCGGGCGCGCTCCACGCCCTTCACCTGGCGGCCTTCGGTGAACAGCGCGGCCACTTTGCCGGGAAAGCCTCCTACGCGGCCGCCGAAGATGAGCGGCAGCGCTTCGGCCTGGCGTTCGTCGGCGGTCTCGTCGATGTACAGTCCCGCGGCGCCCTTGACCTTGCCCGCCCAGAGGTCGCCTTCCCAGCGACCGACGCGAACGAAGCTCAGGCCATCGAGCTTGACGTCGCCGTAGTGGCCGCGGCGGATGTGCCAGAACAGGACCGAATCGCAGACGCCGTTGTCCGGCGCCTGCGCGAACGTGCAGGGGCAGGCGACCGCGCAGCTGCAGTTGTCGAACCAGTCTCCGGCGATGCGCCAGGCAGGGGTATCGGCCATGGCTTCCTCCTTGGGCGAGCGATGCTGCGACGATACCATCGCCCGGTTGAAGCTGGTACAGCGTCCGCGCCGCCGCCATCCAAAGCAGCGTGAACGGCGCTTGGCGCCTAACGCGCGCGGCTAGTTCCTCGTATAGACGATCTTCTTGGTTCCGCCGTCGCAGCTCCCCACCACCGTCCTGTCGCCGACCTGATCGTTCGGAACGATTTCGAGCGTGTAGTTCGTGACGCCGTTGGCCTCTATCTTGGCCGCGATCTCGCGCTTCAGTTCCTCGCAGGGCTTTGCGGCCATGACGGGAAAACTCAAGACGAGGGCGGCGATGAGCGCTGCAATTCGCTTCATGGGGACTCCTTCGTGGGCGTGGGGGGAAACATGTTCGAGGACGGCAGCTGCGCGAGCTCAACCGCCATGCCGGTAGGTCGAGTCACCGTGCGGCGCGGCGCGGAAAGCGGGCAGCGACTCGGCGCGTTCGGACAGCGCGACCAATTGTGGAAATCCTGCCGCGGGAACCGCGTCGGGAACCATTCTCTGGGTGAAGTGCCATGCCACGGCGGTGGCGATCGCGGCCTGGTCGATCGTCGCGGCGTCCGTTGACATCGGACTGCGCCTCAGCTCCGCTTCGAGCTCCGAGTACGCGGCCAGCGCCTGGCTCGTGACGCGCTCGAGCCACGGCTCGTGAATCTTCTGCGACGGGCGGAGGTCGCGTTCGTAGACGATTTGGACGCTCTTTTCGGTCGCAGCCAATGCCAGGCCGATGATCCTCAGGGCAGGGAGCAGCTCGGGCAAAGCCCGCGGCATCAGCGTTCTAGGCCGCGCCATCGCTTCGGCGTATTCGAGCATGAGCGTGGAGTCCATCAGCACCGTTCCATCGTCGGTGATCAGGGTCGGAGCCTTGACGACCGGGTTGATCTTCTGGAATTGCGCAAAGGTCCGGAAGACCGAGAGGGACTGATGCTCGAATCGCAGCCCGAGCAGCTGCAGCGAGATGGCGACGCGCCGCACGTAGGGAGAATCGAGCATGCCGATGAGCTTCATCGCGGGTTCCTTCTGCGGCCAACGTTTCCGAGCGATCGCGCAAGTGGCACCGCCGCGGAGCTAGGCGTTGACCAGGATCTCGCTTGCGTCGACATCGTCAAAGCCGAAGATCGATACAGGATAGAGGATGCACAGCATCACCCTGGCGAAAAGAGCGCGCAAGAGCGCGACTGTCGGCCTGCAGCGACTTCCTGCCTTCTTCGGGCTCGTTTGCGGTTACCCATGCGGATGCCAAAGCGTTGCTGCATGTCGCGCGTTCGCCTTGGGCAGGGCTCGGGAGGCAGTTTAGGCATCCGGGATGAGGCGTTTGCCCAGGCTCACCGTCTTGTCTTGCGCATACCCCAGATGCTCATAAAACGAGACGACCGCCGCATTGGATGCGCGAACTTGCACGTTCAGCTTTGGGCAGCCCATGACCGTCAGCTCGTGCTCGACCCGTTGCATGAGCGCTCGACCGAAGCCGCGCCCTCTGCATCTCGGCGCGACGGCCAGGTAGTTCACCCAGCCTCGATGCCCATCGAACCCCGCCATCGCGCTAGCCACAAGGTCACCTTCAAGCAAGCCGACGAGAAACATTTCGCGCTGTACGGAAAGCTTCCGCGCGATGTCTTTGTGCGGGTCGTTCCACGGCCGCACGAGGTCGCATTCGTCCCACAGGCGCACAACCGAGGCTTGGTCCGAGTCCTGGTAACTGCGAATCTCCATACTGCTACCTAAGCTTCGCGTTGAGCGGCCGCCGAGCGGCGAAGCCGCGAGCGCAGCCGCCGGCGACGCTGGCGGCCGGTTCGCTCGAACGCAGGATTACGCAGCACGTATTCCTCGACGGGCAGCGTGGATCGCCCACCCAAGCAGAGCACCTGAGGCTGCGTACATCGCGGTACCGCCCAAGCCAAAGACCAGCAGGTAGATCGATGGCGAGGACCCGTAGAGTACTGCGCGACCACTCGGGAACGACCCAAGCAACCAGAAGATCGGCAGGTCAAAAATGGCAGTCATGAGCGCCTGCGTCTCGCCCGAGCCGCCAGAGAGCACCAGTGGCATGGCGACGACGATGATGTGGAAGAGCGCGAAGATTGCCGCCGTCACAATCACGGTTGTCCTGGGCGACCTCATGTGAGCGATTTCCGCCTAACGTTGCCAATGAGCCGCGCGGAAACGCGTCAGCTCGATTGGCTGGTTATGCGGCTTTAGCGCTTGCGTACTGCATGACTGCCACTGGCCACGAGCTGCCATTCGAGGTGCCGTTACTCGATCACTCGGTTGGCGCGCAGCAGGATCGACTGCGGGATCGCAATCCCCATCGACTTCGCCGCGCGCAGGTTGACGACGAGCAGGAACGTCGACGCCTGCTCGACCGGAAGATTCTCGGGCTTCGCGCCTTCGAGAATGCGGTGCACTTTCTCGGCCGCCTTCGCCCAGAGCGCGCGGTGGTCCGCAGAGTACGACAACAGGCCGCCGACTTCCGGGTACTGCGGCGTGGCGTATACCGCGGGCAGGCGAATGCGGGCAATGGCATCGGCGATCGCTTGCCGGTGCGGCAGCATGCGCCCGGAGGCGCCCACGACCACGCCGTCGATCCGGTCGTTCGCGATCGCGCGGAACGCCTCGGCGACAATTTCCGCGCGCGACGCGTTGTACGCGCGCGCCTCGAGGCCGATCCGCTTCGCGGCGTCCCGCAGGCTATGGAACGCGCCCATCGACGAGATATTTCCCGTATCGGTGACGAAGGCGAGCGTCTTCACGCCGGGCGCGATGGTTCGCATCAGCTCGAGCCACTTGCCGACGACTTCGGAGTTGAGATTCGCCATGCCCGTGAGATTGCCTCCGGGCCGTGCGAGGCTCTGGACCAGCCCCGAGCCGAGCGGATCCGTCACTCCGCAGAACACCACCGGAATGGCGGTCGTTGCCTTCTTTGCCGCGAGCGCCGCCGGCGTGCCTCCGGTCACGATCAGGTCGGGATTCAGGCCGACGAGTTCCGCGGCAAGCTTCGGAAGTTTGGCGAAGTCTCCATCCGCCCAGCGGCGCTCGACGCTGTAGCGCGGGCCCTCCGCATAGCCCAGCTCGTGCATCCGACGGTGAAATGTCGCCCAATTTCCGCTGCGCCCCGTCGCGCTCGACCCGTCCAGCGTTCCGAGGCGGCGTGCGCGTCGTGCCTGCTGCGCACGACCAGTGCACGGTGACACGACCAGCGAAGCCGCGCCGATCAGGAACTGGCGTCGTCCGGCCTCACCCATGCCCCATCTCTTCGGCGACGAACCGTGCGCCAACTCTAGCTGTTCGCAAGATCACGACCCAAAGCGCCCTTTCACGGGAGTATGCGTCTTATTTGCGCGCATTTGGCGCCGCATAACGTTTGAGTTCACCCGCGTGCGGAAGCGGGCGAAGCCCGCTGTAGCACGTCGGGTGCAACGAAGGGTTAGACCGCATTCGCTCAGAACTCACCCCAGTAGCCCTGGGTTAAGCCGCCATGTGGAAAGCGTAAGCGCTGACGCGAACGACACCCACAAGAGATAGGGGAAGAGCAACACCGCTGCAAGCCTGTTGACCCGCCAGAATAAGACAATGGTTGCGACAATGAGAGCCAAAAGTAGGAGTATTTCTGCAAAGGCCAGCCCACCTTGACGCCACACAAAGAACAACCACGTCCATAAGACATTGGCAGCTAACTGGACGACGAAAATGAGCAGCGCGTTTCGAGCACCACCGAACCCGCGTGCTCGCCAAACCAACCATGCAGCGAGGCCCATGAGGGCGTATAAAACCGACCAGACTGGTCCAAACAGCCAGCCTGGCGGCGCCCACGATGGGCGGGCAAGATCGCGGTAGAACTCGCTTGCACCTGCAGACGCGAACCCGCCGACGGCAGCGGCGGCAAACACCAACAACAGCCAGACGAGAAGGCCAATAGCCTGACTTGACGTTGACAAGATCGGCGGCCGTGTCATATGCGGTCTAACGTCGAAACTCAGCGGCGGGCCGCAGTTGTGACTCTGGCATAGCACGGCGGCTCGCGGCCCGTCCGCCCTGGAGTGAAGGGTTAGGCGTCGACTTCACGTTCCGATAGCGTGTATCCCGCCTGGTAAGTTGCCGTTACCACTGCTGTAGCACCACGCGTCTGCAACTCCGCTTTGCTGAACTCGCGTTGCTCAAGATCTGATAGCGCACACCGTTCATACCCGGTTGCCAACAAAGCCCAATCTACGCCGGAGTCCGCGCCCCGAATGCGCTGTTCGGATGTCATCTGCGGTGCAAGACCGCTTCTCAGCAAATGGACACTGCCAAGGCCTGGTCGCATGGCAAGCTGCGGCATGACTTCGATGCCCAGCCAGTGTTCAAGCGAAGCGTCCGAGTCGCTTGCAGGCTTGAACCGGACTAGGAGGCTGAAGCTACCCATGCCCAAGCCGTGGCTTCGGGCAACAGAGCAAAGCCCCCGAGTCATGGCTCGGTAGTTCGACATCATCTTCCGTGTCCAAGGGCTCGGATTATTGAGGCGTTCCAGGTATGCAGTTGAGGCTAACGTTTCCAGGCTCTCAACCTCATAGAGCACGAGGTACCTGGGAGTTCCAGCTACCGCCACCCAGCGGGTTCCTCTGAGAAAACCCGGAATCGAAAGGCGCTCCGGTAGGTGCTCATGGGTGTGCCAGTCATCATGCTCCGCGATTGCCTCTTCGACAATGTCGAAGGTCAGGAGCATGGCTGCGTGACCGAGGAGCGGCATACGGGTCTCTCCTTGTGTGACTGACCAGAGGCTGGCTCGGCTCTCGACGCCTAACGTTCGCGATCAGCGGCCGCTGTGAAGCGGTCCGCTGCATCGCGTTGTTGGGCGCCAAGGTTAATGGCACGTCCGAAGTCCGAATTTACCAACGAGACGGCGGTACGTGCCGCCGTCGCACGGACGCCGACGCGTGGCACTACTATCGGTTGACGATCTCGTAAAGGTGCCATTCGCCGGGCAAGCCTTTGAGCGAGTGTAATCCGGCGTCTGCAAAAGTGAGGTCGGAACCGGCAACAAGATCCTTCACCGTCTGCGAAACAAACACCGTGCGAGGCGACGCCGTTGCTGCGACCCGCGCGGCAATGTGCAACGCGATCCCGTGTAGTCGACCTTCGCGAATCTCACACTCACCGGTGTGAAGCCCGATGCGGCAGGCGATGTCGAGGCCGGCCAAGGACGTCACGATTGCCAAGGCACATTTGATCGCGCGCGCGGGGCCGTCGAAAGACGCCAAGAACCCGTCCCCCGCAGTGTCGATCTCCTCGCCGCGATATTGCGCAAGCTCGCTGCGGACCGCTTTGTGATGTGCCTGCAAAAGATCACCAAACCGCAGATTGCCCTTTGCAACCGCCATTTGGGTCGACCCGACAATGTCCGTGAACATCAGGGTCGAGACCCGACTATCGGGGACGGCCAGGGCGGAGCTTCCCGTCAAGAAGGCTTGAATGTGCTGCACGAATACGTCTGACTTATCGTAAAAGGGCAGATGATCAATCCCGTCGACTTCAACGAATTTTGCGTTCGGGATGCAAGCTGCCATGTATTGGCCGGCACCGACAGGAATGGCGCGATCCTTGGTGGCATGAAGAACCAAGGTCGGCACTCGGATTGAGGGCAGGACATGCCGGACGTCAATTTCAATGTTGAGCCGCTGTAATGCCGCGGCCGCGGAAGCACTGGCACTCATGCGCAGGAATTTCGACCACCATTGGCGAATTACCGGATCGTGTGCCACCGACGGCATGCGGAGATCGATCCAAACCGGCCCTCCCCATATTGCCGCTGCCGCCTCAACGGCCTTGAGTGCTTCATCCCTGTCGGTGAAGTACGGATAGTCGGGCGCTCGCAGACGTCGAGCATAGCTGCCGACTGTGATGAGGGCTGCCGTGCGATCGGGGTAAGTGGCCGCAAAGAGGGTGCACATAGTGCCGCCCTCGGAGTATCCCAACAAGGCGGCTCGAGGCGAGCCAACCGCATCCAGTACTGCCCGCAGATCGTCCATGCGCTCTTCGAGCGTCGCCGCTTCAATGCCCCGGTCTGACAAACCTGTGCCGCGCTTGTCGAATATGATCAATCGAGAGAACCCAGCAAGTTTCTTGAAGAAGCGGACGATGTTGGGCTCTTCCCAAAACACCTCGATATTGGATAGCCAGCCAGGGACCAGGACGAGATCTATCGGTCCGTCACCGATAACCTGGTACGCAATGCTGACATCGCCGGAACGGGCATAACGAGTTTCGGGTGTCATAGCCGCTGGCGTCTCAGTAGCTGCAAGCTACAAAAATAGCACCTCCACCCGTATAGCGCCCAGTTATGGTCGCGCACCGAACTCTGACGGGGTGCGCTTCTCTCGACCCGGCAGGCAGGAGTGGGTCGACGGCGTACACCCCTTGTTCTTGGCACCCAACGCCAAAGCTAACCGGGCGCCGTCGCGCGAGGCGCGACGGGAACCGAACAGCGAGCGAAGCGACGCTGTTCGGCGCCCCGGTTCAGCGCCGGGTTGGGCGGCCTACTGCGCCGGTGAATGACTAGAACATTGACCACGGCGCGCGAGGTCCCGCAGCGCATACTTAAGGGGAACTCACCGGCGGTTGGGCAGCCAATGAACCGATGTTCGTTCATGGACGGGCGGCGCTCGCGTTGCGAAGTCGCCGAAACTGACGTTGAAGCGAGCCGCGGTCCCAAAACGCGCGGACGCTGCAAATGAGACCTGTGTCGTCGAATTGAAACACGTCAACGCCGTCGAACGACACGGCGCCCTCCTCGGTGACGCCATTGATGGTCCACACCATTGCTGCCTCATGACCGATCACGCATATGTGGCGAGGAAGGATCTCGATCGACTGGTACCGGGCCATTGCTCGATCCCAGAACTCGCCGATCTCGCGGCGCCCGCGGCGCACTGGATCGCCGACCGGATCCTCTTGAGTTGCGTCAGTCGCGAACGTTCGGAGCCATGCCTCTCGGTCGCGGGCAGCCCAAGATGCCGCGTACACGCGAATCGTCGTCTCTAGCGCAGCCACCTCGGGTACTTCAGCGGTCACTAGGCCGCCCAACGCTCCGGTTCAGCGGCGGGCCACGCAGCGGCCGGTCCGCCGCAACCGGCTGTTAGACCGCAGCCGGGCCTAGCCAAAGACCAAGCGTCAGCAGCCATTGTTTTCCAGGAAGTCGCGACATTAAGCAGGAACATAGGTCAACCTGATCACAGTCTCGTCAATCCGGTCATTCGCTATGAGGCGCAGTGGCGGCCGGGGTCCGGCGAAATACGGCTTGCCGTGACCCAGGACGACGGGATGCAGGTAGATTCGATACTCATCGATCAGTCCAAGTTTGGTTAGGCTGTGCGCCAAGTCCGGGCCGGCAACTTCGATCTCCCCGTCGCGTTCCGCCTTTAGCTCGCGGATCGCACCCTCAAGATCTTCCTCAACAAGTTTGGCGTTGGGGCCGACCGCCTTCAACGAGCGCGAGGCAACCCACTTCGGCTGGTTCCGCCACGCCGCCGCGAAGGCGTGTTCCCCTGCATCCCATTCAGGATGGTCGTCGTCCCAGTAACGCATGACCTCATACATTCGGCGGCCGTACACACTGCCCGCCTGCCCCTGGGCTTGCTCGATGAAGTGGTGGAATAGCGTTGGGCTTGGCGCGAACGCCATGTGGTCGACGTAGCCGTCCAGGGACTGATTCATTCCGAACACGAGCTTGGCCATGCCCTCTTCCTTTTCTTGAGCGCCGGACGTGTTTCCTGCGGTCTAACGTGCCAAATGAGCCGCGCGCCCCGGCGACGCGATTGCGAGGATCAGGAGGCGCGTCGGCTCCATTTGGATGTTAGCCAGCCATGTCACCGACGCTAGGCGAGGCGCTCGCAATGGCGTTTACTGTGCATCCCGCCACGCCGCCGCTGCCGCGTTGATCCCGGCCGCTTCCTGAATAGGAAGAATGGGGTGCGTCGTGAAACGCAGGAACGGTGTCCATGGTGCGATCGTCTTGGCCAAGTCGGTTGTGCTGCTGACTTCTATCAGGGCCACGCCGCCACCGCCGTCCGCGAATTCGTAGAAGGCTTGAAACTGCCCGGGCCCAGGCTGCCATTTCGAGAATAAGTGCAGCGAGCGCTTCTGCCCGGCTTCCGTGGTGTCGATGTATTCCCACATTACATGAAACAGCATGTGCGCTCCTCCTCTGTTGGTGTTGCAGTTATTGTGTCCGTCTCACGCTGGACGTCTGTGTTCCGTCCGGCTAACGTCCGCGTTTTGCCGCGCCGTATGCGCAGCGTAGCGAGCTGAAGGCGGAGTCTTCCCCCGATTTCATTGACACCTCGTTCTTCGAGCCCGCTGTTCGAACGTCGCAGGCGACACGTAGTCCAGGGACGAGTGCAGTCTAGCGC
>Ga0210138_1000141_pt1 | contig 17458 bp, 13 predicted proteins | sample Browns_ThreeSqC__FD_184850 | JGI IMG/M metagenome (GOLD analysis project Ga0210138, IMG submission 184850) | Wetland microbial communities from the San Francisco Bay, California, USA, that impact long-term carbon sequestration -... | ecosystem: Environmental > Aquatic > Marine > Wetlands ... | reverse complement strand
CACGGTAATGCCGATCGGGCTATTCGCCCGACTCGCCCTCGATGTCGAGGTCCTGGATCTTGCGCGTAATCGTGTTGCGTCCCATGCCGAGCAGGTTCGCCGCCTCGATGCGGCGCCCGCCCGTGCGCGCGAGCGCTTTGCTGATAAGCGCGCGCTCGAACTGGCGACCGAGTATTTCCATCAACCCAGTTTCGCCGCGGGCAAAGCGACGCTCGACATCCAGCTCGAGCGCAGCGACCCAGTCGGCAGGCAGGGGCGGAGCCGCTTCTCTGAACTCCACTGGCAGGTCGCTCAGCTCGACCACCTGACCGGGCGCCATGACCGTCAGCCAGTGGCACAGGCTTTCGAGCTGCCGCACGTTGCCGGGATAGTCGAGTCGCGCGAGGTGCGCGAGCGTTTCCTCGGACAGACGCTTCGGCTCGACGCCGAGCTGCTTGGCGCTATGCAGGAGGAAATGACGCGCGAGCAGCGGGATGTCCTCGCGCCGCTCGCTTAGCGCCGGCAAGCGCACGCGGATCACGTTCAGACGATGGAACAGGTCCTCGCGAAACGCGCCTTCCTTGACCCGCGCTTCAAGATTCTGGTGCGTCGCGGCGATCACGCGCACGTTGACGCGCAGCTGCTGATGGCCGCCGACGCGATAGAACGTGCCATCCGACAGTACGCGCAGCAGGCGCGTCTGCAGCTCGGGCGGCATGTCGCCGATCTCGTCGAGGAAAAGCGTCCCGCCCTCGGCCTGCTCGAAGCGGCCGCGACGTTGCACCTGCGCCCCGGTAAAGGCACCGCGTTCGTGTCCGAACAACTCGGATTCGAGCAGGTCCTTCGGCATCGCCGCGGTATTGATCGCAACGAACGGTTGCGCCGCGCGCGCACTGTGCCGGTGCAGCGCCCTCGCAACGAGTTCCTTGCCGGTTCCCGACTCACCGGTAATGAGCACGGTCGCGCTCGACTGCGACAGGCGGCCGATCGCCCGGAACACTTCCTGCATCGCCTGCGCCTGACCGAGGATCTCGGGCGCCTGATCCGTCGGTTCCAGCGCCTCCTGATCGCGCCGGGTCTCATCGAGCGCCCGGCGGATAAGGTCCACCGCCTGGTCGACGTCGAAAGGCTTGGGAAGGTACTCGTACGCCCCTCCATGGAACGCGGCGACCGCCGACTCGAGGTCCGAGTAGGCGGTCATCACGATGACGGGGACAGTCGGGTGCTTCGACTTGACGGTCTGCAGCAGTTCGAGCCCTGATGGACCCGGCATGCGGATGTCCGAGACCAGGACTTCGGGCGTCTGGTCATGCAGCGCGTCGAGCGCATCCTGCGCAGAGGAAAACGCGCTGCAGGCAATTCCCGCGCGCTCGAGGGCCTTCTCGAAAACCCAGCGAATCGAGCGATCGTCGTCGACTATCCAGACTGGCATCATTCCCGTCTCACATGCTCCCGCCCGGGTCCGCCCGGGCGCATTCGAAGTCTGGAGCAAGGTTCAGGCCAGGGGCAGCAGGATGCTGAAAACGGTGTTCCCCGGCCGGCTCTCGCATTCGATGACCCCCCCGTGGTACTGGACGTATGTCAGCGCAAGCGACAAGCCGATCCCGCTGCCGCCCTCGCGCCCGGACACGAGCGGATGGAAGATCCGCTCGCGGATCTCGTCGGGAACGCCTGGCCCGCTGTCGACGATTTGCAATTCTAGTGCCAGGCGATAGCGCTGCCGCGCGATTGTCAGCTGGCGCAGCACCCGGCTCCGAAACAGGATTCGCCCCCTGCCCTCCGGCCCGCTGACGATGGCTTGCGCGGCGTTGCGCGCGACGTTTAGCAGAGCTTGGATCAACTGCTCCATATCGCCCTGCAGCTCGGGCACGCTCGGATCGTAGTCTCGATCGACCTCGATGCGATCGCCGAATTCCGCCTGGACGATGCTCTTTACCCGCTCGAGGGCTTCGTGGATGTTGAGCGGCCCGACCCGCGGTGCGCGGTGCGGCGTGAGCAGCCGATCGAGCAGGACCTGCAGCCGGTCGGCCTCCTTGATGATCACCTGCGTGTACTCGCGCAGGCCCGGGTCGCCCAGCTCGGTCTCGAGCAGCTGTGCGGCGCCGCGCAGGCCTCCGAGCGGATTGCGGATCTCGTGCGCGAGATTGCGGATCAGTTCCCGGTACACCTGCTGCTCCGAGAGCAGGCGCTCCTCGCGCTCGATGCGCAGCATCTGCTCGATCGGACGCAGTTCGACCACCAGCGGCGCCTCGGCCGCCTCGGTCCGGGTGACAAGACAGGCAAGCTGCAGCGGCTCGCGCCCCGCGCGCAGAAAGCTCACGTTCTGCGCCGAGAAGTTCCACCGGGTGGTCAGCGACTCGCGCACGGTCCGCTCGAGCTCGGCGAGCTCGTCGAACATCGGCAAAAAGGGCTGCCCGACGAGCGCACGCGCGGCCGTGTCGAGCAGGTTCTCGGCCGCAGGGTTCGCGTACCGAACGATCAAAGCGTCGTCGAGCACCACGACCGCAGTCGGCAGTACATCGAACCCGCCGAACGACGCCGGCTGACTCTGCGGCGATCCCGCAGCCGCATCGCTGGCCATTTGGAAAATCCGGTTGGTGACCGCTTACTTGTCGAGCAGCGTCAATTCGCGCTCCAACGCCTCGACGTTTTTCTGGTGCAGTTCCACCGTGTCCTGGTACGGCTTGAGTCGTGCCAGCACCCGCGCGTAGTTTCGTTCGTCGCCGTAACGCACGGCCTCCTGCTCAGCCAGCGCCTGCTTGGATCGGTCGAGCAGCGCCTTTTCCTGCTCGAGCTCCTGCTCGAGGATCTGGCGCTGCTTTTCCTTCGCCGATGCGCGCTTGGCGGGTGTTTCCTTGGGGAAAGTGCTCGGCGTCGCGACGCGTGCGCGCGCGGCTGCGGACGGTGCAGCACCAGCAGGAACCACGGTTACGCGCTCTTCGACCACCCGGCAATCCATGCCCTTGGTGTCCTCCCGGATATTCGTGACGTGGGTCTTGCCTTCCTTGTCCCGGCAGCTCCAGATGGCCCCACTTCCTTGCGCCAGCGCAGACGCTGTCGCCAAAAAAGCGACAGACGCGGAAAGAGCGATGGCCAGAGTCCGTTTCATAGTGAGATGCGAACCGAAGGTTAGGCGCTAAGTCTATGCCTAGCAAGCAACTTTTTCCACATAACGAAAAAGGGACGGCAACCACCGTCCCTTTTCGACAACAGCCTGCGCCCGGGTTCCCGAGCCTCGGCGACAGCTCAGGAGCTGTAGTACATCTCGAATTCGACCGGGTGCGTGGTCATGCGGAAGCGCGTGAGTTCCTCTCGCTTGAGCTCCATGTACGCATCGAGCAGGTCGTCGTCGAACACGCCGCCCTTGGTCAGGAAGGCCCGATCTTTGTCGAGCTCCTCGAGCGCCTGCTCCAGAGAGGCGCAGACTTTGGGAACGCGCTGCGCCTCCTCGGGCGGCAGATCGTACATGTTCTTGTCGATCGGATCGCCCGGATGGATCTTGTTCTGCACCCCGTCCAGGCCCGCCATCAGCATCGCCGCGAACGCGAGGTATGCGTTCGCCGTCGGATCCGGGAAGCGCACCTCGACGCGCCGCGCCTTCGGGCTGGCGACGTGCGGAATGCGGCAAGAGGCGGAACGGTTGCGCGCCGAATAGGCCAAATTGATCGGCGCTTCGAAGCCCGGCACCAGGCGCTTGTACGAGTTGGTGCCCGGGTTGGTGATGGCGTTTAGCGCGCGTGCGTGCTTGATGATTCCGCCAATGTAGTAGATGGCGAACTCTGACAGGCCCGCGTAGCCGTTGCCGGCGAAGACGTTGGTGTCGCCCTTCCACACCGATTGATGCACGTGCATGCCCGAGCCGTTGTCGCCCACCACCGGCTTCGGCATGAACGTGGCTGTCTTGCCGTACGAATGCGCCACGTTCCACACCGTGTACTTCAGGATCTGCATCCAGTCTGCTCGCTGCACGAGCGGCGCAAAGCGCGTGCCGATCTCGTTCTGCCCTGCGGCGGCCACCTCGTGGTGATGCACCTCGACGTCTACGCCCTGCTGCTCGAGCGCAAGGCATATCGCATTGCGTACGTCCTGCAGGGAGTCGACCGGCGGCACCGGGAAGTAACCGCCCTTGGCCGGCGCGCGGTGGCCCATGTTGCCCGACTCGTAGTCGATGCCCGTAGACCACGGCGCCTCTTCGGACTTGATCTTGACGAACGAGCCCGACATGTCGACCGCCCAGGTCACGCCGTCGAAGATGAAGAATTCGGGCTCCGGCCCGAAGTACGCCACGTCACCCAGCCCGGTGGACTTCAGGTACGCCTCGGCGCGCTTGGCAACGCCGCGCGGACAGCGCGTATACGGCTTGCCGTCCGAGGGCTCGATCACGTCGCAGCTGATATTGAGCACCGGCTCGTCGGTGAACGGATCCATGCGGGCGCTCACCGGATCCGGCATCAGCAGCATGTCGGAGGCCTGAATGCCCTTCCAGCCCGCGATCGACGATCCGTCGAAGGCGTGACCCTGCTCGAACTTGTCCATGGTGAAATGCTTCACCGGCACGCTGACGTGCTGTTCCTTGCCGCGCGTATCGGTGAATCGGAGGTCGACGAATTTCACCTCCTTGTCCTTGAGCATCTTCAAGACGTCATCAGGCGTCATCGCCATCTTCAAATCTCCTGAGTGGGTAAGCTGTCTTCGCGCCGATGCCTGTTCGCTATGCGTCGGCCGGACTCGCGCAATCGAGCAGATATCGTGCCAATAGGTTTCGCCGCAGCCGCCTCCTCTGCCGTCCGCAGCAGCCGCGAATTTTACCCAATCTGACCGCCCTCTTTCAGTGCATCCGGCGCATCCCCGCACCTGGCGAGTGCGCGGTTCGCACCAAGCCCGCTCATCGACCGGGGTCAGGGTGAATCCGGGATAATGCGGCCGTCCGCCGAACGATGTCCGAACAACCGACTCCCGAATCCATTCTCTCGGCAGCGCAGAAGCGCGCCAGGGAGCTGGGCCTGCCCTACGCGGGGGCTCTCTTCCCGGCGGAGGCCTACGCCCTCATGCAGGCGGGCGCGCGCCTGGTCGATATCCGCACCCAGGCCGAACTGTACTGGGTCGGCCGGATTCCGGGCGCCGTGGCGATCGAGTGGAACAGCTATCCGGGCGGCGTGCTCAACCTCGATTTCATCAATCAGCTCTCGGAGTACGTGGGACCCGAAGAAACCGCCATGTTCATCTGTCGATCGGGAGGGCGCTCGCACCATGCCGCGATCGCGGCCACCCAGGCGGGATTTCGACTCAGCTACAACGTGCTGGAAGGCTTCGAGGGGGACAAGGACCCGCGGCAGCATCGCAACACCACCGGTGGGTGGCGTGTTGCTGGTCTGCCCTGGGTTCAGTCTTAGGCTTGAAAGGGGGAACACCCCCCTTCCAATCGCCCCATGCACAGGCGAAACGCCCGGCGAGCCCTCCGGAGCCTCTAGCCGAGGCTCCAGTCGACCCAGCCGCCGTAGGCGGTGGCAAGGATGATCATCCCGAAGCCGATGCGGTACCACGCAAACGGTCTGAAATCGTGGTTTGCCACATACCGAATCAGCCAGCGCACGACGGCGAACGCGGACACGAACGCTGCCGCGGCGCCAACCGTGAACATGCCGATGTCGTCGGCAACGAACAGGCTGCGATGCTGGTAGAAGTCGTACGCACCCGCCGCGACGAGCGTCGGCACCGCCAGGAAAAACGAAAACTCTGTCGCCGCGCGCCGTGACAGGCCGAAGATCATCCCGCCGATGATCGTTGCTCCCGAGCGCGAAGTTCCGGGAATGAGCGCGAAGGACTGCGCGATGCCGACGAGCAGCGCGTCGCGCCAGCTCATCTGATCGACAGCGTCTACGCGCGCCGGCTGAGCGCGGTGTGCGCGCCGCTCGATCCACAGGATCACCAGCCCACCGACGATGAATGCAGTAGCGACCGGCACTGGCTTGAACAGCACGCGCTTGATCATGCCGCCGAAGGCGAGGCCGAGAACCGCGGCGGGCGCAAATGCCACCGCAAGATGCAGCCAGAAGCGCTGCGCTGCGCGTTCACGCAGCACCGCGACGAGCGCATGCGCAAAACGCCGACGGTATTCCCAGATGATCGCCAGCATGGCGCCGGTCTGAATCACGACGTGAAATACCTTGCCGCGCTCGTCATTGAAGCCGAGCAGATCGCCGACCAGGATGAGATGCCCTGTGCTCGAGATCGGCAGGAACTCAGTCAAGCCCTCGACGATGCCGAGGATAAGCGCGTCTAGCAGCATGAGGTCAGACCATGGGGTCAGACCCCTGTGGATAACTCAAGGTCGCCAAGCTTTGTTCTCCGAACTTGTGATTGAGTTATCCACAGGGGTCTGACCCCTTGTCTGCCTTGTCTGACCCCATTGTCGCAGGAACAGCCTCACCGCTTCCCACAGAGCGGGTCCATCGCCGTCGTTATGCCCTGCGCCGGGAAGCAGCACTCTATGCTTCGGCCCGCCCCACGCCGCGTGCAGACGCTCGCCGTGAACCGGCGGAATGACGTCATCGCGCTCGGCGATGACGCATAGAAGCGGCGTACGTAGGCGCGGTGCATGCGCGATGGACTCGAAGCGGTGTCTTAGCATCCAGTCGACCGGGAGATAGGGGTAGTAGTGCCTGGCGACTGCCACGGCGCTGTCGAACGGAGTCACCAGCACGACACCTGCGAGCGGACGGCTCGCGGCCAATGCAACCGCAACCCCGCTGCCCAAGCTGCGGCCGAAGGCAAACATCGGGCGCGCACCATCTTCGCCAGCTTGCGCGCGCGCGTGATCGAACAGCATGCGCGCATCGGCCACCAGCGCGGCCTCGGACGGCGCTCCTTCGCTCGCACCGTAGCCGCGATAGTCCAGCAGCAGCCATGAAACGCCGGGCGTCGCTCCAGAGCGTGGGTCGCCGATCGCCTCGAGCATCCACGAAACCTCCTCCGCATTGCCGCCGAAATAAAGTACCAGTGGAGAACCGGGCCCCGCGCTCACGCGCCAGGCATGCAACCGCGTGCCGTCGGCCGCTTGCAGAGCGACTTCGTCTACCGCGGCAAAGCGCTCGGCGACGAGCGCACGACGCGCCTGCGACAATTGCTGCGGGTAAAACATCAGCCGGTCCTGCAGCAGGTAGACGACAAGGGGTACGCCGATCGCGACGCCGAGCGCGATCTTCACGATCGCAGCGAACACGCCCGTCTCCACGCCGCGGGCGAACGAACCGCTACGCCTCGGTCTCCGCCGGAGCCGGCGCCGGACCGATTGCGCTTTCGACGACTTCGAGCACCCGCTGGCGCGGCTCGTTCTTCATCAGCCAGCCGACGATCCCGTGCCTGCCCGGCTCCTCGATCGTGGTCTGCTCGCTGCGCAGGCTCATCAGCATCACGATCTTCGTGTCGACCAGCCGATGGTTCATCTCGGCGATCAGGCTGACCGTGTCCTCGACGTCGCGTAGGCTGCGATCGACCATCCACATCGCGTACTGCCAGCGCCCGAGCAGCGCACGCGACGTACTCGCATCGGGCGCCATGTCGACGGAATATCCCGCCTTGCCGAGCACCATCGCCAGATACTCGGCTGCGACCGTGTCGTGCTCGGTGACGAGGATGCGCTGCGCACCCCCGGTCTCTTCGTCTTCCGCACGCATTACGGGAAGCTCGAACCAGAATTCAGTGCCGCCGCCTTCGCGCGTGCTGAAGCCGATGCGGCCTTGCATCATCTCGATCAGGCGCTTGCAGATCGCGAGGCCGAGGCCCGTGCCCCCCTTGATGCGCGAGTCCGTAGAGTCGGCCTGGGCGAAGCGGCCGAAGATCTTGCTGCGGAACGCATCGGGAATGCCGGGTCCGCGGTCGGCGACGACCAGGCGCACGCGACCGTCCTGGCTGGTGCAGTTGACTTCCACGGACTCGTTCGGCGGCGAGAACTTGGCGGCATTCGACAGCAGATTGGTCATGATCTGCATCAGCCGCTTGCGATCGCCGCGCACCTTGACCCTGGGCGGTTCGCCGACCAGCTTGAGCGTCACGGTGAAGCGATCGGCGAAGCCCTGGTTCAGGCGCACCGAATCGGATACGAACTCGTCGACCTCCACCGTCTCCGGAACCAGCACGACGCGTCCGGACTCGATCTTCTCGATGTCGAGCACTTCGTTTATCAGGTCGAGCAGGCGCTGGCCGTTGCGCTCGGCGATCTCGGTCACCTCGTCCTGGTCCTTGTCGAGCTCACCGAGCACCCCGCTGCGCAGCAGCTGCAGCGAACCGAGAATCGAGGTCAGCGGCGTGCGCAGTTCGTGGCTGAGCGTCGAGGTGAATTCGCTGCGCATGCGTTCCGATTCGCGCTGGTGGGTGATGTCGCGTCCCTGGATCACGACCGAGGTGACGTTCTCGTCCTCGTCGACGAGCGGAGTCAGCGTCCATTCGCACGTCAGTTCCAGCTCGTCGCGGCGCAGGCAGCGCTCGGCGACGATGGTCGTCGGCTTGCCGGCGGCGACGAAGTCGCGCCACCACTGCTCGGTGCGCGGGCGGTCGTCGGACGGAAACAGCATGGTGATGCCGTTGCGCCCGACGAGCTCGTGCGCAGCGTAGCCGAACAGGTTCTCGGCTGCAGGGTTCATATCGTGGATCGTCGCGTTCGGGTCGACTTCGAACACCGCGATCGGCGCACGCTCGGAGAACAGGCTCAGCTTGCGGTCGTAGGCCTGCACCGCGCGATGCGCCTCGAGCAGATCATCGAGCTGGCTTGCAAGCTGGGCGTTGATCTCGGCATTGTCGTCCCACAACTTTCTGTACGCGCCGCGCAGTCCGTAGGCCGCGGCGAACACCCGGCCGAGCTGATAAGCGGTAAACACGTTCGCGACGTAAAGTGTCGGCACCGCAGCGCCGAGGACGCGGAAATTCTCCGTTCCGTAGGCAAAAAGGACTACGTTGAACGGCATCATCACGCCGGCGGCGTACAGCGCGTAGACCCACCACACGGTCGAGAACATCGGCAGTCCGCCGGTGGCGACCAGCGCGACGACGAAGGCAATGAAAATCTGCTCCTGCTCCCCGCCCGGAAAGAACACTGCGGCGGCGTAGCCCCAGCCCGTGCCGAGCGCGAGCGCGCCGATCGCGGCGCGTCGTACCCAGACCTCGGGATCGATTGCCCCCGCCGCCTTCGCGCGCCGGTACGTCCAGCCGAGCGCCCACAGGCCCGCGCCGAGCACGAGCACCGTCACCTGCCAGAACATGAGCAGCGGCAACGGTCGCGTGCGCCACAGGAACGCGTCGAGCAGCAGGCTCAGCGCGACTGTCGCGACGACCGCCGGCGTGATACGCCGATACAGGTAATCGCAACGCTCGGCGAGGACTTCGGGGTTGTCCGCCGAGGAGGCTCTTTCGACGCTGCTCTCTCCGGTGTTTCCAGTCGGCGCGGCTATTGCGGCTACGGCGTCGCTTTGCGCTTCCTGCGCCATCGGTTTTCAGGCGGCGATTGTGAGATTCACCCTGCCGATCTTAAGCCAGATCTGGGACAATCGCTTGATTCGTATAATCCCTTGCAATCCGTCCTTGGGCTGCTGAAGTGAAGAAGAAGGCCGTCCCCACCAACCTGCTCAAGTTCGGCATGTACGTGCACGAACTCGATCGACCGTGGACGGACACGCCTTTCATGTTCCAGGGCTTTGTGCTTCGCAACATGGAGCAGCTCGACGCTCTGAAGAAATATTGCAAGTTCGTCTACGTAGATTTCGATCGCAGCGAGCTCCCGAAGGACGCCGAGAAAGCCGCGCTCGCGCAGCCCGCCCAGTCGGCGAACAGGCTGCCGCCCGAACCGAAGGTTTCGGTCGAGCACGAGCTGGTTGCCGCGGAAAAGGCGTACGGGCACAGCAAGCTCGTACTGGAGGATGCCTTTGCCGCTGTCCGCGCGGGCAAGCTGCTCGAGCCGAAGCAGGTCAAGGCCGCGGTGACCGAGATCACCGACAGCGTGCTGCGCAACCCCGACGCGCTGCAGCTGTTCTCGCGACTCGAGGAAAAGGGCGAGTACACACTGGGACATGCGCTCGACGTGGCCGTGTACATGAGCACCTTTGGTCGCTTCCTCGAAATGGACCACGACGAGGTGGTGACCCTCGGCTACCTCGGACTGCTGCAGGACATCGGCAAGCTGAAAGTACCCAACAACCTGATCGAAAAGCGCGAGCGCCTGAACGTCGAGGAGTTCGAGCAGGCGAAGAAGCACGTCGAGTATTCGGTCGAGCTGCTCGAAAAAACGCCGAACCTGCCGCCCGAGCTGCCGCGTCTCGCCGCGCTCCATCACGAGCGCTACGACGGCAGCGGCTACCCCAGGGGCCTGAAGGGCGACGCGATCGGCAAGATCGGCGCGATCGCGGCGATCGTCGATACGTTCGATGCGCTTACGATGAAGCGTCCTTACGCCGAGCCGGTCGCGCCCTCTGCGGCGCTCAGCATGCTCTACAAGTGGCGCGGCGCGTTTTTCGACAGCACGCTGGTCGAGCAGTTCATCCGCTGCATCGGCGTATTCCCGGTGGGCAGCGTGGTAGAGCTGAACAGCGGCGAGGTCGGCATCGTGTTCGCGCAGAACTACGAGAAGCGCCTGCAGCCGCGGGTGATGGTGATTCGTGACGCCAAGGGCAACCCGCTGCGCCCGCAGAAGGTGCTCGATCTTTCGCGCGGGCCGATGGCGACGCCGGATGAGACCTACCGCATCCGGCGCACGCTCGAATTCGGCCGCATGGGCGTCTCGACCAAGGATATCTTCATGCAGTAGGCCAGTGCGCGCCTGCGCTACTCGCGGCTGTAGATCTCGCCGCCCTTTTTCACGAACTCGACCGCCTTCTCCTGCATCCCGCGCGAGAGCGCCTGCTCCGCGCTCACGCCGTGCTGCGCGGCATAGTCGCGCACGTCCTGCGTGATCTTCATCGAGCAGAAGTGCGGACCGCACATCGAGCAGAAGTGGGCGAGCTTCGCGCCTTCCTGCGGCAGCGTCTCGTCGTGGAACTCCTTGGCGGTATCCGGATCGAGCCCCAGATTGAACTGGTCGGCCCAGCGGAACTCGAATCTGGCCTTGGACAGCGCGTTGTCGCGCGCCTGCGCGCCGGGATGGCCCTTGGCGAGATCCGCGGCGTGCGCCGCGATCTTGTAGGCGATGATGCCGTCCTTGACGTCCTTCTTGTTCGGCAGCCCGAGATGTTCCTTGGGCGTCACGTAGCACAGCATCGCCGTGCCGTACCAGCCGATCATCGCCGCGCCGATCGCGCTGGTGATGTGGTCATAGCCTGGGGCGATGTCGGTGGTAAGCGGACCCAGGGTGTAGAACGGCGCCTCGTCGCAGTACTTGAGCTGCAGCTCCATGTTCTCCTTGATGAGCTGCATCGGCACGTGGCCGGGCCCCTCGATCATGACCTGGCAGTCCCGCTTCCAGGCGATCTTGGTCAGCTCGCCCAGCGTTTTCAGCTCGGCGAACTGCGCCTCGTCGTTCGCGTCGTAGATCGAGCCCGGCCGCAGGCCATCGCCGAGCGAAAACGACACGTCGTAGGCGGCCATGATCTCGCAGATTTCCTCGAAGCGCGTATAGAGGAAGCTTTCCTCGTGGTGCGCAAGGCACCACTTGGCCATGATCGAGCCGCCGCGCGAGACGATGCCGGTCATGCGCTTGGCGGTGAGCGGGATGAACGGCAGGCGCACGCCGGCGTGTATCGTGAAATAGTCGACGCCCTGCTCGGCTTGCTCGATCAGCGTGTCGCGGAATATCTCCCAGCTGAGTTCCTCGGCCTTGCCGTTCACTTTCTCGAGCGCCTGGTAGATCGGCACGGTGCCGATCGGCACCGGGCTGTTGCGCACGATCCACTCGCGCGTTTCGTGGATGTGCTTGCCGGTCGACAGGTCCATTACCGTGTCGCCGCCCCAGCGGATCGCCCAGGTCATCTTGTCGACCTCCTCGCCGATCGACGAGCTCACCGCCGAGTTGCCGATGTTGCAGTTGATCTTCACGAGGAAATTGCGGCCGATGATCATCGGCTCGCTTTCGGGATGGTTGATGTTGGCCGGAATGATCGCGCGACCGCGTGCCACCTCGTCGCGTACGAATTCCGGCGTGATGCGCGCCGGTGTCGCCGCGCCGAACGATTCGCCGCGATGCTGCCGCAGCACCTGCTCCGGAAGTGCGTCGAGCTTCTGGTTTTCGCGGATCGCAATGAACTCCATCTCCGGCGTCACGATGCCACGCCGCGCATAGTGCATTTGCGTGACGCAGGCGCCGGCCTTCGCGCGGCGCGGCCTGCGCTTCAGGTCGAAACGCAGCTCGGCGAGCTTTGGGTCGTCCAGGCGCTTGCGGCCGTAGGCCGACGAGGGACCGGCGAGCAGCTCGGTGTCCGCACGCGCTTCGATCCAGCGGCTGCGCAGCGCCGGGAGTCCCTTGCGGATGTCGATTGTCACCTCGCGGTCGGTGTACGGGCCCGAAGTGTCGTAGACGAGGATCGGCGGGTTGTGTTCCGCGCCCGCGCTTCCAGCCATGACGGCCGGCGTGTCGGACTGGGTGATACTGCGCATCGGCACCCGGACGTCCGGCTGCGATCCGGTGACGTAGACCTTGCGCGAGTTGGGCAGCGGCGCGACTACGCCTTCGTCCACCGCGGCTGTCGCGGCCAAAAACTGCGGATTTGCGTTCATCAGGCTTCTCCTCGCGGCTGCACGCGCGAGGAAGCGGGCGGATGGCACGCTTCCCTACGGCGGCATTACCCGCATCAGGTTCCGAGGGACTCTCTCACCCGGCGCTGTCGTTCGAAACGTCCTCCACGGCAGCGCCAGGACCCCTGCGTGATGCTGTCACGCTACTGCAACGCCGAGAGCGTGGCAAGAGTGCATCGGGTAGGTTTTTGCGGCGCGCACGATCAAAAAAGGAGCTCTGCGGCGATCGACTGCCAGGCGCGCGGCGTGGACGTACGCCTGAGCTTCACGGGGAAGCGCCCGCGTCCGACGCACAGGGTGCGCCCGGTGGTGCGGCCCGCTGGCGGACCGGCCGGCCGAAGTGAACCTGGCTCTGCGGGACGGGTCCGGCGCAGGATCATTTGCGGGCACACAACAAAACCGGGGCAACTGCCCTGCAGACGGGCTCCCCGTAGGGGCCAAACGTCGGCAATACGCTACAATCGGCGCCGCGCCCTGTGCTGAGCGGTGGAACTACGAAAAAAAAGACTCCATGAATATCGAGCAGGCCCGCACCAACATGGTCGAGCAGCAGATCCGGCCCTGGGAGGTGATCGACCAGGACGTCCTCGACCTGCTCTACGTGGTGCCGCGCGAGAACTTCGTTCCGCCCGCCGTTCGCAACCTGGCCTTTGTCGACATGGAGATTCCGATCGGCGAGGGCGAGCGCATGTGGGCGCCGAAGATCGAGGCGCGCGCGCTGCAAGCACTCGCGGTACGCAAGTCCGATCGCGTCCTCGAAGTCGGCACCGGCAGCGGTTACCTCACCGCGCTGCTCTCGCATCGGGCATCGCTCGTGCGATCGGTGGAGATCAAGCCGGCACTGGCCGCGTTCGGCCGTGCCAACATCGAGCGCCACGGCGTAGACAACGTCGAGCTGGAGATCGGCGATGGCGCACGCGGCTGGGCCGCCGGCGCGTCCTACGACGTGATCGTGCTCACCGGCTCGGTTCCCCTGCTTCCCGATGGGATTGCCGGGCAGCTCGCTCCCGGCGGCCGGCTGTTCGCCGTCATCGGCGAAGCGCCGATCATGACCGCGCAGCTCGTCACCTGCGTCGCGCCGGGTTCGTTCCGCAGCACGGGGCTGTTCGAGACCGTGCTTGCGCCACTCGTCAACTGCGAGGAGCCCTCGCGATTCCGTTTCTAACAAGAAAAAGTGGGACCGCCAATGCTCATGACGCTGATCCGAACGCTTGCACTCGCCCTTTTACTTTTATCCGCCGCCGCACAAGCCGAGGATCTGGTTCAGGTGTACCGCGACGCACTGCGCTACGACGCGCAGTTTGCTGCGGCGCGCCACGCGCTTGACGCGGGACGCGAGCGGCTGCCGCAGGGCGAGGCGCTGTTGCTGCCGAATATCGGCCTGTCTGCGTCGGCCAATTACGGCGACGCGACGGTCAGGTTCCGCCAATCTGAACCCGCGATAGCCGCCTCGACACCGGATAGCATCAACCGCAATCCGAGCAACTGGGGCGCCACGATCAGTCTCACGCAACCGATCTTCCGCAAGGACAACTGGCTGCGCCGCGACCAGTCGGAGTTTCAGGTCCGCCAGTCCGAGGCGACCTACGAGCAGGCGCGCCAGGATCTGATCCTGCGCAGCGCGCAGGCCTACTTCGACGTGCTCGCCGCGCAGGCCACGCTCACCGTGGTCAGGGCGCAGAAGGTCGCCACCGCCGAGCAACTCGCTCAGGCGAAGCGCAACTTCGAGGTCGGCACCGCGACCATCACCGACACCCACGAGGCCCAGGCGCGCTACGACCTGATCGTGGCGCAGGAAATCCAGGCGCAGAACGATCTCGAGAACCGCCAGCGCGCGCTGCAGCAGATCACCGGCAAGGAGTACGCGGCGCTGCGCGACCTGCGGCCCGACGTGAAACTCGCGCCGCCCAACCCGAACAACATGCAGGACTGGGTCGACCTGGCCGAGAAGCAGAGCTACCCGGTCCTGATCCAGCAGGCGGTCACCGAGATCGCTTCCCTGGAAGCCAAGCGCGGCGAGGCCGGACACTACCCGACCCTCGACGCGGTGGCGTCGTTGCAGAATCAGAACCAGCGCAATCCCGTCAGCCTGTCGCAGGTCGGCTCGGAAACGAACCAGGCCACGATCGGCCTGCAGCTCGCGCTGCCGCTCTACCAGGGCGGCGCGATCTCATCGCGCGAGCGCGAGACCGCGGCGTTGTACATGAGCTCGAAGGAACAGCTCGAGAACGCACGCCGCGCCTCGGCGCTCGCCGCGCGCCAGGCTTTCCTCGCCGTCAACAGCGGCATTGCGGGGGTCAGAGCGCTCGAGCAGGCGCTGGTATCGTCCAAGAGCGCGCTCGAATCGAACAAGCTCGGCTACGAGGTCGGCGTGCGGATCAACATCGACGTGCTGAACGCACAGCAGCAGGTGTTCTCTACGCAGCGCGATCTCGCGCTCGCGCGCTACAACACGATCAACAGCCAGCTGCGCCTCAAGTCCTCGGCGGGCAGCCTCGCCGAGAACGACCTGGAGGACGTCAACCGGGCCCTGATGCCCTGAGCTCGAGGGTATCGCGCACCACCGCCAGGTGGCGCAGCGTGGCGCCGCGGTGGGCGGCGCAGAGCCGGACGCCGGCCTGTGCCATCGCTGCCCGACGCGCGTCGTCGGCGAGCAGCGCCTGCGCGGCCAACGCCGCGGCAGCGGCATCGGGCACCTGCAGCGCAGCCAGCGCCTCGCAGGCAAGGCGCGTCGCCTCCGGAAAATTGTAGCTGCTCGGACCGAGCACGACCGGCACGCCGACTGCGCAGGCCTCGATCAGGTTCTGAGCGCCGAAGGACGCAAAACTGCCGCCGATGAGCGCCACGTCCGCGAGCGCGTAATAGAACGCCATCTCGCCCATCGTGTCGCCGAGGTAGATCCCGGTTGCCGGACCCGGAATTTCGCCGCGACTGCGCCGCGCGAGCGCCAGGCCCCGTGCGGCGATCAGTGCGGCGACTTCGTCGAAGCGCTGCGGGTGGCGCGGAACCACGACGAGCAGCGCGTTTCCAGGCGCAGCACCAATCGCATCGAGCAGCATCCTCTCCTCACCATCGCGCGTGCTTGCGAGCAGCAGGACCCGGCGAGCGCCCAGCGTCGCCTTGAGCATGCGCCCTTCCGCGAGCTTCGCTTCATCGGGCTCGGCGTCGAACTTGAGATTGCCGGTGATCGTCACGCTCGCGGCGCCGAGCGCACGCAGGCGCTCGGCTGAACCGTCGTCCTGGGCGCAGATCGCGGCAAACGAGGCAAACGCAGAGCGCGCGAGCGTTCCGAGGCGCTGATAGCCTCGCGCCGACTTCTCCGACAGGCGTGCATTGGCAAGCACCGCGGGAACGCCGTGCGCGCGGCAGGCCGCGAGCAGGTTCGGCCACACCTCGGTCTCCATCACCAGGGCGATGCGCGGGCGAAAATGCTCCAGGAACCTTTCAACGACCCACGGCAGGTCATACGGGAAGTACGCGACGCGCACCGAATCGCCGTAGACCTGGGCGATCGTCTCGCGCCCGGCTGCAGTGGTGCAGGTCACGAGTACCGCATGCTGCGGATACGCCTCGCGCAGCGCGCGCACCAGCGGCGCGGCACCGCGCACCTCGCCCACCGAGACGGCGTGCAGCCAGATCAGCGGGCGGTCCGCCTCCGATGGCCGCGGAGCTTGATAGCGCGCAAAGCGCTCGCCGATGTTGCGCCGGTAGCCCGGCTCGCGCCGGCCGCGCCACCACAGCCGCGCCAGCGCCAGCGGCATTGCGAGGTGCAGCAGCGCCGTATAGAGGCCGCGCTTCATGCGGCGCGCGCAGCCTCCAGCGCAGTCAGCACCTCCTCTACGGCAGGCGGCCCCGCCATGCCTCCGACATTGCGCGCACGCGCCGCGCCGTACAGGCCAGTGAGCGCGGGATCCGTCGCACAGTAGATGCCCACCGTCGGTGCGCCGATCGCCGCCGCAAGGTGCGTCAGCCCCGTGTCTACTCCTACGATGCCGTAGGTGCCTCGAAACAGGTGCGCCAGCTTGCGCAGCGGCATGCGTTCGGGCACTTTCGCCCAGCCGATCGCCTGCGCGATCCGGCGGCAGCGTGCGCGCTCGTCGGCGTTGCCCCAGGGCAGCACGCAGCGCAGCTTGCGCTCCGCGAGCGTGCGGCCAAGCGCGATCCAGCGCGCCTCCGGCCAGAGCTTTTCGGCGCGACTCGTCATCGTCAGCAGCACCACGTACGACGGGTGCGTCTCCACGGGCGAGGTTCCGACGACGTGCAGGCCGTAGTCGCAGGACGCACCGTCGAACGCGTAGCCGCAGGCCAGCGCCGTCAGCCGGCGGTTGCGCTCGACCGCGTGCAGCGCGCGCGACACGGTGTGCCGAGTTCGATACAGGCGCGCGGCGAGCGGCTCGCGCGCGCTGGACGCGTCGTAGCCGTGCGTCCTCGCGCCTCCGGGGTCGATCACGCGGGCGAGCAGCGCACTCTTCAGCAATCCCTGGCTGTCGATGACGAGGTCGTAGCGCCCTGCACGAACCGCGCGCCGGAAACTGCCCATCTCCTGCCAGATCGAGGGCCGCCAGAGCTCGCGCCGCCAGCGCCGCAGCGCCACCGGGACCACGCGCCGAACCGAGTGATGCAGGGTAGCGATCTCCGAAAACGGCATCTCGACCACCCAGTCGATCTCGGCGCCCGGCATCGCGCGCTTGCCGAGGATGCGCCTGGGGGGCGCATGGAAGCGGAGGTCGTAGTGGCTGGCGATCGAATCCCAGAAGGCCTCGAG
>Ga0210138_1000140_pt1 | contig 17471 bp, 13 predicted proteins | sample Browns_ThreeSqC__FD_184850 | JGI IMG/M metagenome (GOLD analysis project Ga0210138, IMG submission 184850) | Wetland microbial communities from the San Francisco Bay, California, USA, that impact long-term carbon sequestration -... | ecosystem: Environmental > Aquatic > Marine > Wetlands ... | reverse complement strand
AGCCGTCGTCGTTGATTACTACTCTCGCTCAGTCCTCAGTCCTCAGTCCTCAGTCCTCAGTCCTCAGTCCTCAGTCCTCAGTCCTCAGTCCTCAGTCCTACTCTCCCACCACCCTCGCGACCGTCCCCTCCGTCAGCCCCTGCGCCGTACCCAGCAACAACGTATCTCCCGGCGCAACGGCGCCCTGGATCTCCACCCACTCCGCGGCCTCGTCCCGGAGCCCCGGCTGGACCGGCACCCGCTCCACCTTGGAGCCCCGAAGCCGGATGACCGCCGGGCCGGTACCGCGAGTATCGATCGCCGCGAACGGCGCCGCCAGCGTTTCCTTGGTCTCGATCGCGACCCGGCCGTCGGCATAGAGCCCCGACACCAGCATCCCGCCCAGGTTGGGAATCGAGACATAGATCCTGACCTGCCCGGTGGCGGGGTCCGCCGTGGGATTGATGCGGTCGATCCGCCCCTTGAAGTTGCGGCCATCATATCCGCTTACCCCGAACTCCACCGGCATGCCGACTCTGAGTTTGGTGAGTGCCGAGACCGGGACCGAGGCCTCGAGCTGCATGCTGGCCGGATCGATCAGGGTGAAGAGCGGATTGCCGGGGAGCACCACGTCTCCCTCTTTCGCCATCAGCTCGCTCAAAATCCCGGCGAACGGCGCCCGCACTTCTGTCCTGGCCAGCTGCTTCTCTGCCGACGCCACCCTGGACTGGGCCTCCGCCACCGCAGCCTGCGCGTTCTGGACTGCCCAGCGAGAGGACTCGAGGTCGCGATCGGCGATCGCCCCGGCGTCGGCCAGCGCGGCTGAGCGCTCCGCGTTACGCTTGGCCAGCTCGAGAGACGACTGGGCCGTCACCAGATTGGACTTGGCGGACGTGTAGGCGTCCCTGATGGCGGCCTCATCGATCCGGATGATCAGTCGGCCGCTGTCCGCTCGCTGTCCCTGTTGCAACAGATTGCGGAGCACCGTCCCGCTGACCTCCGCGCGTACCGTGGCCTGGCGGACCGGGGCAAGGGCGCCGGAAATGGCCGGCCCGTTCTTGAGCACCCGCCGTTCCGCGATCACGATGTTCTCGTTGCCCAGGGTGACTGGCGGTGTCTCTGCCACTGCGGGCTCAGTCTTGCCTTTGCGCCCGCAGGCCAGGGCAAGCGAGGTGAGGGCGAGGATGAGGGCGCCGGCAATGCGCCGCTCGAACTGGGTTCGGGTCATGGGTTGACTCATGGATTGAATCCGGGGCCGGTGTTCCCCGTGCTCGAAGTGGCCGCCACCGGCGTCAGGTCAGGCGCTCCCGAGGGCAGCGTGAGCTGAAAGCCTCCGGCCTGCGCCGCGGCTCCCGCCTCACCCGCTCCCAGGGGAAGGTCGGGGAGCAGGCGCGCGCGGATCAGGGCCACCTGGAGATCGCGGGCGGCGGTGGCGCGATTGGCTTGAGCCTGCTGCTGCTGCAATCGCGAGTTGAGCAGTTCGGTCTGGGTCGAGATCCCCTCCTGGTAGCGGATCTCCGCTATGGAGTAGGCCTTGGTGGCCTGCTCCACGGTTCCCTGGCTGGCCTCCCAGGAGGCGGCGGCGGCCTGCAGGATCGCCACCGTGCTCTTATTATCCACCGCCGCCAGCTTCTGCGCCCGACTCAGCTGCAACCGCGCCTCGTCGAGATTGGCCTGGGCCACCATCTTGTCCCCCTTGATCCGCCCGCCGGTGAAAAGCGGCATTTCCAGCTTGACCGCCACGTACCAGTCGGTGAGCAGGGCCTTGGTGTCCGGCACCAGCGTCTGGGGATAGGCCAGCTTGGCGTACTTGGAAGTCAGGTTGATGGTCGGGAACTGCTGGCCACTGGCCAGGCCCCTGAGGGTTTCCTGAATAGTGACCGCTTCCGTCGCCTGCCGCACCGGCGCCCGCTGCTCCACGGTGATCTGACTCATCACCGAGTCCACCTGGAGGCTCAGGCCGGGGATGCTGTCTCCCAGCTCCGTGGTGAGGTCCAGCGGTTGATCCAGCGGAAGATTGAGCAGCTGCCGCAGACGCAGATAGGCAATATCGCGGTCCGATCGGCGCCGGATCACGACGGGGCGCTGGTTGTCCCGAGTCACTTGCGCCCGAATCAGCTCGTACTCGGGCTGGGTGCCTGCCGCCCGCCCGGCCTGGGTCTGTCGCAATGTGGTATCGGCCTGATCCAGCGCCGCCTGGGCGATCTCCACCAGCCGGTCGCTCAACACCGCGTCGTAGTAGGCCTGGGTCACGTCGAGCGTGAGCTGCGCCTCCGCCGAATTGACTCTGATCTCGGCCAGCCGGCGCCCCGCCTTGGCCGCCCGGGTCTTGCCCTTGATCATCGAGCCGCTGAAGAGCACCTGCGAGGCGGACAGCCCGAAGTTGTACTGGTGCTTCTGCCCGAAGGGCAGGGAGCTGAAGGCCGCAAAGGGCGAGAGCGCCGACAGGCAGCGAACCGACTGTTCCAGGGAATCGATGCGCTGCGGGTCCGGCAAGGTCGGATCAGGGGTGAAGATCGGACAGCTGGGTGTCCCACTCGCGTTGGTGGCCCCTTTGATCTCGTACTGCGACTTGATCTGATAGGTATACGACAGATTGGTGCTCAGCTGAGGGAGAAACTCCGAATAGGAGCGCTTTAGCTCCCCGCTGGCCCGCAGGACCCCTGCCTCCGAGATCCCCACCGATTCGTTATTGGGCTTGGCCATGCGGACCGCTTCCTCGAGCGAGAGTCGGCGGACGGAGGTTTGCGCCAGCAACGGAGCGCTCCCCGCGCCGACCAGCGTCAGGATGGCCACGGCTGGGGCATAGCGCCGGGAGCGGGTCAGGTGATAGGTCGAAATCATGCGGTACTCTCCTCGAAATCGGCTCCGATGGCACGGAGAAAGAGGTCGAGATACTCCTGTAGCGCTTCCTCCGGGTCGTTCCCGTACATGTCCGGCATGATCGTGCGCCCAACCGCGTCGGCAAACAGGGCGCCCATCAACAGCGCGGCGGCGGCGGCGGGATCGAAGTCGTCACGCGCCAGCCCGCCCGTTCTCAGCCGGTCGAGATAGAGCGCCAACCGGTGAGTAGCGGCGGCGGGGGCGCTTCCGCTTCGAGGAATGGTGCGGTCGCCCAGACAGGTGCGGATCAGCGCGCCCCGGGCCCGGAACGCGGCCAGGTGAGCGCGGGCCCACTCCATCAATTCCGTCCGGGGGCGTTGAGGCGTTTCCGGCAGGGCCGCCGCCGGCTCTTCGGTGCCGGCGCTCTCGATGGCCTCGTGGAGCAGGACATCCTTGGTGCCGAAGTGGCGGAACAGCGTGATCTCGTTCACGCCCGCTTCGCGCGCGATGCGGCGGGTGGTGGCCCCCCGGTAGCCGGTCTCGGCGTAGACCCGGGCGGCGGCATGCAGGATCTTTTCGCGGATCTTCATAGGGCGCGAAACGCTAAGCCGTTCGCATTGGTGTGGCAAGTAGGTGCTTGCTTCGATCCTGTAACGAGGGGCTAGCCGATGCGCTTGCGGAATCGCCGGGTGGCGAAGCCCAGTGCCACCACTCCCATGACGGCGAGGGCGAGGACCTGCGGCCACAGCACGCTGATCCCCGCCCCTTTAAGGAAGATGGACCGCAAGGTCTCGAGGAAATACCGGATCGGATTGAGGAGGGTGATCTTCTGAAACACCTCGGGCATGCTGCTCACCGGGAACATGAAGCCCGACAACAGCATGGCCGGCAGGAAGATGAGGTACATGCTCATGAACGCTTCCTGCTGGGTATCGGAAATGGTGGAGACCAGGAGCCCCATGCCGAGCCCCGCCACCACGTAGAACAGGCTGGAGAGGACCAGCAGCGAGATGCTCCCGCGAATCGGGATCCCGAACCAGAGCGTCGCCACCAGGCTCACCAGGAGAAGATCGATCATCGCGACCCCGACCACCGGCAGCGTCTTTCCGAGAATCAGCTCCACCGGCCTGAGGGGACTCACCATCAGCTGCTCGAGCGTGCCCAGCTCCCGCTCCCGCACGATCGACAGCGAGGTCAGCATCAGGCACATCAGGAGAATGATGATCCCGGCGGTAGCGGGAACGTTGTAGACCCGGCTCTCCAGGTTGGAGTTGTACCAGACCTGGGCGCGCAGCTCGACGCCCGATGGAGTGCCGCGGATCGGGATCGCCTTGCTCCCGAAGTCGTTCACGATTCCCACCGCATAGCCCTGAGCAGTGGTGGCCGTGTTGGCGCTGGTGCCGTCCACCAGGATCTGCACCACCGCCTGGCCCTGGGACAGGTCGCTGGCGAACCCGCGCGGAATCTCCAGGCCGAACAGGGCATCGCCCCGGTCCAGCACTCTTCGCAGATCGGAGGGACGGTCGCTCCGCCCCACCACCCGGAAGTACCCTCCTGCGGTGAGCGTGGCCACCAGCGAGCGCGATTCCTGGGTCTGGTCCAGATCGACCACATACGTCGGCGTATTGTGCACGTCGGTGGTGACGGCGTAGCCGAAGACCACGAGCTGGATGATCGGCGAGATGAAGACCAGCCGCGCCATCCGGGGGTCCCGGAACATCTGGCGTAGCTCCTTGCGCACCATCTCCCGGAGTCGGAGCCAGTTCATTCCAGCTCCTTGTGGAACGATCGCGCCGCGAGCCCGAGGCCGATCACCGAAAAGGCGGCCATCGCCAGCAGCTCGGGCCAGAGCACGGCCAGACCGATGCCCTTGAGGAAGACTCCCTTGATGATGACCACGAAGTACCGGGCCGGGATCACCAGGCTCAACAGCTGGAGAATCCGGGGCATGTTGGTGAGATCGAAGGCGAATCCCGAGAGCAGAAACGAGGGCAGATAGGTCGCCAGCATGCTGACCTGAGTAGCCAGCAGTTGGGAACGGAGCGATGCGCTGATGAACAATCCCACCCCGAACGCGCCGAGCAGGAAGAAGAGACTCGAAAGCAGGAGGAAGCCCATGCTGCCCCGGAACGGGACCTGAAAGACCAGGAGCCCGAGCGCCAGGGTCATCAGCACGTCGATCAGCCCGATCACTACGTAGGGGATCAGCTTGCCCAGCACCACCTCGAGCGGATGCACCGGGGTGGCCGCCAGCTGCTCCATGGTTCCCCGTTCCCACTCCCGCGCGATCGTCAACGAAGTCAGCATCGCCGCGATGATCATCATCACCACGGCAATCAGCCCCGGTACGATGGCGTTCCGGCTGGTCAGGGTCTCGTTGTACCAGATCCGGACCTGCGGTGTGAGTGGCGCCTGCCTCAGGGCGGTGCCGTGGAGTTCCGCCGCGACCCGCGCCGAGTAGGCGCCGACGATCACCTGCGCGTAGTTGAGAGCGATGGCGGCGGTGTTGGCATCGGCGCCGTCCACCAACGCCTGCACCGGGGCCAGTCTTCCCGACTCGACCCGGGCGGCGAAGGTGGGGCGGAGGATGAGGACCATCCGGGCCCGCTCGCGCTCGAGCCAGCCGTCGGCCTCCTCATAGGTGGGCGGCGAGGGGACCAGGTGGAAGTACCCCGAGCTGGTAAAGGCCTCGACCAGGGCCCGGCTTCGCTGGGTGCGATCCTGATCCACCACGGCAAGCGGAATGTCTCGCACGTCCCAGCTGATCGCATAGCCGAAGATCAGCACCAGGAGCACGGGCAGGACGAAAGCCAGGGCCAGGCTCCGCCGGTCCCGCCGAAGCTGGAGCGCCTCCTTCCGGGCCATGGCCCAAAGCCGGTAGAGGTCGACGCCGAACACGGTCAGTCCTCCCTGGCTCCGCCGGCCGCCGTGACCAGCGAGACGACCACGTCCTCGAGCGTGGGCGTGACCGGTTCGATGCTCCGAACCGTGACCCCGCTCGCCGCCAGGAACGGACCCAGCGATTGCAGGGCCGACTCCCGATCCTTCACCGTGACGTGCACGCTTCGGCCGAACAGGACCGCATCCAGCACTTCGGGAGACTTTTGAACCTCGGTCAGCGCCTTGAGCACATCATCGGCTTCGAGCTCGAGAATCGGATGCGGGTTGGACTCGCGCAGCACCGCCGGCTGGTCCAGCGCGATCAGCTTTCCCCGGTTGAGCAGCGCGATCCGGTGGCAATACTCCGCCTCTTCCATGTAGTGGGTGCTGACCAGGACCGTGGTCCCGCCCTCCGCCAGGGAGTAGATCAGGTCCCAGAACCGCCGGCGGGAAATCGGATCGACCCCTGAAGTGGGCTCGTCGAGGAAGAGGATGTCGGGCTTGTGAAGCACCGCACAGCCCAGCGCCAATCGCTGCTTCCAGCCGAGCGGCAGTTCCGCCGTTCGCTTTTGGCCCTGGTCCGCCAGGCCCGCCATCTCCAGCGTCCACTGCTTTCGCTCGCGCAGCTCCGACCCGGTGACGCCGTAGAGTCCGGCGAAGAGGCTGACGTTCTCTTCCACCGTGAGATCGCCATACAGCGAGAACAGCTGCGACATGTACCCGATCCGGCCCCGGATCTCCTCGGTCTCGGTCACCATGTCCAGCCCGGCGACCCGCCCGCTGCCCTCGGTCGGGAGCAGGAGGCCCGTGAGCATCTTGATGGCGGTCGTCTTCCCGGCGCCGTTGGGACCCAGGAGTCCGAAGATCTCGCCTGGTTTGACCTGGAAGGTGAGGTGGTCGACGGCGGTGAAGTCGCCGAACCGGCGCGTGAGGCCCTGAATGTCGATGGCGAACTGAACGGCGTCTGGCATGCCGGATCAGGGCGCCGCGTTGGACTCGCGGCTCACCTGCTCGATGAACACGTCCTCGAGCGAGGGGGCCAACGGGCGGTCCGAGCTGACCACCAGGCCCGCCTGCTCGAGCGCGGCCCGGGCCGGAGGCCAGTCCCGCTCCCGCCGCTCGATGCTGACGTGAACCCGGTCGCCGAACAGCGAGGCTCGGCGGACCTGGGGCTGCTTCTCCAGGATCTGCACTGCGCGCCGCGAATCGGAGACCACGACATCTACCATTTCGGTCTTGAGCCCGGCCTGGAGATTGGCCGGCGTGTCGCGAGCCATGATCCGCCCATGATTCAGCAGGGCCACTTCATCGCAGCGTTCCGCTTCGTCGAGGTAGGCGGTGGAGAGCAGGGCGGTGACCCCTTCCGCCACCATCTGGTGGAGGATGAGCCAGAGGTCGCGCCGGGAGATGGGGTCGACGCCGAAGGTGGGCTCGTCGAGCAGCAGGATGCGCGGCTGGTGAATCAGGGCGCAGCAGAGCCCCAGCTTCTGCTTCATCCCGCCGGAGAGTTGTCCCGCCCGGCGTTGCTCGAAGGGTGCCAGGCGGGAGAACTGGTAGAGCCGTTCCCGGCGCTTGGCCCGCTCGGCCCGGGGAACCCGGAACAGATCGGCGTAGAACTCGATGTTTTCCCGGACCGTGAGGTCGGTGTAGAGGCCGAAGCGCTGCGGCATGTACGCGATCGAGCGTTTCACCCCTTCGGGGTCGGCCACCGCGCTGCACCCATCCAGCACCGCGTCTCCCGAGTCCGGACGGAGCACGCCGGCCAGCATCCGCAGCATCGTCGTCTTTCCGGCGCCGTCGGGGCCCACCAATCCGAAGAGGCCGCCCGGCGGGACCTCGAAGGAAACGCGATCCACCGCGGTCAGATCGCCGAACCGGCGGGTCAGCTCCCGTACTTCGATGGACGCCCCCGCCATGATCAGCGCTTCCCCTTCTCGCTCGCGACGGCCCCACCCGTCTGGCCCAGCTGCACGTCCGCCGGCGTGCCGGGCTTGAGCTCGAAGCCGGGATCTCCGGTGATTCTGATTTTCACCGCGTAGACCAGTTTAACGCGCTCCTCGGTGGTCTGAACGTTCCGCGGCGTGAACTCCGCCTCGCTGGCGATGTACATCACCTCCCCGCCGTACCCCTTTTTCGGATAGGTATCGGCCCGGATGGTGGCCGGCATGCCGAGATGGACGGCGCCCATTCGGTTCTCGGGGATATAGATCCTGACCCATCGGTCGTTGGGGTTCATTACGGTGAGCACCGCCGCGCCGGGAGCCACGGTCTCGCCCGGCTCGTGATGCCGCACCGTGACCACGCCATCGAACGAGGACCGGAGCGTGAGGTTGTCGAGCGATGCTTCAATGCTCCGGATCTGTGCCTCCGCCACGGCCACCTGCGCCTTCTGGGCCTGGATCCTCTCCTGGCGGGGACCCTGCTCGGCCAAGTCGAGCTGCGCTCTGGCCTGGGCCTCCCGCGCGACGGCCAGATCGTAGGCCACCTGGGCTTTGTCGAGTGCCTGTTTGCTCACCACGTTACCGGCCGCCAACGATTTGTTTCGCTGCAACTCGAGCTCCGCATCGCTCCGGGAGTGTTGGGCCGCGTCCAGGGCCGCCTGCGCCTGCGTGATCTCCTCGGGTCGTGAGCCACGGGTCAACTCCGCCAGCTGGGCGCGGGCCGCGGCGTCCTGGGCGCGCATCTGAGCCAGCTTCGCGATCATTTCGACGGTATCGAGACGACCCAGCGGCTCCCCGGCCTTGACCGAGTCCCCCTCGCGCGCCATGAGCTCCACGATGCGTCCCCCCGCGGCGAACCCCAGCTCGGCTTCGGTGGCCTCGACGGTCCCGGATGCGGCCAGATCGGCCGCGCTCCGCCGGTTCCGGAACCCGAAATACCAGATCCCCACTCCCACCAGGACCACGCCCAACACCAGGGGAATGCGCTGACGGAGAGTCATGGCTGCTCCACGGTGACTGGGGACTCGAGCCCGCGGCGGGCAAACGCCACCGCGTGCTCGATCAGCGCCGCGCGCCAGGCCGGCTGCTCGGTTGCACCATCGGTAAACCTGGCCAGGCCGGGCCGGACCAAAGCGAAATAGATCGGCTGGGCCAGCAGGCTGAGCCCGAAGTGCAGCGGTTGTCCAGGGGCAATGGATCCCTCGGCCTGACCGGCGGCGACCAGGCTGGTGAGTACCTGTCTGATCCGCCCGATCGCTTCCCGGAGCGGAGGTGGCAGGGGTCGCCCCTGAGCCATTTCGCGGCTGATCAGGGCGGGGAGATCCCGCCGTTCGTCCAGATGGGTGAAATAGGCTCTCATCACCGCTTCCAGCCGATCCACCGGAGACCCGGGGCCCTCGGCGGCCTGGGTCACCCGTTCGACCAGGGGAGCGATCGCCTCGGCCAGGACGGCGTGATAGAGGCCCTGCTTCCCGCCGAAGTGATAGGTGACGGCGCCCAGGTTGGCGCCGGCCCGGCGCACGATTTGCCGGATGGAGGTCCCGGCGTATCCCTGCTCGGCGAAGAGTCGGCGGGCGGCGAGCCGCAGGCGGTCGGGGGTCGGAAGGGCCGTCATACGGCCGTTTGATCTATTTCATACAACCGTATCAGTCAATAACCCCCCTCGGGCCCGGGGCCCCGCTTCTATTTACCCACCCCTCCTCGCCATTTTTATCCCATGCGATTCTGGCTCCTCCTGGTACTCACCCTCGCCGCCTGCAAGGCGGAGCGGGCCCGGCCCAATCGCGCCTCGGGTGCCCGGCCCAAGGCCCGGACCGGCCACCTGGGTGGCCTGCCCACCTCCCCCAAGGGAGGCGGGTCCAAGGCGCGACCGGCCTTGGTGGTCCGCAAGGCGACGGTGGTGGCGTTCTGGCTCCCGGGGGCGGATACCCTCGACGAGGGTGACGCCCGCGACGCGCTGGAGGACCTGCGCGCCGGCAGCGGGCACCTGGCCAACTACCTCAAGGACCAGGAGATCATGGTCGTGGGAAGCGTGTCGGACAGCATCTGGATCGAGGCGCCGAACGGGCCCCGGCGACTGGTGATGCTGGTGGGCCTGGACTACCCGTACGGCTACGTGATGATCGATCCGGGGTTTCCGGAACAGATCATGACCGGAGACTCGAGCGACGAGGAGCTTCAGGACGCGGCCGACGACTATTTCGGACTGGACGGCGAGGACCCCGGTCGCGACCGGGTCCAGGTGCGTTGGCGGGAGCTACTTCGAAGCGGCCGCGCCGAGCAGGTCCCGCACCTTCTGAGTCAGTGCGACGGGTGTGAACGGCTTTTCGAGGAAGGCCGCGCCGGGACCCAGGATCCCATGGCTGGCGATCGCCTCCTGGGCGTAGCCGGAGATGAATAGCACCTTGAGACCGGGCCGGTTCATCTGGAGCCGCGTGGAGAGCTCCTGACCGCTCAGGCCCGGCATGACGACGTCGGATACCAGGGCGTGGATCGGGCCCCGATAGTTCATCGCCAGTTGTAGCGCCTCGCCGCCATGCGGGGCTTCCAGCACCAGATATCCCGCCGTCTCCAGCACCTTCCTCGCCAACCGGCGCACTGAATCCTCGTCTTCGACCAGCAAAATCGTCTCCTGGCCCCGCGCGGCGACCGGAGCCGGCGCGGACAGCTCGGGAGTCTCCATCGGCTCTTCGACTTTGGGGAGCAGAATCTTGAAGGCGGCGCCCCGTCCCACCTCGCTGGTGGCGTAGATGTACCCGCCGCTCTGCTTCACTATGCCATAGACCGTGGCCAGTCCAAGCCCGGTGCCCTTGCCGGGCTCCTTGGTCGTGAAGAAGGGCTCGAAGAGATGTGCCTGGGTCTCGGCACTCATCCCCACGCCGGTATCGGAGACGATCAGCGTCACGTAGGTCCCGGGCGCCAGTCCCGGCGTTCCCGGTCCTATTTCGCTGACCGCTTCGTCGGCGGTCTGAATCACCAGGTCCCCACCGCGCGGCATGGCGTCGCGCGCGTTCACGGCCAGGTTCAGGATCACCTGCTCGATCTGGCCCGCGTCGGCCCGGACCCGCCCGAGGTCTTCGGTCAGCCTGGGCGTGAGGTTGATGTCTTCGCCGATCAGGCGGCGAAGCATCTTCTCGGTGCCGCGGACCACGGCGTTGAGGTCGAGGACCTTGGGCCGCAGCACCTGGCGCCGGCTGAAGGCGAGGAGCTGGCGGGTGAGATTGGCCGCCCTGGTTGCGGCGCGCCGGATCTCCTCCACGTCACCGCGGTGGGCATCGCCGGGCGGCAGATCGGAGAGCAGGAAATCGGTAAAGCCCAGAATGGCGGTGAGCAGGTTGTTGAAGTCGTGCGCGATCCCGCCGGCCAGCCGGCCCGCCGTCTCCATCTTCTGCGCCTGCCGGAACTGGTCCTCCAGCCGCCGCCGCTCGGTGATGTCGGTGAAGGACACCACCACGCCTTGCGGTCGCTCCTCCCCAGGGTGCAGAAGCGGCTGGCTGTTGACCGAGATCCAGCAGAGGGTCGCGTCGGGACGATGTACGCCCATCACCACGTTGGAGCAGGGCACCCCGGTGCGAAGCGTGATTTCGGCTGGCAGCTCCGACACCGGAAACCGGGTCCCGTCCTCGCGAATGATCCCCCACCGGGGGTCCATGGTGGAGCGGCCCAGCATCTCCGCGGCGCTGAGACCGAGAATCCGTTCGGCGCTGGTGTTGCCGCCGGCCACTCGGCCGTCGGCGTCCAGCATCACGATCCCCTCCTGTAGCGAGGAGATCACCGAGCGGTAGCGCTCTTCGCTCTCCCACAGGGCCCGGGCGCTCTCCTCGAGGTCCGACATGTCGACCAGCGAGCCGATGAATCCGGCGAACTCTCCGTAACCGGCGAAGCGAGGAACCCCGATGTCGAGCACCCGGCGGTAGGCCCCGTCCTGGCGCCGGACCTTGTAATCGATCCGGAATTTCCGGCGGATCTCGCCCGCGTGGCGCCTCGCCTCGAGCACCTTGGCCCGGTCGTCGGCGTGTACCGCCTCCAGCCAACCCATGCCCCGGTCCTGCGCCAGCGTATGCCCGGTGAATTCCAGAGCGGCTCGATTGGCGTAGACCAGGTCCATGTTGGCATCCGTCATCCAGATCATCACCGGGGCGAAGTCCGCCATGTGGCGGAAGCGCGCCTCGCTTTCCGCCAGCTCCCGCTCGATCCGCTCTCGGTCGGTCACGTCCCGGACGTTGGCGACGATCGCTTCCACGGCGGGATCGGACAGCCGGTTGACCGCGTGACCCTCGACGCGCCGCCACGAGCCGTCGCGGTGGCGCAATCGCAGATCGAGATCCAGCATGGCGCCCGGTTCCGCCAGGACGCGGGACAGAAAGCCGCGCGCCCGTTCCTGATCCTGCGGATGGACCAGCTCGAGGCCGTTCCTCCCGATCAGCTCCTCCTCGGTATAGGCCAGGATGAGACTGACCGCGCGACTGGTGTAGAGGATGGTGGCATCGGAGGCAGCCAGAATGATCAGCTCGTGGCTGTTCTCGACCAGGGCCCGGAAACGCTCTTCGCTCTGGCGGAGGGCCCGCATCACGGCTGAGCGGTCCACCGCGTGCCGGATCGAGCGGCTCAGCAGGCGTCCATCCAGGCGCTCACGGCCCAGGTAATCGGCCGCGCCGGCCAGGATCGCTTCGACGTCGAGTGCGGGGTCTTCGCGCTCGGCCAGGAGAATCAACGGGAGCCGGCACCCGGCCCGGACCGTCTGCCGGAGCCGGTCCAGCCCGGCCCGTCCGTCGGCGGGATCGATCAGGATACCGGCGTCGTACTGGTCCCACGCCGCGCCGTTGGTCGAGCCGTCCATCACCGCCGCGATGTCGAACTGCCCGGGCGCCGTTTCCTCCAGCACCCGACCCAGCGACTTGCCGTCCTCCGTGGTGGCCTGCAGCAGGATCAACTTGAGCGGGTAACGCGCCACTGAGCTCTCCTCAAAAGGCTTCGAGAAGGATCGCGCTCCAATCTAGGGCCTTGCGGGCCCGGTCGCAGCATGCCGCGCTTCCCCGCCGTGGGGCCCGGCCTTAGGTTCCGAGGCCATGTCCGCCCCACCCGCGCTGCGTCGACTCGGTCTCAGCCTGCCCGCCGTCGTATCGCTCGCCGGTTCCCTCTGGGCCCAGGGGAATCCTTCTGTCTCCGGCCGGCTCACCGTGCTCGACAAGGACAACAGAGTCGCCGAGGACGTCGGGCGCGCGGTGATCTGGCTCGAGACCGCTCAACCGGTCCTCACGCCGCCCGGGCAGGCCGACATGAGCACCGAGAACAAGCAGTTTCTTCCCGGCGTGGTGGTGCTGACCGTCGGGTCCACCCTGACCTTCCCCAATCACGACCCCTTCAACCACAACGTCTTCTCGCTGTCCGATGCCGGGCCCTTCGATCTGGGTCTCTACGGACGGGGGGAAGGGAAGACCATCACCTTTCAGAAGGCAGGGATCGTCCGCGTATACTGCAATGTGCATGCGCAGATGAGCGGCTTCGTATTGGTACGGGACAACCCGTACTTTGCGCAGCCTTCCGCCGACGGCTCGTTCAGCATTCCTAACGTGCCACCCGGGGAGTACATCGTCCATGCCTGGCACGAGCGTGCGAAGGAGTACTCGCGGGATCTCAGGGTTCCCCCTAATGGTCTCGACGATCTCCAGCTCACGGTCGACGCGCGGGGATACAAGTACAAGGCGCACCTCAACAAGTACGGCCAGCCGTATTCGGATTCGGGGCGGCGGTACTAAGTGAGGCAGGCAAGATGGACAGGACGGACAGGTTGGACAGGTCGGACGGTGCTCGTCTGCCGGTCCACCCTGACCGTCTTGTCCGTCTCGTCCCTCCTGTCCGTCTTCTAGCCATGCCCGCCTTCAGCTTCCGCGGCCTTCGCGCCAAGATCTTCTTCGCCACCGCCGTCGTCATCGTGCTGGTGCTGGGCGGGGCGTTGCTCTTCACCAAGCAACGGGCCGATCGCGCGGCGGACGCCTCGATCGCCAAGGCGCTCGAAGCCACCCAATCGGCGATCCACGACGCCCTGGCCAGCCGCAGCCGGACCCTGAAGCAGGTGACCCAGGGACTGGCCAGGGTCCCCACCTACGTGTCCCGGATCAGCGAAGCGATCCGCGCCGACAACCGGGCCAACCTCCTCGATCAGGCCGACGAATTCCGGAGTCAGATCGGCGCCACCTGGGCGCTGATCACCGACAACGCCGGCATCCTCAAGGCCTGGACCCTCAAGCGCAACGAGGCCGGGAGCGACTTCTCGCAGGGAGCGCTGGTCGGGCTGGCCCTGGAGGGGAACGCGACCGAGGGACTCTGGGTCGAGCCTGAATCCGAGGGAGACCAGCTCTTCCAGGCGGTCGGCGTGCCGATCCTGGCTCCGGGAGGCAACACGCTCTACGGTGTGCTGGTGGCGGCCCTGCCGATCGACAGCACCTTCACCGCCGAGCTGAAGCGGCACACCAACTCCGACGTGGTGTTCTTTACCCGGGACACCACGGGTCAGCCGCACGTGGCGCTGGCCACCCTTCCCGCCGCGGGATTCGATGCGGCCATCGCCAGCCTCCCATTCGACAGCGGCTTCGCGGCCGGCGCCAGCCAGCGGCTCAAGGCCGAGATCGGCGGCGAGACCTGGGTGGGGCTCTCGGGTCCCCTGCTCACCGCGAGCGGCTACCCCCTGGGCGGTTACGCCGGGTTCCGCCCTCGCTCCCAGGAGCTGGCGGCCTACACAGCGCTTCAGCGAACCGTGGTGCTGGTCTTCGGGCTGGGCCTGGTCATGGCGCTGCTGAGCTCGCTGGTGATCGCGGGACAGATCACCCGACCGGTGCAGCGGCTGGTCAGCGCCACGCGCGAAGTTTCCGAGGGCCGCTACACCGCAAGCTTCGCGGTGGAGACCAAGGACGAAATCGGCGAGCTGGCGGGGGCCTTCGCCCGCATGGTGCACGATCTCAAGGAGAAGCAGGAGCTGGTGGAGTTCCTGAGCGGAGGCACCGGTCAGACGATTGCCACCGCGCCGACCTCCGAGACCACCAGGGTGGTGAGCCCGGCCCGCGCCTCCCTGGCCGCGGGCCTCCGGCCGGGGTCGCTGCTCGCCAATCGCTATGAAGTGAAGGAAATCCTGGGCGCCGGAGGCATGGGCGTGGTGTACCGCGCCTACGACCGCCAGCTCCAGGAGGTAGTGGCGATCAAGACCCTCAAGCCCGACGTGATCGCCGCCGACGCCAGCAGTCTCGAGCGCTTCAAGCAGGAGATCCGCCTCGCGCGGCGGATCACCCACCGCAACGTGCTCCGCACCCACGACCTGGGCGAGGTGGACGGGGTGTACTTCATCACCATGGAGTACGCCGAAGGGACCAGCCTGGCCGACCTGATCCAGAAACGCGGGCGGCTCCCGGTCGGCGTCACGCTCACGATCGGAAAGCAGCTCTGCCGCGCGCTCGAGGTGGCCCATGAGGAAGGGGTGGTCCACCGGGACATCAAGCCCCAGAACCTGATGATCGACCCGAGCGGTTTCCTCAAGGTCATGGACTTCGGCATCGCGCGGCTGGCGGAGAAGCGGCGGCAGGGAGGCCCGGGACTGACGGAGGCGGGCGCCGTGATCGGGACGCCCGAGTACATGTCTCCCGAACAGCTATTGGGAGAGGAGCTGGACGGCCGGTCGGATCTCTACGCGGCGGGTGCGGTGCTCTTCGAGTGCGTCACCGGCCGGCGGGTCTTCTCAGGCCCCAACATCACCGCGGTGATCGCGGCTCAGCTCACCGATCCCCCGGACGATCCACGCAGTCTCAATCCCGATGTGCCGGCCCCCCTGGCGGCGATCATCCTCAAGGCCCTGGCCAAGAAGCGGGATGGCCGCTGGAAGACCGCGCGGGAGATGGATGAGGCGTTGGAGAAGGTGTAAAGCGGGGAAGGGGAGAACGGGGGAACAGGAGGGGCGGCCGGTGGCCGCCCTTCTTCTGCCTGGGATCGAGCTAGTTACTCCATCTCACCGTGGCTCCGTTGGCTGTAACGGTATGGGGAGGACCTTCATTTGGGCCCGGCTGACCATTGCTGGTGATGATGATGGTCAGTGGTGTCGGCGAGGGGCCATCAGAATCTGTCGCGCTCACGTAGTTCGTGGTCCCGGCACCGATCACATCCGCGAAGGTCAGGGCGTTGAACGTGATCGGACCTGCAGCGAACCCCGGATGGGCAATCGACAGGACCGGGGTTCCTGGCAATGAAGTCGAGTAATTGATGAAGGTCAGGCTGTCCAACTGGATCAGCTGTCCTCCGAGCGCGGCATCGTAAGCCAGGAGCACGCCGTCGAACGTCGTCGGGCTATCGAACTTGACGTTGGCCATGTGCACCACGCTGCTGCCGCTTCCGCTCACGATCTGGGTCGTGACCCCGACGAAGGCAGCCTGTCCCAGGATGAACACATCACTGGCCAGCGTAACCGCCCCGGTGGTTGGATTGGTGATCGCCAGGTTCATAAATTGCGAGCTTCCCGCACCGGGGCCTGGATGCGCGAAGCTCACATCCTGGATTGTGTTCCCACTAAGAACCGTCCAGTGACCCTGGGACGGAGCGAAGGCGTCGGGCGTGGTGCTGCTGCCCGACTCGACGAAGGCGCCATTCACGAACAACGCGCCGGCGGTCAACTTGCCGGCCGTGCTGCCGCCGCCGAAGAACGCTTCGCCGGCGACCCGAAGCGTATCGGACACTTGAGTCATGATCAGCGTTCCGGTACCGATGGTAAGCAGGTTGCTGCCTACGGACATCTGGGTGCCGTTCAAGTCCAGCGAACCGGAAATGACCAGCGGTTGGCTGATGACCACCGGCCCGCTAAGGCTGTAGCTCCCGGCGATGGACACATTCACCCCCAGCGGTCCCCGGACCTTACGACCGGTCCCCGCCAGCAGCACGCCCCCAGTGCCGTTCCCGGTCCCGTCAAGGATCCCGAGGCTGCTCAAGGGGTCCTGATCCAGATCGCCGGCGATTATAAGCGACTGGTTGGTCTTCATGGTGAGTGACACGGCGCCGATCATGACCAGACTGCCGACCTGGGACACGGCGGTGTCGATCGGCATGTTGGTGGCCCCGACGATGAGCACGCTGTCCGTCACGGTCGGCACGCCAGCCGGGTTCCAGTTGCCGGGATCGCTCCAGTCGGTGCTCTTTGCCCCGGTCCAGGTCCTGAGCTGCAATCCGCCGCCAGTGGCCGGCCAGTTCACCACTGCTCCCCCGGTAGGCGGCTGGACGAAGTTGCCCGGGGTGGCCGGTGTGGGATTCACCATGTTGATCGTGAGCGGGACCCCGTCGCTCGGGTTCACGTCGTTGGCGCTCAGGTAGAAACCGCTCGTGGGCGTCGTGTTGAACACGATGTTGCTGAACGTGAAGGTCCCCAGTCCCGGCGAATTCACCGTCAGGGCCGTGGCCGTCGGCGCCGTGTTGGTGAAGGTGACGTTGGAGAGGCTGAGGTCTACCGGCGACGGTTGGTCGAGCACCAACGTCGCATTGTTGAAGGTGACGCCGCCGCTGACAAAGTCTCCGGCCGACACCTTATGCCCGTTCCCTGCGATGGTGGCTGCGGTCGATACGCCGAACGTAATATGGGAGTAGACATCCGATCCCAGTGTGAGGGTCCCTGACCCTATCCAGACAACCCCCTCGAAATGGGAGGAGCCCGGCACATTTCCGGGATTGGCAAAGGTGATCGTGGGCGACGCCCCGGTGAAGGCTGTCACATGGCTGCCCGAGGGGTGGAAGGCGTCGGTGCTGCCGGCCTGGCTCAGGTTTCCACCGATGCCAAGATTTCCTGCTGACATGGAGTTCAGCTCGTTGCCGCCGTTGAAC
>Ga0210138_1000138_pt1 | contig 17555 bp, 16 predicted proteins | sample Browns_ThreeSqC__FD_184850 | JGI IMG/M metagenome (GOLD analysis project Ga0210138, IMG submission 184850) | Wetland microbial communities from the San Francisco Bay, California, USA, that impact long-term carbon sequestration -... | ecosystem: Environmental > Aquatic > Marine > Wetlands ... | reverse complement strand
CCCGCAAGCGCCGGCTGCTGGGCCCCACGGTGGTGGATGCCGCCGACCAGGCGCGCACGCTGCGGATGCTCGGCAAGCGGTAACGACGCTTTAGACCCACGAACCCCGGGGCTTGCGGACGTCCGTCTAGGGACGTGACGCCGGGCCGGGCCAGGAGAATACGCGATGCCACGCACCAAGACCGTCGTCCCCGGCCGCGCACGGCGGCGCAAGATCCTCAAGGCCCTGGGCGCGAAACTGGTGCTCACCGAGGGCCCCAAGGGAATGAAGGGCGCCATCGCCAAGGCCGAAGAGCTGCAGCGCCAGACCCCCGGCTCGCTCATCATCGGCCAGTTCGTGAACCCGGCGAACCCGGAGATCCACCGCCGCACCACCGCGATCGAGGTCTGGGACGACACCGACGGCAAGGTCGACGTCTTCATCGCCGGCGTGGGCACCGGCGGCACCATCACCGGCTGCGGCGAAGTGCTCAAGAAGAAGAAGCCGGCGGTGCGGATCGTGGCGGTCGAGCCCACGCACTCACCCGTCCTGACCCAGACTCGCGCCGGCCAGGAGCTCACCCCGGGCCCCCACAAGATCCAGGGGATCGGCGCGGGGTTCGTGCCGGAGATCCTCAACCTCGAGGTGGTGGACGACATCATCCAGGTCACGAACGACCAGTCGCTCGTGATGGGGCGCCGCCTCTGCCGGGAGGACGGCCTGATGGTGGGCATCTCCTCGGGCGGCGTGGCGCACGTGGCGTTCGAGCTGGCGAAACGCCCCGAGCACAAGGGCAAGTTGATCGTGGCCGTGCTGGCGAGCCACGGCGAACGCTACCTCTCGACGGCCCTGTACGATTTCCCCGGGGAGGAGGAGCCGGCGGCGATCTGAGCCCCGACCGGACCCGAACTTTCCCACCCCCCGGCGCGTAGTCAGACTCATGCCCCGACACCCCAGAGCGGCCCCGGCCCACCTCGCCGGGGCCTTGCTGGCGCTGCTGCCAGCCGCCCGACTTGCGGGCCAGTGCGGCCCGCGCTCGCTCGACCGCCCCGCGCGCCGCGAGCACCTGCTCGTCACCCCCGCCTGGCTCGCCGCGCACGCGACCGACCCCGCGCTCGTCATCCTGCAGGTCGGCACCGACGACTTCCGGTCCGGACACATCCCCGGCGCCCGCCCGATCGACCCGATGGCGCTCACCGCGGGCGAGCACGACCTGGCGCCGCTCGATCGCCTGCAGGCCCAGGTCGAAACGCTCGGCATCGCGAACGACTCGCGGGTCGTGCTCTACGGCGACCCCTGGCACACCGGCCTCGTGTTCTGGACGCTCGAGTACCTCGGCCTCGTCGACCGCGTCGCCGTGCTCGACGGCGGCCTGCCCCGATGGCGCGCAGAGCGCCGGCTGCTCGCGACGGGCGCCGCGCCCCCCGCCTCCCGTGGCCGCTTCACCCCCCGGCCACACCCCGACCTGCTCGCGACCGCGGACTGGATCCGGGAGCGCCTCGACAGCCGGCGCGTCGTCGTGATCGACGCCCGCTCCGGGCCTGAATACGCCGGCACCGAGCGGGAGCACCTCCCCCGCACCGGGCACATCCCGGGCGCCCGGCACCTCGACTGGAGCACGACGTTCACCCGCCCCGCCACCGCCCGCGATTCGAGCGTGGCGTCGCCGCTCGTGGCTGCCGACCGGCTCGCCGAGCTGTTCGAGGCCGCCGGCGCGGCATCCGGCGCCGAGCTGGTGCTGTACTGCACGGTGGGCCTGCGGGCGAGCCACCTGTATTTCGTCGCCCGCTACCTCGGGCTCACCGCCCGCATGTACGACGGCTCGTGGTCCGAATGGAGCCGCCGGCCCGAGCTCCCGATGGCCACCGGTCCCGCTCCCGGAGGAGAAACGCGATGATCCCACTGCTCGCCGCCCTGACGCTCGCCGCCCCGCCGGCGGACTCGATGCTCGTGACCACGGCCTGGCTCGCGGAGCGGCTGGGCGATCCGCGCATCGTGCTGTTCCAGATCGGCAGCCGGACCGAGTACGACAGCACGCACATCGCCGGCGCCCAGTACCTCCAGCTCGGCGACATCTCGGCGCCGCGCGACTCGCTGCTCCCGCTCGAGCTGCCCGCGCCGGCTGCCCTCGACTCGGCCCTCGAGGCGCGCGGTGTGTCGGACGACTCGCGCATCGTGCTGTACTGGGGGTCCAACTGGATCTCGCCCACCACCCGGGCGTACCTCACGCTGGTCTGGGCCGGCCTGGGTGACCGCGTCTCGATCCTCGACGGCGGGCTCCCCGCCTGGCGCGCGGCGGGACACCCGGTGACCGCCCACGTCCCCACGATCCGCGCCGGGCACGTCACCATCCGCCCCCGCGCCGACATCGTGGTCACCGCTCCATGGGTCGCCGAGCATCGCAGCGACGCCGCGGTCAGCGTGATCGACGCCCGCAACCCGCCCTTCTTCACGGGCGAGGACACCAACTACACACGACCGGGCCACATCCCGGGCGCGCACAACATCCCGTTCGATACGGTCGTGGACTCGACGGGCTACGTCCTGACGCCCGCGGCGCTGGAGACCCTGTTCACCGCCGCCGGCGCCACGCCCGGCAAGCTCGTCGTGACCTACTGCCACATCGGCCAGCAGGCGACCGCCGTGTGGTTCGCGGCGCGCCTGCTCGGCCGCGAGGCGCGCCTCTACGACGGCTCGTACACGGAGTGGGATCGCCTGACGCAGTATCCGGTGGAACGCTCGGTCCCATGAGCATACCGCGCCCCTACTGGAACCCCTACGCCGCGGGCGCGGGGCTGGGCCTGGTGCTCGTGGCGGCGTTCGTGCTGGTGGGCCACGGCATCGGCGTCTCGGGCGCCGCCGCGTCGGTCGTCGCCGCGACGGCGGACGCGGTGGCGCCGGCCCACGCGCGCGCCAACCCCTACCTCGCCGCCTACGTCGGTGACGGAACGCGCAGTCCCCTGCACGACTGGCTCGTGATCGAAGTCGCCGGGGTCCTGCTGGGCGGTCTCGTCTCGGCCACACTCGCCCGGCGCGTCCGCGCCGGCGTCGAGCGCGGGCCCCGCGCCGCCGTCCGCACGCGGCTCGGGTACGCGTTCGTGGGCGGTGCCGTGATGGGATTCGGGACCCGCCTGGCGCGCGGCTGCACCAGCGGCCTCGCGCTCTCGGGCGGCGCCCTGCTCTCGGTCGGCGCCTGGGTGTTCATGCTGGCGATCTTCGCCGCCGGCTACGCCGTGGCGCCGCTCGTCCGGAGACAGTGGACGTGACCGGCCTCTCCGAGAGCCTCTGGCTCGCGTTGTTCCTCGGCGTGGGCTTCGGCTTCTTCCTCGAGCGGGCGGGCCTGGGCTCGAGCGTCAAGCTGGCCGCGCAGTTCTATCTCACCGACCTCGCCGTATTCAAGGTGATGTTCACGGCGATCGTGACGGCGCTCGTCGGTCTCGCGGCGCTGTCCGCGCTCGGCGTCGTGGACCTGGCGCGCATCGAGCTGCCGCGCACCTTCGTGCTGCCCCAGCTGGTGGGCGGCCTCGTGTTCGGCGTCGGCTTCGTGGTGGGCGGCTACTGCCCCGGCACGGGGTGCGTGGGCATGGTGTCGGGACGGCTCGACGCCATGGTGGTGGTGGCGGGGATGCTGGCCGGCAGCTTCGTATTCGCCGAGGCGTATCCCCTGCTCGCGACGTTCTACCAGGCGACGCCGCTCGGGCCGGTGACGCTGCCCGAGCTGGTGGGCATCCCCGGCTGGGCCGGGACGCTCGCGGTCGTCGCCCTCGCCGGCGGCGGGTTCGCGCTGGCGGAGCGGATCGAGCGGCGGCATGTTCTCCCATCCCCAGGATGCCAGGAGGCACCATGAGACTCACCCGATTGTTCACCGCCGCTCTCGTCACCCTCGCCGCCTGCCAGAAGGCCGAGACGCCCGAGCAGGCCGCCACGCGGATGGAGCAGGAATCCGCCGCGGCCCGCACCGCGATCGAGGCGCAGGGCGCCTCCTTCGCGGCACACTTCTCGGCCGGCCACGGGGATTCGGTCGCAGCGTTCTACACCGAGAATGGCGAGATCCTGCCGCCCAATGGTCCCGCGGTCAGCGGCCGGGCCAACATCGCCGGCTTCATGAACACCGGCTTCGGCATGGGCAGCTACGGGCTCACGCTGACCACCCAGGCCGTGATGGCCGACGGGGACAACGCGCTCGAGCGTGGCTCGTACGTTTACACCTTCACGCCGGGCCCCGACGCACCCAAAGGCAGCAAGGCGATGGCCGATACCGGGAAGTTCATCGCGCACTGGCACAGGGAAGGCGGGACGTGGCTGATGGCGCACGACATGTGGAATAGCGACATCCCGCTGCCGCAGCCCTGACCAGGCCCTTCCTGCGACGCGTCGCCGCCGCGGGCGCGGCGACGCTCGCCCTCTTCCTGCTGCTCGCCATCCCGGCCCCCGACGCGCCGGTGCCCCCGGCACCGGCGCGCGGGGCGCCGTTCGCCTGGGACCGCGACGCCTACTGGCGCGCGCTCGAAACGCGCTACACCGCGCTGCGAGCCGACGGGTGCGACACCGCGGCCATCGATCGCGATTTCGCCGCGCTCACCACCACCGTGGCGGGGCTCGACCGCCGCGCCCTCGACCCCACCGCTCCCCTCCTCGACTCGCTCGAGACGGCGTTCTTCGAGTTGGGCGTCGCGGCCGCCGCCTGTCCCGCTCACCTGCGCGACTACGTGGCGGTCTCGGGACAGCTGCGCGACGCCGTGAAGCGCCAGTCGCGCCGCTGGGACGTCACCGCGGCGCCGGCGCGCGACCGCCTGTACCGCGCGCTCTACGGCAGCCGCGCGGCCGTCGAGGAAGCGATGCTGCACAACCTCGGCCGCGCCCGCCCCCTGCTCCGCGGCAGCGACGAGCCCTCGGCCGCTCCCGGGGCGGTGGTGTACGGCGTGACCGTCCACTCGGGCGACCTGCTGGTGTCGCGCGGCGGCGCGCCGACCTCGGCCCTGATCGCCCGCGGCTCGGACTACCCCGGCAACTTCTCCCACGTGGGCCTGGTCCACGTGGACTCCGCCGGCTCGGTCTCCGTGATCGAGGCGCACATCGAACACGGCGTCGCCGTCGCCACGGCCGAGCGGTACCTGGGCGACAAGAAGCTGCGCGTGATGGTGCTGCGGCCGCGCGCGGACCTCCCGGCCATCGTCGCCGATCCCCTGCTCCCCCATCGCGCCGCCACGCGGGCGCTCGAGCGCGCCCGCTCGGGGCACGTCCCCTACGACTTCGCGATGGACTACGCCGACCCGTCGCGGCTGTTCTGCTCTGAAGTGGCGTCGTCGGTGTACCGGGAGCTGGGCGTCACCCTGTGGACCGGGCTCTCGACCATCACGGCCCCGGGCCTGCGGCGCTGGCTCGCGGGATTCGGGGTGCGGCACTTCGAGACGCAGGAGCCGTCGGACCTGGAGTACGATCCCCAGCTCGTGGTGGTGGCCGAGTGGCGCGACCCCGCGTGGCTGTTCCGGGACCACGTCGACAACGCGGTGATCGACGCGATGCTCGAGGGCGCCGGGCGGGGCGACGCGTTGACGTATCCGTGGTACGCGCTGCCGCTGGCGCGGCTCGCCAAGGGCTACAGCCGGGTGGTCGAGCGGTTCGGCGGTGCGGGTCCGGTGCCGGAGGGGATGCCGGCGGCGGCGGCGCTGCGCAACCGGGCGTTCTCGGGTTCGCAGCGCCAGCTGGCCGAGCTGGTCGCGGCGGCGGCCGACGGGTTCGTGCTCGAGCGCGGCTACCCGCCACCGTATTGGGTGCTCGTGGAGATGGCGCGAGCGGTCTACGCCGCCTGGCCCTGAGGCTTGAGTCCTCTCCCCCTGTCCCCCTCCCCCTGACGGGGGAGGGGGCACGAGGGGCCGCGCCCCGCGCCGCTACTTCGGCAGCGCCGGGATGCGCAGCACCTGACCCGGATAGATCAGGTTGGCGTCCTTGAGCATCGGCTTGTTGGCGTCGAAGATCACGGGGTACTTCTGCGGGTCCCCGTAGTACTCCTTGGCGATCTTCGAGAGCGAGTCGCCCTTCTTCACGGTGTAGAGCTTCGCCTCGGGCTCCGGCATGCCCACCGTCATCTGGTCGTTCACCCGGGACACGCCCTCGGTGTTGCCGATCGCCAGCACCACCCGCTCGCGCGTGGCCTGGTCCGTGGCCTTGCCGGTCACCGTCGCGGTCCCGTCGGTGAACTCGATCTTCAGGTCGGTGACCTGGAGGCCGAGGGCGGTGACGTGGCGCAGCAGCTTGTTGCCGAAGATCATGTTGCGGTTGCGCGCGTCCACCGCGGCCGTCTCTTCGTCCCGTCCCAGCAACTTGGCGCCCGCGTTGGCGGCGAATTCGAAGATGCCCATGGTGCGACTCCTTTCCTGAAGACGACCTGCGACTGCACTACACTACCGACTCGATGCTGAAGACGCCGTGAAGCTGCCTCACGTCCCCGCCCGCGCCACCGCCAGCTCGGGGCGATCGCCGTCGGCCTTGGCCATCAGCTCGAGGAATTCCCGGTATCCCGCCTGAGCAGCGGCGCGGTCGCCCGCCAGATCCGCGGCGCGCGCGGCACCGAACACACTGCGGGCGCGTCCCGGCTCGCGCGCGAGCGTCGCGAGATAGGCCGCCCGCGCCGCCCCGAAATGGCCGGCGGCGAGGTGCAGATCCGCCTCGAGCTCCCGCGCCGGCAGCAGTTCGCCCGGCGTGATGGGATGCTTCTCGGTGACGTCTTCACGCTCGGCCGCTTCGCGGGCGAACCGCAACGCCTGAGCCGTATCGCCAGCCGCGTACAAGATCCACGCCCGGGCAGCGTCTCCTTTGATGCCGATGACGCGCGCCCAGTACGTTTCTTTGCGGGACTCGAGCACCGTGGCAATCGAGTCGAGGGCGCGCACTTCCGCGGCGGCCTGCTCGCGGGAGCCGCTGCGAGCCGCGCCGATCGCGCGTGCGAACCGACACAGCGCTTGCGCGAGGAGCGCGTCGGAATCACCGCGCACGGGCAGCAGCGCCGCGGCGGCCCAGTCACCGCGCTCGAGCGCGATGCGCGCCTCCATGGCGACGCGGTTGTACGAGCTGGTGAGCGACGCCGCGCGCGCCGCCTGCAGCGCCTGCGCGGTCGCCACCGTGCGACGCGCCGCACTGTCCTCGCCCCGCTGCAGATATCCATACACCATGTAGTCCAGCGCGTGGAACTGCTCGTACGGCAGTCCGTCCAGGCCTGCCGCTCGCGCGTAGCTCACGCCGGCATCCAACGCCTTCTGGTTCGACGCGATGGTCTCGTCCCACAGCCCGAGTCGGATGAAGATGTGCGACGGCATGTGCTGGGCGTGGGGCGCCGCCGGCGCGATCGCCGCGTAGCGGCGCGCGGCGTCGAGGCCGAGGTGCGCGAGGCGCGGCGAGTCGTTGGCGTGGATGATGTAATGCGCCAGGCCGGGGTGCTGCGGGTAGCGCGCGAACAGCGGATTGAGAATCGCCGCCGCGCGCTTCTGATTGGCGAACGTGGTGTCCGTCCTGGGTGCGGTCGCCACCTGCGACAGCGCGAAGTAGATCGCGATCTCCTCGTCCCCGGGGTTGTCGCGATACACGCGGGCCATGGTGTCGGCATAGGCCTGCAGCCGGGTCGCGTTGGACGTACTCGCGGCGTTGCGATACAACGCGCCCACGGCCGCAATGAACCCCGCTTCGCGCGCGGTCTTGCCGCCCACCCCCGCCGCGTGCTCGGCGTGGCCTGCGGCCGCGCGCAGGGCATCACCCGATGGACCACCGGCGAACGGATTGCCCCACCCCGACATGGCCAGCCCCCAGTACGCCATCGCGCAGGTCGAGTCGGCCGCGAGCACCGCGCCGAACGCCTTGCCGCCCTCCTCCCACCAGAACGAGTGGAGCACCGCCATCGCGCGCTCGAAACGCGCCGGCGCGTCTGCGGCGCAGGTGACGGGGAACACGACGCGGCCCAGGCCGCCGGTGTCGTGCGGGTGGTCGTCGTGCTGGGCGGCGAGCGGCAGGGCAGCCACGCAGAGCCACAGCGCGGCGACGCGAAGAACGGTCATCGGCATCTCGGGTACGGGGGTCGCCCGCAAGGATACCCCGGGTCCGCCCGCGGTGTCCAGCGCAGCCTCTGGCGCAGCCCCCGCCCCCCGCCTAGAGTGTTCTCCATGCCGTTCCTCGAGGACCGCCAGCAGCAGGCCGCCTACGCCATCGTGCTGCTGGGGATCGCGCTCATCATCTCGCTCTTCCCCTTCGCGTCCGGCTTGCTCGCGATCCCCGTGCTCTTCGTCGTCTTCAAGCCGGTGTACGTGCGGGTGCGGCGGCACGCGCAGCCGCGGCTCGCCGCGGCCATCGTGACCGCCCTCGGCGTGCTGTTCCTGATGATCCCGCTCGCCCTGGTGGCGGCGATCGTGGCCCACCAGGCGCAGAGCCTGGTCGCCGGGATCGACCAGTCCCGCCTGCTGGGCGAGATCGGCCAGCTGCGTCTCGGCGCCATCCCGATCGGTCCGATCATCGCCAACATGGGGCGACGATTGGCCGAGTGGTTCAGCCAGAGCGGGTTCGCCGTGGTGGGCGCGGCCACGCGATTCTCGCTCAATCTCCTGATCGCGTTCTTCGGCCTGTTCTACATCCTCCAGAGCTCCGAGCGCCTGTGGCTCGGCATGGCGCCCTACGTCCCGTTCTCGGCCACCAACACCGAGCGCCTCCGCAAGCGGTTCGAGGACGTCACCGTGTCCACCGTGATCGGCACCGGACTCACCGCGGCCGTGCAGGGGACGCTCCTGGGCCTGGCGTTCTGGGCGACGGGCCTCGCCAACGCGGTGGTATGGGGCGTGATCACCGCGGTCCTCTCGATCCTCCCGGTCGTCGGCTCGGGGATGGTGTGGGTCCCGGGCGCGCTGCTGCTGGCGCTCGACGGCAGGACGCCGCAGGCCGTGGCACTCGCGCTGTGGGGCATCGTCGTGATCGCCAACACGGACAACCTGATCCGGCCGATGGTGTTCCGTCGCTGGGCCAACGTGCACCCGCTGATCACCATCATCGGCGCGTTCGGCGGCGTGCGCTACTTCGGGCTCCTGGGCCTGCTCGTGGGACCGCTCGCCCTGTCCTACTTCTTCGAGCTGCTGCGGATGTACCGCCAGGAGTACGTCGGGGGGATCGGGACGAGACTGACGAGATGAGAACAGATGGCTGATGGCAGAAGGCAGAAGGCAGAAGGCTGATGGCAGATGGCAGATGGCAGATGGCAGATGGCAGATGGCTGGAAGCGTGTGATTCCGGTGTGGCGTGCGACAAAAGGATGGTGTTCACCCCGGAACCCACCCCCAACGTGGTGTCATGCGTAAGTACCGCCACCTCGTCGCTTGGCAGCGGGCACACGACGTGACGCTCACGGTATTCCGCGACGCTCAGGCGCACTATCATCCCTGGTCACGCGTCCTCCTCGACCAACTCAGACGCGCAGCCCTGTCCATTGACCTCAACATCGTCGAGGGGTGCGCGCTTGGGAGTGTGCCTCTGCTTCGCCGCCACGTGCGCATCGCGATCGGCTCGGCGGCGGAAGCGCAGCGCATCACGGAAGTGGCGAGACAACTGGCGTACCTGCCGGCGGAGACGACGAGCCACCTGGATCGGCTACTCGACGAAACGCTCGCGTGCCTCCACGGCCTGATGAAGCGACTGAATGGGGGCTAGGGCTGGTCCTGCCATCTGCCATCTGCCATCAGGCATCTACCTCTTCCGTGACCAATACCCGTACACCGGGATGCCCAGTGCGATCAGCGCCGCCCCCTTCGCCGCATTCGCCGGCCCCGCGCGCACCGCGCTCACGATGACGTACGCGGCGGCCAGCACGAAGAACCCCGCGACGACCCGGTAGGCGGGCACCCGGAAGACGGCGGCGGCGCCCGCCCCACCGTCCCGGGCACGGTACACGAACAGCGTCGCGGCGGCCGCCCCGAAGAAGATCCAGTCCCCGAACACCACATAGTCGAGCAGCTGGGCGTAGGTGCCGGAGAGCGCCAGGACCACCGCCCAGCCGGCCTGGATCGCGATGGCCGCGGCGGGCGTGCGGTGGCGCGGGTGGAGCCGGGCCACGGCGCCGAAGAACAGCCCGTCGGCCGCCATCGCCTGGAACACGCGCGGCGTCACCAGGATCACGAGATTGAGGAACCCGAACGAGGAAGCGGCGATGCCGGCACTGATCAGGCGGCGACCCACCGGGCCGAGGGTGGCCTCGAGCGTGTCGGCCGCCGGAGCGGCGCTCGCCGCGAGGCCCGCGGGCCCGAGCGCGCGGAGGTAGGCCGCGTTGGCGAGCAGGTACGCCGCGATCACGATCCCCACGCCGAGCACCAGCGCCCGCGGCAGCGTGCGGGGCGCGTCCACGATCTCTTCCGCGATGAAGTTGGTCTGCTGCCAGCCGCCGTAGGTGAACATCACCGGGATGAGCGCGGTGCCGACGGCGAGGCCGACGCCCCACAACCCCACGGCCCCCGGGGTGTGGGGAAGTGGGGAGGTGGGACCATCCGGCACCAGCGTGATCCCGGCGATGATCACCAGCGCGAGCGCGGCCAGCTTGAGCAGCGTGAACACGTTCTGCGTGAACGCCGCGGGTCGCACGCCGGCGTAGTTCAACGCCGCCAGCAGGACGATCGCGCCGACGGCGAGCGGTCGCTCGGCGCCCGCGGGAAGGCCGACGAGCGGGATGGCGTAGCGCGCGAAGGTCACCGCCACCGCCGCCGTCGCGCCGGTCGCGATCACGAGCAGCAGCGTCCAGCCGTAGAGGAACGCGGGGAGCCGGCCGAACGCGTCGCGCAGGTACACGTAGCTCCCGCCCGCGCGCGGGAGCCGCGCGCCCAGCTCGGCGAAGCAGAACGCCCCCGCCAGCGCCACCAGCCCGCCGAGCGCCCACACCCCGAGCGTCAGCCCGCCGGAGCCCACCCGCCCGGCCACCACCGCGGGCGACACGAAGATGCCGGCGCCGATGATGCCGCCGACGACGGAGAGAGTGGCCGAGAATAGGCGGAGTTCGCGGGAATAGGAGGTCATCCGGACAGGGCTGTCGGCAGATGGCAGATGGCAGATGGCAGGCCGCGCGTGAATCGGATGATGCGTGCGGGAATACGATGATGGGCGGCCGTCGCATCACCGGTAACGTCGCCGCCATGCGCAAGTATCGACACCTGGTCGCCTGGCAGCGCGCGCATGAAGCAACTCTCGCGGTCTTTCGAAGCGCGCAGGCGCATTATCACCCCCGGTCCCTCGAGTACCTGCCGGGCGGGACGCCTTAGCGGGTTGCGGCTGCCTACTGCCATCTGCCATCTGCTGCTTTCGCGATAGAATCCGCCATCCACAGGAGCTCCTCCCAGTCCAACCACGCCGGCCTGCCACGGAGCCAATGCTCGAACCACCCCATCTCCGCGACCACCTTCACGAGCTGATACCGCGGCTCCTGCAGCCCGTGCGGCTGGCCGGGATAGACCAGCAGCTCCGTCGGCACGCCCAGCTGCTTCAGGGCCATGTGCCACTCCAGCCCCTGGGGCAGCGGGACGCGCTCGTCCTTCTCGCCCCAGTGCAGCAGGATCGGCGTGCGCGCACGGGTGACGTAGCGCAGCGGCGACTCCGCCCACCAGTGCTCCCAGTCGTCCCACGGCTTGTTCCCGCCGTCCTGCTCGGCGTTGCCGCCCAGGTAGTACTCGCGCGTGGACTGGACGTCGCTCTGCCCGTAAAGGCTGATCCAGTTCGCGACGCCGGCGCCCGAGGAGATCGCCTTGTACCGCGTCGTGGTGACGAGCGTCCAATTGGACCAGTGCCCCCCCGCCGACCACCCCATCATCGCCAGGGAGTCGGGGTGCGCCACGCCGCGACCGATGAGTGAGTCCACCCCGCTCTCGATGTCCTCCTGCGCCAGCGGCCAGTAGTTGCCGGCGATGGCGTCCTGGAACCGCTCGCCGTAGCCCGTCGAGCCGCGATAGTTCGGCTGGAACACGGCGTAGCCGCGCCCCGCCAGCACGTGCGGATAGGTGCGGTAGCTGCCATCGAAGGCGTTCTGGTAGGCCGACGCGGGACCGCCGTGCAGCTGCACGACGAGCGGCGCCGGATGGGACCCACCCGCGGGCCCCACCGGATGGAACAGCATCCCCTCGACCTCGACCCCGTCGCCCGCCCGCCACCGCACCACCTCGTGGCGCGCGAGGACGAGCGAGTCCACCCACGGGTTGAGCCGGGTGAGCCGCACCCAGCGTTCCGGCCGCCCCACGTCGGCCAGCGGGGCGAGGTGGAGGTCGGCCGGCATCGCGGCGTCGCTGGAGCGCAGCAGGGCCGCCGAGCGGTCACGCGGCACGGCGAGCGTGATCACGCCGTCTCCCCGCGTCAGCGCGCGCACGGCCCCCGAGGCGACGTCGAGCGCCCAGATCTGGCGCCGCACGCCGTCGGCGCCGGCGTAGTAGATCGTCCCGCCGTCGGGCGCCCACGCGCCGATCCCGACGTCGCGGTCGTGCCCGCGCCCCAGCTCGCGCCACGCGCCGCCCGTCACCGGCCGCACGTACACCCGGCTGACGGCCCCCCAGGTGAACTCGCGATCGGCGACCATCGCGAGCAGGCGCGAGTCGGGCGAGAACGTGACGTCGCTCTCGGCGACGTAGTTCTCGGTGAGCCGCAGCGGCGCGCCGCCCTGAAAGTCGAGCAGGTACAGCTCGCTCGCGCGCCCGTCGGCGTAGCGGTCGGCGGGCGCGGCGCGGAAGGCGATCCACCGGCCGTCCCGCGACTGCACCGGGGCCGAGACGCGGAGGTCTCCCGTCGTGAGCCGGGTCTCGGCGCCCGACGCGACGTCCACGACCCAGAGGTGCACCGGCGGGCGGGGCTCGTCCGTCACCCGGACGTCGAACTTCTCCTTGATGCGGCGCCGCCGCGTCGAATCCGCCTCGTCGGGCGCCGTGAACAGGATCCGCCGCCCGTCCTCGCTCCACCAGAACGCGTCGACGCCGGTGGCGTGGCGCGTGAGCGGCATGAGCGGCCCGCCCCCGTCGCCGGCCAGGAGCGACACCTGCCGCGCCCCGGCGGCGCCCGCGAGGACCGCCACCCGGTCCCCTGCCGAGTCCCACGCCCAGCCCTCGATGCCGTCCGTCGCCGACGTCACGCGCAGCGCTTCGCCGCCCTCGGCCGGGATGACGTAGAGCTGGCGCTGCTTGCCCTCGCGGCTCGACGTGAACCCGATCATGCCGCCGCGCGGGCGCCACCGCGGTCCCGTCTCATCGTCGGCGGGCGTGCGAGTCAGACGGCGGGTGGTGCGGCCATCGGCCGATACGAGGAACAGGTCGGTGCGCCGCTGCCAGTCGGGGAACTCGACCCGCGATACCTCGTAGACGACCCACCGGCCGTCGGGGGACAGCTCGGCGGCACCGAGCTGGGCGACCCGGAAGAGATCGGCCACGTCCATCGGCCGGCGCGGGACCTGGGCGGCGGCGGGGGACGCGAGCCACACCCCGAGGGCAACGGGCCAGGCGGCGGACGGACGATGCGGCATACGGTTTCCCCGGATGTCGGTTGCGTGAATCTGATGTCGGCGGCGGCGTTTCGATACGGGCGCCAGCAGGACTGCACCATATCGTCGGGTGTCGCAGCGCGGTGGCGCGTGCCGGGTCCCGTCAGGTTCGGGCGTCCTGCCCTCCATGGTCCGCAACCGGTGAGGTGCCGGCGTGGCGGAACTGGTAGACGCGGAAACCTGTCACGTTTCCGGGCGCGAGCCCGTGCGAGTTCGATTCTCGCCGCCGGCACCCGCTGCGACCGCCTCTTGCCCGGACGAAGGCACGAGACTAGTGTAGACGCACGTGACAGGTTCCCGCGTGGCCGACGTTCGCCACGTCCCGAGCCGGACGGCATCAGCCGCCCGGCTCGCGGCGTTTTCCCCCGTCCCCTATCCCTCATCCCTGTCGTTGCGCAACTTTTCCCCCGATTCGCGCGTCTGGTCTTTGATTCCCCCGTCCATCCGCACCCCATCCCGAGGAGGAACTCCCCGTGCTGCACCGTTCGCTGGCGCTGGTCGCGGCCGCCCTGTGCGCCGCCGGCCCCGCCGCCCCCCAGGCCACGCCGGCGGCGCCGCAGGGCGCGTCGGCCGCGCGCCGTGATTCGGCGCCCCCCAGTCCGTTCAAGAAGTTCGACGAGCTGATCAAGGGCGCCACCCACCGCCCCGGGTTCTTCGACACCTACGAGAAGGGCGAGAACCTCTGGCTCGTCATCCCCGCCGCCATGCTGGGCAAGGACTTCCTGATGGAGTACAAGATCGCCCAGGGTGTCGGCGCGCAGGGCCTGTTCGGCGGCACGATGCTCAGCATCTTCGAGGCGAACGTCGTCGCGCTGGAGCGCCGCGCCGACCGCGTCTTCCTGGTGCAGCGGCCCCATCGCTTCACCGCCACCGAGGGCGGCGCCGCCGCCCGGGCGGTGGACCTCACCTTCGGCTCCTCGGTGCTCGAGCAGGCCAAGATCGAGTCCATCCGCGACGACTCGGCGCTGGTCGTCAACATCTACGACTGGGTCGTCTCGGACCTGTCCGGCGTCGGCCAGCAGGTCCGCTTCGCGGTGTCCACCACCCCCGGGCGCCCGGGCGCGGCGACGTTCGACAAGCCGCGCAGCTACGTCGAGTCGGTCAAGGGATTCCCCGACAACGTGAACGTCCGGACCAAGCTGACCTTCCGCCCCGGCGAGCCGGTGGACTGGGCCTCGGTGCCCGACGGCCGCTACATCCCCGTCTCCATCTTCTACACGCTCGCCCGCCTGCCCGAGCAGCCGATGAAGCCACGGCTCGGCGACGACCGCGTCGGCAACTTCTGGACGGTGCACAAGGACTTCTCGCAGGAGGACTCGAGCGCCTTCGTCCACTACGTCAATCGCTGGCGGCTCGAGCCCGGCGAGCGCGTGGGCGAGCTGTGGCGGCCCAAGCAGCCGATCACGTACTACATCGATCCCAACGTGCCGGAGGAGTATCGCGGCGCCCTGACGGCGGGGGTCGAAGCCTGGAACCGCGCGTTCGAGGCCGCGGGGTGGAAGGACGCGATCCGGGCGCTGCCGCTCCCCGACGGGGCCGATCCCGAGGACATCCGCTACGCCACCCTCCGATGGAATGTCTCCGACCAGCCCGGGTACGGCGCGATCGGCCCGTCGGTGGTGGACCCGCGCACCGGGGAGATCCTCGACGCGGACATCCTGTTCGAGTCCAGCATGTTCCTGGGATTCCGCAACGCGTACCGCAACCTGGTGAACCCGCTGAGCGCGGTGGAGGCGTTCACGCAGGTGCTGGAGCTGCCCGCCACCGACCTGCGGGTGCTGCGCGCCGGCGGTGAGCTGACGAGCTTCGGCACGCAGCTCGCCGCGCAGGGCGGTCTGCTGCAGGCGGTGCTGGCCGAGCGGGGCGAGATCGCCCCGGGGGCGCCGGTGCCGATGACCTACGTGAACGAAGTCGGGAAATGGGTGACGATGCACGAGGTGGGCCATACCCTCGGCCTGTGGCACAACTTCCGCTCGTCCGCCTCCACGCCCCTCGAGCGGCTGCACGACCGCGCGTGGGGCGAGCAGAACGGGGTGTTCAGCTCGGTGATGGAGTATCCCACGCCGAACGTGGCCCCGAAGGGCCACCCCAACGGCTACTACTACAATCCCGGCGTCGGGTCCTACGATCTGTGGGCGATCAGCTACGGCTACACGCCGGACGACGCCCGCGCGGCCGCCCTGGCCCGCGAGGCCGCCGACCCCAGGCACCTGTACGGCACCAACGCCGAGGCCGGCGGTCCGGGCGCGCTCGACCCCACGATCAACGTGTTCGACCTCTCGGCCGACCCGCTGGCATGGGCGCGGGAGCGCACCGCCATCATCCGCGGGCTGTGGGCCACCCTCCCGCAGCAGGTGCTGAGCGACAATTCGCGCTACAACGAGCTCTCTGTGGCGTACCAGATCCTGCTCGGTCAGTACGCCCAGGCCGTGGCCCCGTCGGTCAAGTACATCGGCGGCTCCGCCATCAACCGCGACCACGTGGGCGACCCGGGCGGCCGGTTGCCGTTCGTGAACGTGCCCCGCGCGAAACAGCGCGAGGCGCTGACCTTCCTCACGAGCGAAGTGTTCAGCGAGCGGGCCCTCGCCGTGCCGGCCGAGGTGCTGCAGCGCTTCGGCTCCAACCGGTGGCTGCAGGACTGGAACACGAACACCACCTGGAACGGCCGGCTCGACTACCCGTGGCACGAGCAGCTCGCGGGGTTCCAGGCCGGCGCACTGACGGCGCTGCTCAATCCGTTCCGGCTGGCACGCATCCGCGACGCCGAGACCAGGTACGGCACCGCGAACGTGGTCACCATCCCCGAGGTGATGGACGAGGTGACCCGCGCCGTGTGGAGCGAGGTCTGGGCCGCGCCGGGCCGCAACGTCACGGCGCTGCGGCGTGACCTGCAGCGCGCCTACGTCGAGCAGTTCGCGGCGATGCTGAACGCGCCGCCCGAGCGGATGCCGGCCGACGCCCGCGCCGTCGCACGGGCGCGCCTCGTGGACCTGAACCGCCGGCTCGGCGCGCGGCTGCAGCCGCCGGCGACGTTCGACGCCTACACCACCGCCCACCTGCAGGAGATGCGGGCGTGGATCGGCAAGGCGCTCGATGCGGGAATGGATATCGCGAGATAGCAGACAGCAGAAGGCAGATGGCAGGAGGAAGGAACTCCTGCCATCTGCGATCTGCCATCTGCCATCTGCTATCTGCCATCTGCGCCTCTGCCCCCCATATGATTCCCCGCTGACCCCTCCGTGACCGGGCGCTGACCCTCCGTTCTCAACTTGGTATCGGGAGTCGCAGGCGAGACGCAGTCCCTGCCCGCCGGCGCCCCGATGTCGAGTCTCACACCATTCCCCGGAGGTGGACCATGAGGTCGCGTTTCATCCCATCCCTGAGCGTGGCGGCCCTGCTGGGCTTCGCCACACGGCTGTTGCCCGCCCAGCTGTCGGTGGCGGTACCCGCCCCGACCCCGATCGGGATCGCCGAGCTGCGCCCCGGCATCCCGGCGTCCGACGGCGAGCTCACGCCGGCGGTGCGGGCGTTCGTGACGCGCGGCGACTCGCTGACGGGTCTGCAGCGCTACACGGAAGCGGTGGTCGCGTATCGCCACGCCGCCCAGGTCGCGCGGGCCGAGGGCCATCTGCCCAGCCTCACGATGTGGCATCTCGCGAGCGCGCACTTCTACGGCGGCGACCCGCGGCGCGCGGCGCAGGTGCTCGATGAGCTGCGGATCGAGGCGGCGGGATTCGGCGATCTGGCCGTGGAGGCCGTCGCCCTGTACAACGCCGCGTGGCTGAGCGGCAAGGCGGGCCGCGGTCGCGACGCCGGCTCGAAGGTGGCGCAGCTCGAGAAGCTGCTCCGCTCGCCCTACATGCCGGACGACGTGCGGACGTTCGTGGCGGGAAGGCTGAGCACGGGGAACCGGCTGGCCGTCACGCAGTGAAAGGCAGATGGCAGATGGCAGATGGCGCAGGTCTGCTGCCATCTGCCATCTGCGTACTGCTGTCTCCGTTCAGCTCGCGCGCGCCCGCAGCGCCTCCTCCACGTCCCGCGCGGACAC
>Ga0210138_1000137_pt1 | contig 17623 bp, 11 predicted proteins | sample Browns_ThreeSqC__FD_184850 | JGI IMG/M metagenome (GOLD analysis project Ga0210138, IMG submission 184850) | Wetland microbial communities from the San Francisco Bay, California, USA, that impact long-term carbon sequestration -... | ecosystem: Environmental > Aquatic > Marine > Wetlands ... | reverse complement strand
GCGAACAGCCTGCGCCTCTACGCGAGCCTGTTCGGCGACGCGCCGTTCCCGCGGTACACGGTGACGGAGATCCCGTATGGCGAGGGCGTTTCCTTCCCGGGGTTGATCCACCTGTCCTGGGAGACCTTCCAGCAGACGTCGCAGGACGGGTTCGATCAGCTGTTCCGGGCGCACGAAGTGGCGCACCAGTGGTGGGGGAACGCGGTGCGGCCCGCGACGTACCGCGACGCATGGCTGAGCGAGGGACTGGCGACGTTCTCGGCGCTCTGGTATGTGCAACGCCTGCGCAAGCGCAACGACGAGTACTTCCGCTTTCTCGACCGCTATCGCACCAACCTCGGCGACTATCGCGGGGACGTGGGGCCGACCTGGGTCGGCTACCGCAGTGCCACACCCGAGACGCCGCTGGGATACCATGTGACGGTGTACGAGAAGGGCGCCTGGGTGTTCCACATGTTGCGCACGCTGATGCTCGACCTCCAGACGCGGAGCGAGGCGCGGTTCACCGCCATGATGCGTGATTTCCACGAGACCTACCGCGGGCGGTCGGTGACCACGGATGAGTTCCGGCAGCTCGTCGAGCGGCACGCCGGCGTGCCGATGGACTGGTTCTTCGACGCGTGGATCAAGGGGACGGCGATTCCCACCTACCGGGTGGCCTGGACGGCGGAGCAGACCCCCGAGGGCAGGTACCGCGTCCGCCTGCGCGTCCGGCAGGAGGGGGTGGGCCCCGAGTTCCGGCAGTTCGTGCTGGTCTCGGCCGATCTCGGCGACGAACGTTTCGCGCACTTCCGCCTCGGCGTGCACGGCGGCCAGACGGAGTACCTGAGCCCGGTCCTGCCGTCCCAGCCCAAGGGCATCACGTTCAACGAGTTGCACAGCGTGCTGGCGGACGTGAAGACCGAGCGATGGTGAGCGCTGAGCCGGCCCCGAGGGGCTTGGGCCCCGGGCCGGATGCACGCTAGTTTTGGGCCCATGGCGACTCGCACCAGACCGCAGCCGCGCGGGCCGGCGAAGCCCCTGGCCAAGGCCGATCTCCTCGATCTGTTCCGCCTGATTTACCTGTCGCGCCGCATCGACGACAAGGAGATCCAGCTCAAGCGGCAGAACAAGATCTTCTTCCAGATCTCGGGCGCCGGCCACGAGGCCGTGCTCGTCGCCGCCGCGAAGGCACTTCGCCCGGGTCACGACTGGTTCTATCCCTACTACCGGGACCGCGCGCTCTGTTTGGGGCTCGGCATGACGCCGACCGAGATGTTCCTCTCGGCCGTCGGCGCCGCCGACGACCCCAACTCGGGCGGGCGCCAGATGCCGTCCCACTGGGGACACAAGGCGCTCAACATCGTCAGCCAGTCGAGCCCCACCGGCACGCAGTTCCTCCAGGCGGTCGGCTGCGCCGAGGCCTGGTATCGCTACGATCGCCTGTCCCAGATCGCCGACCGGCCGATCGAGCAGGACGAGGTGGTCTACTGCTCGGCGGGCGACGGCACCACGAGCGAAGGCGAGTTCTGGGAAGCGCTCAATACCGCCTCGAATCTCAAGCTCCCGGTGCTGTTCCTCATCGAGGACAACGGCTACGCCATCTCGGTCCCGATCGAGGTGCAGACCGCGGGCGGGTCGGTGTCCACGCTCGTGTCGGGCTTCCCCAACCTGCTGGTCGAGCAGTGCGACGGGTGCGACCCCATGGCGTCGTACGAGACGCTGCGGCGCGCCGTGCAGCACTGCCGCGACCGCAAGGGCGCCGCGCTGGTGCACGCGCGGGTGATCCGCCCGTACTCCCACTCACTCTCGGACGACGAGGTGCTGTACCGGCCGGCCCGGGAGCGCGAGGAGGAGGCCAGGCGCGATCCCCTGACCCAGTTCCCCAGGCGGCTCGTGGCCGAGGGCATCGCCTCCGAGCAGGAGATCGACGCGATCCGGCAGGCGGTCGACGAGGAGATCCAGGTCGCCGCCGACATGGCTCTCGTCTCGCCGCAGCCCAGGCCGGAATCGGCCCTGCTGTACGTCTATTCGCCCGACGTGGACCCGACCTCCGAGCAGTTCGACACCGAGGACGACCCGCACTTCTCGGGCGAGCCCACCACGATGGTGGATCTCTTGAACTCGGCCATGAAGGACGAGATGGCGCGCGATCCGCGCATCCTGGTGTTCGGCGAGGACGTCGCCGACGTGAGCCGCGAGAAGTACCTCGGTGACGTGAAGGGGAAAGGCGGCGTCTTCAAGGTCACGTGGGGTTTGCAGAAACAGTTCGGCGGGGACCGGGTGTACAACTCGCCGCTCGCGGAGGCCAACATCGCGGGGCGTGCGATCGGGCTCGCGACGCGGGGACTCAAGCCCGTGGTCGAGATCCAGTTCTTCGACTACATCTGGCCCGCCTACCACCAGATCCGCAACGAGATGGCCACGATGCGGTGGCGCTCGAGCAACGCCTTCAGCTGCCCGGCCGTGGTGCGCGCCACCTACGGCGGGTACCTCAAGGGCGGCTCCGTCTATCACTCGCAGACCGGGGCCGTGATCTTCACGGCGGTCCCCGGGCTGCGTGTGGTGTGCCCGGCCACCGCGCTCGACGCCAACGGCCTGCTCCGCACGGCCATCCGCTGCGACGACCCGGTGCTCTTCCTCGAGCACAAGCATCTGTATCGCCAGACGTACAACAAGGCGCCCAACCCGGGCCCGAACTTCATGATCCCGTTCGGCAAGGCCAAGGTGGTGCGCGAGGGGACGGACCTCACCCTCGTCACCTACGGCGCCGTGGTGCAGCGGGCCGTCGTGGCCGCGAAGGAGCTCGAGGAGCGGGACGGCGTGCGCGTCGAAGTGATCGACCTGCGGTCCCTCTCGCCCGTGGACTGGGACCGCGTTGGCGAGTCGGTGAAGAAGACCAGCAAGGTCATCGTCGCCTACGAAGACGCGCTGTCGTGGGGCTACGGCGCCGAGATCGCCGCCCGCATCGCGGACGACTGCTTCCCGTGGCTCGACGCGCCTGTGAAGCGCGTCGCGTCGACCGACACGTTCGTGGCCTACGCCCCGGACGTGGAGGACTTCATCCTACCGCAGGTGGAGGATCTCGCACGCGCCATGCGCGAGCTGCATGCGTTCTAGCGCGCGGCTCGGCTTCGCAATCCTCTTCTTCCTGTCGGGCGCCACGGGACTCGTGTACGAGCTCCTGTGGGTCCGCGTGCTGTACCAGACGTTCGGGTCCACCATCCAGTCCGTCACGACCGTGGTGGCGGCATTCATGGGGGGGCTCGGGCTCGGCGCGTGGCTGATCGGGCGGCGGGTCGACCGGCACTCCCGCCCCGCCGCGCTCTACGGCTGGCTCGAGATCGCGATCGGCGTCTGCGGCATCCTCTCGCCCGCGCTGCTCGCGTTGGTGCACCGGATCTACCTCGGCCTCGCGGGCGGGCTCGGTCTGGGCAGCGGGGCGAGCGTGGCCCTGCGCTTCGGCCTCGCCGCGCTGGTGCTGCTCCTCCCCGCGACCCTCATGGGCGGGACCCTGCCCGTGCTCACGCGCGCCTTCACGGCGGACCGGCGCGCGGAGCTGCTGGCGTCGGTCGGCAGGCTCTACGGCATCAATACCCTGGGCGCCGTGGCGGGGACCGCGCTGGCGGGGTTCGTCCTGATCGAGTACGTCGGCATCTCCGCCGCCATCTGGGGGACCGCGGCGGTGAATCTCGTGCTCGGCACGGCGGCGCTACTGCTGTCGCGCCGCCTGCCGTCCGTCGCGCCCGTCCCATCCATCCCGTCCGTCTCGACCGTCCCGTCCGTCTCCCGACGGGATCCCCTCACCCTCGCGGCACTGATCCTGCTCGCGGTCACGGCGTTCGCGTCGCTGCTGGACGAGATCGCCTGGACCAGGGTGCTGGTGATGATGGTCGGCGGCTCCACCTACGCGTTCACGCTCATCCTCGCCGTGTTCCTGCTCGGCATCGGCATCGGGAGCGCGCTGGTGGCGCGCCGCGGCGCGCCGCGGCTCGAGACCGCCGCGCACGCCGCCCTGGCCCAGGGGGTGACCGCGGCCGGCGCGGCCGTGCTGTTCCTGTTCTTCACGGCGCTGCCGGTGTACGTCATCGCGGTCTTCCAGGTCCAGTTCCTCGACGCGATCGACCGGCTCGCGCTCATGGGTCTCGCGGTCGGAGCGGTCGTGCTCGTCCCCGCCATCGGGATGGGCATGACCTTCCCGCTCCTCGTGGATCTCGTGGCGCGACCGGACGCCCCGCGCAGCGGCGACGTCGGGCGGGCCTACGCCCTCAACACGGTCGGGAGCATTGCGGGGGCGGCGCTGACCGGGTTCGTGCTGGTCGCGACCCTCGGCACCGACGTCACTCTGCGGCTGGGGCTGCTGGTATCGGGGGCGGCGGCCCTGACCCTCGCGCTCTTCGCGGCACACGCGGCCGCGGGGGACCCGGTCCTGCGGGCCCGGGTCCGGCTGCGCACGAACGTGGCGGGTGGCCTGGCTGCCATCGGCATCGTGGCGGCGCTGACCTCCCCCCGGTGGAGCACCCGGCTCGTGGACCTGGGGCCCACGATCTACGCGCGCACCCCGATGAACGCCTCCGGGCTGCGGGCGTATCTCGAGCACCGCGGCGTCCGCCAGGTCGCGTTTCGCGAGGGCCGCAACGCCACCGTGTCGGTCTGGGAGAGCGAAGCCGGGCGGTCGCTCAAGGTCAACGGCAAGGCCGACGCCTCGGACCGCGGGGACATGGACACCCAGGTGATGCTGGGGCTGGCGCCGGTCGTCGCGCGGCCGGGCGCCGCCTCGGCGTTCGTGATCGGGCACGGATCGGGCGTCACCGCGCGCGTGCTCGCGGCCGTCCCCGGCATGGCGCGCGTGCAGATCGTGGAGCTCGAGCCCGCGGTGCTCGCGATGGACCGTTTCTTCACGCACGTCAACGACTCGGTGCTGTCGCGCCCCAACGTCCGGGTCACCGTCGACGACGCACGCAGCGCCCTGCAGCTGACCGACCAGACGTTCGACGTGATCGTGTCGGAGCCGTCGAACCCGTGGGTGGCCGGCATCGCGACGCTCTACACGCCGGAGTTCTTTCGGGTGGTGCGGTCGCGCCTCGCGGCGGACGGCGTCTTCTGCCAGTGGATCCAGCTTTACCAGCTGCCGCTCCCCGTCGTGGCGGGGATCGTGCGGGGCGTGCGGGAGGTGTTCCCGCACGTCCAGGTGTGGTTCGGGTCACCGCACGACGTGATGGTGCTCGCGTCCCCCGTACCGTTCCGCGACGACCCCGCGTGGCGCGCGGGTCTCCTCGGGCCGGGCGGTGCGCTGGCCGACGTCGGGCGCGACTGGCTGGGCCTTGCGGCGCCCGACGACCTCACGGGACGGTTCCTGTTCGCCGATTCGGGCGTGGCGCGGCTCGTGGCCAGCGCCACCCTCGAGCACACCGACGACCACCCCCGGCTCGAGTACGTCGCGGCGCGACGGTTCCTCGACAGCCAGGGGATGGGCGGGGTGCTGGACTCGCTCATCGCCATCGGGAGTGCAGTGGGGGAAGGGGCGACCTCGGAGCAGCGGGCCACCGCGTTCGCCGCGCGGCGGGGGGACACGCGCGGGCTCGGCTACATCGACGCGGTGCGGCGTGCCCGCCCCCGGGAGAACGTGTGGGCGGTGCGGGCGGCGATCGCGCGGCTATCGCTCGGCGACACGCTGTTCGTCGACACCGCACTCGCGCGGGTGGTGCGCGAGGAGCCGCGCCGGTTTCCCGACGCCTACCTGCTGCTTGGCGCGATCGCGAGCGCCCGTCGCGACGGCCCGCGCGCGGGGGAGCTGCTCACGAGGGCGCTGGCTGTGGGGGCCGACACGGCGCTGGCCCGCGGCGCGCGGGCCCTGGTGGAGGCGCGGGCCGGGCGCTGGGCCACCGCCGCGGCGGATATCCGGGCGGCGGTGGCCGCCGGCCGTCCCACGCTGGCGCGGCCGTTCCCCTTCACCGAGGTCGGGGACGCGCTCGCCCTGCTGGCGACGGATGGCCCACCGGCCCTGGCCGACAGCGTGGCGACCGAAGTGACGGCCTGGCGGCCCGCGTGGTCGCGGGCCATCGCCATTCAGGCGGCCGCGGCCGTGCGCGTCGGTCGCTGCGACGCCGCGGCGGACGCCTTCGTCGCATTGCTGAGTTTCGGGATCGAACGGCAGGAAGGGCCGCGGCTCGTGGCGGAGTGCCGCCGGACAGCACCGTAGGGCGATCAGCGCTCCAGCTCGCCCAGGACCTCCCGCACCTCTCCCGCCGCCTCGATGGCGTGGTCCACGTCGCGAGACAGCGCCCGCGCCTGCTGGGTCGCCTGGGTCAGGTCGCCGAGCACCGCGTTGATGCCCGCCGAGCGCAGGCGCAGCAAGTCGAACCGGACGTTCTGCATCGCCAGGATGCACGATTCGAGCTGCTCCTCGACGTGGCGGCGGCGCTGCAGCAGGTCGCCGATCGTCTGACGCTGGCGCTCGAGCAGCGTGAGCTGGCGGTCGCGCTCGCCGCTCTCGGGCTCCCGCTTGAGCGCCGCGATCTTCTCATCCACCCGCGGCCCCGCCTCGGTGGCGACGTCGCCCATGGCGGCGAGCATCCGCGCCAGATTCTCGGCGCGGGCCAGCAGGCCGTCCACCGTCGCCGTCACGTCCGGCAGCAGGTTCCGCTCCGCCTTCGGCAGGTTGTCGACGATGGCGAGAATCGCCTTGCGGTCCTGCCGGGTCTGGTGGATCACGCCGGCCTGCCGCCCGAACTCGTCGGCCGTGGCCGGGCCGAGCGCCGCGGGACGGCCCCGCACGCCGCCGAGCCGCGCTTCGATTGCGTCGGGCGCGGCGGGCCGATGCAGGACGTCGCGCCAGGAATACCCGGCGTTCCAGAGCTTCACGTACTGCGGGATGATGCTGAAGGCGCCCCACACCCCCGTCACGAAGAACGACCACCCGTCCCAGCCCGTCGCGAGATCGACGAACAGCAGGCCGCCGCACACCGATGCCCAGGAGACGAAGCTCGACCGCATCTTGCGGACGAGCTCCGGCTCTCCGGTGGTCGGCTTCACCGCCGGTGTCTGGCGGTGGGACCCGCGCCGCGCCGCCGCCCGTGCGTCCGGGCGCGGCATCACCATGGCGCCGGCGCGGGCCGATGCGGCACGCGTCGGCGCCCGCGGCCGGTAGGCGGGGGTCGCACGGGACTCGAGCGCGCGGCGCAGCGCGTCCGCCGTGGGCCAGCGATCCTCGGGGCTCTTCTCGAGGCATCGCATCACGCACGCCACCAGGTCCACCGGACAGTCGGGACGCTTCACGTCGAGCGGCGGCGCCGCCTCGGTGATGTGCTTGAGGAGGATCCCGGGCACCGTCGGTGCGTTGAAGGGCAACTCCCCCGTCAGCATCTGGAACGCGACGATCCCCAGCGAATAGAGATCCGAGCGGCCGTCCACCTCGCGGTCCCCGGCGGCCTGCTCGGGGCTCATGAAATGGGGCGTCCCGATCGCCACGCCGGTCGCGGTCAGCGCCGTGTTGGGGCCGGTGGTCGAGGTCAGCGCCTTGGCGATCCCGAAATCGGTGACCACGACCCGTCCCCGGCTGCCCTCGAGGAGGATGTTGTCGGGCTTCACGTCGCGATGGATGATGCCCACGGCGTGCGCGGCGCCCAGGGCGTCGGAGGTCTCGACCATGATGCGTCGGACCTCCTCGGGCGGCAGGCTCCCGCGGCGCTTGAGCCGCTGCGCGACGGACTCACCGTCCACGTAGGCCATCACGAAGTAGACGAGCCCGTCGGCGCCCTCGCCGACCGAGTGGATCGGAACGATGTGCGGATGCGACAGGCGCGCCGCCGTCTCCGCCTCGCGCAGGAACCGCAGGCGGATCTCCTCCCGGAACGCGAGCTCCGGGGGCAGCACCTTGATCGCCACCCGCCGCTTGAGGCGCTGATCGTGGGCGTGATACACCACGCCCATCCCCCCGCGGCCGATCTCGCCCTCGAGGGTGTAGGCCTCGCCCAGAGCCTCCTCGAGGCGCCGGAAGAGCGAATCCTTAGGCGCGGTCATCCGGTATGAAGTCCATCACGGCCATAGATTTAGTCCAAGAAGAGGAGTCCGGCAACCGTCGGCGGGATGGCGACTTAGGAGATGGCCGACGGGTGATGGCCGTCCGCAGGCAGTCGAACCGGCCGTGCGTCACAGCGATCTGCCAGCTGCCATCGGGATCTGCCATCTGCCATCTGCCGTCTCCTTCTGCCGTCGTGACGGGTGCGTGGAACGAAACCTGCCGTTTCGGGTGTTCTCTGGTGGCACGCGTGGTGCCTTGGAAGGGAAGCCACATGGCTACGACCATCACTCCGACGCAGACCGAGCGCCTGGCGCTGCCGGTCCTCCCGCTGCGGGAGGCCGTGCTGTTCCCCGGCGTCACGATGCCCATCGGTGCGGGGCGGCCCGCCACACTGCGCGCGATCGAGGCCGCCCTCAAGACCGAGAAGCGACTGATCTTCGCGGTCTGCCAGACGCAGAACGTCGACAACGTCACCGCCGACATCCTGCACACCACCGGGACGATCGCGCGCATCGGACAGATCCAGCGCGGCATCTCGGGCGTGCAGGTGCTGCTCGAAGGCCAGTCACGCGGCGGGGCCCTGCACTACGTCGACACCGGCGAGTACCTCCAGGCGATCGTGCGCGAAACCCACGATCTGCCCCTGGTCGGACCGGAGGATCCCGCGTTCCTCGCCCTCCATCGGGAGGCGCGGGACCGAGCCGCCGAGCTCGGCCAGAAGTCCGGCATCCCCGAGGAGATCGTGAAACAGGTCCTCGAGGGAGCCACCGACCCCGGCCGGCTGGCGGACCTGGTGGCGGCCTACATCGACATCAAGGCCGACGAGCGGCAGTCGCTGCTCGAGACGCTCTCGGTCGAGGACCGCTTGCGCCGCGTGCTGGTGCACGTACAGCGGCAGATCGAGGTGCTCGACGCCCAGGAGGAGATCAAGTCCCAGGTCCAGGAGGAGATCGGGGAGCGCCAGCGCGAGATGTTCCTGCGCGAGCAGATGAAGGCGATCCGCAAGGAGCTGGGCGAAGAGGACGAGGAGGGCGAGGCGGACAGCCTGCGGGAGCGACTCGCGGGGCTCGAGCTTCCCGAGGCTGCACGCAAGGAAGTCGATCGCGAGCTCAAGCGCCTCGAGCGCACCAACAAGGACTCGATGGAGGCACAGGTCATCCGCACCTTCCTCGAGACGGTGGCGGAGCTGCCGTGGAACCGGCGCGCGGAGGAGTCGCTCGACCTGAAGCGCGCGGCCGAGATCCTCGAGGAGGACCACTACGGCCTGTCGGACGTGAAGGATCAGGTGCTCGAGTTCCTGGCGGTACGCCAGCTGCGCCAGCGGCAGCCCGCTCCCGAGGCCCCCGGCAATCCCGATGACAAGCAGGGCCGGGGCCACATCCTGCTCTTCGCCGGGCCCCCCGGCGTCGGCAAGACGTCGATCGCGAGGTCCATCGCGCGGGCCATGGGACGGCCGTACGTGCGCATCTCGCTGGGCGGCGCCCGGGACGAGGCCGACATCCGGGGCCACCGACGCACCTACGTCGGGGCCATGCCCGGCCGGATCATCCAGGGGATGAAGCAGGCCGGGGCGAAGAACCCCGTGTTCCTGCTCGACGAGGTGGACAAGCTCGGCATCTCGTTTCAGGGTGACCCGGCGTCGGCCCTGCTCGAGGTGCTCGATCCGGCGCAGAACGACTCGTTCACGGACCACTACCTCGGCGTGCCGTTCGACCTGTCCGAGGTGCTGTTCATCGCGACCGCGAACTTCCTGCAGGGGATCCCCGGGCCGCTCCTCGACCGCCTGGAGACCGTCACGTTCGCCGGATACACCGAGCAGGAGAAGCTCGAGATCGCGAAGCGCTACCTCGTGCCCCGCCAGGTGAGCGAGAACGGCCTGAGCGCCGGCCAGCTCACGGTGGGCGAGGACGCGTTGCGGGAGATCATCTCGCGCTACACCCGCGAAGCGGGCGTCCGGCAGCTGGAGCGTGAGATCGGCAAGCTCGGCCGCAAGGTGGCCCGCAAGATCGCAGGCGGAGAGACGGACCGGGTCACCGTCGCGGCGGGCGCGGTGGACGACCTGCTCGGCCGGCCGAAGGTCCATCCGGAGCGGATGGCGGGCGTGGACCAGGTCGGCGTCGCGACCGGGATGTACTACACGCCCGTCGGCGGAGACATCATGTTCGTCGAGGCGAGCGTGATGAAGGGGAAGGGCGACCTGGTGCTCACCGGCCAGCTCGGCGACGTCATGAAGGAATCGGCGCGCGCGGCGCTGACGTACGCGAAGTCGCACGCCCCGCAGCTCGGCATCGCGTCCGATGGACTCGCCGAATCGGAGATCCACATCCACGTGCCGGCGGGCGCCATCCCCAAGGACGGGCCGTCGGCCGGCGTGACGATGGCCACGGCCCTCGTCTCGGCCCTGTCCCGTCGCCCGGCACGGCACGACGTGGCGATGACCGGCGAGGTCACCCTGCGCGGCCGGGTGCTGCCGATCGGGGGCGTGAAGGAGAAGGTGCTCGGCGCCGTCCGCGCGGGGATCCGGACGATCGTGGTGCCGAAGGACAACGAGCCCGACCTCGACGATCTGCCGAAGGACGTGCGGGAAGCGCTCACCGTCCACCTCGTCGAAGACCTGGGCGAGGTGCTGACCATCGCCCTGCGCGGGGCACGGTTCGAGGAGGGGCAGCTCGTGTTCAGCGGCGAGGCACCGGTCGAGCCGAAGATGGTGAGCAAGAGCTGACGCGTTCCTAGCCGGCCCGCACCCCCGCCACGTAGAGATCGACGGCGGCGCGCATCCACCGCGCCCGCAGCGCCGGCGCGTCCCCCGTCAGGGGGGGCGCGCTGGCCGCGATCATCGGCTCCAGCCTGAGATAGCCGAGCATCAGCACCAGGGCCTGCGCGGCGGCCACGTGCGGGTCGATGTCGCCCCGCACCTGCCCCAACCCCTGCCCCTCGGCGAGGAGCACGACCAGACGCTTGATCGCGGGCGCGAACACGCCCGCCTCGATGCGGGTGCCGTACGTCAGCAGGCTCACCAGATCGGGGTGCCGGGCGAGGTAGTCGAACTGCCCCGTGAGCGCGGCGCGGAGACGCTCCAGCGGTGTGCCGTGCCGGACCGCTCCGGCCGCGAGCGACTGCTCGAGCTCCACCGCGGCCTGCCGCAGGACCGCGTGGAACAGCCCGCGCTTCGACTGGAAGTAGTAGAACAACAACTGGCGATTGACGCCCGCCGCGGCGACGATCCGATCCACCCGCCCGCCCCCGAACCCCCAGCGGGCGAACTCCTGGCGAGCCGAGGACAGGACCCGTATCGCCTTGTCGTTACTCAGCTTCCGCTTCATGATGACAAATATCAACTATTTAGTTGACTTGTCAATCTGGCGCGGGGTGACGGCGGCGAGATTCCCGGGGGGGCGGGGCAGCCCATCACGCAGGAAGGCCAACAGGGTCGGCACCAGCTCATCGGGGCGTTCCTCCTGAACGTCGTGTCCCGCCCCGGGAATGGCGACCAGCGCCCCATTCGCCAGCTCGAGCGCCATCTGCTCGCCGAGTCTCAGGGGGATCCAGCGATCCTGCGCCCCCCAGATCAGCAGGGTCGGCGCCTGGATGCGACCGAGGCGGCCCCGTAGCTCGTCGAACCGGAACGCCTGGAACACGCCACGCAACGCGACCGTGGAGCGCGGCACGGCCGCCGTCGCGTAGTACTGATCCACGTCGGCCGCGGTGACGCGGCCGGGATCGCCGTAGGTCGATCGGAGCAGCGATGCCACCGTCCAGCGACCGCGCAGGCCGGACAGCAGGCGGCCAGCGAGGGGCAACCGCGCTACGCGGAGCGACCAGGGCTCCGACACGCCGTACCCGGCCGGCCCGATGAGGACCAATCCCCGGACGCGCTCGGGATGGTCGATCGCCACCTGGGCGGAGATCGCGCCACCCATCGAGTGTCCCACCAGCACCGCGTCGGCGATCCCGAGCGAGTCGAGCAGCGCCACGAGGAGCCTGGTGTAGGCGGCATTGCTGTACCCGCTGTCGGGCCGCTCGGAGAAGCCGAAGCCGCGATTGTCGAAGGCGACCACGCGATGCCCCGCCTCCAGTGTGGGCCGGAGGATTGCCCGCCATGCGTAGATCGACGCCCCCAGTCCGTGAACGAACACGACCGCGGGTCCCGCACCGGTGTCCAGCACCCGCAGCGTGGTGCCGTCGATGCCCCGATTCCGGGTCTCCCACGTCGCGCCGGGCCAGCGCTCGTCCACCGGGATGGGGCTCGCGCGGCAGCCGACGACGCCCAGCGCCAGCAGGGCCGCCGCGCCGCGTCGGGGTGTCACGCCACCCCGGCGATCGCGCGCCGTGCGAGGGAGACCATGAGGGGATGATCGCTCCAGATGCCGCGCGCGTCGTCCCCCGCGCCGCTCGCGACCACGACCAGGACGCCATCGACCACCAGCACTGTGCCGGAATCGGCGGACGCGGTTCCCGCGAGGACGCCGGCGCCGTCGGCGAGCGCGGCCGACCGCACCGCGAGGGTCGCGCGCCCGGCGGCGCGCCGCCAGGCAGGCCCGGTGGCGCGGAAGAGGTCCGCGTCGATCACGCCCTCGACCGCGCGCTCCGCTCGCGCCACGAGCTGGATCACCACGTTGGCCAGAGGGCGCGCGCCCGCCACCTCGTGGATCGCCTCCGCCGGCGCTGCCCGCGTGTCGCGCAGGGACCGCTCGAGGCGCTCGAGGGCCTCCGCCTGCTGGGCTGCCAGCTGGGTGACGAGCGTCTGGGGATCGACCGGCCGGTAGCGAGCCGGCCTGCCGGGAAGCAACGCGGCAGCCTGGCGGCCGACGAGGCTGGAGAGCGCGCCGTAGACGTTGGCGCGCGCGAGACCAACGGCCTGGGCCACGGCGTAGCCCGTCGCGGGGCCGGAGCGCAGCAACGCGCCGTACACGGCCGATTCGGTGCCGGTGAAGCCGAACGGGGTGAGGTCGACGGGCGGTGATGGCACTAGTAGTAACTGCTACTACGTTGATCGAGGCGTGTCAACTGCCACCAGACCACGACGCCATCGCCAGCTGACATGGTGACACTAGTAGTAGCTTATGCTACCTCTACAGCCAGCCCCATCAGCTGCGCGATCAGCGCCAGGCGGAAACTCACATCCGTCTGCCGCTGCGCCGGGCTCTTGCCGGCACCCTCGAGGGGGAAGTAATACCCCACCATGGGATTCGCCGACTTGGGCAGCCCGCGCAGCGCCTTGGGCGTCCAGATGCCACTCGGATCGCATTCGGAGAACAACCGGGCGAGGGTGAGCGAGGCGCGCGGCACCTGCCGCACGATCCCCAGGCGCGCCAAAAGCTCGAGCCAATACACGGCGAACGGGACGTCCTTCACCCTGCCCTGCGCGTCCGCCCCCAGCGGGTCGCCCAGGATCTCGAAGTACGGCTTGAAGAAGTGCTTCCCGGCCTGCACCACCCAGGCGCGCTTGGGCGCCGGCTCGGACAGATAGGCCGCCAGGCGATCGAGAAAACCGGCCCGCTCGCGCTGTAACGAGGGCAGGAACGCCAGCATCACGATCGAGAAGATGTTCGGCGGCGTGGCGGCGGGGTCGAGCACGGTCTTCCCACCCGCCCGGCGGAACGGCTTCTGGGCGACGTCGCTGCGCAGGAACAGCGACATGTCGCTGATCACCTTGTGGGCGATGCCCCGCAGGCGCGGGTCCTCGACATGGCCCGCCCGGGCGAGCGCCGCGGCCGCGGCCATCCGGCCCATTCCGCGGGCCCACAGGCCGAGGCCGGGGTCGGCCTTCGCCGGTCGCTGGAACTCGAGCAGCAACGCCGGATCCTCGTCCCGCGACAACAACCGGAACAGCAGCCGGTCGGCCAGCCGAAAACTCCGCTCCCCGGTGGGCCATCCCAGCTCGATGAGGCGCAGGTACTGGAACACCGTGCCGGCTTCCGACCACCCCATCGCCCGACTGGCCGCCGGCGCGAGGAGGTTGCCGCCCCACACGCCGCTCTCCCGCTGCTTGCGGGCGACCGCGGTGGCCGGCTTGTACGCCAGGACGGCCGCCCGGAGGGCGGCGAGTCGATCGGGATCCCGGGCGGACGGCGGCGCGACCTCCGCCAACGCCCGGTATTGCAGCGCGGGGCTGGCGGCCTCGTACAGCCAACTCAATGGCAGCCGGTGGCTGCTGGGCAGTTCCAGGGGGCGCTCCAGGGAATCGGGTCGGCCGGCCGAAAAGCGGGCGCAAACTTATGCCCTCACCCCCGATTCGGCCAGTCTCGCCGATCGGCAGTGCGACTCCTGGTCAATACCATTCACCCCATCAACGACTTCCTCGACTTGGCGCCCGGCCTCATCGACCCGTCTTCGGTCGCTGGAACTCGGATGTCGGCTTCCATTGCGGCAGCGCGGCGGCGTTGGCGATTTCCAGCGCCATGCGCACCACGACGCGCACCTGCTGCACCATGCCGGCGTAGTCGAAGTCGCGTGAGTACTCATCGCTCGGCTGGTGGTAACGACGCGTGTTCCACAGGGTCTCCTGCTCCGTGGACCACTCGCGGCTGCGGCCGACGTAATCCGAGCCGCGCTCGAGCGACACGGCCGGAACTCCCGCCCGGGCGAGGGGGAAATGATCGGACCGGAAAAACGACCCGCGCTCGTCCCTGGTTTCGACCACCGCGAGCGACTCCGCGCGCGCGGCCGCAGCCAGCACCGACCCCAGCGTCGAGCGGTCCGCGCCCAGCGCCGCGATGTCGCGCGTCGGACCGCGCACGTTGGTGTGATCCAGATTGATGACCGCCGCGGTCCGATCGAGCGGCACCAGGGGGTCCGCGGCGTAGGCCTCGCTGCCGAGCAGTCCGCTCTCCTCGGCGGTCGTCGCGATGAACAGCACGCTGCGGCGCGGGCGCGGCCGGGAGCGCGCCAGCGCATCGGCGGCGCCCAGCATGGCCGCGACACCGGACGCGTTGTCCTCCGCCCCGTTGTAGATGGAGTCGCCTGCCACCGGGATCCCCACACCCTTGTGGTCGTAGTGCGCCGTGAACAGGACCGCTTCGCGGGCCGGGGCGGAGTCCGAACCGCGCAGTCGTGCGACGACATTGGCCGCCCGGACATGCCGCACGCGGCTCGAGACCGTGACGGCGGCGCGCAGCCCGGTGGACACCGGACGGAAGCCGCGGCGCCCGGCCGCACGGCTCAGCGTGTCGAGGTCCAGGCCCGCGGTGCGCAGGGCGGCGGTGGCGGCGTCCGCCGTCACCCAACCGGCGAAACTGAGCTGGGGACCCGCGGGGCGATCGAGCTGGAATTGTTCGACGGTCCACGAGCTCCGGACCACGCTCCAGGGATAGGTCGCGCTCTCGTCGGTGTGCACGAGCAGCGCGCCCACCGCGCCCCGCCGCGCGGCTTCCTCGAGTTTGTAGGTCCAGCGACCGTAGTAGGTGAGGGTCCGACCCAGGAAGATGGTCGAGTCGCGCAGGCCGGGGTCGTTGACCAGCATCAACAGGATCTTGCCGCGCAGGTCCGCGTCCTGGTAGTCGTCCCACTGCCACTCGGGCGCGGCGATCCCGTATCCCACGAAGACGACCTCTCCGTCGGCCACGATCTCCGGCTCGGGCCGTTCCGCCCAGGCGACGACTTCCGCGCCGAACCGCAGCGTCCGGGCCGCTCCCGGCGGACCCCACGCGACCGTCGCCTCGGGCGTCATCCCGACCAGCGCGACGGGCTGGAAATAGGACCCGTCGGCGGCCGCTCCCTCCAGACCCAGCGCCTCGAACTGCGCGGCGATGTACCGCGCGGCGAGCTCGCCCCCACGGGTGCCCGGCGCCCGGCCCTCGAGCAGGTCGTCCGCCAGATACCGGAGGTGCGCGTCCAGCGCCGCCGCATTGATGGGCGGCACCGGATCGGGGAGCGGGGTGGGCGAGCGGGACGATGGCGCACCGCAGGCGCCCGCGACCAGGGCGAGGGTGAGCGACAACGCACGGAGCGACGACATCGGACTCCTCCTGACGGTTACCCGGCCGATCACTCGGGACAGGTGACGATGTGGATCGGACCCGGGCCGAACCGGGTCCCTTCGCTGGTGAGCGCGAGGCGCCGCGCGTCGAGAAACGCGACCGCTTCGCCCTGGGGCTCGTGGCCCCGGATGTCGCAGACCGGCCCGTGGGGCTCGAGACGGCCCTCGGGGCGCAGCGCGAAGAACGCGATCGCCCCGTAGCCCCGCACCGCCACGCGCGTGCCGTCCGGGGAGAGCGCCGCGCCGGTCACGAGCCCGATCGCGGGCCCGGTCGCGAGCGTCTGCACGAACTCCGCCGTCGCGACCCCATGGCCGGCCCACGCGGCGCGTGGCACACGATACACCGCCACCCCCCCGCGCCGACCCTTGGTCACGAGGTATGCGGTCCCGCTGTCCGTCACGAACACGGCCTCGACGTCGTGCGGCTGGTCGGGATAGCGGAACCGCAGCTCGCTCGGCGCGGCGGACGTCCGGCCGAGATCGGCCGGCCCGGCGGGCGCGGCAGGCTCCGGCACGGCGTAGAGCGCGACCCATTCGCGCATCTCGCGGTTGTCACCGGTGTCCGCGAGATACAGGCAACGCGTGGGCACGGTGGGGCAGGGGCCGCTCGCCAGGTCCTCGGCGTCCAGCGGCACGACGCCCGGGATGCGGACGCGCCCCCGGTCGGCACCGGTCGAGTCGGTGGCATAGAGGAACGCCTCGTCCCCCGAGTCGTTGTGCGTCCACCACAGCCCTGGATGTGTCCGGCTCACGACGACTCCCGAGCTCTCGGTGAGACGGGGATTGGCGAACGCGCCGGTCCGCTCGATCGTGCCGGACACGGCAGCCTGCAGGAGGACGAGCGCCAGCAGCATCGGATCGCAAGCAAGCGCGTCGCCGGCCCCCGGGCAAGTGGGGGCGGGCGGCGGCTATCGCACCGTGAAGCCGATCGAGACGACGTACATCGTCGCGATCACGTCATCCACGGTGCTGGTGGGGAGCACGAGGTCGCCGATGGCGGTGATGAACGCGGCCGCGTTCACCGTGATCGCGAACTTGCGCGAGATCGCCACGTCGTACCCCAGGCCGAACGTCAGCCCGACGCCGACGCCCTCGGCGATCACGGGCGATCCCGGCGTCGGCGTCGTGGTGAAGCTCCCCTCGGCGATCCCGACGCCACCCTTCAGGAACGCCCCGGACCGCCACGGGAACCACAGGACCACCGCGGCCACGGTCCCCGTTTCGGCTACGAACGCGGTGTCGCCCGCGCTGAACCCGAACGTCTCGTCGTCGAATCCGAACGTCTCGACACCGAGAAGGACGCGATCGGACAGCACGCCGCCGAGCCGGAGATACCCCCCCGACCCCGCCTCGAAGCTGACATCGGCGCATCCGGCGCAGGCCACGCGCACGGCCGCCGGGCCGCCGCCCAGCTCGAACCACAGGCCGCTGCGGTGCGGCCGTTGGGCGGCGGCCCGGCCGGCCAGCGCCACGACCGCCAGGGCCACCGCCGCCGTGGTTCGCGCGACGCGACTCATCGGGCCTCCGGCCGCGACGCGCTGGTCCAGGTGAGGTAGATCCGCGCCTCCGGGAACTCGCGCATCTCGTCGGGCTTGTCGCTGTAGCGGCTGGTGCGGGTGTAGTACTCGGAATGCAGGGCGACG
>Ga0210138_1000135_pt1 | contig 17648 bp, 14 predicted proteins | sample Browns_ThreeSqC__FD_184850 | JGI IMG/M metagenome (GOLD analysis project Ga0210138, IMG submission 184850) | Wetland microbial communities from the San Francisco Bay, California, USA, that impact long-term carbon sequestration -... | ecosystem: Environmental > Aquatic > Marine > Wetlands ... | reverse complement strand
CCGACGAGCTGGCGCGGCGACGTCCGGACGATCCGGACGTACGGCTGCTCGTCGTGCAGTCGCTGATCGAGGATCGGAAGGACGGGAGGGCGGCGCTGGCCGCGCTGGACGCGATGACCGTGCCAGACACGCTCACGCGGCTCGTGGTGCGGGTCGGTCTGCTCCGGGCGGATGCCTACGCGGCGCTTGGCCTGAGCGACTCGGCGCGGCTCACGCTCCAGGCGCTCGCCACACGGTTCCCCGAGAGCCCCGCGGTGCGCGCGCGCCTCGAACCGGGGCCCTAGGAGGTCGCCGTAGCCGTCAGCGGAACACCTCCAGCGCCACCTCGACCTTCCCGAACGGCGCGGAGACCTGGATCCCCTGCACGTCCTGCTTCACCAGCGCGAACATCTCCCGCGCGATCGCGACGCCCTCGGCGAGCGCGGCCTCCTTGCCCTGGTCCTGCGCCACCCGCATGCGCTCGAGGATCTCGGACGGCACCGTCACGCCCGGCACCTCGTTGGCGAGGAACTCGGCATTTCGCAGGGAGACGAGCGGCCAGATGCCCGCCACGACGGGGATCTTGTACTGCCGTACCCGCTGCAGGAACACCTCGAGTTGGCGCGGATCGAAGATCGGCTGGGTGACGGCGAAGTCGGCGCCGGCGTCGGCCTTCCACGCGAATCGCGCCAGCTCGCGGTCGAGATCGAGCGCGCTCGGGTTGACTCCCACGCCGATCACCCACGACGTCGGCTTGCCGATGGGGTTGTGCCCCGGGTCGAGCCCGTGGTTGAGCCGGTACACGAGGTTGGTGAGGCCGATCGAGTCGATGTCGAAGACCGCCGTGGCGTCCGGATAGGGCCCCATCTTCGGCGGGTCGCCGGTGATGATGAGGATGTTGCGCAATCCCGCCGCGTGCGCCCCGAGCAGGTCGGAGAGCATGCCGAGGAGGTTGCGGTCGCGGCAGCAGTAGTGCGCGACGGTCTCGATCCCGACCTCACGCTCGATGAGCAGGGCGGAGGGCAGGGCGCCCATGCGGCTCTGGGCGCGGGGCCCGTCGGGAAGATTGACGGCGTCCACGCCGGCGATCTTGAGCGCCCGGCACTGCTCGAGCATCGGGGCGGGGTCCACGCCGCGGGGCGGCACGATCTCGACCGAGGTGACCAGCTCCCCCCGCGCGAGCTTCGCGCCGAAGCGCGAGCGCCGGTCGAGCGGGACCGCCTCGACGCCCGCCGGCGGCTCGACGGCGCCCCGCGCGGTGACCACGCCCGGACGGCGCGGCTCGACGCTCGCCACGTAGTCGCGGATTCGCTTGATGTGGTCGGGCGTGGTCCCGCAGCAGCCGCCGACGAAGCGTGCCCCCGCGGTGACCATGCGCCGCGCATAGCTCGCCACGTAGTCCGGGCTCGCGAGGTAGATTTTGCGGTCCCCGACGTCCTTCGGCAGCCCGGCGTTGGGGAGGGCGGAGATCGGCAGGTCGGTCACCTTCGCGATGCGCTCCACCGCCTCGAGCACGCCCACCGGACCGACGGAGCAGTTCACCCCCACCACGTCGGCGCCCCATTCCGCCAGGAGGCGGGCGAACGTCTCGGGGCTCGTGCCGTAGGCGGTGCTGCCGTCATCGCCGATCGTCATCTGGGCGATCACCGGCAGGTCGCTCACGTCACGGGCGGCAAGCAGCGCCTCGTGGATCTCGTCGGTGTCGGCGAAGGTCTCGAGGATGAACCCGTCCACGCCGCCCGCCACCAGGCCCGCGATCTGGCGGCGGAAGGCGTCGCGGGCCTCGGCGCGCGACGTCGGGCCGAACGGCTCGAGCCGGACCCCCAACGGGCCGACTGCGCCGAGCACCGCTGCCCGGTCGCCGGCTACGCGCCGCGCCAGCGCGGCGGCGGCGCGGTTGATCGCCTCCGTCTGCTCGGCCAGGCCGTGCCCCGCCAGCTTGACGGGGTTCGCCCCGAAGGTGTTGGTCTCGATCGCCTCGGCGCCCGCCCGCACGTACGCGTCGTGCACCTCGGCCACCAGGTCGGGCTGCTTCAGCGACAGCTCGTCGTAGCAGACGTTGAGGAAGACGCCCTTGCCGTAGAGCATCGTGCCCATCGCGCCGTCGAGGACGTGGACGCGGCCGTCGGCGAGGAGATCGCGAAGCGTGGGCATCGGGAGGCAAGCTAGCGGTGCCGAAAGGACCTCGAAAGGCGGGGTACGTGGTGGGTGGTTCGCCCCGCGCACGGATGCCCGTCGGTCCGGGGAGCGAACCACGTACCACTCACGACGCCGCTATTATCTCTCCATGTCCGATTTGCTGGCGGCACGGGCGCAGATGGGCGTCTCCCTCGCCTTCCACATCGTGTTCGCGGTGATCGGGATCGCCATGCCGCTGCTGATGGTCGTGGCCGAGGTGCGGTGGCTCAAGAGCGGCGACACGGTGTACCTCGAGCTGGCGCGGCGCTGGGCGAAGGGGACCGCCGTGCTGTTCGCGGTGGGAGCGGTGTCGGGGACCGTGCTGTCGTTCGAGCTGGGGCTCCTGTGGCCCGGGTTCATGGAGCTGGCCGGGCCGATCATCGGCATCCCGTTCTCGCTCGAGGGCTTCGCGTTCTTCATCGAGGCGATCTTCCTCGGCGTCTACCTGTACGGCTGGACGCGCATCCCGGCACGCGCACACGTCGCAGCCGGGGTGCTCGTCGCGGTCAGCGGCGCCCTCTCCGGGATATTCGTCGTCATCGTCAACGCCTGGATGAATGCACCCACCGGATTCACGCTCGTGGACAGCCGCATCGCCGCCGTGGACCCGCTCGCCGCGATGGCGAACGGTGCCGCCTTCAGCCAGACGCTGCACATGACGCTCGCCGCCTATGCTGCGACCGGGCTCGCGGTGGCCGGCATCCACGCCTGGTCGCTGCGGCGCGACCCGATGAACGCCTTCCATCTGAAGGCCCTCAAGGTGGCGCTCCTCGTGGGCGCCCCGGCGGCGATCCTCCAGCCACTGTCCGGCGATCTCGCGGCCCGCCAGGTGGCCCGCACGCAGCCCGCCAAGTTCGCCGCGATGGAGGCCCTGTTCGAGACCACGCGCGGGGCGCCGCTCACCCTCGGCGGCTGGCCCGACGTGGACGCCCGGGAGACGAGGTTCGCCGTCGAGATCCCGCGCGCGCTATCCCTGCTCACGTTGCGCGACGCCGGCGGGGAGATCGTGGGACTGGACCAGGTGCCACCCGAGAACTGGCCCGACGTCCCCGCGGTCCATCTGAGCTTCCAGGTCATGGTGGCGCTCGGCGGTTACCTGGCGCTCGTATCGGCCTGGGCGCTCGCCGTGCTGGCGCGCCGCCGCGAGCTCGCCGGACGACCGCGCCTGCTCGTGGCGCTCGCCGTCGCCACTCCGATGGGGTTCATCGCCACCGAGGCCGGGTGGATAGTGACCGAGCTGGGGCGGCAGCCGTGGGTGATCCAGGGCGTATTGCGGACGGCCGACGCCGTCACGCCGATGCCCGGCCTCGTCGTCCCGTTCGCCGGCTTCACCCTGTTGTACGTGTTCCTCGGCGTGGTCGTGCTCGTGATCCTGCGGCGACTGGTGCGGCACACGCCGGTCATCCTGGACGAGGGGCGCTGACGTGAGCGCGGCCGGCGCCATCGCCGGGATCCTCGTCCTCGCGCTCAACGCGTACGTGCTCCTGGGTGGCGCGGACTTCGGGGGCGGGGTGTGGGACCTGCTGGCGCGCGGCCCGCGGGCCGCGCGGCAACGCGACCTCGTGGCGCACGCGATCGGGCCGGTGTGGGAAGCGAACCACGTCTGGCTGATCCTCGCGATCGTCATCCTGTTCACCTGCTTCCCGGCGGCGTTCGCGCGGATCTCGATCACGCTGCACGTCCCGCTGGCTCTGATGCTGGTCGGCATCGTGGTGCGCGGCTCGGCGTTCACGTTCCGCAGCTCGGGTGCGGGGGACGCGAGGTTCGAGCGGCGCTGGGGCCGGGCGTTCGCGGGCGCGTCACTCCTTACTCCTCTACTCCTCGGGATCACGCTCGCGGCGATCGCGTCGGGGCGCCTGACCGTCGCGGGGAACGGGGAAGGGGGAAGGGGGAAGGGATTCGCCGAAGGCTACGTCCTGCCCTGGCTCACGCCGTTCGGCCTGGCGGTCGGGCTGCTGACGCTCGCCTGCTTCGCGTACCTGGCGGCGGTGTATCTCGTGCTCGAGGCCGACGACCCGGACCTGCGGGAGGATTTCCGCCATGGCGCGATGCGGTCGGGCATGGTGGTGCTCGCCGCGGCTGTGCTCGCGTTGGGGCTCGCCGGGACGGGGGCGCCCCGCCTGGTCGATGGATTGGTGCGCTCCTCGTGGGCGATCCCGTACGTGGCCATCACGGCCGCCACCGCGGCCGCGGCGATGGTTGCGCTGTGGCGGCGTCGGTACGGACTCGCCCGGATCGCGGCGGTCGTGGAGGTGTCGCTGCTCGTCTGGGGGTGGGCGCTGGCGCAGTACCCCTACCTCGTCCCGCCGGAGCTCACCGTAGCGGGGGTGGCGGCGCCCGCCATCACGCTGCGGTTGGTGTTGATCGGCCTTGGAGGTGGGGCGGTGGTCCTGGTGCCGTCATTGTATTACTTGTTCCGCGTGTTCAAGATGCCAGGCACCGGCTAACCGGGTGGTTCGCCGAGGAGCCGTTCGCGCGCAGCGGACGCCGTCATGCCCGCGATGCGGACCGTCTTCCGCCGTCCCGTCGCCCCGCGCACGATGTCCAGATCGGCCCTCCGCACCCCGAGCCGCTCGGCGAGGAACCGCACCAGCTCGTCATTGGCGGCGCCGTCCACCGGCGGGGCGGCGAGTCTGACCTTGAGGGCGTCGCCGTGCTCGCCGACGATCTCCGAGCGCGGGGAGCGAGGCTGGACGTGAACGATGAGCGTGTAGGACGGCAGGGATGGCATCCCTAGAACAACACGACGAAGATGAATCTCCGGAGCAGCCAGAGGACGAGCCACGCCGCGAGCGGCGTCACGTCGATCGCGCCGACGGTCGGCACCACCCGCCGCAGCGGCTCGACGATCCAGTCGGTGAGGAGATACGCCGGACGGAGCCACCGGGTGTAGCGGCCGAGTCCGAACCAGCTCGCCACTACGCGGACGACGAGGGCGACGATCACGACCGTGTAGGCGATCCCCACGACGAACGCGGCGATCGAGCGTGCACCGCCCCCGGCGGCGGCGCGCAGCGCCAGGTACGCGGACGCACCCCACTCGAGGAGCGACAGCAGCAGGATCCCGGTCACGGCCGATCCGATCACCAGCCAGAAGCTCGCCTGCGCCGGGTGGCCGCCCATGCGGACCACGCGGGCCTCGACGGGACGGATGATGGGATCCGAGGCACGGCGCAGGAGTCCACCGAAGCCGCCGAAGGGTGAGATGCGGCGCGTGCGGACCAGCCAGGAGGCCGTACCGGCGAACGCGGCCACCACAAAGACCGCCAGCACGACGATGCGCGCGACGCTCAGGAAGGTCGACATGCTGTAACTTACCACCGTGCCGCGGCTGCTCCAGGTCCTCCGCCGGTTCGCCGGTCCGCCGGGGCTGGGCGTCGTCTTCGACGAGCGCTACGGCCGTGCGGTCCCGGGCGTGCCGATCGATCCCGCGCGCGGGGCGCAGATCCTCGCCTTCCTCCTCGACCGCCGGCTGGTCCAGCGGCGCGACGTGCACCATCCCGTCGTCACGTCGCTGCGCAACGTCCTGCGGGCCCACACCCCGGAGTACGTCGAGTCCCTCCAGGACTCCGCCACGCTCACCGGCATCTTCGGGATGCCGCTCTCGGACGAGCAGGCGCAGGAGATCGTCGAGCTGCAGCGGCTCGTGGCCGGCGGCACGATCCACGCGACCCGGCTGGCGATCGCGCGCCGCTGCACCGCCGCGCACCTGGGAGGCGGGTTCCATCACGCCGGCCCCGATCGCGGCGCGGGTTTCTGCGTGTTCAACGACGTGGCCATCGCGATCCGCCGGCTCCAGGCGAAGGGGTTCTCGCGCAAGGTCCTGGTCGTGGATCTCGACCTGCACCACGGGAACGGCACCCGCGCCGCCTTCGCGGACGACCCCACGGTGCACACCTTCTCGATCCACAACCAGTCGTGGGACGACCGGCCCGCGGTGGCGACGACCGACCTGGTGCTCGGCTCCGGCGTGACGGACCGGGTGCTGCTCCCGGCGTTGCGCGACGCCCTGCCGCCGCTGATCGCGGCGCTCAAGCCCCGGCTGGTGATCTACATCGCCGGTGCCGACATGGCGGCCGACGATGCGCTGGGCGACTGGAAGATCTCCGCCGAGGGGATGCTGGCGCGCGACCGCTTCGTGACCGAGCAGGTGCGTGCCCTGCCCGGGCGGGTCCCGTTCGTCATCGTGCTGGGCGGGGGCTACGGCTACGGCGCCTGGCGGTACAGCGCCCGCTATCTCGCCTGGCTCGTGTCGGGCCAGGTGCCGCGGCTTCCCGACGACATGGAGATCGTGCTGCACCGCTTCCGGCCGGTCGCCCGCGAGCTGTCCGAGCACGCCCTGCGGGCGGCGGCGGGCGGCACGCCCACACCCGCGCCCGCCGGGGAGTGGTCGCTCACCGAGGAGGATGTCCTCGGCGCCGCGCCGGGACTCCCGCGTGAGACGCGCGTGCTGGGCCATTACTCGCGACAGGGGCTCGAGCTGCTGTTCGAGCGGCTGGGTGTGTTCGAGCGTCTGCGCGCGCTGGGGTTCACGTCGCCGGTGGTCGATGTGGCCGTGAGCACGCCGGTGGGGCACACCGTGCGGGTGTTCGGCGAGCGGCTGCGCCGCCATCTGCTGATCGAGCTGCGCCTCGGCCGCAGCCGCAGCGCCGTCCCCGGTTGCGAGGTGGCGTTCGTCGAGTGGCTGCTCCTCCAGAACCCGCGGGCGCGGTTCCAGCCGGACCGGCCGCCGCTACCGGGCCAGCAATACCCCGGCCTCGGCATGCTCGGCCTGATGGCCGGCGCCCTGGTGCTCGCCTGCGAGCAGGCGGGACTGGACGGGGTGGCGCACGTGCTGTCGCACTTCCACCTCGCCGTGGTGGGCCGGTGGCACATGCGGTTCCTCGATCCCGCGGTCCAGGCGCGGTTCGACGCCCTGCGCGAAACGCTCGACGGGCTCTCGCTCGCCACCGCCGAGCGCGCGCTCGCCGACGGGCGCGTGCGGGAGGAAGGCACCGGGGCGGTCGTGCGGTGGGAGCCGGCGCTCGCCGTGGTCCCGGTGAGCGAGCGGTTGCGCGCGAAGGTCACGGGTGCCGACTACGATGCCGCCGTTGCGGAAGCGCGCGGCCGGATCACCTACGTGCTGCGAAAGGAGTGAGCGCGATGCGACACGTGTTCACGATCGTCCCCGCCGGCACCGGCCCGCTGTGGTTCGCCGCCGGGCTGGCGGCGTTCCTGACCGGCCTGATGCTGCTGTTCGGCTGGATCGCCTGGTCGTCGCGGCACGCGACCTTCGAGATCTCGCCCGGCGGCCTGCGCCTGGTCGGTGACATGTGGGGTCGGCGCATCCCGGCGGCGGCGCTCGAGGTGGAGCTCGCGCGCCCGGTGGACCTCGAGCGGGAGGCACCGCTGCGGCCGGTGTCGCGCCGGATGGGAACCGGTATCCCCGGGTTCGCCGCGGGGTGGTTCCGGCTGGCGAACGGCGAGAAGGCGCTGATCTACCTGACCGACCGCCACCGCGTGGCCTACGTGCCGACCCGCGAGGGGTACGTGGTCCTGCTGAGCGTCGCCGAGCCCGATCGCTTCGTGCGCGTGCTGCGCGAGACCGTGCGGCGCTAGCGCTTGCCCCGCTGATACATGGCCACGAGCCGCGACGTGGCCAGCACGTGGCCCTCCATCGCGCGGTCGACGTCAGGTTTGGTGGGCCCGCCCTTCAGGGGCAGCAGCACGTCGAGGGCGTACAGCGTGAACTCGTAGTGATGCGGCGCGCCCGGGGGCGGGCACGGGCCGCCGTAGCCGAGCTGTCGATAATGGTTCGTTCCCTGCCGCGCGCCCCCCAGCTCCCGTAGGATCTCGAACGTCGGCACGCCCTCGGGCAGGCTGCGCGTGTCGGGCGGGAGATTGTAGAGCACCCAGTGGACGAATGTGCCGCCGGGCGCGTCGGGGTCGTCGCAGATCAGTGCGAGGCTCAGCGCCTTGGGTGGCGGGTCGAGGACGGCGAGGGGCGGCGACACGTCCGCGCCGTCGCACGTGAACTTCGCGGGGATGGGGGAGCGATCGTGGAACGCCGGGCTGACGAGCGCGAACGGCATGGGCTCTCCGATGGTGGAACGACGCTATGACGCGAACGCCTCCCGCACGATGCGCTGCTGCTCGGCCTGGTGCCCGGCCGGGTACCCCTCCGCCGGGCTCGAGCGCTCGGGCCGCGAGACGTCGCCCACGGTGATGCCGTTGGCGAGTACCGCTTCGATCTGGGGGACGATGAACTTGCGCGGCCCCATGTTCCACGGCTCTTCCTGCACCCAGACCACCTCGCGGAGCGCGGGGTAGCGTCCCGCCAGCTGCTCCACCGCGAGGGAGGGGAAGGGATACAGCAGCTCGACGCGGCCCACCGCCACGTGCGGGGACGCGGCGCGCGCGTCGTGCGCCAGGAGGTCGTAGTACACCTTGCCGGAGCACAGCACCAGCCGCGTGACGGCGGCGGGCGACGCCGCGCGCTCCGGGTCGTCGAGGACAGGCTGAAAGCGCCCCGCCGTGAAGTCGCCGGCTCGCGACGTGGCCGCCGGGAGCCGCAACAGGCTCTTGGGCGTCATCACGATCAGCGGCCGCAGCTCGGCGTGCTTCGCCTGGCGGCGCAACAGGTGGAAGTACTGCGCCGGGGTGGTGCAGTTCGCGACCCGGATGTTGCCCTCGGCGCCGAGCGCGAGGTAGCGCTCGACGCGCGCGCTCGAGTGCTCGGGGCCCTGGCCCTCGTAGCCGTGCGGCAGCAGCACCGTCAGGCGGGAGGTCTGCCCCCACTTGGCGAGCCCGGCGATGATGAACTGATCGATGATCACTTCGGCGCCGTTGGCGAAATCGCCGAACTGCGCCTCCCACAGCACCAGCGCCTCGGGGGACTGCAGCGCGTAGCCGTACTCAAAGCCGAGGCACGCGTTCTCGGAGAGCGGGCTGTTGTGCAGCTCGAGCGGCGCCCGCGCGTCCGGGAGCCGTTCGATCGGCACGTGCCGGGCGCCGGTCCGCGCGTCGTGCAGTACCAGGTGCCGCTGGCTGAAGGTGCCGCGCTCCACGTCCTGGCCGGTGAGCCGCACCGGGACGCCCTCGGACAGGAGTGACCCGAGCGCCAGGGCCTCGGCGTGGGCCCACTCGATCCCTTCGCCCGCCGCCAGGGTCTCGCGGCGCCGGTCGAGCTGCTTCTTCAGTTTCGAATTGACCGTGAACCCCTCGGGTACCGCGAGCAGCTCCTCGTTCAGCTCGGCGAGCACGTCGGCCGGCACCGCGGTCTCGGGCTCGACCACCATCACGCGCGAGATGCGCTGCGGCTCCTCGCCCCGCACGCCCTTGGCGAGGCTCGTCTTGAGGGCCTGCTGGCGATCGGCGAGCCGCCGGTACGCCGCCTCGGCGTCGGCGTCCGCCTGGCCCGCCGGCAGCGCGCCCGCCGCCTCGAGCTGGGCCGCGTAGCGGCGGGCCACGGGCGGCGTCTCGCGGATGCGCTCGTACACGGTGGGCTGGGTGTAGGACGGCTCGTCGCCCTCGTTGTGGCCCCAGCGGCGGTAGCCGACCACGTCGATCACCAGGTCGCCGCGGAAGCGCTCGCGGTACATCATCGCGAGCCGTACCGCCGCGAGGCACGCCTCGGGGTCGTCGGCGTTCACGTGGATGATCGGCACGTCGAACCCCTTGGCGAGATCGCTCGAGTAGTCCGTCGAGCGGCTCTCCTCGGGATCGGTCGTGAAGCCGATCTGGTTGTTGGCGATGAGGTGGACGGTGCCGCCCGTCGTGTAGCCGCGCAGGCGCTCCAGGTTGAACGTCTCGGCCACCACGCCCTGCGCGGCGAACGCCGCGTCGCCGTGGATCAGCACTGGCACCGCGACGGTGGAATCGTGCGCCACCTCGCGCCCGCGGCGCGTGGTCTGGATCGCGCGCGTGCGCCCCTCGATCACCGGATTCACCGCCTCGAGGTGGCTCGGATTGGGCGAGAGCGTGACCGTGACGTGCCGCCCGCCCGCGGTCTGGTACACGCCGGTGGCGCCGTGATGGTACTTCACGTCCCCGGTGCCGCCCTCCGGCGTCAGCGTCTCCTCGACGTGCCGTCCCCCCTCGAACTCCGCGAAGATCGTCTCGTAGGGCAGGCCCACGATGTGGGCCAGGACATTGAGCCGCCCGCGGTGCGCCATCCCCATCACTACGTCGCGCGCGCCGTGCGCCCCGGCGAGCTCCACCACCAGGTCGAGCATCGGCACGAGGACGTCGAGCCCCTCGATCGAGAACCGTTTCTGGCCGAGGTAGGCCTTGTGGAGGAAGCGCTCGAGCGCTTCGACCTCGGTGAGGCGTCCCAGGAGGCGGCGCTGCTGGTCGGCCGCGAGCGGCTGGCGGTGCTCGCCCGACTCGATCACGCGCCGCAGCCACACGCGCTCCTCGTGGTTGCCGATGTGCTCCATCTCGTAGGCGATGGTGCCGCAGTACGTCTTCTGGAGCTCGCGGTAAGCGTCGGCGAGCGTGCGCCCCGGCACGTAGACCCGCAGGATGTCGGCGGGGATCCGTTCCATCACCTCGGGGCTGAGCCCGAGCTGGGACGGGTCGAGCGCCGGGTCGCCCTTGGGGGGGCGGCCGAGCGGGTCGAGGTGCGCCGCCCGGTGGCCGAAATAGCGGAATGCGCGGACGAGCCCCATCGCGGGGACGACGGTGCGGAGCTGGTCGACGTCGACGGGAGCAGGGAGTGGGGAGCTGGGAGCAGTGGCGACCGATGCAGGAGCGATTCCTGCTCCCTGCTCCCCGCTCCCTGCTCCTGCCACCCCCAGACTCTCCGCCACCGCTTCGTAGAACTCCCCGTCTCCCTGCAGCAGCGCGTCCAGCCGTCGCAGGAACGTCCCCGACTCGGCGCCCTGGATGATGCGGTGGTCGTAGGTCGACGTGATAGTCATCACGCGGCCGGCGGGGCCGAGGTCGCGGATCGCGCCGGTGGCGATGATCGAGCCCTGGCCCACCATCAGGCGTGGTACCGAGGCGATGGTGCCGAGTGTGCCGGGGTTGGTGAGCGACATCGTGGCACCCACGAAGTCGTCGGGGAGCAGGCGGTTGGCCCGCGCCTTCTCGACCAGCGTCTCGTAGGTGGCATGGAACCGGGCGAAGTCCATCGCGTCCGCGCCGCGGATGACGGGCACGACCAGCGCGCGCGAGCCGTCCTTCTTCTCGACGTCCACGGCGAGGCCGAGGTGCACGCCCTGCGGATCGAAGCGGTGCGGCTTGCCGTCGATCTCCTGGAAGGCGTGGGTCATCACCGGGAGCTCGCGGGCGGCCTGCGCGATGGCGAACCCGATGAGGTGGGTGAACGAGACCTTCTTCCCCTGCGCGGCCAGCGCCGCGTTGAGCGCCTTGCGTCGCGCGTCGAGCACGGTCACCGAGACGTCGCGGAACGACGTGGCCGTGGGCACCGCGAGCGAGGCGGTCATGTTCTGGGCGAGGCGGGCGGCGGCGGTGGAGAGCGGGAGAGGGGAGAGGGGAGAGGGGCGCTGCGGTGCGGCGGCGGCTGCCTGCGCAACGGCGCGAACCTCTCCCGTCTCCCCTCTCCCCATCACGTCGTCCCGGGTCGTCGCGATGATCGGGAGTTCGGCCAGCCCCCCGTCTCCGAACAGCCTGCGCCACTCCTCCGGAACCGACTGGGGGTCCCGGAGGAACTGCTCGTACATCACCTGCACGAACGCCGCGTTGTGGGTGCCGAAGACGAATTCGCTCACGGGGGGGAATCTAACAGCGCGACAACCGAACCTACCGCGACGATTGAGGGCACGCGCTCAGGATCGATGGGTTAGGGCTGGCCTGGTACCTTGACGGGTCCGGACGGCCCCAGGCAATACGCCCCATCGGTGGTCAGTCCGCACACGTGAAACGTCCCGAGGCTGACAGACAGCCAGGCCAGGCCCCCAGGGACGAGTTGGGGCACACTCCCGGGTGAGGCACCTGCCCAGCAGTAGGCCGCCCCTAGTGAGGTGATGCCGCAGACCAGGTCGTACTCGGCGTCGAGCGAGACAAACCGGTTCCCGCCTGATACTGGACTCGGCGTCGGGGAATTGAGGCCCCAGCACCAAGCCGCTCCCTGCACGTCGAGGGCACAGTCGAACGCATTGCCCGCCTCAATGATGACGAGGGGCGGCACTCCGGCGATCGGCGTCGGGGCCGTCACGGTGCCGCTGTCTCCGTCGCCGAGGCCCTGCCAGCAGTAGGGGATGCTGTCGGTGGCGACGCCGCAGGCGTGCAGTTCGGACGTCGAGACATCGAGAAAGCGGAGACCGCCCGCGACCTGGCGCGGGCCCTCGGCGGTGCCGTTCCCGATCCAGCACCAGGCGGTACTGTCGTCAGCGATGCCGCATATGCTCGCGCTCAAGGAGAGGTCCCGGAGTCGTCGGTTCCCTGGGATTCCGATCACGGCCGCCCGCGCGTAGTCGAAGGGCCAGCAAATGGTGGCCGAGTCGGCAGCGGTCGCGCACAGATCGTAGCCGGCGAACAGCGCGGCCGGCCGCGGTGGACTGGGCACCTTATACGGATGGCCCGTGAGTCCCCAGCAATACGCCAGGCTGTCATCACTGAGGCCGCAAGTGGTAAGATGGCCTGCCGCCACGCTGCGCAGCACCAAGGGCGCTACGGCCATGCGCGCACTGTCAATCCGGGACTCGCTCACCGCTCGTATCCACGTCACGCCGGCTTGGAGCGCCCGCGCCACGCCGAGTGCCGTAACGGTGGCCACGCTGGGATCGGAGCTCGCCCAGGTCACCAGGCGACCCGTGATCGTCACTCCGTTGGTGTCCGCGAGCGCTGCGGTGAATCGCGTGGAGTCACCGGGCAGGATGGTCGTCGTGTCCGGCGCGATGGTCACCGTGTGAACCGGGAAGCGCACGGCGATCGTCACCGACGTGACGGCGCGGGGGGTCGCCGCCATGATCGGCGCCGCGCCGCCGTAACGCGCGGTGACGAGCCCGGCCGTTGATACGGTGGCGACCGTGGTGTCGCCGCTCGTCCACGTCACGGCGGTGTCGAGGTTAGGCAGTTCGCCAGCGGGTCCTCGCACCGTCGCGAATAGCTGAACGGTCCCCCCAGGCCACAGGGAGTCCGCTGGGGCACCTTGGATCGTGACGGAGGCTCCTGGCACGGCGACGAGGATCTGGGCGCCGTTCGTCGCGCCTTGGACGGATGCGGTCACGGTCGCCACGCCGCCGGTCATCCCGCGAACGAGCCCGCCATTGGAGACGGTCGCGATACCCGACGGTCCGATGAGCCACGTGACGGTTTCGGCCCGGAGCGTATCTCCCGCTGCATCCAGCACGACGGCACGAAGCTGGACGGTTTCCCCGACACCGATCGTATCTGCTGGCGGAAGGATGTGGAGCGCGGCGGCACGGGGCCCAGTGCCGCCGTCGGAACCGCAGCCGATGACCGCCGTCGCAACACAGGCTTGGACCAGCGTGCGCTGATGCATCCCGGTACGGGCGTGGCGAGGATTGGGGATGGTAGCCGCTCTCCGCAAGAATGGCCGTGCGACTCCGGACCGTCAAGCGCGGGCGGCGTCGGACTATTGTAGGTTCCACGCGTGATATCACCGGGCACTTCGAGGGGATTCCGAGCGATGGGCGATCTCATGGGGCGACACTGGGTTGCGCTCGCGGCCGGCGTGACACTGGCGTGTGGAGGACGGACGGCGGCGGTACCGGCGCCGTCAGGGCCGCTCGACCGGATCGCGGCGCGCATCAACGCGAGCGGGGCCACGGTGGGCCTCTACTACCGCGATCTCGCGACGGGTGACTCGCTGGCCTACGGGGCGGATCGCCGTTTCCATGCCGCCAGCACGATGAAGGTCCCGGTGCTGGTGCAGGTGTTCCGCGACCGCGACGTCGGGCTGCTGTCGCTCGACGACTCGCTCTCCGTCACCAACGCCTTCGCGTCGATCGTGGACGGCTCGTCCTACGACCTGGACCTGGCGGACGACTCCGATTCGACGCTGTACGCGCGGGTCGGCGGCCGGGCCTCCATCCGCGAGCTGGTCGAGCTGATGATCACGGTGTCGAGCAACCTCGCCACGAATCTGCTGATCACGCGCGTGGGTCCCGAGCGGGCGAACGCGACCGCCCACGCCCTCGGTGCGGACTCGATCGCAGTGCTGCGCGGAGTCGAGGACGGCAAGGCGTACGAGGCGGGTCGCAACAACACCACCACGGCGCGCGATCTGGGCCACGTCCTCGCTGCGATTGCCGACGGGCGCGCGGCGAGCGACTCGTCGTGCGCCGACATGCGCGCGATCCTCGGCCGCCAGCGGTTCAACGAGGGGATCCCGGCCCTCCTGCCGCCCGGGACGACCGTCGCGCACAAGACGGGCTCGATCACGGCGCTGTATCACGATGCTGGGATCGTCAGCACACCGTCCGGGCGCCGTTACGTGCTGGTGATCCTCACGCGCGGGCTCGAGAAGGAGGAGGACGCGCATCGGTTCGTGGCCGAGCTGTCGAGGATCGTGTACGAGGAGCGGGGGAAATGAAGGCTGGCCCGGCGCGTCAGGGGTCCCGCTCCGGCCGGCGGCCGCGCCGGGCTCAGCGGCCGTCGCGGGACCCCTGACGCGCTCGGGCGCACGATCCGGGCCTGTTGCACTGGCAGTTAATTAGATATTGTTACCATATGCTTTTAGCACCCAGGCCACTCACCCTCGGCCAGTACGCCACCGCCGTCGGCGCCCCGAAGCGGTGGGTGCAGAACGCGCACGCGGTCCTCGGACTCGGGGCCGTGTACACCCCGGAGGAGGCGCGGCGGCTGGCGTTCGCGCGGCTCCTGAAGCAGGCGTGCGGGATGCCGCTCGTCGCTGCCTACCCGCTCGCGGCGCCGTCGCTGGCGGGCTGGCCCGGGCGGCGGACCTGGGTGTTGGAGCGCCAAACCGGGGCGGCGGCGGTCGCCGTGGATCTCGAGCGATTCCTGTCGGACTGCAACATCCGTCTCTCGTTGGCGCGGTCCTGGTACGCCGAGCGCCGCCGCGGGCGGCCGCCGAAGGCGCGGCGCCGAGGGGTGGCGTGGGCGAAGTGGTACGGGGTGGATGTGACGCTGCTGCAGGAATCGCTGAAGCGAACGCCGGCCGAGCGGCTGCGCGCGCTCGATGCCAACCTCGACTTCCTGAAGTCGCTGCGGTTCACCGGGCGATGACCCTCCTCGGCATGGTCCGCGGCCTGGTTGAGGCCGATGTGCGGTTGGTCGTGATCGGCGGCGTCGCCGCCAACGCGCACGGCTCGGCGCGCATCACCGACGATCTGGACGTGTGCTACGATCCGGAGGATGGCAATCGGCGCAGGCTGGCGATGACGCTGGCGGCCTGGGGCGCGTATCTGCGCGGTGTCGAGCCGGGCCTGCCCTTCGTGATGGACGAGCGCGCGCTCCGCACGACGCCCGTGATGACACTGATCACGGCGCAGGGCAGCATCGACGTGATGGACCGGGTGCTCGGCGTAGGTGGGTTCGCCGACGTGCTTCAGGATTCCGAGGAAGTCGAGGTGGGCGACCTCCGGTTCCGGGTGCTGTCCCTCGCGGGCCTCATCCGCGCCAAGCGCGCCGCCCGGCGCCGCAAGGACCTGGACCAGCTGCCGGAGCTGGAGGCGTTGCTGGAGCTGAGCAGGAGACCTCGGCCGCTCAAACCGCCCGAAACAACTCCGCCAGCTCGAGCGTGAACGCCTCCGCGGCTCCGGCCGGATGCCACACCACCCGTTGGGTCTCGATTGCGGGCAGCTCCGCCGCCGGCGTCCACACCTCGACGCGCTGTCCCTCGCCGTCCACTACCCAGTAGAGCGGCACGCCCGCCTCCTGGTACCGATACCGCTTGGTGAAGCAGTCCGCGCGGGCCGTGCCCGGGCTCAGCACCTCGATCACCAACAGCAGTGCGCGGATTCGTGACCAGTCGCGACTCTTCGCCTCTTCCCGGGACACCACGAACACGTCGGGCTGCACCAGCACGTCCCGCCCCCAGCTGATATCCGCGGGCGACGTCAGCATGATCCCGACCGGCTCTTGCTCGAGATACTGTGCCAGCGCGACCGCCAGACGACTCACCAGGAGCTGGTGGTCGAACCGGGGCGCAGGCGTCACCAGCAGCTCCCCGTGCACGACCTCGTAGCGCTTCCCGTCGTCAGGAAGGTGCCTGACCATCTCGGCGGTCCAATAGGTCGGAACGGCCATGCCCATAGTATCCCTGCCTCGGCGCACGGTGAGCAAGGGTGCCGCATGACCGACGATGCAGCGTGCCCCGCTTCACATCGTCGTCGTTTCCACACGGGTGGGGGCCTTGAATACGTGGCCCGAGTGAGCGGCGGGTTCGCGTCCTTCAGGACGCGTCGCTGCAGGCGCCGAGCCGCCCCTTCAGGGGCGGACCACAGTCCGGGTTGCTACGGCTGCCCCACCACCCGGACCGGTGTCGCGCTCGCCGTCGTGGTGCCGTCACCGAGCTGCCCGGCGGCGTTGGCGCCCCAACAATACGCCACGCCGTCGGTCGCGATGCCGCAGGTGTGCGCGCCGCCCGCGCTGATCGTCACGAAGCGCAACCCCCCGGCCACCGCCACCGGTGTGGTCGAGCAGGGGACGCCCGCGCACGACTCGGCACCGGCCGCCGCGCCCAGCCGGCCGTCGGCGTTCGAGCCCCAGCACCACGCCGACCCGTCGGCGGTGAGCCCGCAGGTGTGCGCGGTGCCGGCCGACAGCAGCCGGAACGTGAGTCCGCCCAAGACCGGTCCCGGCGTCGCGCCACCCGTGATCGTACTGTCACCGAGCTGGCCCGCGCTGTTGCCGCCCCAGCAGTAGGCCGCGCCCGCGGGCGTCAGGGCACACGCGTGCACCGGTCCCGCCACGAGCGTGTCGAATACGAGCCCGCCCGCCACCGCCAGCGGTGTGTCGGTGTACTCGACGTCCGACCCGAGGCGGCCGTCGAGGTTGGTTCCCCAGCAGTACGCCGCGGAGTCGGCCGCGAGCGCGCAGGCGTAGCGGTTCCCGACGCCGACGGCGTGGAGCGACAGCTCGCCGCCGATCGGCACCGGCACGGCGCTGAACTTCAGGGTGTCCGAGCCGAGCGCGCCGGCGTTGCCCCAGCAGTGCACTCCACCGCCCGCGCCGAATCCGCACGTGAGCCCCCAGCCGGACGACAGCTCGTCCAGCGGCTGCGGGCTCGCGACCGCCACCGGCAGCGCGCTGTCATCGAGCGACCCGTTGCCAAGACGGCCACTCGCCCCGCTGCCCCAGCAGTACGGATCGCCGTCGCTCGCGAGGGCACAGGTGAACCGGCCGCCGGGACTCACCATCGCGAGCGCCGGTGCCCCGGTTACTCGGCTCGGCGTCGTGCTCGCCGGCGCCACACCGTTGCCGAGCTGACCGAGCTCGTCGCTGCCCCAGCAGTACGCAGCGCCCCCGGTGGTCAGGGCGCAGCTGTGATCGGACTCCGCGGCCGCGATGGCGGCGAAGCGCACCACGGAGACCGTCACGATGACGGACGCACTGCGTCC
>Ga0210138_1000134_pt1 | contig 17719 bp, 12 predicted proteins | sample Browns_ThreeSqC__FD_184850 | JGI IMG/M metagenome (GOLD analysis project Ga0210138, IMG submission 184850) | Wetland microbial communities from the San Francisco Bay, California, USA, that impact long-term carbon sequestration -... | ecosystem: Environmental > Aquatic > Marine > Wetlands ... | reverse complement strand
CGTGGTGGTTGGAACCGTCAACGCCAACAAGCGACACTGGTACAAGGCCGGCGAGGCCCTGGCGGCCGCCGACCGGGGCTGGCTCGGCCACCTGATTACCCGTCGGGAGCGCCCGGAGGACTTCTCACAAGCACTCCACCGGGGAGCGGACGACATCAAAGTCGTGATCCAGTTCGTCGACGCATGAGGCACGTTCTCAGGCGTCTCACGGAGGCCGAGAGATCCCTCATGCCGTCGCGGCGATTTCTCAAGGGACTTTCACACAGGCTTCACGCACGCCATCCTAGGCTTTCTCCTGCGAAACCAGCCTAGGCCCCGTTAAGGAGGCTGCACCATGAACGCCGAACAAGCCCGCCTCGAGGCGGCTCGAAACCATAAGACACCCTGGAAGAAGTGGGGACCCTACCTCAGCGAACGCCAGTGGGGCACGGTCCGCGAGGACTACAGCGAATCGGGCGACGCCTGGAACTACTTCAGTCACGACCACGCACGCTCACGCGCGTATCGCTGGGGAGAGGACGGCTTGGCCGGGATCTCCGATGATCAGCAGTTGCTCTGCTTCGGCCTGGCCCTGTGGAACGGCGAGGACCCCATTCTCAAGGAACGGCTCTTCGGCCTGACCAACAGCGAAGGCAACCACGGCGAGGACGTGAAGGAGTACTACTTCTATCTCGACTCGACGCCGACCCATTCCTATCTCAAGTACCTCTACAAGTATCCGCAGGCGGCCTACCCATACGACAACCTGGTCCAGACCAATCGGGGCCGGTCTCGCACGGATCCGGAATACGAGCTGCTCGACACCGGGGTGTTCGAGCAGAATCGGTATTTCGATGTGTTCGTCGAATACGCCAAGGCTTCCCCGGAGGACATCCTGATCCGGATCACCGCCCATAACCGCGGCGACCAGCCGGCGGCGCTGCATCTGCTGCCCACGCTCTGGTTCCGCAATACCTGGTCCTGGGGTGGGAACCCTCCGCGTCCGGCCCTCCGGCAAGTGGCGCCCGGCGTGGTCGCGGCGTCCCACCCGGAACTCGGCGAACGGTTCCTCTATGTCGAAGGCGCCACGGCGCTGCTCTTCACCGAGAACGAGACCAACACCGAGCGGTTGGTGCACGTCCCCAACCGGACGCCGTTCGTCAAGGACGCGATCCATCACTACGTCATCGGCGGCCACCGCGAGGCGGTGAACCCGGAACAGGCGGGGACCAAGGTGGCGGCCTATTACCCGCTGACCGTCAAGCCCGGGGCTTCGGTCACCGTCAAGCTGCGGCTGAGCGACGTGGCGCCGGTCGGGTCGAAGGAGTCGGCGGAAGCGCCGTTCAACGGCTTCGATGCCATCGTGGCCGAGCGCACCAAGGAGGCGGACGAATTCTACGCCTCCGTCATCCCCGCCACATTGAACGCCGATGCGGCCAACGTGATGCGCCAGGCGATCGCCGGCATGCTCTGGTCCAAGCAGTTCTACTACTACGATGTCAACCGGTGGCTCGAGGAGCGGGGCGGCGGTCTGTTCAAGGGCGGCAAGCGCGCGCCCCGGAACGAGCATTGGCATCACATGAGCAACGCCGACATCATCTCGATGCCGGACAAATGGGAATATCCCTGGTACGCGGCCTGGGATCTGGCCTTTCATTGCCTGGCGTTGTCCCTGGTGGATCCGGAGTTCGGGAAGCACCAGCTGGATCTGATGCTGCAGTCGAACTATCTGCACCCCAACGGCCAGCTGCCCGCCTACGAGTGGAATTTCGGCGACGTCAACCCGCCGGTGCATGCCTGGTCCACGATGTTCACCTATCGCCTGGACAAGGCCAAGCGGGGCAAGGGGGATCTCGACTGGCTGGAGCGGTCATTCCAGAGGATGCTGCTCAACTTCACCTGGTGGGTGAATCGCAAGGACCGCTCCGGGACCAACGTCTTCGAGGGTGGTTTCCTGGGCCTGGACAACATCGGCGTCTTCGATCGCAGCGCGCCGCTGCCGACCGGTGGGTACCTGGACCAGGCCGACGGGACCGCCTGGATGGCGCTGTTCTGCCAGAACATGCTCGAGATCGCCGTGGAGTTGTCGATGACGCGCCCGGCCTATCTGGGCCTGGTCGAGAAGTTCCTCGAGCACGTGCTCTGGATCACCTCTTCGATGCTCCATGCCGGGCAGGGTACCGGGATGTGGGACGAGGAGGATGGCTTCTTCTACGACGTGCTCCGCCTGCCGGACGGTCAGGCGCAGCGTCTGAAGGTTCGTTCGATGGTCGGCTTGCTTCCCCTCTGCGCGGTTACCGTTTTCGAGGGCGAGATCCGAAGCAAACATCCCGAGCTATACGCGCGCTTCAACCGGTTCCTCGAGGCCCGCCCGGAGTTGATCGCGTTCATCCATGACCCGACGAAACCTGGCGCGGGGGACCGGCGGATGAGTGCCGCCCTGAACGAGACCAAGCTCCGCCGGGTGTTGAAGACCATGCTCGACGAGAGTGAGTTCCTGAGCCCCTACGGCATCCGGTCCATCTCCCGGCACCACGCCGAGCATCCGTACGTATTCCGGGTAGGGGATCAGGACCATCGCGTGTCCTACCTCCCGGCCGAGTCCGACAGCGGCATGTTCGGCGGCAATTCCAACTGGCGGGGGCCGATCTGGCTGCCGGTCAACGGGCTCATCATCAGGGCCCTGCTGCAGTATCACCTCTATTACGGCGACGCGTTCAAGATCGAATGTCCCACCGGCTCCGGCCGGCAGATGAACCTCTACCAGGTGGCCGAGGAGATCGGCCGGCGCCTGGGGAACATCTTCCTGCGCGACCCGAAGGGTCAGCGTGCGGTCTACGGGGGAACCCGGAAGTTCCAGGACGACCCATACTGGCGCGACCTCATCCTGTTCTACGAGTACTTCCACGGCGACAACGGTGCGGGCCTCGGCGCCAGCCATCAGACCGGATGGACCGGGATCATCGCCAGGATCATGCACCTGTTCGCCACCACCACGGCCGAACAAGCTCTGGAGCTCGGTAAGGTGGCGGCCGTGGTGGAGGCCAAGAAGCCGGCACCGAGCGGTAAGACTCGGCGCCCGGTAGGGGCGCGCAGCGACTAGAAACGAGCGGACCCATGTACCCATCTCTCTATCAGCTCAATACCCGGGTCCGGTTGACCGAATTGTCCCGGACCCTGGGTCGGCGCGCCACGCTGGATGACCTCCCGGACGCCGAACTGGATCGGTTGGTACAGTTGGGTTTTGACTGGGTATGGTTGCTGAGCGTCTGGCAGACGGGTCTCGCTGGGCGCCTCGTTTCCCGGACTAATCCGGAATGGCATAAGGAATTCGAGGAGACCCTGCCCGACCTGACCGACGAAGATATCCCCGGTTCGGGCTTTGCCATCGCCGGGTATGCGGTCCACTCCGACTTGGGGGGCGATCCAGCGCTCGCCCGCTTGCGCGACCGGCTGCGCAAGCGCGGCCTCCGCCTGATGCTTGACTTCGTCCCCAATCACACTGCCCTGGACCATCCCTGGGTCGATGAGCATCCGGAGTATTACGTCCCCGGGAGCGAGCTGGACCTGACTCGCGCTCCGGGGAACTACACCTGGCTCAAGGGCAGGAAAGGCGATCGGCTGCTGGCCCATGGCCGCGACCCCTACTTCCCCGGGTGGCCCGACACGCTGCAGCTCAACTACGCCAACCCGGCCACCCGGGAGGCGATGATCGCACAGCTGCTCAAGATCGCCGGCCAGTGCGACGGGGTCCGGTGCGATATGGCCATGCTGGTGCTTCCAGAGGTCTTCGAGCGGACCTGGGGCCTCAAGCCTCAACCCTTCTGGCCCGACGCGACTGGGCGGGTGCGGGAGCGGTTCCCGGATTTCCAGTTCATGGCGGAGGTCTATTGGGACCTGGAATGGACGCTGCAGCAGCAGGGGTTCAACTACACCTACGACAAGCGACTGTACGACCGTCTGACCGAGGGGCCGGCCCGGCCGGTCCGGGACCATTTCAAAGCGGACCTCGACTACCAGAACAAGCTGGCCCGCTTCCTGGAAAACCACGACGAGCCTCGGGCCGCAGCCACCTTTGCACCGGATGTGCACCAGGCCGCGGCGGTGATCACCTTCCTCTCACCGGGGCTCCGGTTCTTCCATCAGGGACAATTCGAGGGGCGCAAGAAGCGGATCTCGCCTCACCTCGTTCGCGCCCCCCGAGAGGTACCCGACGAAGCGCTGGGTCAGTTCTACCAGCGCCTGCTCGGCGTGCTCCGGCTTCCCGTGGTCCGGCAGGGGCAATGGCGGCTGCTCGATATCGCTCCGGCCTGGGACGGCAACTGGACCTCTGATTGCTTCCTGGCCTTCGGGTGGGAGGGGCCGGGGGCGGAGCGGCTTCTGGTGACGGTGAACTACGCCCCGAACCAGAGCCAGTGCTACGTGCGGCGCCCCTTTGAAGCGCTGGCCGGCCGCCAATGGCGGCTCAAGGATCTCATGGGCGAGGTGAAGTACCAGCGCGAGGGCGACGAGCTCACCGACCAGGGACTCTATCTGGATCTCGGTCCCTGGCAGTATCACGTCTTCGAGCTACGACCGGTTCGCACCCCGGCGGCCACCGTTGCCGCGGGCCGATAACACCGGTGCCGGAGCCGCTCGGGTAGCCGGCCAGAACGAGGTGCGCTCGTGAGTTCCAACCGGTTCACGCTGTGGGCGGTAGCGGGGCTCTCTCTGGCTGTGGTCACGCTCTATGGGTGCGGGGAGCTGGCCATCCACGACCCCCAGAGCCTGCTCATCCCCAGCTTCAAGCGTTCCGAGCTGATTGGCTTCCTGGCCGGCTTCGGAACCACCTTTGCCGCGCTTCCCGACCTGCTCGCCATGCTCAGGCGGCGCTCCAGCGCGGGGATGAATCCCAGGATGGCCGCGATCATGTGCGTGTTCCAGGTCGTCTGGATCTATTACGGCCTGCTGATCGCTTCCCGGCCGGTGGTCCTGTGGAACCTGGTCGCGGTGGTTGTGAACGCGCTGAGCGTTGGTGCCTACCTTCATTTCCGCAAACAAGAGCGGGTCAGACGAAACCCGTCTGACCCCGTTCCACAACCCTGATCCGCGAACGGTTCAGGCCACCTGGTCGGCCGTCGGTTGGTGCTCCGCCAGCCGGAGCAACGCCAGCTCCAGGCTGTCCCGCAGAGCGAGCCAGCTCGCTTCGATGATGTTCTCCGAGCAACCCACCGTGGTCCACCGTTCGACCCCATAGGCCGATTCGATCACGACCCGCGGCTTGGCCGCAGTCGCCAGATGGTCATCCACGATGCGGACCTTGTAGTCCACCAGGTGCACCTGGGCCAGGTCCGGGAAGATCGGCACCAGGGCCTTACGGACCGCCACGTCCAGCGCGTTGACCGGCCCGGCTCCTTCCGCCGCCGTGTGGAGCACCTGGCCGTCGACCCGGAGCTTGACCGTGGCCTGCGCCTTGACGTCCTGTCCGCTTCGCTTCTCGACCAACACGGTGTACTCCACCAGCTCAAACGGCGGGCGATAGCCCGGGGCGCGCCGGCGCACCAGCATCTCGAAGGACCCATCCGCCCCCTCGAACTGATACCCGCCGTGCTCCAGCTCCTTGATCTCCTGGAGCACCTCTCCCTCTCCGCCCCCGGTCGCGAGCCCCAGAGTCTCGGCGCGAAGCCGCACCGCACCGCGGCCGGCCAGTTCGCTCACCACCACACGGGGCAGATTCCCCACGGCGGCCGGATCGATGTGCTGGTAACTCTCCGGCAGTTTCGCCACCGCGGCGACGTGAATGCCTCCCTTGTGGGCGAAGGCGCTTCGGCCCACATAAGGCGCAAAGGGATCGGGATTGAGGTTCACCACCGAGGCCACCAGGTGGGACACTCGGCTCAGCTCGGCGAGCCGCCCCGCCGGGAGGACTCGCCGCCCCAGCTTCAGCTCGAGGTTCGCGATCAGGGGAACCAGGTCGAGATTGCCGCAGCGCTCACCGTAGCCGTTGATGGTGCCCTGGATCTGGCGGCAACCGGCCTCGACTGCGGCCAGGGCATTGGCGACCGCCACGCCACCATCGTTGTGGGGATGAATGCCGAGCGGAGTGTCCAGCGTAGTGCGGACGGCGGCGGTCGCCTCGGCGATCCAATCCGGGAGCGAGCCACCGTTGGTGTCGCAGAGCACCAGCCAGTCGGCGCCGCCGGCCGCGGCCGCGCGCAAGGTCGCGAGCGCGTAGCCGGGGTCCTCGCGCCACCCGTCGAAGAAGTGCTCCGCATCGTAGACCACTTCGCGGCCCCGCTGTTTGAAGTGGGCCACGCTCTGCTCGATCATCCGCAGGTTTTCGTCGCGGGTCGTTTCCAGGATCCGCTCGACGTGCCGGACGGAGCTCTTGCCGACCAGGGTCACTACCGGTGTCTCCGCCAGCTCTAGAGCACGGAGATTGGCGTCCTGGGCGCAGCTGATTCCGGCCCGCCGGGTGCTGCCGAAGGCGGCGACCCGGATGTCCCGTAACCTGACCTGCCGGATTCGCGAGAAGAATTCGGCGTCCTTGGGGTTGGACCCGGGCCACCCGCCCTCCAGGTAGTGGATCCCCAGCTCGTCCAACACCTGGGCGATGCGTACCTTGTCCGCCACCGAGAGCGAGATCCCCTCCCGTTGTGCACCGTCGCGAAGCGTGGTGTCGTAGAGCCGGAGAGGCTCAGGAGTGGTCATACCTCCACCACCGATTCCAGCATTTCGATAATGCGCGACCCCATGGCCTGGGTGCCGAGGACCGGTTCGCCGGGGCGGGCGATGTCGCGGGTCCTGGCCCCATCCGCGATCGCGAGTGCCACGGCTTCGTCGATGGCGTCGGCCGCCTCGGGCTGGCGGAGTCCCTGGCGAAGCAGCATCGCCGCCGAAGTGATGGCTCCGATCGGGTTGGCCACCCCCCTTCCCGCGATGCCCGGCGCCGATCCGTGAATCGGCTCGAAGAGCCCCGGCCCGGCCCCGAGCGATGCCGACGGCAGCAAGCCAAGTGACCCCACCAGCACCGCAGCCTCATCGCTCAGGATGTCGCCGAACATGTTCTCGGTTACCAGCACGTCGATCGAGCCGGGATCGGCCACCAGGCGCATGGCGGCATAGTCCACGTAGATGTGCTCGAGAGTCACGTCGGGATAGTCGGCGGCGACAGTCGTCACCGTGTCCCGCCAGAGCTGCGAGGTCTCCAGCACATTGGCTTTGTCCACCGAGAGCACTCGGCGGCGGCGTCCGCGGGCGGCCTCGAAGGCGATCCGGGCGACCCGGGTGACCTCCCCGACCGTATAGCGCAGCGTGTTGACGGCTCCGTCCACGCCACGGCCGCGGGGTTGGCCGTAGTAGAGGCCACCGGTCAACTCGCGAACGATCAGCAGGCTCACGTCGCGCAGCCGCTCCGGCTTGAGCGGCGAAGCATCCGCCAGGGCGGGATAAACGGTGACCGGACGCAGGTTCGCGTAGACCCCCAGGGCGGCGCGGAGGGCGAGCAACCCGGTTTCCGGCCGTTGCTCCCGGGGGGCATTATCCAGCGAGGGATCTCCAACCGCCCCCAGCAGGACCGCATCCGCGTGCGACACGGCGCCCCGCGTCTCGTTCGGAAAGGGGTCGCCCAGTTGATGGACGGCGATGGCCCCGATCGGATGATTGTGGAAGTCGAACCGGAGGGCGAAGTGCTCGCCCGCGGCACGCATCACCCGCTCCGCCTCCGCCAACACCTCGGGGCCGATCCCGTCGCCCGGGAGGACGGCGATGGAGTAGGTCTTCATGGCTCGACCCCCGCCAGCATTGCGGCCCGACGGCGCTCGAAGCGCGCGACTTGCTCTTCATGCACCAGCGTGAGACCGATCTCGTCCAGGCCCTGGAGCAGTTTGGTGCGCAGGTACGGATCCAGGGCAAACCGGGCGTGGAACCCCGCGGTGTCGGAGACGACCTCCTGCTCGAGGTCAACCGTCAGCTCGTATGGCCCCCGGGCGGCTGCGGCCCGTGCAAAGAGCTCGGCCATCTCCTCCGCGGTCAGGCGAACCGGCAGGATGCCGTTCTGCACGCAGTTGTTGAAGAAGATGTCGGCGAACGACTCCGCCAGGATCGCGCGGAAGCCGTACTCGGACAGAGCCCAGGGGGCGTGCTCGCGGGAAGAGCCGCAGCCGAAATTGGCTCCCGCCAGGAGAATCGAGGCCCCGGCCGCATTCGGCTGATTCAATTCGAACGCGGGATTTTCGGCGCCGTCGGGGAGAAGGCGCCAATCGTAGAACAGGTAGCGGCCGAAGCCGGTCCGCTCCACGCGTTTGAGGAACTGCTTGGGGATGATCTGGTCGGTGTCGACGTTGGCGCGTGGGAGCGCCGCGACTCGGCCAGTGTGCGAAGTGAAGGGGATCATGGCCGCACTCAGGACTGAGGACTGAGGACTGAGGACTGAGCAACCCGCTCAGCCCTCAGTCCTGAGCCCTCAGTCCTTCCCAGCCTTCTCACATCGACGATACACCCCTCGATCGCTGCCGCGGCAGCCATCGCGGGACTCATCAGGTGGGTCCGGCCTCCCCGGCCCTGCCGGCCCTCGAAGTTCCGATTCGAAGTCGAAGCACAGCGCTCGCCGGGCTGGAGGATGTCCGGGTTCATACCGAGGCACATGGAGCAGCCGGCGTTTCGCCATTCGAAGCCGGCGGCGATGAAGATCCGATCCAACCCCTCCCGCTCAGCCTGGGCTTTCACCTGCATCGAGCCGGGAACTACCATCGCGCGGACGCGGTTCGAGACCCGTCGGCCCTCCACCACCCGAGCCGCTTCGCGCAGATCCTCGATCCGCGCGTTGGTGCAGCTCCCTACGAAGACCCGATCCACCGGCAGACCCTCGAGCGGGGTACCGGGCTTCAGGTCCATGTAGGCCAGGGCCCGTTCGGCCGTGCGGCGATCGGCTTCCGCGGCGAAATCGTCCGGATCGGGAACCCGGCCGCCGATTTCGGTGACCATCCCGGGGTTGGTCCCCCAGGTCACCTGCGGCGCGATGGCGGAGGCATCGAGGTGCACCGTGGTGTCGTAGCTCGCGTCCGCATCGGTGGTCAGCGGCAGCCAGCGTTGCACCGCCCGCTCCCAGTCGCGCCCCCGCGGCGCCCGCGGGCGACCCCTGAGGTATTCCAGGGTCGTCTCGTCGGGCGCGATCATCCCGGCTCGCGCTCCCGCCTCGATCGACATGTTGCAGACCGTCATCCGGCCTTCCATCGAGAGGGCGCGAATCGCCTCGCCGGTGTACTCGATCACGTGACCGGTGCCGCCGGCCGTGCCGATTCGTCCGATCAGAGCCAGGATCAGGTCCTTGGGGCCGATCCCGTACCCTGGCAGCCCGTTGAATCGCACTTCCATGGTGCGAGGCCGGCTCGCCACCAGGGTCTGGGTCGCCAGGACGTGTTCCACCTCGCTGGTCCCGATTCCGAAGGCCAGGGCCCCAAAGGCTCCGTGGGTGGAAGTGTGCGAGTCACCGCAGACGATGACGCTGCCGGGGGTGGTCAGCCCCAGCTCGGGGCCGATCACGTGCACGATCCCTTGCCGCGGAGAGTGGAGGTCGAAGAGCTCGATCCCGAACTCCTCCGCGTTGGCGACCAGGGCGTCTACCTGCCGCCGGGAGACCTCGTCGGCGATGGGAAGCGCACGATCGTCGGTGGGGACGTTGTGATCGACCGTGGCAACGGTCAGATCGGGGCGTCTCACCCGGCGTCCCGCCATCCGAAGGCCATCGAAGGCCTGCGGCGAGGTCACCTCGTGCACCAGGTGCAGATCCACATACAGCAGCACCGGCCCTTCGGGGTGCCGGTGCACGATGTGTGCGTCCCAGACCTTTTCGAACAGCGTGCGGCCGCTCATAACAACCAGTGCTGAGGACTGAGGACTGAGGTCTGAGGCTCAGGCACGGCTGGGCGCCTTCTCACGCGTCGAGGCTGGGCCGGGGGTGGACTCAGTCCTCAGTCCCGAGTCCTCAGTCCTCTTCTTCCCCTCTTCCGACCACGGCATCATGGCACGAAGAGCGGCGCCGACCACCTCGATCGGATGATCGTGATCCTTCTGGCGCATCCGCTCGAAGTTGGGACGGCCGGCCCGGTTCTCCGCCAGCCATTCTTTCGCGAACTCGCCGCGCTGGATTTCGCCCAGAATCTTGCGCATCTCTGCCCGGGTGGCGTCGGTGATGAGCCGCGGGCCCCTGGTGTAGTCGCCGTATTCCGCGGTGTCGCTGATCGAATAGCGCATGAACTTGAGCCCGCCCCGATACATGAGGTCCACGATCAGTTTGAGCTCGTGCATGCACTCGAAGTACGCCATCTCCGGGGCGTATCCGGCCGCGGTCAGGGTCTCGAACCCCGCCTTGATCAGGGCGCTGACCCCGCCGCAGAGCACGGCCTGCTCGCCGAACAGATCGGTCTCGGTCTCCTCGCGGAAGCTGGTTTCGAGCACGCCGGCACGGGCGCACCCGATTCCCGCGGCGTAGGCCAGGGCGTTGGCCAGGGCCTGCCCGCTCGCGTCCTGATGAATGGCGACCAGGGCGGGCACTCCACGCCCGGCCTCGAACTCGCTCCGCACCAGATGCCCAGGAGACTTGGGCGCGATCATGCTCACGTCCACGCCGGCCGGCGGAACGATCTCCTTGAAGTGGATGTTGAACCCATGGGCGAACATCAGGGTCTTGCCGGGGGTCAGGTTGCCGGCGATCTGGCCATCGTAAACCAGTCGGCCGTCCTGATCGGGCACCAGCATCATGATCACATCCGCCGCCAGGGCGGCATCGGCGACCGGCCGCACGTCCAGGCCCGACCCCTGGGCCTTGCGCCACGAACCGCCGCCGGGCCGGAGTCCGACGATGACCTTGGCGCCACTCTCGCGCAGGTTGAGCGCGTGGGCGTGGCCCTGGCTGCCGTAGCCGATGATCGCAATGGTCCGACCCTTGAGCCGGTTGAGGTCGGTATCCTTCTCGTAATAGACGCGCACGCCACCCTGACTCATGATGTCCTACCTCGGCTTAGAGAAAAGCGGCGACTCCGCCGCGCTCCAGTGCAACGGCTCCACTCCGTACCAGGTCCGCGATACCGAACGGCTCCAGCGCCCGAATGAACGACAGGACGAAGGCGTTGGACCCGGCGACCTGAACCAGCAACTCGTCTTCTCCCTCCTCCACCACACTCCCGCCGAACAGCGCAATCACCTCCGCGACCTCGGCATGCCGGCCCGCCGGAGAGTGCACCCGAAGCAGGGCCAGTTCCCGAACCACCCCCTCGTCGCTCCTGAACGCGGCTACCCGGCGGGTTCCGGACATCTTGCGCAGCTGCCGCACCAGGCGGTCGGCCAATCCGGCGTCCGCCGAAACGACCAGCGTCAGCGTGGCCGCGCCGGGCACCCCTGAGGGCCCCACGGCAAGGCTCTCCACGCGGAGGTTTCGCCGGCGAATGACACCCATCGCCCGGTTCAGCGTGAGCAGGTCCTGATCCAACAGGACGGACAGCACGTGAGCCATACCGCGTCGGTCAGCCGGCCGGTGCCGGCTCGGCCTCGATCGGCTCTGAGAGTGAGCCCCCCGGCGGGATCATCGGGTACACGTTGGCTTCCTGCTCGATCATGAATTCGACCACTGCCGGACCTGGATCGGCGTTGGCCCGGGCGATGGCTTCTTCGGTCTGACGGGAGGTTTCCACCCGGTAGCCGGCGATGCCGTACGCCTCCGCCAGCCGCACGTAGTCGGGACTCCAGATCGGCGTGGCCGAATAGCGCCGGCCGTGGAAGAACTGTTGCCACTGCCGCACCATGCCCAGGTATCCATTGTTGAAGATCGCCATCTTCACCGGAATCTTCTCCTGCACCATGGTGGCGATCTCCTGCATGTTCATCTGGAAGCCGCCATCGCCCGAAACCGCCCACACCGGCGTTCCCGGCCGGGCCAGTTGCACCCCCATGGCGGCCGGTACCGCGAACCCCATGGTGCCTAGGCCGCCGGACGTGATATGAGAATTGGGTTGCTGGTAAGGGTAGAGCTTGGCGACCCACATCTGGTGTTGGCCCACGTCGGAAACGATCGTGGCGCTTCCGCCGGTGACATCGTCGATGGCCCGAAGGATCGACTCCGGCGAGAGGTCCCCCCGGTAGGCCTCGTTCCGATCCCGGCGGTAGCGTTCGATTTCGGCGCGCCAGGCCAGGCAATCCCGAGCGGCGACCGCATCGACCAGCCGGCTGGTCAGGCTCTTGGCGTCTCCCACCAGACCCACGGCCACCGGGACGTTCTTTCCGATTTCGGCGGGATCCAGATCGAGGTGTACGATCCGGGCGCGGGGCGCGAAGCCCGACGTATTCCCCGTCACCCGATCGTCGAACCTGAGTCCGATGCCCACGATCAGATCGGCATGCTGAATGGCCCGATTCACGTGGACCTCGCCATGCATGCCCGGCATGCCAAGATGGAGCTCGTGCGCTTCGGGGAAGGCGCTGATTCCGAGGAGTGTGGTGATAACCGGCATCCCGGTCTTCACGGCCAGCGCGTTCACCTCGGAATAGGCATCGGCCAGGATCACGCCGTGCCCCACCATCAGCAACGGCCGCTGTGCCGCGGCGATCAGAGCGGCCGCGGAGGCAAAGTCGTTGATGATCTCCACCCGCCGAGTCGCGGACCGCGCCTCGGGAGCCGGGCGCTCCGACCAATTCCCCTTCTGGTTCTGCACGTCCTTGGGAATGTCGACCAGTACCGGGCCCGGACGGCCCTCGGTCGCGATGGCGAATGCCTCCCTCAGACGGTCCGCCAGCTCGGAAACGTCTTCGACCAGGCAGCTGTGCTTGGTAATGGGAAGCGTGATCCCGATGATATCCGTTTCCTGAAAGGCATCCCGGCCGATCATGCCGCGAGGCACCTGACCGGTGATGGCCACGACCGGGGCACTATCCATGTGCGCGGTGGCCAGCCCGGTGACCAGGTTGGTGGCCCCGGGGCCTGAAGTCGCGACGCACACCCCCGCGCGCCCCGTGGCCCGCCCGTACCCGTCGGCGGCATGGGCTGCCGCCTGTTCGTGTCGGACGAGGATGTGTCGCAGCGACGGATACTCGGGCAAGGCGTGATAGAAGGGCATGATCGCCCCGCCCGGGTAGCCGAAGAGATACTCGACCCCCAGTTCCTGGAGGACGCGACAGAGAATCTGGGCGCCGGTCAGCTGGTCGGTCATGGACGCGCCGCCATTACACACCCCACAGATAGGTCGAATTCAACGCCGAAGCCTCGAGCCGATCGGCGTGATGGGCCTTGTTCAGCGCATGGACCAGGGCCCGTGCGCTGGCCTCCACGATGTCGGTCGACGCGCTGTGGCCGGTCAGCGACTTCCCGCCAATCCGGACCTGGAGGAAGACCTGGCCTACGCTGTCCCGCCCGGGCGTCACCGACCGGAGGGACAGGTTGGCCACCTCGATCGGCCGGCCGACGATCTCGCTGATGGCGCTGAACGCCGCCGCGATCGGGCCGTCGCCGCTACCCGTGGCACTCCGCTCGCCCGCCCAGGGCCCCTTGAGGCGGACCTCGGCCTGCGCGTTGGCGCTTCCGCAGACCACCCGCAGAAAGGCCAGGTGATACTCCTCGGGCGCGTCGTGGAAGCTGTCGTGCAGGAGCGCCAGGAGGTCCTCGTCGAGGATCTCGCGCTTCCGATCGGCCAGGGCCACGAAGTCCCGATAGATCTCCTCCAGCATCGCTTCCTCCAGCTCGTATCCCAGCTCCCGATACCGGCGCTCGAGGGCGTGCCTCCCCGAATGCTTACCCAGCACCAGAGTCGAGCCCGGAATGCCCACCGTCTCGGGACGGATGATTTCGTAGGTGAGCCCGTTCTGCATCATCCCGTGCTGATGGATCCCGGCCTCGTGCGCAAAGGCGTTGCGCCCCACGATCGCCTTGTTGGGCGGAGGAAATACGCCGGTGAGATAGGAGAGAAGCTGGCTGGTTCGGAAGATTTCCTGGGTGTTGATCCCGCAGCGGAACTGGAGCGCCTGCGGCCGGACTCGGCCGGCCATGACGATCTCCTCCAACGAGGCGTTGCCAGCGCGTTCCCCGATGCCATTGACGGTACACTCGACCTGTCCCGCCCCGGCCTCGATCGCCGCGAGCGAATTGGCGGTGGCCAGCCCGAGGTCGTCGTGACAATGGGCGCTCCAGATCACGCGGTCCGCCCCGGGCACCCGCTCGCGGACCGCGCGGAACATGGTGGCGTACTCAGCCGGGACCGCGTAGCCGACGGTGTCCGGCAGGTTGACCGTGGTGGCTCCCTCCGCGATAGCCGCCTCGACCACGGCGCAGAGGTAGTCGAGATCGGTCCGGCTCGCGTCCTCGGCGGAGAACTCGACGTCGTCCGTATACCGCCGGGCCCGGCGAACCGCCGAGCGGGTCAGGGCCAGGCACTCCTCGCGAGAAATCTTGAGCTTGTGCTTGAGGTGGAGATCGGAGGTCGAGATGAAGATGTGGAGGCGGCCCCGTTCGGCGCCGCTGATCGCCTCCCCTGCCAGGTCGATGTCCTTCTCGTGACAGCGGGCCAGTGCCGCGATCACCGGTCGGCGGATCTCCTGGGCGATCTCCCGGACCGAGCGGTAGTCCCCCTCTGAAGCGGCCGGGAACCCGCTCTCGAGCACGTCGACACCCAGCGCATCGAGCTGGCGGGCCAGTCGGAGCTTCTCCTCCGGGGTCATGGTGTTGCCGGGGGCCTGCTCGCCGTCGCGCAGCGTGGTGTCGAAGATGATGATGTTCCGGGCCATACCTTGAAACTCCGTCCTCTCCACTTGGGTGAGAAAAAAAGCGCCGCGGATCCTGGGATCCGCGGCGTCGGGTATTTCGAGCTTTCTACTGTCTCAGGTTCCAGGCCCGTCGACGCCGCGTTTCCCGTTCTCGATCTGCAGAAGCAGAACGAGGCCGATAATCAGGCTAAGGACGAGCAGCAGCGACAACGACATGGGATTCCCTCGATTGCCTGGCAGTGACCCCGCCGTATGCAGAAAAAATATGCACCCAATTGGGCGGGTCAATCAGTTTACCTGGCACCCAGAAACATGTCAAGGGAGGCGGGGATCTCCGCGGTCCTCTCAAAATGCGACCGCCCGCTCCCTTCTCGATCCGGGAGACGACTTGACGAGAACGAACGACCCCGTATTTTTATGCACCATGAGCACCGTGCGTCGAGTCGTTACGCTGGTTCTGATTAATACCGTCCGCTCCACGGGGAGCGCTCGGCCGGCGTAGCGCGCGTGATTCGCGCCTAACTTGGCCCGCTCCCCGAAAGGTGAGCGGGCCTTTCTGTTGACGGGAAGGCAAAGGAGTAACATGGCGGATGCAGCGCAGTCGGTGGACCCCCACCGACATTCGGCCGGGAACGATCCCTACCGCGAACACGACGCCTGTGGCGTCGGGTTCGTCGCCCAGGCATCCGGGCAGCGGTCGCACGAGGTGCTCCGGACGGCCCTCGAGGCCGTGGCCCGCGTGGCCCACCGGGGCGCCGCCTCCACCGACAACTCGGGGGACGGGGCAGGCCTGCTGACCCAGATCCCCAATCGCCTGTTTTATCGCGAATCCTACCGGATCGGCCTCCGGCTTCAGCCCGGCCAACCGTTCGGCGTGGGCAGTTTCTTTCTGCCACAGGGCGCCGACGCCGCCGCCAGGGCAGTCCGGATTATCGAAGAAGTCCTGGATCGGGACGGGATCCCGTTCCTTGGCTGGCGGGACGTCCCCATCGAGCCGGCTGCACTGGGACCCCTGGCCCGGCAGAGTTGCCCCACCATCCGCCAGGCGTTCGTCGGGCGACCTGTGAACGTGCAGGACGACGAGACCTGGGAGCGCGCCCTCTTCCTGGCCCGCCGGGACATCGAACGCCAGGCCACCGAGGCGGGGGTGGAGCTGTTCGTCTGCTCGTTGTCCTGCCGAACTGTGGTGTACAAGGCACTGCTGGTCGGCACCCAGCTGCCCGCCTTCTATCCCGACTTCAAGTATCCCGAATTCGAGACCGCGATCGCGGTCTTCCACCAGCGTTACAGCACCAACACGCTGCCCAGCTGGCCGCTGGCCCAGCCCTTCCGGATGATCGCCCACAACGGGGAGATCAACACCCTGTGGGGCAATCGGAACGCGATGACCGCCCGGGAAGCGGAGATGAGTTCCCCGGTCTGGGGCGAGCAGGTGGATCGCCTCCGGCCGGTGCTGTGGGCCGAAGGGAGCGACTCGGCCAACTTCGACAACGCGATGGAGCTCCTGGTCCGGTCGGGCCGGAGCATGCTCCACACCATGATGATGCTGGTCCCGCAGGCCTGGGAGCGGTATCCGGACGTGGAGCCCGCAATCCGCGACTTCTACGACTTCCACGCTTCCCTGATCGAGCCGTGGGACGGCCCGGCTGCGGTCGCCTTCTCTGATGGTGTGATTGCGGCCGCGGCCACGGACCGAAACGGCCTTCGGCCCTGCCGCTTCAAGGTGACCCGGTCGGGGCTGGTCATCGCCGGATCGGAAGTGGGGATGGTCGATCTGGATCCCCGCGAGGTGGCGGAGACCGGACGCCTGGGCCCCTGCGAGCTGATCGCGGTAGATACCACTCGGGGAAAGATCCTCCGCAACCTGGACGTCAAGCGCGAGGTGGCTGGTCAGCAGCCCTATGGACGCTGGATCGCCAAGACCCGCCGGTTGCTGGGTCCAGTCGAGCCCACCGCACCGGTTCCGGCCCCATCGGCCAGGGATCTTGCGCCCAAGCAGATCGCCTTCGGGTACGGCAACGAGGATCTCCGCTTTGTCCTGGATGCAATGGGGAGCGGCGGCCAGGACGCGGTCTGGAGCATGGGGGATGACACGCCGATTCCGCCGCTCTCGCGGCTGCCCCAGACTCTGTACGCCTTCTTCCGGCAGCGGTTCGCCCAGGTGACCAATCCCCCCATCGACTCCCTGCGGGAATCGGTGGTGATGTCACTCGCCATGCACGTGGGGCGGAACGGCTCCTTCCTGGTCGAAGGGCCCGAGCAGGCCAAACTGATCCGGATCGATCATCCCATCCTCCTCGAGGAGGAGATGGCCGCGTGGCAGGCCGATGTCGAGGGGACCGCCGACCGGGCGCCGTGGAGGCGCGTCGCCGGAAGCGCCAACCTGCCGACCCGTCGGCTCGCCCTGGTGCGCCAGCTATGGCTATGGCGTGAACAAGAGGCGGAACGCCGCGACTGCTCGCCGAAGCGCGTGCTCCGGGACGACCTGATCGTCGAGGCCGGCGAATTCTTTGGGCTGCTCGGACCCAATGGCGCCGGCAAGACCACGCTGATCTCGATCGTCGCGGGCCTGGTGCGCGCCACCAGCGGCAGCGTGGCGATCATGGGTCACGACGTCGTCGCCGACTACCGGGCGGCTCGGCTCTCGGTTGGCGTCGTGCCGCAGGAACTGGCGTTCGATCCTTTCTTTACGGTGCGTGAGACGCTGACGTTCCAGTCCGGCTACTTCGGGCTGCGCAATAACGGCGCATGGATCGACGAGGTGCTAGAAAACCTCGGACTGACCGTGAAAGCCGACACCAACACACGGGCACTGTCGGGCGGGATGAAGCGGCGGCTACTGGTTGCGCAGGCGCTGGTGCACAAGCCGCCGGTGATCGTGCTCGACGAACCGACCGCGGGTGTCGATGTCGAGCTGCGGCAGACGTTGTGGAGCTTCATCCGGCGGCTCAAGCGCGAGGGCCACACGATCGTGCTGACGACCCACTACCTCGAGGAAGCGCAGGCGCTGTGC
>Ga0210138_1000133_pt1 | contig 17730 bp, 16 predicted proteins | sample Browns_ThreeSqC__FD_184850 | JGI IMG/M metagenome (GOLD analysis project Ga0210138, IMG submission 184850) | Wetland microbial communities from the San Francisco Bay, California, USA, that impact long-term carbon sequestration -... | ecosystem: Environmental > Aquatic > Marine > Wetlands ... | reverse complement strand
GGACCGAGGGAAACCTGCCGGAGCAGTTGCGCCCGCCAGTCCTTACGGCCGCCAGGGCGGCCCTCGAGACCGGCACCAGCCGCACTGTCAATTTTCCCGATCCCGAGGGCAACACCTTTTCGGTCTTTCTGGAGGCGCTCCCTCGCCGGCCGACGCTGGTGATCTTCGGCGGGGTCCACATCGCGGCGGAGCTGGTGCGGTTGGCGGGGCCCCTCGGGTACCGGACTGTCGTCGCCGACGGCCGACCGGCTTTCCTTTCGAGGGAACGGTTCCCCACGGCGGACGAACTGGTGCTGGGCTGGCCCGAGGAGGCCTTTGCGCGGATCGGGCTCGACCGCGCCACCTACGTCTGCATTCTGAGCCACGACCCCAAGTTCGACGACCCGGCACTTCGCATCGCCCTCAGGTCCGAGGCAGCCTATGTCGGCGCCCTGGGGTCGAAAAAGTCGCAGGCTGCGCGCCAGGAGCGACTCAAGGCCGAGGGGTTGAGCGACCGGGAGATCGCGAAACTGCACGGACCGATCGGGCTCGACCTGGGCGGCCGTCAGCCCGCGGAGATCGCGTTGTCGATTCTGGCCGAGATTACAGCTGTCAGGTATGGAAAGAAGGACTGAGGACGGGGCCGCAAGACTGAGGTACGGCGAATCAGTCTCCGGCCCCTTTTCTTGCTTTGCCAGCGCGTTGTAGGGCCTGCCGCAGCAGAAATTCGATCTGACCATTCAAACTGCGCAGCTCGGCGTCGGCCCATCGCTGAACCTGATCCAGTACGGCCCGGTCGATGCGAATGAGGAACGACTTGCGTTCGGCCATCGCCGCTACTGATAGAGCGTTCCGGTATTGATCACGGGCTGGGTGGCGCGATCGGCGCAGAGCACCACCAGGAGGTTGCTCACCATCGCGGCCTTTCGCTCGTCATCCAACTGCACGATCTGCTTGGAGGACAGCTGCTGGAGGGCCATCTCCACCATGCCGACCGCTCCCTCTACGATCTTCTGACGAGCCGCGATCACCGCGCTGGCCTGCTGCCGCTGGAGCATGGCGGAGGCAATCTCGGGGGCATAGGCCAGATGGCTGATCCGGGCCTCCGTGACCTGGACCCCGGCCTTGCCGAGCCGTTCCTGGATCTGGCCCAGGAGTCCCTTGGAGACCTCGACGGTGTGGGTGCTCAGGGCCTCTTGCCCCGGGGTATGGGCGTCATAGGGATAACTCGAGGCCAGGGTGCGAAGCGCCGATTCGCTCTGGACCTGCACGTAGTTCTCATAGTCGTTGACCTCGAACAGCGCATCGGCGGTGTCCACCACCCGCCAGACCACGACCGCGGCGATCTCGATCGGGTTGCTGTTGCTGTCGTTCACCTTGAGCTTGCCGGTCTCGAAGTTCCGGACCCGCAGCGAAATCCTGGCCCCCGACATGAACGGATTGGTCCACCAGAGGCCGGGACTCTTCACCGTGCCGGCGTAGCGCCCGAACAGGGTCAGCACCCGCGCTTCGTTGGGGTTGACCACGAAGAGCCCGCGCAGTGAGAAGGCCAGGGCGCCGAAGACCAGCGCAAACAGGACGACACTTCGGGGGTCATTCGCGGCGGCGCTCTCGATCAGCCTCCCGGAAGTGAGGAACATCAACGCCAGAATCAGCAGGAGGGCCAGCAGGCCCGGAATGCCTCGACGCTCGACTTCCCGTACCATACGCCTCGATCCTCCGCAGGTGATAGCGATATGATATCACTACAATATCGTGCCGTCAAGGGGGCTGTGAAGGACCGGGGACTGTGGTATCTCGGTGGTTTCGGGATCTTGCGGGGCGTGGTACCATTCGCGCGTCCCGCCGTCCACTCGATCAGGATCGACCCATGACGCCTCGCCCATTTGCCTTCGCCGGGCTCGCAGTGGCCATCGCCCTCTCCGGCTGTGCCAAGCCCCACTACGACACCATCATCCGTCACGGCACCATCTACGACGGAACCGGCGGCCCTCCCATCGCCGGCGACCTCGCCATTCGCGGCGACACGATCGCGGCGATCGGGGACCTGGGCAAGGCTACCGCGACTCAGGAACTCGAAGTCCGCGGCCTCGCCGTCGCCCCTGGGTTCATCAACATGCTGAGCCAGGCCCAGGAGGCGTTGATCGCCGATGGGCGATCCCAGAGCGACATCCGCCAGGGCGTGACGCTCGAAGTCATGGGAGAAGGGTGGTCAATGGGGCCACTGACCAACCAGATGAAACAGCTGGCGGTGGAGCAGGAATCGGACATCAAGTACCCTGTCACGTGGACCACGCTGGGCGAGTACCTCGACTTCATCGTATCGAAGGGAATCTCCACCAACGTGGCCTCGTTCGTCGGCGCCACGACGGTGCGGGTGCATGAGGTCGGTTATGCCGACCGTCCCCCGACCCCCGACGAACTGGAGCACATGAAGCTCCTGGTCCACCAGGCGATGGAAGAGGGTGCGCTGGGGGTGGGGTCCTCGCTGATCTATGCGCCGGCGTTTTATGCCAAGACCGACGAGCTGATCGCCCTTTGTCAGGTCGCCGCGCAGTACCACGGGATGTACATCTCGCACATGCGGAGCGAGGGCAACCACCTCCTGGAGGCGACCGACGAGCTGATCCGGATCGCCAAGGAGGGAGGGCTCCCGGCGGAGATCTACCATCTCAAGGCGGCGGGCGAGCCCAACTGGGACAAGCTGGACCAGCTGATCAAGAAGGTAGACTCGGCGCGAAGTGCCGGCCTCCGGATAACCGCCGACATGTACACCTACCCTGCCGGCGCCACGGGCCTCGACGCGGCCATGCCGCCCTGGGTGCAGGAAGGGGGACTCGAGGAATGGCGGAGGCGCCTTCAGGACCCGGCGATTCGTCGTCGCGTAAGGCGCGAGATGACCACCCCAACCGACCAGTGGGAGAATCTCTTCCTGGGCGCTGGGTCCCCGGACCGGATCATCCTGGTGGGATTCAAGGCGGACTCACTCAAGAAATACACCGGCAAGACGCTCGCCGAGGTGGCCAAGATCCGGAGGAGGTCGCCGGAAGAGACCGCGATGGACCTGGTGGTAGGCGACGACAGCCGAGTGGGGACGATCTATTTCCTGATGTCGGAAGACAACATCCGGAAGCAGGTGGTGCTCCCCTGGGTGAGCTTTGGCTCCGACGAGGAGTCCTCCGCGCCCGAAGGCGTGTTTACCAGGTACAACCAGCATCCTCGCGCCTACGGGAACTTCTCCCGCGTGCTGGCCAAGTACGTCCGGGACGAGAAGCTGATGCCGATGGCGGAGGCGATTCGCAAGCTGGCCGGATTGCCGGCCTCCAATCTCGGCATTCCCAGGCGCGGGACCATCAAGGTGGGGAACTACGCCGATCTCGCGATCTTCGATCCCGACAAGATCCAGGATCACGCCACCTTCGATCAGCCACGGCAGTATACGACGGGGATGGTGCACGTCTTCGTCAACGGCGTGCAGGTACTCAAAGACGGGGAGCACACCGGCGCCAAGCCGGGGCGGGTGGTGCGGGGGCCCGGATGGAAGGGTAATATTCACCGTCCCTGAACCCGGCCAACGATTTGTCCGATCTGCTCGAACGCCTCCAGCCCGCGCTCGGCAACAGCTATCGCCTCGAGCGTGAACTGGGTGGCGGAGGGATGAGCCGAGTTTTCATCGCCCAGGAGACCGCGCTCGGCCGCAAGGTAGTCATGAAGGTACTTCCCCCCGATCTCGCGGCGGGGGTGAACGCCGACCGCTTCCGTCGCGAGATCCAGCTGGCCGCCAACCTCCAGCATCCGCACATCGTCCCGATCTTCACCGCCGGCGAGGCCGACGGTCTGCTCTACTACACGATGCCCCTCATCGAGGGGGAATCGCTCCGGCACCGGCTGACCCGGGAGACCGAGCTCCCGATCGCCGAGGTATTACGGATCCTCCGCGAGGTGGCGGACGCCCTCGCTTCCGCGCATCGGCGGGGGATCGTCCATCGGGACATCAAGCCCGACAACGTATTGCTTTCTCAACACCACGCGCTGGTGACCGATTTCGGCGTGGCCAAGGCACTGAGCAGCGCCACGGGCACCACGCCGTCGGCAGCCCGGGATGCCTCGCTGACCACGGTGGGGCTGGCGCTGGGAACCCCCAGCTACATGGCCCCCGAGCAGGCCGCGGGGGACGCCAACACGGACCACCGGGCAGACATCTATGCCCTGGGAGCGATGGCCTACGAGATGCTGAGCGGCCAGCCCCCGTTCACCGGGTCCACCCCGCAGCAGATTCTCGCCGCGCACCTGAGCAAGACCCCGGAAGCCCTGGCTTCGCGCCGTGCCACGGTCCCCCAGCCCCTGGCCGACATCGTCATGCGTTGCCTGGAGAAGCGGCCGGCCGACCGATATCAGACCGCCGAGGAGCTGGTCGGCGCGTTGGAGGCATGCGCGACACCCACGGCGGGGATCACGCCGGTGACGACCACGGCGATGCGCCGTCCAACCAATCGCCTGCGGCTGGGGTTCGCGCTGGGGCTGATCGCGGTGGCCGGGGCAATCGCGCTCTTCTACCGGGGCCGCTCCGAGGTGGCGCTCGATCGAAACGTGGTGGCGGTGGCTCCCTTCGACGTGTTCGATGCCAAGCTCCAACTCTGGCGTGAGGGCCTGGTCGACATCCTGTCGCGTAATCTCGACGGGGCGGGGTCACTCCGGTCGGTGCCGCCCTCGGTGGTGATTCAACGCTGGTCGGGCCGGGCCGACGCACCCTCAGCCAGCCGACTGGGACATGCGACCGGCGCGGGATTGGTGCTGTACGGCAGTCTGGTGGGATCGGGCCAGGATTCGGTGCGAGTGGCGGCGACGCTGATCGATCTCACCACGGGGAAGAACGTGGCCCAGGTCGAGCGGCGCGATCTGGCGGACCGGATGGACCGGGCGGCGGACTCCCTGACGGTGGCCCTGATCGCCCAGTTCAGCGGAGCCTCCTCAGCGGGCAGCGTTCGCCTTGCCAAGCTGGGCACCTCGAATCTCGCGGCCACCAAGTCGTTCCTGCAGGGCGAGCAGCTCTATCGCCGGGCCGTCTTCGATTCGGCGCGGGCCGCCTACGCGGAAGCCTTGGCCAAGGACAGCGGTTTTGCGCTTGCCTGGCAGCGACTATCTCAGTCGGTGGGGTGGCAGACCGGTGCGGGAGATGAGACCGCCCAGCTGGCGGCTCAGCGAGCCGGAACCCACAACCACGGGCTGGGCCCTAGGGACAGCCTGATGATTTCGGCCGATTCCATCATCGCCGCGCTGGCCGCTCAACCAGGCATCCACGCGTGGCCGCTTCGAAAACAGCTCTTCAATCGACTCAACGCCGCGGTTCAGCGCTATCCCGAGGACGCCTACGCGTGGTATGAGCTGGGCGACGCCCGGTATCACTGGGCGCAGGGGCCGGGGCTGGATGTGACCGAGCGTCAAACCCTGGACGCCTTCGATCGATCGATCGCGCTCGACTCGAGTTTCGCACCCTCCTACATCCACCCGATGCAGCTGGCTCTGGACATCAAGGGCGAGGAAGAAGCCCGGAAGTACCTGCGGGCCTACCTGACCCGGCATCCCACCGATCGCGCTTACCAGACAGCTGATCGCATCCTCGCGGCTCCTCCCGCCTCACGCGCGGAGGCGGTTCGGGGAATCGATTCTCTCCAGCTGAACGAGGCCCGGGCGGTGGTCGGAGTCTTTTTCAATTGGCCCGACACGCAGGAAGTCGAGCTCCGCGCGGCTCGTCGAGGGCTCGACCTCCTCCGCACCCAAGCATCCGCGGATACCGGGTTTGGCCACAGCTTCGTGGCGCTCCTGACTTCCGCACGCGGTCGGCTGGGAGAGGCGTTGAGTGAGCTGGCAGGGCAGTCCCCGCCCTTCGGTCCACCGCTGATTGCCTCCATCGCGCTGGTGGGTGGGCTGCCTGCCGACTCGGCGGCGCGGCTCTTCGAAGGCTGGCTTGCACACGGCACGCCGACACAGGTCTACGTTCCGTTCTCCTGGTGGGCCGCGCGGCGCGACACCGCCTCGCTCAGGAAGGCGGTCGAGCGGACCCAGGCACTCGGACGATCCAGCCGGGATCCTCACGACCAACTGTTCTCGGGGTATGCCGCCGCCTCGGCCCGGGCCTATCTGAGCCTGGCCAGGCTGGACACCACCGCGGCTCTGGCCCAATTCGAGGCCCTGCCGGATTCGATCTGCGTGGGCTGCGTCTTCGATCAGCTGAGTTACGCGCAGCTCCTCGAGTCCCGGGGCCGGTTGCAGGAAGCAGCCCGCATATTGAGCTATTCGCCCCCGGGTGGCACGCCCCTCAAGGGATTGTGGCGACTCGAGCAGGCCCGGATCGACGAGAAAATGGGACAGAAGGACGCGGCCATCGCCCACTACCAATACGTAACCCGGCTGTGGCACCGCGCCGATCCGGCACTCAAGCCCTATGTGGACGAGGCGAAGGCCGCCCTCCAGCGCTTGACCGGAGAGCCCAAGCCGTGAGCGCGCTGTCGGAGCCGGCCCGTTCGCTGGGCCCTACTCGCGACCGCACGAATCGGATTGCGGAAAGGGCGTGACCAGTCGCACCGTAGGAGCATGGCCCGCCACCAGTATGCCCTGGGGGACTCCCGCCGCGAATCTGCTCGACTCAGAGCGCAGGCCCGGCTTTGGGACCCCGACAGCCGGGCGTTGTTCGACCGGCTCGGGATCCGCCCCGGATGGAAGGCGCTCGAGATCGGACCCGGGCAGGGGTCGCTTCACATGGAGCTTCGGCGCCGGGTCCAGGGGCCGATCGACGCGGTTGAACCGTCACCGGTCTTCGCCGCTCGGCTCCGGCGTCTCTGCGGCCGGGACGGCCGAGGTCAGGGGCAGATCTGGACGGTCGGTCTCCGGGAGGCTCCCCTGCCCCGGGGCCGCTACGATCTGATCTTCGCACGCTGGGTGTTTCTCTTTCTCCCTGAACCGGAAGCGCACCTGCGCAAGCTGGCTCGAGCGCTCAAACCGGGTGGTCTGCTGGCGCTCCAGGATTATCATCGAGGGGGCTTTGCGATGATCCCGGAGCCGGCGGAGTGGAACAACTTCGCGGAGGCGGAGCGCCGGTTCTTCACCGCTCAGGGCGCGGACGTGAGTCCCGCGAGAAGCCTACCGACTCTATACCGGCGGGCCGGCCTGCGAGTCGAGCAGATCCAACCGATCATCAAGATGGGTCATCCCGGCTCTCCCACCTGGAACTGGCTCACCACATTCTTCCTGGGCATGATGGACCGCTACGCGAAGCATCCTCCCTTCTCCCAGGCCCAGGCCACCCGGCTGCGTCGCTGGTGGCGGGTCGCGGCCAGGAACCCAAGCTCGGTGCTGATCGCGCCGGCGGTAGTGGACGTAGTGGGAAGAAAGCCCCGGATCAGGTCAGGTCCGACCCGGACCGGCCGCCGATGATCGTGCGCGAGCAAGTTCTTTTCGTCTGTACCCACAACATCAGCCGCAGCTACACCGCCGAGTATCTGTTCCTCGAGAGCGCGGATTATGAGGTCCGGTCGGCCGGCACCAGCTTCGCCGCCCGAGTGCCGGTCAGCGAGGAACTGGTCACCTGGGCCACCCGGATCTTCGTGATGGAGCAGCACCACTCCGACGCCCTGAGGGAGCGCTTCGGGGAGCTACTGATCGAGAAGAAGATTGTCTGCCTGGAGATTCCGGACGTCTACGATCCCCTGGAACCGGCACTGATCATGGTGCTGGAAGAACGGCTGGCCCCCTACCTCACTATCCCCTCGAAGCAGGAACCCCAGCAGGACAGCGACTAGTCTCCGCTCACGGCGTTTACCACGGCGCGGATGTCTTTGGTCCACCCATCTGCATCTCCATCCGGGGGCTCGAACGACCAGCTCACTCGCGAGTTCCCACTCCCGGCCCCGATGATCACCCGTTGATGATCCCGGTGGACCTCGTAGGCCCGCCGGCTGGTCCCGGTGATGTCGAGACCCACCTTCTCGTTCTTGTGGATGTAGACGCTCTGTTTGGTCACGATGATCGAAGCGTCGCGATTCTCCCACTTGCCGCCGCCGTAGGTGTAGCGGAAGACCTGATCGTCGGCCCGGCGAACGACCTGCTCCTGCTGGAAGCGGGCCTCGAGCTCGGGCGTCAGCTTCGCGGTGGTGCGATTACACCCCACCGCGAGCACCGCGAGGGTCAGACCCCAGGCCACACGGCTCCGCATCGGACTAGCTCTTCGTCTGGGTGAGCTTGCGCACCTGCCGCACCACCGCGGTCTGGGCTGCCCGATTGCGCACCGCGAGGAAGATGGTGTCGTCTCCGGCGAGGGTGCCAACCACATCGGGCCAGGCCAGGCGATCGATCGCCACCGCCACCCGGTTTGCTTCGCCGGGAGGAGTGTGCAGGACCACGAGCGCCTCCCCGGCCGTCTCGACCGTGAGCACCGTGTCGGCGATTCGCCGTTCATCGGGATTCTCCACCGAGGCCATGGCCCGAGCGGGGCGTTGATAGGCGCCGCCCATCTTCACCAGATGCAGCGCGGCGATGTCCCGGCTCACCGATGACTGGGTCACCGGCCATCCTTCGGCCGCAAGGGTCTCGGCCAGCTCCTCCTGGGTCCGGATGGCCCGCGTGCTGATCAGCTCCAGGATCTTGAGCTGCCGTTTGCGACGATCGCCGGTCACCGGACGCCTCTCCCGACACCGTTGCCAGCCAGCCGAGCCATCGCGCGATCGAACCGCCGCTGCTCCTGCAAGGCCCAGCGACGACTGGCCCGCAGCCTGGTGCCCACCAGGTTCAATCCCGGGTTGCCCGGCATGCCGATCGAGCGGCGACGACCCATGATCTCGTCGGCCGAAGGCTCCCGCCACCAGTCCCCCTCGCGAATCGCTGCGGCTACCTCCCGATAAGCCGACCGGAAGGCCTGACCTCCTTCGACGCGTCGCATCACCTCGTCGGTGGCGAGAGCACCCCCGCTCAACCGGGTCAGGCAGGCGGCCCGGTCAACCGAAAGTCGGGGGATCGCCACGGCCATCATCGAGAGCATCCCCTCCAACCGATCCACGCCCCGCATCAGGGGCTCCTTGATCAACTGAAAGTCGCGGTGATACCCGCTGGCGAGCTTGCCCTTGATCTGCAGTATGGTGATGAGGTCTCCCTCCAGCGCCGCGGCCCGGCCCCTGGTGAGCTCGAACAGATCGGGATTCCGCTTGTGGGGCATGAGACTGGAGCCGGTGGCGAGATCGGCCGGAAGAATCAGGAAGCCGAATTCGTCGCCGCTGAAGAGAATGATGTCGGCGGAGAGCTTGGCCAGCTCGTGGCCCAACTGGGTGCACCAGAAGAGCACGGCGGCCTCCAGCTTGCCCCGTCCGGCCTGCACCAGGGCCACATTGTGCTCGACCGCAGCGAAACCCAGGGCGCGTGCCGCGGCTTCCCGGCGCAGGGGCAACGGCACGCCGTATCCCGCGGCACTCCCGAGCGGAGAGCGGTCGATCTTGCCGTAGAGGGCGGGGAGCACCTCCACGGTATCCAAGATCCCTTCGGCAAAGGCGCCGGCCCACAGCCCAGCCGACGACGGCATTGCCAGCCGCTGATGGGTGTACCCGGGCCAGAGGGCGTCCTGGTTCTTCTCGGCGAAGGAGAGCAGGCTCTCCGCCAGATCGAGCGCCTCGCCGTGAAGCAGCAGCAGGCGGTCCTTGAGGAACAGGCGCAGATCGCAGGCCACCTGGTCGTTGCGGGAACGCCCGGTGTGCAACCGCTCGCCGGTGGGCCCGATTCGCCGGGTCAGCCAGTCCTCCACGGCGGTGTGCACATCCTCGTGCTCCGGTCCCACCACGAGCCGGCCCAGCTCGACTTCCTTGAGCGCGCTCCGGAGCCCGGCTTTGAGCTCGCGATGCTCGGATGGGCTCAGCAGCTTCGACGCCCACAGGCCTTCGACGTGGCCCAGGCTCCCGAGCACGTCCCAGGGGAGGAGCCTCGAGTCGAGGAGGCGGTCTTCGGCGGCCGTGTAGTCGAGCATCTGCACGTCCATCGGCTGGCCGTGGTGCCAAAGCGTCGTGGGAACGGAGGCGGGGGCTGCCGATTGAGGCTTCGAGCGACGGCGCTTGGATTTGGGCCTCATGCGAGATAACGCTCCGCGAGTTGGCGGAAGAAGGTCCGGGCTTCGCTCACTTCGTGCAGATCGACGTATTCGTCCGGCGTATGGGACCGGCGGCTGGTGCCGGGCCCGCACTTGAAGGCGTCACACTGGTGCACGAACACCCAATCGGAACAGGTCGGGCTGCCGAACCGCTTCGACTCCGGCCGGATGCTGGCGGCCAACTCGAGCAGGCGGGACCCGGGCGGGGTCTCGCACGGAATCAACCGGTCGGAGGCGACGCGCACCTCGGACCCCAGCACCCGTCGCATCTCCTCGGCCAGTTCGGCGTGGGTCCACGACGGCGTGCTGCGTACATCCAGGATCGCCTGGGCGACCGGCGGGGTGATATTGCGACCGATGCCGCCCTCGATCATGGTCGGTGTCACGGTGGTGAGGCCAAGGATCGGGTGTTTTCGCCCTTGAAACAAGGTGCCCAGGCGGGTCAGGTCCCGGGCCAGCTCGGTGATGGCGTTGGCAAACTGCCCCTCATCTCCGGCGTAGCCGGCGTGCCGCTGATCGCCGTGGGCCACCAGGTCGACCATCATGAGTCCCCGCTGAGCGATCGCGAAGTTCAGGTTGGTCGGCTCGCCCACCACCGCGGCATCGATGGTGCCGGCCTTGGCCACCGCCTTGGGCATCGTGGTGTTCTTGGTCTCTTCGCCATAGCCCAGGATGACAAGCAGTCGTCCGCGCACGGGACCGCCGCCTTCCACCAGGTCCTCCGCCGCGCCCACCATGGCGGCCACCGAGGCTTTCGCGTCTCCCGAACCGCGGCCGTAGAGGCGATTGCCCTCCAGCGAAGGCCGAAAGGGATCGCGGGTCCAGCCTTCACCGGGGGGAACCACGTCGAGGTGGGAAATCATCGCGAGCGTCGGCCCCGGGCTCTTCCCCGGCACGGTGACAGTCACGGAAAACTCGTCGCGGGTGACCGCCAGGCCATTGGCACGGGCGGCGGATTCCACGAGGCGGGCTACGGCCTCCTCGTCTCCGCTGACCGAGGGGGTCGCCACCAGCTCCCGGAGAAGCTCGATCTCAGGTGGCCAGGTCAACGCCAAGGTAGGTCGCCTTTTCCTTGCGTCCGACGATCATGGTCCCGCACCCCGACCCGGTGAACACCTCGAGGAGCAAGGCGTCCGGTGCGCGGCCATCGATGATGTGGGTGCGCTCGACACCGCTGGTTGCGGCGCGGATGCAGGCCTCGACCTTGGGCCGCATCCCGCCGCTCAGGGCCCCGCTGGCCATCAGGCCGGCCAAGTCGTCGGGATCGGCGAAGGTGACGAGACTGGACGGGTCCTTCACGTCCCGCAACACGCCGGGAGCGCCGGTGAGAAAGACCAGCTTCATCGCCCGCAGCGCCACGGCCAGCGCTTCCGCCACGGTATCCGCGTTCACGTTGTAGACCCGTCCTTCGAGATCTCCCGCCAGACTCGCCACCACCGGAACGAACCGCGATTCCAGCAGCGTCGTGAGCACTCGGGGATCAACCCGATCGATATCCCCGACGTGGCCGAAATCGACCGTAGTGGTCTGGCCCCCGTCGTGAACCACCTGGACCGGCGGCCGGCGATGCGCGGTGATCAGGTCGGCATCCACGCCGCTCAGACCCACGGCCTGGACCTGGTGGCGACGCAGCGCGGAGAGCAGGTCCACGTTGAGGGCCCCGGCGTAGACCATCTTGGCCACCTCGAGGGCCGCGTCGTCGGTCACCCGTCGGCCGGCGACGATGTTGGGCTCCTGTCCCAGTCGCTTGCTCAAGGCGGTGGCCTGAGGCCCGCCGCCGTGCACGATCACGAGGCGGATGCCCAGGGAGGAGAGGAGCGCGATCTGCGCGGCCACGGCGTCGAGGGCCACAGGATCCGCCAGCACGTCTCCGCCGAGCTTGACGACGAAGACCTGGTCCCGGTAGGCGCGCACGTAGCGCAGCGCGCCCTTGAGGCCGGCGATGCCCTTGGAGGTATCGATGGTCATGGTGGTCATGGGCATTGGCTGGGAGCTGGGGGCTAGGAGCCAGGAGCGATTCCTGGCCCGCTCCAAGCTCCTAGCTCCTAGCTCCTAGCTCCTAGCATTTCGAGAAGTAGCGCCCTCTGTACATGCAACCGATTCTCCGCCTGATCGACCACGGCAGAGGTGGGCCCGTCGAGCACTTCGTCGTCGATCTCCACGTTGCGCCGGACCGGCAGGCAGTGCATCACCACTGCCCGGCCGCCTCGCGTTGACTTGAGTCGGCGCGCGGTGAGCCCCCAATCCCGATTGGCATTTCGAAGGGCGGCTTCCTCTTCCGGTTTCCCGAACAGCTTCACCGATCCCCAGGCCTTGGCGTACACCACGTCGGCGCCTACCACGGCCTCGTCGGGGTCGTTGATGATGCTCACCAGCTCTCCCCCCTGCTGCACGGTGATCTTCCGGATCAGGGCCGTGTCTTCGGGATCCAGCTCGTATCCGTCCGGGCGGGCGATCACCACCTCCATGCCGAGGCTGGCGGCGGCCAGGGCGGCGCTGGCGGGGACCGCGGTGGGAAGCGCCTTGGGATGCCAGGTCCAGGTGAGCACGAATCGCTTGCCCCGGGTCTCGCCCACTCGCTCCTTGAGCGTCAGCGCGTCGGCCAGCTGCTGGCAGGGGTGGCGCCGCGCCGACTCGAGGTTGATGACCGGCTTCTCGCAATAACGGGCGAAGGTCCGGAGCACGTGATCGTCCCGCACCGCCGCCCACTCCTCGCCGCGCGGGAAGGCGCGGATGCCGGCGACGTCCGCGTAGCGGCCCAGCACCCGTGCCGCATCCACGATGTGCTCGACGTTCGCGCCATCCATCACCGCCCCGATCTCGGTCTCCAACGCCCAGCTGGTCCGACCAGGTTCCAGCGCGACCGCGTGTCCTCCATGCAGGAACATGGCGGTCTCGAAGCTGGTCCGAGTGCGGAGGCTGGGGTCGAGGAATACCATGGCCATGACTTTCCGTTCGAGGCCGCCGGTCACGGCTCCCTGCTTGATCCGGCCGGCCAGCCGCAGGACGGCATCCACCTGTTCCGGTGGCCAGTCCTCCACGGCCAGGAAATCACGTTTGGTCACCGGAGTGCCTCCGCCAGTCCCTTCAGCACGAGGCCGGCTTCCTCGATGCTGAGCGAGAGCGGGGGGAGCAGGCGCAATACCTCAGGATCGGAGGCACCACCGGTCAGGATGCGACGCTCGAACAGGGCGCGTTGAACCGGCGCGGCGGGCCGCCCCAGCCTGAGCCCCAGGAGCAGCCCGCGGCCCTGGACCTCCGGCACCTTGAGGGCGAGTGCGCCGCCGCGCAAATGGCTTCCGACTCGCGCCGCATTGGCGATCAGGCCCTCACGCTCGATCACCTCGATCGTGGCCAGTGCCGCGGCACAGGGGACCGGGCCTCCGCCGAACGTGCTGCCCAGGTCTCCGACGGTGATACCGGAGGTGACCGTGTCGGAGGCGACGACCGCGCCGATCGGGATCCCCGAGGCGAGCCCCTTGGCCATGGTCAGGATGTCGGGCGTGACCTCGAACGCCTCGGCCGCGGTGAAGGCGCCGCAGCGCCCCACCCCGCACTGGACTTCGTCAAAGATCAGCACCGCTCCATGCCGATCGCAGAGCCGCCGTGCCGCCTCGAGAAACTCCCGCGAGCAGACCCGCGCTCCCGCCATGCCCTGCACCGGTTCCAGAATCAGCGCAGCGATCGAGTCGTCCATCGCAATTTCCAGAGAGGACACGTCGTTGAATGCCACCTTGAGTGAGAGCGGCATCCCCGCCCTCCGAGCCGCCGTTTCATACCGGGCCCCGTCGGTGCAAGCCTGGGTGGCCAGGGTGCGGCCGTGCCACCCTCCGGTGAGCGAGATGATCTGCTGGCGGCCGGTGGCCCGGCGCGCGAGATGGAGCGCGTTCTCGTTGGCCTCCGCCCCGGAGTTGCAGAAGAAGACCCGCTCCAGTGGCGTGGGACAGAGCTCGACCAGCTTGGCCGCCAACCGCTCGCGATTCTCGTGCGGCACGGCCGTGGAATAGAACAGGAGCTTGGCGGCCTGCTCCTGGATCGCTGCGACGACATGGGGATGGCAGTGCCCCGTGGCGGCGACGGCGTGGCCGCCATAGGCGTCAAGCCAGCGATTGCCGTCTTCGTCGATCAACCAGGAGCCCTGCCCTGAGACCGGGCGGATCGGCATCTGGGCATAGACCGGAAGCAGAGCAGACTCGCCACTCAGCATGGATACACTCCCGCGAAGCGCAGACCGCGCTCTTCGCCGAGGCCCAGAGCCAGATTCATCGCCTGCACGGCCTGTCCACCGGCGCCCTTCACCAGGTTATCGATGGCGACCATGACCTGGAGCTCGATTCCGTCGGCCGACTGCGCGGCGTAGACCTGCGCGTAATTGGTGCCGACCACATGGGTCAGCTCGGGAGGCTGGTCCAGCACCCGTACGAAGGGCCGGCCGGCAAACGCGTCTCGATACCAGCGCCCGACCTCGCCGGACGCCGCGGCGCGGCGAAGGCGAGCGTAGAGCGTGAGGTGGATGCCCCGCACGAAGGGCCCCGAATGGGTCATGAGCCGAGCCGCGGCATCCGAACGCCCGGTCCATTGCCGCCAGCGCTCCAGGATCTCGCCTTCGTGACGATGGCTCAGCACCGAATAGGCGAAGAGATTGTGCGCCCGCATGGGGTGGTGTGTCGTAGGGCGAGGTTGCGCCCCCGCGCCGCTGGAGCCGGTGATGGCGAACATCGCCGGAGGACCCGCCAGGTCGGCGGTGGCCAGTGGATAGAGGGCAAGTTGAGCCGCGGTGGCGAAACAGCCCGGCGCCGCAAGGGCCGTCTTGCCGCGCAGCCGATCTCCCAGCACGTCGGCCAGAGCGTAGGTGAATCGGCCCAGGAGATCCGGCGCCGCGTGCTCCCCGTAGTGCGACCGGTAGAGGGCGGGATCGGAGGTCCTGAAATCGGCCGACAGGTCGATGACTGCCCCCGGGCGAGCGTCGAAGAGCGTTCTGGCCATTCTGGACGATTCGCCGTGTTCGAGCGCCAGGAACACGACGTCACACCCCCGGGAGACCACGCCCGGGTCATCGCCGGAGAAAGTGGCGCCGGTGAGCGGAGCCAGGGCCGGATGGGTCGCGGCGATCGGGGTCCCCGCCTTGCTCCGGCTGGTGGCGATCCACTCTCCCACATCGGGATGCTGGGCCAGGATGCGAAGCAACTCGCCGCCGACGTATCCGCCAGCGCCGATGATGGCGACCTTCAGCATGCCAACGCGGGGTGATCGGCGGTGGGTGTGGCGGGAATCGAAGGCTCGGTCCCCTGCGCCTCCAGGGCGTCGAGCACGACCTGCACCAGACCGGAAGCGTCGCGCAGGGCGTTGTGGGCCGGTAGCCTGAGCGCGGCCTTGACGTAGTCGCGGCCGACTTCGTTGTCGGTGGCGGGGCCGGTGATGACCGTGATCTCGAGGTTGAACTGATGCTTCATCAGCTCGGCGGCGCCCCAGCAGCCGACCGGATCCGGCGCGGCCATCACGTAGGCGGCCCCCACGCTCATCAACTCGCGGTCGAGCAGGATGTCCTGCACCCCATACTCGCCCAGGATCCCGTCCCCCAACTCGGCCACGATCACGTCCGGCCGGGTTCCGGCCAGGCGATTGAAGACGCCCTTGGCCGCCGCGACGGTCACCCCGGCATGCGTGGTCGCGATCCCGGCGTCGTTGAAGGTCAGTGCCGCAATCGCGCCGGCATCGAGCATGGAAAGCATGTCCCGCATGAGGCTCACCCCGGTGAGCTTGGCGGCGGCGACCCGAAGACCGGATCGAGAGAGCCCTCGCACCAGCTCGGTGGCTGCGACGGTCTTCCCCGCGTTCATGCAGGTCCCGGCCACGTACACCACGGGAACCGGCGACTCCAGGCGCTCCGCCGGCGGGACGGCCTGGTCCCGAATGTGGGCCGGGCGCCCGATCCGATCGCCCAGCTCAGGGAAGCTGAGCACGGCGCCCAGCACCTCCGCCTTGAAGGGGGGGCCGATGTCGGGATTGATCGAAGTGCAGCGGCCCAGGATTCCACCCAGGTTGAGGACTTCGATGGTATCGCCCACGGCCAGATGGCTGGGCACTTCACCGGCGTAGCCCCGGAGCGCCCGCCGGCAGCCGAGGGTACCCGCCAGCACGTCTCCAGCGCGCAGTGAAACCATCCGGCCGGTCAGGTCTTCCACCGTGTTGTAGGTGGACTTCTCCTGCAGGATGCGCACGGCCAGGACATAGCCTTCTGCCGAGATGATCTCGTCTCCGACGATCACCTCGGGGCTCAGGTGGGCGTTCTTGGTCGAGGACGAGATCTTGTCCAGATGCACGCGTGTCGTTTTGACCATCCTGATACTCCGGTTAAGAGCGAACAGTCTCAAGTCGCAAGCGATGTGACCTGCGGCTTGTGACTCGTGACCTAGACGGCGCCGCTGGCCTTCCGAGCGAGCAATTCGGGTATGGCGCTCACCCTGGCAAACCCACGCGCCTCCTCCCCGGTCCACAGCCGATTGGTTTCGCCATAGGTGGCGACCGAGGGATCCATCATCGAATGCGGGCTCCGGGTCCCCACCACCTGGAAGCGTCCCGACTCCAGTCGGACCCGGGTCTCCCCGGTGACGCGCTGCTGCGAAGCGTTGATCAGTGCCTCGATGTCGCGCAGGGCCGGATCGAAGTAGTGCCCTTCGTGGAGGCGATCACCGTAGAATCGGCTGAGCTGGTCCTTCCAGAAGGTCTGCCATTTGGTGAGCATCAGCTTTTCCAGCTCCCGGTGCGCCGAGATCAGGAGCAGCGCGGCGCCGGCCTCGAACCCGATGCGGCCCTTGATCCCCAGTGCGGTTTCGCCGACGTGAATGTTGCGGCCGAACCCGTAGGCGCGGGCCCGTTCGCTCAGCCGCCCGATCAGCTCCGGGCCGCTCAGCGAAGCTCCGTCGAGCTCGACCGGAAGGCCACCCTCCCAGCGGAGGACGGTCTCGCTTGGGGCTGGAGCGTCCGGCGGGACATCCAGCAGCTCCGCGGGTGGACCCGCCCAGGTGTCGTGGGTCCACCCCCCACCCCAGGTGGTCCCCCAAAGCCCCTGATTGATGGAATAGGCTCCGGCCTTGGGCGGCACCGGCAGCTCTCGCTGCTCGAGGTACGCGATGGCCTGAGCCCGCTGAGTCCCCTCTTCCCGGATTGGCGCGCGGATCTCGAGATCGGGGGCCAGCACCCGGAACGCCACGTCGAAACGGATCTGATCGTTGCCGGCTCCGGTGGATCCGTGGGCGACGGCCTTGGCGCCCACCCTTCGCGCGACCTCCACCACCGAAATGGCCTGCTGCGTCCGCTCGGCTGCGACCGAGAGCGGGTAGACCTCACCGCGGAGGATGTTGCCCTGAATCAGGAAGCGGACGAACCGGTCATAGACGGGCGCGCGGGCGTCAACCTCGTGGTGCTCGCGCGCTCCGACAGCCCGGGCCTGACGGCGAATGGCGGCCCGTTCTTCGAGGGAGGCGCCGCCCGTGTCGACGTAGGCCGTATGGACCGCCCACCCCTGATCGGTGAGGCGAGGGACGCAGTACGAGGTATCCAGGCCGCCGGAGAAGGCGAGGACCAGGGGTTCCCGAGGTTGCATAGTGCATAACTATGCTGTT
>Ga0210138_1000132_pt1 | contig 17737 bp, 3 predicted proteins | sample Browns_ThreeSqC__FD_184850 | JGI IMG/M metagenome (GOLD analysis project Ga0210138, IMG submission 184850) | Wetland microbial communities from the San Francisco Bay, California, USA, that impact long-term carbon sequestration -... | ecosystem: Environmental > Aquatic > Marine > Wetlands ... | reverse complement strand
CTCTCCCTGGCTCTGGCACTGCTGGCGGGGGGCAAGGTGTTCGCCCTGATGAAGCGGTCGCTCGCGGCCGAGGCCTGGATTCGACGGGGACTTGGTGTCGCGGTGCTGGTCGGAGTGGTGGCGATCGGGCTGGGCTGGGACACCGGCGTCCTGCGGCGAATCTCCCTGGCAAGCACCTCGGGAATCGAGCAGGGCCTGGTGGACCGGGTTCGTCCCTCCGCGGCTGGCGCCAGCGAGGCCCCGTCGGCGCCCAAGGAGGTCGCACTTGGCAGCGAGGGCACCTTTCCGGGACTGGATGGAGCGGAAGGATGGCTCAACTCCCCACCCCTCACAGCCGAGCAGCTCAAGGGCAAGGTGGTCTTGATCGACTTCTGGACCTACTCCTGCATCAACTGTCTGCGCGCCATCCCATACGTCGAGGCGTGGGCCCAGAAGTACCAGGACGATGGCCTGGTGGTGATCGGGGTACACACGCCGGAATTCGCGTTCGAGAAGAATCCGGCCAACATCCAGAAGGCCATCGCGGATCTCAAGATCACCTACCCCGTCGCCATCGACAACCGCTACGCCATCTGGAATGCGTTTCACAACCAGTACTGGCCGGCCCACTACTTCATCGATGCGGAAGGGACGATCCGCTATCACCACTTCGGTGAGGGGCATTACGACGAGTCCGAAATGGTGATCCAGCAGCTGCTCCGGGAGAGAAATGCGGGACTCAAGGCCAGCGGGCTGGTCCAGATCAATGCCACCGGCTCCCAGGCCGCGCCCGACTTCAGCAACGTTCAGTCACCCGAGACCTACCTCGGCTACTTCCGGCAGCGAAACTACGTATCGCCGGAACCGGTTGCGAAGGATCGCCCGCAGACCTACAGTGGCCCGGTACAGCTCTCGACCAATCAGTGGGGGCTGGCCGGAGCCTGGAAGGTCGGAGGCGAGCAGGCGTCCCTGGTCAAGGCGCCGGGGAAGGTGGTCTTCCGCTTCCACGCGCGCGACCTGCACCTGGTACTGGGACCCGGAGCCGATGGAAAACCGATCCGGTTCAAGGTACGGATCGACGGGGCGACCCCCGGACAGGACCACGGCGCCGATGTCGATGAGGCAGGGACCGGGGTGGTCACCGAGTACCGGCTCTATCAACTGGTCCGCCAGAAGGGAGCCATCCAGGATCGCACCTTCGAGATCGAGTTCCTGGATCCCGGGGTTCAGGCGTTCGCGTTCACGTTCGGGTGAGAGGGAGCGGCTATCGGTATGCGTGAGACTACTCCGCTCGGCGCCGGCATGGGGCGTCGGTCCTTCATCGTTATTCTGGGTGCTGCGGCCGCCGGGGTGGGCTTCCGATTCGTCGATCAACGGTGGAAAAGGATTCCCTGGATCAGTGAACCCGAAAAGGTCACGATCGTGGAGTTCACCGACGCGGGAGAGCGGACCCGCACGGTCTCGGTCGCCAAGATCGTGAAGAGCGAAGACGAGTGGAAGCGCCAGCTCTCTCCCGCCTCGTTCCAGGTCACCCGCCACGAGGGCACCGAGCGCCCCTTCAGCGGAGCGCTGCTCGACGAGCATGGCAAGGGCGTGTTCCGCTGCATCTGCTGCGATACCGCCCTGTTCGATTCCCGGACCAAGTTCGATTCGGGAACCGGATGGCCCAGCTTCTGGCAGCCGATCGCCAAGGAGAACGTGGTCGAGACCAGCGACACCAGCATGGGAATGATCCGGACCGCCGTCTCCTGCCGCCGGTGCGATGCGCATCTCGGTCACGTATTCGACGACGGGCCCAGGCCCACCGGGCTGCGCTACTGCATGAACTCGGTGGCGATGCGGTTCGCCAAGGCCTCGTAGGTCGAGAAAGCCCTGCCGCCTGCCGCACGTTGTGCGGCAAGCGGAGCCAGGCCGCCCAACGGCCGCAGCTCGACCCGCGACCCACAAAAAACCTCCCGGCCGATCGACCGGGAGGTCTCTGACATCCATCGGGACGGCGGGATTTGAACCCGCGACCCCCTGAACCCCATTCAGGTGCGCTACCGGGCTGCGCTACGTCCCGTTCAACCGGCTTTGCGACGGAGGGGAGGGATCCCGTCGTGAGCGGGGGAAAGTAGAGGGGAAAGGGGAAAGGGGAAAGGGGAATGGGAAGAAAAGAGGGACCAGGGACCGGGGATCAGGGGAAAACAACACGGGGACGGCGGTCTCAGACCGTCCGTCCCCGTCTTGTTATGTGGCGCGTGGCCAACCCCGGGTCGATCGAGCGATGCACCCTTCGAGCATCGGCACCGATAAAGGGACCTGGTTTACCCGAGGTCAGCCTCGCATGCGGTTTCTTTGAGTACGTCGTGGAGCAGCAGGGGGCCGCCGCGGATGATCCGATCCACGAGAAGCGTGCGGGCGGGTCCCGTGAAGCCAAGAATGGCGCCGAGCAGGGGCTCCTCGTCTTGCACGAAGGCGCGGCGTCCCACGATGGGGGACATGCGTCCGGCGATGAGCTGCCGGGACACTTCGAGCACAATAATCCCCACGGTTCGGTTCATCATGACCGTGTAGCTGTAGCCTTCGTCTGACCACCGCTGGGCGGGGCTCAAGGCTCGAAGCGGCAATACCATGGACCACCCTCAATTGAGCTTAACGTGTGCATGGATTGCACATGGTGTGCCGCTTTCGGTTTTACACCGTAATGCCTTCCATGACAACGGTTTAGGCGAGTGCCTAAGCAGTGCCTTGCGAGCCACTGCATCGCATCTTGCCGACGGAGATTCAAGTGAGGTCGGGTGGAATACCGCGTCCTTTGGTCCCGTCCCGCCTTTTGGGAGGTTTGCGGGCGCCTGGAGGTCAGTGTACGGAATCGATTCTCTCCCCCTAACTCCTTGCATCGCAGCACTTACGACCCGGCCCACCGTCGTGGCCCGGAGTGTGCGTTGGAATAGGGACCGAAGGGAAGCACCGGAACGACTCTGGTTGGCCTGGTGCGAAGTGAGCAGGCAGCGGGTTGCGGCCACCCGATCCCGTGGCCATCGAGGAGGTTCACATGCTCTGGGAGAGCGACAGCGAACTGAAGCCCTGGGAGACCGATGGTGATCTGCCGTGGCTCGAGCACGAGCCGCTCCCGTGGGAGCAGCCGGAGATCGAATTCGATTCAGCGGATAGTGATGGTGACGAGTCGTGGCGCGGCGCGTCCCATATGGCGGACTGGCCGGAGGAAATGGCCGGACCGGAATATTGGCTCTACAAGAGGATGGTTGAACGGGAAGTGTAGCTAGCGGCGACGCGAAGACGACGAGGACGGCAGGCCCAGCCTGCCGTCCTCGTTCGTTTATTGCCCTGAATTGTCTGGAGAGAGCCGCGGACGGCTGGGGTGAGGTGCCTGCCGGATCGATCCCGCCAGAGCCACTGGTCGGATTTGAACCGACGACCGCTCGATTACGAATCGAGAGCTCTACCACTGAGCTACAGTGGCGTTCGCGATGCCCTGGCGCGGACTCGAACCGCGACGCCTTTCGGCACTACCCCCTCAAGATAGCGTGTCTACCAATTTCACCACCAGGGCGCGCGCGGGAAGTTAGTCATCGAAAAAATGACGGTCAACCCGAGTCCGGTCCGGAACCAGGGGCGTTCGGGTGCCGGCGGGCAGAGGCTCAGGGGGTCGCGTTCACCTGTTGGCCGCCGGAGAGCGTGTTGCCACTGTTGGTGAAGTTGGCGGTGCCCGTGTAGCTGGCCCCGACGGCGTGGTTGCCGACCGTCAGAGTCGAAATCGCCGAACTGTTGGCGACCCCACCGACCAGAGTCACGGGGGATCCGAAGGCCACGGCGTCAATCGTGAACTGCACGGCACCAGTCGGCGTGCCACCAGCCGAGGTGATGGTGGCGGTGAAAGTGACCGCGTCACCCACGACCGAGGGGTTCAGCGAGGAACTGACGGTGGTGACGGTCCCCACCGGCGTTACCGTCTGTCCACCAGGCAGCGTGCCACTGCTCCCATTGAAGTTGCCGCCGGTGGGCGTGAAGGTCGCAGTCACCGGGTGATTGCCAACGTCCAGCGTCGCGATGGCCTGGCTGGTGGCGTGTCCCGTCCCATCCAGGGTCACCGGAGTCCCGAAGTTGCTGCCGTCCACCGCGAACTGAATGGTCCCGGCCGGGATTCCCGCCCCGGGTGCAACCGCCGCGACCGTCGCGGTGAAGGTCACCGAGGTGCCGTAGACCGAGGACACCGATGACGACGACACCGCCGTGGTGGTGGAGGCGGCGTTGACGGTCTGCCCGCCGCTCAGTGTCCCGCTGCTGGTGCTGAAGCTGCCGGTCGGGCTGTAGGTGGCGGTGACCGGATGGTTCCCGGCCGCCAGTGTGGTGATCCCGGCCAGAGTCGCTGAACCGCTAATCAAGGTGACCGGGGCCCCGGAATTGGTCCCATCGATCGCGAACTGGACCGACCCGGTCGGGGTACCGCCGCCGGAGGTCACCGTGGCCGTGAAGTTCACCCCCTGGCCGAAGCTCGAGGGATTGACCGACGAGGCGACGGCGGTGGTGGTAGTGGCCGCGTTCACGGTCTGACCGCCGGCGAGAGTTCCACTGCTCCCGTTGACGTTGGGCCCGTTCGGCGTATAGGTGGCCGTCACCGTGTGGTTCCCCGACGCCAGGGTGGTAGTCGCCGGACTGCTGGCCACGCCGGCCGACACCGGGGCCGGGGAGCCGAAGTTGGTCCCGTCGATTGCGAACTGGATCGAACCGGGCGTCGATGCCGCTCCCGGAGCCACCACCGCCACAGTCGCGGTAAAGGTGACCGACTGGCTGAAGTTCGAGGGGTTGAGCGACGAGCTCACGGTCGTCGTCGTCGCCGCCATGTTCACCACCTGGCCGCCCGACAACGTCCCCACGCCCGCATTGAAGTTGCCGTCTCCGCTGTAGCTCGCGGTAATAGTGTGGGTTGCGACCGACATGTCGCTCTTGGCGATACTGGTCGCGACTCCGCCGACCATCGTCACCGGCGTTCCCAGGTTCACTCCATCGACGGCGAACTGTATGGTCCCCGTGGCACCGGCGCTGACGGTGGCGGTCCAGGTCACCGGCTGCCCGAAGACGGAAGGATTACTCGAGGACGCTACCGTGGTGGTACTGGCCGCCTTGTCGATGTTCTGACCGCCTGCCAGGGTCCCCGCGCTGCTGTTGAAGTTGGTGCTTCCGCTGTAGCTCGCGGTGATCGCGTGGTTCCCACCACTCAGGGTGGAAGTCGCCTGACTGGTGGCGACGCCGCCCACCAGGGTCACCGGGGTGCCGAAGTTGATCGCATCCACGGCGAACTGGACCGTCCCGTTCGGCGTGCCCCCACCCGACGTCACAGTGGCCGTGAAGGTGATGGACTGGCCGAAGGTCGACGGGTTCTGGGACGACGCGACCGCCGTCGCAGTCGCCGCGGCATTGACGGTCTGGCCGCCGCTCAGCGAGCCGCTGCTATTGCTGAAGCCGCCGGTGGCGACGTAGGACGCGGTGATGTTGCGGTTTCCGGGTGTCATCGTCGTGGTGGCCGGACTATTGGCCACCCCGCCGGTCAGCGTCACCGGAGTCCCCAGATTCACGCCATCCACCGCGAACTGGACCGAGCCGGTCGGCGTACCCACTCCGGGCGCCACCACCGCAACCGTGGCCGTGAAGGTCACCGACTGGCCGAAGGTGGACGGGTTGGCCGACGAAGCCACCGCGGTCGTGGTGCTGGCCGCATTCACCGTCTGCCCGCCCGCCAGCGTCCCGCTGCTGGCGGCGAAGCTTCCAGTCGGCGTGTAGGTCACTGTGACGGGGTGGTTGCCAACCGTCAGGGTTGACGTGGCTGGACTGGTGGCCGCACCGGCTACCAGGGTCACCGGGGTCCCGAGGTTGGTGCCATCCACTGCGAATTGAACCGACCCGGTCGGGGTCCCGGCCCCCGAGGTTACCGTCGTGGTGAACGTCACGGTCTGCCCGAAGGTCGACGGGTTGAGCGAGGAGGCCACCGCCGTCGTGGTGCCCACCGCGTTGACCGTCTGGCCGCCACTCAGTGAGCCGCTACTGTTGGTGAAGTTCGCGGTAGCCGTGTAGGCGGCGGTGATGTTGTGGTTCCCCGCCGTCAACGTCGAAGTGGCCGGACTGGTGGCTTGTCCACCAACCAGAGTGACCGGTGTCCCCAGGGCCACCGCGTCCACCGAGAATTGGACGGTGCCGGTCGGCGTTCCCGCGGCGGAGCTGACCGTGGCGGTGAACGTCACCGACTGGCCGAAGGTCGACGGGTTGGCCGAAGAGCTCAGCGTGGTCGTGGTCCCCACCGGGGTGATGGTCTGGCCTCCCGGCAGACTCCCGCTGCTCGGGTTGGAGTTCCCGCCCGTGGGGGTGTAGCTCGCGGTGACCGGATGGTTACCGACGGACAGCGTCGAGATCGCCTGACTGGTCGCGGTGGTCCCGACCAGCGCTACCGGGGTTCCCATGTTGGTCCCGTCGACGGCGAACTGCACCGTGCCGGTCGGCGTACCAACTCCCGGCGCCACGGTGGTCACCGTCGCCGTGAAGGTCACCGAGGTCCCGAACACCGCGGAGACAGAGGAGGAACCAACGGTCGTGTTGGTATTCGCCGGGTCGACCACCTGGCCGCCGGCCAGGGTTCCGGTGCTGCTGCTGAAGCTCCCGTCTCCACTATAGATCGCGGTGATCGGGTGGTTCCCGACCGCGAATGCTCCACTGGTCACGCTGGTGGCGACTCCAGCGACCAGCGCGACTGGAGTGCCGAAGTTGCTGCCGTCCACCGTGAACTGCACGGTGCCGGTCGGCGTGCCGCCGGTTCCGGTCACCGTCGCGGTGAAGTTGACCGACTGACCCGAGACGGACGGATTACTGGACGAGACGAGAGCCGTTGCCGTCGCGGTGGCGCCCACGCCCTGATTGAGAGTGCCGGAGCTGGCGTTGAACTCCGTGTCGCCACTGTAGTCGGCCGTGACCACACGGGTTCCGACTGCCAGAGTGGAGATCGAGGGACTGGTGGCGGATCCGGCCGTGAGGGTGACCGGTGTGCCGAGGTTGGTACCGTCCACCTTGAACTGAACCGTGCCGGTGGGCGTCCCGGTGGCCGGGGCCGTCCCGGCTACCGTCGCGGTAAAGGTGATGGCCTGGCCAAAGGTCGACGGATTGGCGGAGGAGACGATCGCCGCTGAGGAGCTGGCTTTATTGACGGTCTGTCCACCGGCCAGGGTCGTGCTGCTTCCCGTGAAGCTCCCGGTCGGCGAGTAGGTCGCGGTCACCGGGTGGTTCCCCACCGTCAGCGCGGTGGTCGCCGGGCTGGTGGCCACGCCTGCAACGAGGGTCACCGGCGTCCCGAAGTTGGCCCCATCCACCGCGAACTGCACGCTGCCCGTCGGCGTCCCCACACCCGGAGCCACCACCGCCACGGTCGCGGTGAACGTCAGGGTCTGACTGAAGACGGACGGGTTGCCCGAGGAGGCCAGAGCGGTGGTGGTGGCCGCGGCGTTCACAGTCTGGCCGCCTGCCAGGGTGCCACTGCTCCCACTGAAGCTCCCGGTCGGAGTGTAAGTGGCGGTCACCGGGTGATTGCCGGAGGCCAACGTCGCCGTGGCCGTACTGGTGGCGACGCCGCCGGCCAGCGTCACCGGGCTCCCCAGGTTGGTGCCGTCTACGGCAAACTGGACCGACCCGGTGGGCGTTCCGGCGCCGGAGGTCACCGTCGCGGTGAACGTGATCGACTGACCGAACGTCGACGGATTCAAGGATGAGGCCACCGCCGTGGCCGTGGCGGCCGGGTTGACCGTCTGTCCACCGGCGAGGGTGCCACTGCTCCCGCTGAAGCTCCCGGTCGGCGCATAGGTCGCGGTCACCGGATGGTTTCCGGCCGCCAGGGTCGAGGTGGCGGGGCTGGTCGCACTGCCAGCGACGAGGGTGACCGGCGTGCCGAGATCGGTCCCGTCGACGGCGAACTGCACGGTGCCGGTCGGGGTCCCGCCACCCGAGGTCACCGTCGCAGTGAAGGTGATCGACTGGCCGAAGGTGGAGGGGTTGGCCGATGAGCTGACTGCGGTGGTAGTCCCCGCCGCGTTCACGGTCTGACCACCGGCCAGCGTGCCGGAGCTGCCGCTGAAGCTGGTGGTAGCCGCGTAGGTCGCCGTCACAGTGTGATTCCCGGACGTCAGCGTCGTGGTGGCCGCGCTCGTCGCCACACCGGCCACCAGTGCGACCGGGGTGCCGAAGTTGGTGCCATCAACCGCGAACTGGACCGATCCGGTGGGCGTCCCGGCTCCCGGCGCCACGGCAGCTACCGTGGCCGTGAAGGTCACCGACTGCCCGAAGGTGGAGGGGTTCTGGGACGACCCGACGGCGGTCGTGGTAGCGGCCGCATTGACGGTCTGGCCACCACTCAGCGTGCCGGTGCTACCGTTGAAGCTGCCGTCTCCACTATAGACCGCGGTAACCGGGTGATTGGCGACGGTGAGCGCAGCGTCCGCCTGGCTGGTGGCGACTCCACCGACCAACGTCACCGGCGTACCGAGGTTAGCGCCGTCCACGGTGAACTGCACCGTCCCCGTGGCTCCCGCCGTCACGGTCGCGGTCCAGGTCACGGACTGTCCGAAGACAGACGGGTTACTCGCAGAGGTCACGGCCGTAGTCGTGGCCGCCTTGTTCACCGTCTGACCGCCGGCCAGGCTTCCGCTACTCCCGCTGAAGCCGCCGGTCGGAGAGTAGGTCGCGGTCACCGGATGGTTGCCGCCCACCAGGGCCGAGGTTGCCTGGCTGGTGGCCACGCCACCGACGAGGCTGACCGGGGTTCCGAAGTTGGTCCCATCCACCGCGAACTGCACCGTGCCGGTCGGAGTCCCCGTTCCCGGAGCGCTGACTGCCACTGTCGCGGTGAAGCTCACCGACTGGCCGAAGGTGGACGGGTTGATCGAGGAATTCACGGCCGTGGTGGTCGCCGCGGCATTGACGACTTGACCACCGCTCAGCGTTCCGGTGCTGGCAGTGAAGCTCCCGTCTCCACTGTAAATCGCGGTGACCGGGTGATTCCCCACGACGAGGGCCGAGGTAGCCTGGCTGGTGGCAACGCCGCCGGCCAACGCCACGGGCGCGCCGAAGTTGCTCCCGTCCACGGTGAACTGCACCGTGCCGGTCGGCGTGCCGCCTGAGCCGCTCACCGCCGCTGTGAAGGTCACGGACTGACCGAAGGCCGAGGGGTTACTCGAGGAGGCGACCGCAGTCACGGTAGCGCCGGAGCCCACGCCCTGATTGAGCGTCCCCGCGCTGGCATTGAACCCTGCGTCCCCGCTGTACTCGGCCGTGATGACTCGAGTCCCGACGGCCAGGGTCGACGTTGAGGGACTGGTAGCCGAACCGGCGGTGAGGGTCACCGGTGTGCCGAGGTTGGTACCGTCCACCTTGAACTGGACCGTACCGGTTGGAGCACCCGAGCCAGGCGCCGTCACGCTCACGCTGGCGGTGAAGGTTATCGCCTGACCGAACGCGGACGGGTTGGACGACGAGACAACCGCGGTCGTGGTGCCGGCCTTGTTCACCGTCTGGCCACCCGCGAGGGTCGCGCTGCTGGCGGTGAAGCTCCCCGTCGGGGCATAGGTGGCTGTCACGGGGTGATTGGCCACCGCCAGCGCGGCGGTCGCCCCGCTGGTGGCCACGCCACCGACCAGAGCTACCGGTGCTCCGAAGTTGGCGCCGTCCACCGCGAACTGGACCGAGCCGGTCGGAGTGCCGCCGCCGGAGGTGACCGTAGCGGTGAAGCTCACGCTCTGCCCCACCACCGACGGGTTGGCGGAGGAGGCCAGGGCGGTGGTGGTGCCGACGGCGTTGACGGTCTGCCCGCCGGCGAGGGTGCCGCTACTCCCCGTAAAGTTGCCGGTGGGATTGTAGGTCGCGGTGACGGGGTGATTCCCGGCCGCCAGGGTGGAAGTGGCCGGACTGGTCGCGGCGCCCGCCACCAGGGTCACCGGAGTTCCCAGGTTGGTGCCGTCCACCGCGAACTGCACCGTCCCGCTCGGCGTCCCGCCGCCCGAGGTCACGGTGGCGGTGAACGTGATCGACTCACCGAACGTCGACGGGTTCTGGGACGAGGCCACCCCGGTAATGGTCGAGGCCGCGTTCACGGTCTGGCCGCCGGCCAACGACCCACTGCTTCCGCTGAAGCTGCCGGATGGAGTGTAGGTCGCGGCCACCGGGTGATTCCCCGCCGCCAACGCCGCGGTCGGCTGGCTGGTCGCGGCGCCGGCCACCAGGCCCACCGGGACGCCGAAGTTGGCGCCGTCCACCGTGAACTGCACGGTTCCGGTCGGCGTACCACTGGTCGAAGTCACCGTGGCGGTGAAGGTGATCGACTGGCCGAAGGTCGACGGGTTCTGGGACGAAGCCACCGTGGTGGTGGTTCCGCCCGAGTTCACGGTCTGGCCTCCGGCGAGGCTGCCTGAGCTTCCGCTGAAGCTACCGGTCGGGGTGTAGGTCGCGGTCACGGGATGATTCCCAGCCGCCAGGGCCGAGGTCGCCGGACTGGTCGCAGAGCCGGCCGTCAGGGCCACCGGAGTCCCGAGGTTGGTGCCGTCAACCGCGAACTGGACGGATCCCGTCGGCGTCCCGGCACCCGAACTCACCGTAGCGGTGAAGGTGATCGACTGCCCGAAGGTCGAGGGGTTCTGGGACGAGGCGACCACCGTCGTGGTGGCGGCCGGGTTGACGGTCTGGCCGCCCGCCAGCGTTCCACTACTGGCGCTGAAGCTGCCGGTCGGAGCGTAGGTGGCCGTCACCGCGTGGTTCCCGCCGGCGAGCGCCGCGGTGGCCGGGCTATTGGCCACGCCACCGGCCAGGGTCACCGGAGTTCCCAGGTTAGTGCCGTCCACCGCGAACTGGACCGTGCCCGTCGGCGTCCCCGCCGTCGAGGTCACCGTAGCGGTGAAGGTGATCGATTGGCCGAAGGTGGAGGGGTTGACCGAAGAGGCGACCGCGGTGGTGGTCCCGGCCGCATTCACCGTCTGACCGCCCGCCAGGGTTGTGCCGCTGCCGCCGAAGTTCCCAGCGGCTGCATACGAGGCCGTGACCGCATGATTTCCTGCCGCCAACGTCGCGGTGGCTGCGCTGGTCGCGACGCCCGCGACCAGGGCGACCGGCGTCCCCAGGTTGGTGCCATCCACCGCGAACTGCACCGACCCGGTCGGCGTCCCCGCACCAGAAGTCACCGTGGCGGTGAAGGTGATGGACTCACCGAAGGTCGAGGGGTTGGCCGAGGAGGTGAGCGCGGTGGTGGTCGCTGCCGGGTTCACCACCTGGCCGCCGGCCAGCGTTCCGCTACTGGCGCTGAAGCTGCCGGTCGGCGCGTAGGTGGCCGTCACGGGGTGGTTCCCGGCCGACAGCGTCGATGTGGCCGTACTGGTTGCGTGTCCGGTCCCGTCAAGGGTGACCGGGGTGCCGAGGTTGGTGCCGTCGACCGCGAACTGCACGGTGCCCGTGGGTGTTCCCGCCGTGGAGGTCACGGTGGCCGTGAAGCTGACGGACGCTCCGAAGGTGGACGGGTTCGCCGAGGAGGCGACGGCCGTGGTGGTCCCTCCCGCATTGACCGTCTGCCCGCCGGCCAGCGTTCCATTGCTCGCAGTGAAGCTGTTGCCCGTCGGCGTGTAGGTCGCGGAGACCGGATGGTTCCCGGCGGTCAGCGTCGCGATCGAGGCGCTGGTCGCGGCCCCGCCCACCAACGTCACCGGCGTTCCGAAATTGGTGCCATCCACCGAGAACTGGACCGACCCGGTCGGAGTGCCCGATCCCGGCGCGTTGGCCGTCACCGTCGCCGTGAAGGTGACCGATTGACTGAAGGTCGAGGGGTTCTGCGACGACGTCACCGCCGTAGTGGTGGCCGTGGCGTTGACGGTCTGGCCGCCGCTCAGCGTCCCGGTGCTGGCGCCGAAGCTGCCGTCTCCACCGTATATCGCGGTGACCGGGTGGTTGCCGACAGCCAGGGCCGAGGTGGCAGGACTGGTGGCGACCCCGCTCGCCAGGGTGACCGGAGTCCCGAGGTTGGTGCCATCCACGGTGAACTGCACCGTCCCGGTCGGCGTCCCGCCGGTACCACTCACCGCCGCGGTGAAGGTGATCGATTGCCCGAAGACCGCCGGGTTAGCGGAGGAGACGACGGCGGTTGCGCTAGCGCCCGCCCCTACGCCCTGATTCACCGTACCGGTGCTGGTGTTGAATCCCGCGTCTCCACTGTACTCAGCGGTGATGACCCGCGCGCCCACCGCCAGGCTGGTGGTGGCGGGGCTGGTGGCGGAACCGGCCGCCAGGGTCACCGGCGTACCCAGGTTGGTCCCGTCCACCTTGAATTGAATGGTGCCGGTGGGAGTCCCGGTGCCGGGGGCGGTGGCCGACACGGTCGCCGTGAAGGTCACCGACTGACCAAAGGCGGACGGATTGACGGAGGAGGTCAGCGCCGTGGCGCTGTTGGCCTTGTTCACCGTCTGACCCGGAGCAGTCAACGAGGCGCTGCTGGCCGAGAAGTTGGTGGTCGCGGCGTACGAGGCCGACACGGTGTGGTTCGCCACCGAGAGGGCCGAAGTGGCCGGGCTGGTGGCTACTCCGCCGACCAGCGTTACCGGGGAGCCAAGTGGCGCCGCATCCACCGAGAACTGCACCGCCCCGGTGACTGTGCCGGCGGTTGAGGTGACGTTAGCCGTAAAGGTCACCAACTGCCCGAAGACCGAGGGATTGGTCGAGGAGCTGACGGCCGTGGTCGTGGGAGCCGGTGTCACGGTCTGTCCACCCGGGAGCGTTCCGCTGCTGCCGGTGAAGTTGCCACCCGTGGCGCTGTAGGTCGCGGTGACCGGGTGATTACCCACGATGAGCGTCGAGATGCCGATGCTGCTCGCCACCCCTCCGGCCAGAGTCACCGGGGTGCCCAGGTTGGTGCCATCCACGGCGAACTGAACGGTCCCGGAAGGCGTCCCTGCGCCGGGCGCGACGGCGGCCACGGTCGCGGTGAATGTCACGGAGGTTCCGAACACCGAGGAAACCGACGACGAGGACACCGCGGTGGTCGTGGAGGCGGGGTTCACATTCTGACCCCCGCTCAGGGTCCCGCTGCTGGCGCTGAAGCTGCCGGTCGGGATGTAGTTCGCCGCGATCGGGTGGTTGCCGGCGGCGAGTGCCGAAGTCGTAGTGGTCCCCACGCCACCGACCAGGGTCACTGGAGTCCCCAGGTTGGTGCCGTCGGCCGTGAACTGCACCGTTCCCGTCGGCGTGCCGCTGGTCGAAGTGACCGTGGCGGTGAAGCTCACCGACTGGCCAAACGTCGACGGGTTCTGCGACGAGGCGACTGCGGTGGCGGTGCCACCCGAGTTCACCGTCTGCCCGCCGGTCAGAGTGCCGCTACTGCCGCTGAAGCTCCCGGTCGGCGTATAAGCCGCGGTCACCACATGATTCCCTGCCGCCAGGGTCGTGGTGGCCGGGCTGGTGGCGGATCCGGCCGTCAGCGTCACCGGTGAGCCGAAGTTGGTCCCGTCAATCGCGAACTGGACCGACCCGGTCGCGGTACCAGCGCCCGGAGCCACAACGGCCACGGTCGCGGTGAAGGTCACCGACTGGCTGAAGACCGACGGGTTCAGCGAGGAGCTGAGCGCGGTGGTGGTGGAGGCGAGATTGACGACCTGTCCCCCGCTCAAGCTCCCCACACTGGTGTTAAAGTTGGCGTCCCCGCTATAACTGGCGGTAATGGCGTGGTTCCCAACGGTGAGATCACTGCGCGCGATGCTGGTTGCGGTACCGCCCGTCACGGTCACCGGGGTCCCCAGATTCACGCCGTCCACAGCGAACTGCACCGTCCCGGTGGCCCCCGCCGTCACGGTGGCGGTCCAGGTCACCGACTGGCCGAAGACCGACGGATTGACCAAGCTGGCAACTGTGGTGGTGCTGGCCGCCTTGGTCACGGTCTGACCACCGAGCAGGGTTCCACTGCTCCCGCTGAAGCTCCCGGTCGGGATGTAGGTGGCCGTGACCGGATGGTTGCCGGCAAGGAGAGTGGTGGTGGCCTGGCTGGTGGCCTGGCCGCTCACATTCAATGCCACCGGCGTTCCGAAGTTGGTCCCGTCGATGGCGAACTGGACTGATCCGGTCGGGGTCCCGGCTCCCGAGGTCACCGTCGCGGTAAAGGTGACGGATTGGCCAAACGTCGAGGTATTAGCAGGCGCTGACGATGTCACCGCAGTGACCGTAGAGGCCGGGTTGACCGCCTGACCACCGGCCAGGGTCCCGCTGCTGCCGCTGAAGCTCCCGGCCGGCGTGTAGGTCGCAGTGACCGGGTGATTCCCCGAGGCGAGCGATGCGGTGGCTTGGCTGGTCGCGACTCCGCTCACCAGCGCCACCGGGGCCCCGAAGTTGGATCCATCTACCACGAACTGCACCGACCCGGTCGGCGTCCCGCCGCCCGAGGTCACGGTCGCCGTGAAGGTGATGGATTGACCGAAGGTGGAGGGGTTGGCCGACGAGGCGACGGCCGTAGTAGTCCCGGCCGCGTTCACGGTCTGCCCGCCGGCCAGGGTGCCGCTGCTTCCGGTGAAGCTGCCGGTCGGCGTGTAGGTGGCGGTGACCGGGTGGTTGCCGGACGCGAGGGTCGCGATCGCCGGGCTGGTAGCGTGTCCGGTGCCGTCCAGAGTGACCGGGGTACCGAGGTTGGTTCCGTCCACAGCGAACTGCACCGAGCCGGTCGGAATTCCACCGCCGGAGGTGACCGTCGCCGTGAAGGTGATGGATTCACCGAAGGTGGACGGGTTGGCCGACGAAGCGAGTGCGGTCGCGCTGCTCGCCGCGTTCACATTCTGCCCGCCACCCAGCGTTCCATTGCTGGCCGCGAAACTGGTGGCTCCACTGTAGGTGGCTGCCACCGGGTGGTTCCCGGCTGCTAGGGCCGAGGTCGCGAGCGTCGCCACGCCACCGACCAGCGCCACCGGCGCTCCGAAGTTGGCTCCATCGATCGAGAACTGGATGGTTCCCGTCGGGGTGCCGGATCCCGGGGCGTTGGAGGTGACCGTCGCGGTGAAGGTCACGGACTGACCGAAGGTCGTCGGGTTCTGCGAAGTGGTGACGGCTGTGGTGGTCGCCGTGGCGGTGACGACCTGCCCGCCGCTCAGCGTCCCGCTGCTGGCATTGAAGCTCCCGTCTCCGCTATAGAGGGCAGTGGCCGGGTGATTCCCTACAGCCAGCCCCGAAGTATCCCGACTGGTGGCGGTCCCACCCACCAGCGGAACCGCGGGCCCGAAGTTGGTCCCGTCGACGGTGAATTGCACCGTTCCGGTCGGGGTACCTCCGTTGCCGCTGACTACCGCTGTGAAGTGCACCGTCTGACCAAATACCGACGGGTTAGTCGAGGAAACGACCGCGGTCCCGGTAGCGTTTGACCCGACGCCCTGGTTCAGGGTGCCGGTGCTGGTATTGAACCCGGCATCACCAGAATACTCGGCAGTGATGACGCGAGTCCCCACCGCAAGCGTAGTGGTTGCCGGACTGGTCGCAGATCCGTTCGTAAGCGCCACCGGCGTGCCGAGATTGGTGCCATCCACCTTGAACTGGATGGTGCCGGTGGGAGTCCCCGTGCCGGGGGCGGTGGCCGACACGGTCGCCGTGAAGGTCACCGACTGACCAAAGGCAGACGGATTGACCGACGAGGTCAGGGCCGTGGCGCTGTTGGCCTTGTTCACCGTCTGACCCGGAGCGGTCAGCGACGCGCTGCTGGCGGAGAAGTTGGTGGTCGCAGCGAACGATGCGGACACGGCGTGGTTTGCAACCGACAGCGACGAGATCGCGGGGCTGGTGGCGGCTCCATTCACCAGGGCGACAGCGGCGCCAAGAGGAGTCGCGTCGACCGAGAACTGTACCGCGCCACTGACCGTCCCGGCCGGGGATGTCACGTTGGCGCTGAAGGTCACCGGCTGACCGAACACCGAGGGATTTGTTCCGGAGCTGACGGCCGTCGTCGTGGCAGCCGGCGTCATCGTCTGCCCGCCCGGCAAGGTCCCGGTACTGCCTGTGAAGCTCCCAGTCGCCGAGTAAGTCGCGGTGACGGCGTGATTACCGACGTTCAGCGTGGAGATCCCGATGCTGGTCGCCACCCCACCGGCCACGGTCACCGGCGTGCCCAGGTTGATGCCGTCCACCGCGAACTGAACCGTCCCGCTGGGCGACCCGACGCCCGGAGCCACCGTGGCCACGGCGGCGGTGAAGGTCACCGAGGTCCCAAACACCGCGGACACCGAGGACGATGAGACGCTGGTCGTGGTCGAGGCCGGGTTGACAGTCTGGCCACCCGCCAGCGAGCCGCTGCCGCCGGTGAAGCTGCCGGTGGGCAGGTATGTGGCAGTCACCGGATGGTTCCCGGCAGCCAGCGTGGTCACCCCAGAGAGGTTGGCAGTGGCGGTACCGGTGGCGCCGGCGACCAGGTTCACCGGTGTTCCGACATCGGCCCCGTCGATGGCGAACTGCACCGTCCCGGTGGGCGTGCCGCTGCCGGATGTCACGGTGGCGGTGAAGGTCACCGACTGGCCGAAGACCGAGGGATTCAGCGATGAGGCCACGGTAGTCGTGGACCCGCCCGCCGTCACGTTCTGCCCGCCCGCGAGGGTTCCGGTACTAGCGCTGAAGCTGGCGCCGGTCGGCGTATAGGTCACGGTGACAGTGTGATTCCCCGCGGCCAACGCCGTAGTCGCCGGGCTGGCGGCGGCGCCGCCGACCAGGGTCACCGGTGAGCCGAAGTTGGTCCCGTCAATCGCGAACTGCACCGACCCGGTGGGGGTCCCGACTCCGGGAGCCACGGTCGCCACCGTGGCGCTGAAGCTCACCGACTGGCCGAAGACCGAGGGGTTGAGCGAGGAGGCCACGGTGGTGGTGGTCGAGGCCAGATTGACGACTTGTCCGCCGGTAAGCGTCCCCAGACTGGTGTTGAAGTTGACGTCCCCGCTGTAGCTGGCGGTGATGGTGTGGGTGGCCACCGAGAGATCGTTGCGGGTCGGACTGGTGGCGACCCCACCCACCAGCGTGACCGGCGTCCCCAGGTTCACCCCGTCAACCGCGAACTGCACCGTCCCGCTGGCGCCTGCCGTCACGGTCGCGGTCCAGCTTACCGTCTGACCGAAGACCGAGGGATTCACCGAGCTGGCCACCGTGGCGGTGCTGGCCGCCTTGTTGACCGTCTGCCCGCCCGTCAGCGTCCCGGTGCTGGTGTTGTAGTTCGCGTCTCCACTGTAGATGGCGGTGATCGCATGGACTCCGCCGATCAGGGCCGTGCCCGTCAACACCAGACCGGCCGAGCCGCCAGTGAGCGTCACGGGTCCGTTCAGGTCCACCCCGCCATCCTGGAACTGCACGCTCCCGGTCGGCGTGGCCCCCGCGCCCGTCACGGTCGCGGTCAAGGTCACCGGCTGGCCGAAGGTGGATGGATTGAGCGAGGAGACGACCGCCGTCGTACTGGCGGTCTTGTTCACGGTGTGCGGGGTCCCGACCGAGCTGCTGGTCAGGAAGTTGGCATTCCCGGCGTAGATGGCGACCACGTTGCGCGGGGTCGCGCTGGCGCTGGTCCAGGTCAGCTGGCAGGATCCGGCCCCGGTGGCGAGCGCGGCGGTGCAGCTGGTGCCGGTGCTGTCGGTGACGGTGACGTTACCAGTCGGAGTCCCCGCGCCCGGCGCGTTCGCGGCCACGGTGAAGCTGAACGTCACCGCCTGGCCGACGTTGGACGGGTCGGGGGTATTGGCGGTGA
>Ga0210138_1000131_pt1 | contig 17807 bp, 13 predicted proteins | sample Browns_ThreeSqC__FD_184850 | JGI IMG/M metagenome (GOLD analysis project Ga0210138, IMG submission 184850) | Wetland microbial communities from the San Francisco Bay, California, USA, that impact long-term carbon sequestration -... | ecosystem: Environmental > Aquatic > Marine > Wetlands ... | reverse complement strand
CGGAGGTTATGGTCCAGCGCCCAGGTGGCGAACTTCTGATTGCCGCCGGCGTTCATGTGATCGTTGTCGAAGAGCCAATCGCCATTGGCCATCGGGCTCCCGACCGCCATGTCCACGAAGGTGAATCCGTAGGACCGGGCCAGGGCGCTCAGCGAGTCGGCGAACGGCACCAGGGTGCTGTCGATCGCGAGCGGGGTCAGTGTGGCCGGCTTGCGCGGCATGATCACCAGGCTCACCTCGATCGGCATCCGCTTAAGCGTGTCGAGCATCGTGCGGAGCTCGGCGACCTGGCCCGGGCTCCACATGCAGCGCCGGCCCAACTCGATGTCGTGCTGCCACTGGTGGTCCAGCTTCTCCATGGTGAGCCGGCTGGTCACCGAGTCCTCTCCCATCGCCAGCTTCTTGAGCGCCGGGAGAATGCGCCCCTGTCCCCGATCCCACATCAGCGCCGACCACTTCCAGGCCCGGCGCCAACGCTGCTGGAGGAAATTCCGGTTGTAGTCGGTGAGCCCGTGCCGCACGAAATCGGAGACGAAGTCTCCCCACCGCCACGCCCGGGCGGGCAGATTGAACGAAGGGCCGTTGTTCTCGAAGGGGCAGCTGTCCCACCACTCGGTGAGCAGGACGAATCGCGCCAGGTTGCCGCGGTTCCCGGGGCCGACGCGCTGCTCGATGATGGGGAGCAGCCGGTGCCGGAACACCCAGTTGTAGGAGCCTTCCTTGCCGTACTCGAGCGGGACGGAGACCAGCTGCTGAGCCCCGCCGGTTCGCGCCGCGAGCGAATCTCCCAGCGCGAGCCAGGTCCGGGCATGGCTCGAGCCCAGGACCAGCACCTGGGCATCCCGTTTCTCGAAATCGCGCACCCCGTCCTCCACCTCCCGGAGCACGATGGGGGGAGCGATCCGGTTGAGCAGCCGGTCGGTGACCAGGAGCGTGAGCGCGGCCGCCAGGGCGACCACCACCCATGCCCGGAGCGCGGGGGGGCGGTGGCCCTCAGCGTCGGCCATGGCGGGGTCGAGAACGAAGTGCCGGCACCGTCCGCATGCCTCAGGTGATGAGCGTGGGCTCGGTGACGGCCTGCAGGGAGGCGAGCGTCTCCCCTTCCGTCATTTCCACCACGCGCAACCCGCTCGGCGTGACGTCCAGTACGCAGCGTTCGGTAATGATCCGGTGCACACAGCGGGTCCCCGTAAGGGGAAGCGTGCACCGGTTGAGGATCTTGGCGCTTCCGTCCTTGGCGCAGTGCTCCATGATCACGATGACCCGCTTGGCGCCGGCCACCAGGTCCATGGCGCCTCCCATTCCCTTGACCATCTTGCCCGGGACCATCCAGTTGGCCAGGTCCCCGCGGGCTGAAACCTGGAGCGCGCCAAGGATGCTGAGGGCGACGTGGCTGCCGCGGATCATCGCGAACGAGGTAGCACTGTCGAAATACGCGGTGCCCGGCACCTCGCTCACCGTTTCCTTCCCGGCGTTGATCAGGTCCGCGTCCTCGTCCCCCTCGAACGGGTAGGGGCCGACCCCCAGCATGCCGTTCTCGGAGTGCAGTACCACCGGTACCCCCTCCGGGACGTAGTTGGCAATCAACGTCGGCATCCCGATCCCCAGGTTCACGTAGTAGCCCGTCACGGGAGTCAGGGTCTTGAGCTCCAGGGCGGCGCGCCGGACGATGATCTCGCGGTGGTCCATCTCAGCGTTTCCTCACCGTGCGGCGTTCGATGTACTTGTTCGAGGTCCGGCATTGGAAGATCCGCTGCACGAAGATGGCTGGTGTGTGAATCTCGTCCGGGTTCAGCTCTCCCGGCTCCACCAGGTGCTCCACCTCGGCTACCGTGACGCGTCCCGCCATGGCCATGAGCGGATTGAAGTTTCGGGCCGTCTTCCGAAAGACCAGGTTGCCCTGGGTGTCACCGCGATGCGCCTTGATCAGGGCGAAGTCCCCGGTGATCCCTCGCTCCATGACGTAGGACCGGTCCTCGAACTCCCGGACCTCCTTGCCCTTGGCCACCACGGTGCCCACGCCCGTGGCGGTGAAGAACGCCGGGATCCCCGCGCCGCCGGCCCGCACCCGCTCGGCCAGGGTACCCTGCGGGATCAGCTCGACATCCAGCTCTCCCGAAAGCATCTGCTGCTCGAAGATCGCGTTCTCGCCCACGTAGCTGCTCATCATCTTCTTCACTTGCCGGTTCTTCAGCAGGTGCACCAGGCCGTGATCGGTGGTACCGGCGTTGTTGCTCACGATGGTGAGGTTGCGCCGGCCCAGGTCGCGCACCGCGAGGATGCACTCTTCGGGAATCCCGCAGAGACCGAATCCGCCCACCAGCACGGTCGCGCCATCCTGGAGGTCGGCGACCGCCGAGGCGGCGTCAGGATAGACCTTGTTCATGGCTCTCCACCGGCGAAGGCTTGCCGCCCAGGTAGGGGCGGACCACCGCGGCCGCCCGATTGACCTGCTCCAGATCCACTCCGGTCCGTCCGGGGAACGCGGCGATCAGGGCCTGGGTGGCGATGTTCCCCGGCGCCCCCGGCGCATACGGGCAGCCGCCGATCCCTCCGGCGCTCCCATCGAAGCGCGCGATGCCCAGCGCCGCGGCCGCTTTCACGTTGTCCAGCGCCAACCCGAAGGTGTCGTGGAAGTGCAGGGCGACCCGTTCCACGGGCACCCGTTGCAAGAGTGGTTCCAGCAACGCCCGGACCTCCGAGGGAGTGGCCCGGCCGATGGTGTCTCCGATCGAAAGCTCGGCGCAGCCGAGCTCGACGAGACGGCCTGCTACCTCGAGGACCCGCGCCGGCGCGATCGGGCCTTCGTAGGGGCAGTGGAACGCGGTGGAGATGTACCCGCGAACCGGAGTCGGCGATCGCCGCATCACCGGGGCCAGTCGGGCCAGCGACTCGACGATGCTGGCGTTGGTATTGCGCCGGCTGAACGTGTCGCTGGCCGCCGTGAAGACCGCGATCTTGTCCACCCGTGCCGCCAGCGCCCGCTCCAATCCGTGCTCGTTGGGCACCAGAGCGCTGTACAGCGTTCCGGCTCGACGCTGGATGGCGCCGAACACTTCCAGGGCGTCCGCCAACTGCGGCACCCACCGCGGCGAGACGAATGAGCTGACCTCGATCTCTTCGAAGCCCGCCGCCGAAAGGGCATCCACGAAGGCGACCTTGACGGCGGTTGGTACCACGCGGTCCTCGCTCTGGAGCCCGTCGCGGGGACCCACTTCGACCAGATGTACCCTCGGAGGAGTCACAGGTCGGGTCCCTAGAGTCGCTCGAAGAGAGAAAAAATCAGATCTCCCAGGAAGTAGGGCACTTCGACGCTCCCGACCCGCGTCCCGCCCAGCCAGCCGAACAGCTCGGCCACGAGCCCGGTTCCCGCCAGGCCGCCCAGGATGGACAGCCCGCGCCGGAGCGTGATCCACTTGGTGGCGATGTGATACGACCGGAGCTTCCAGTGCTCCGGGTCGAACAGGTGGCGCAGCGAACCACGGTTAAAGTAGCTCAGCACGTAGGGCGGAGTGTACTGATGCCAGCGACGGCCCAACACGCGCGCGACCATCGAATCGCGGTCCCAGGTCTCTACGGCCAGCACCCCGCCCGGCTTGAGCAGGCGGTAGAGCTTGGTCGCCACCCGCCGGGGTTCGGGCAGGTGCTCGATGACGTTGAACAGCGTGATCAGGTCGAACACTTCTCCGCCGAAGTCGGCGCTCACGAAATCGCCCCGGATCACCCGAATGCCGAGGCGCTCGGCTTGGCGGGTCGCGTATTCGCTGATGTCACACCCCACGACCTGCCAGCCCGCCTTGCGGGCCTCATCCGCGAAATAGCCGGCCGCGCATCCCACGTCGAGCAGTCGCCCCGGCCGGATCCCCGCCCGGCCCAGCCGGGCCAGGTATCGCCGGGCCTGCCGGCGGTGGGCGTCCTCGTCATGGACGTAATGCAGGTAACCGGTGGCGGAGTTGACGAAGTAGCCCTCGGAGTAGAGGGCGCGCAGGCTGTCCTCGGTGTGCTCGGCCGGCGCGAAACGGAGCTCACAGGTCCGGCACTCGAGGACGGGGAAATCGTACTTCGTAAACAGCAGGCTCAGGTCGTATCGCCCACAGGAGGGGCAGCCAACCGAGCCGATACCTCTCGGAGTAACCACAGCGACCTTCAGTCGTGAGATGCCAGCCTTGCCAATCTTGGGACGAAACCTTGATAGCTCGGGGCCGGCTCGACCGGACCCGCATCGACGATCGCGCAGCCGGTGACACAGGTCCCCGCGATGCGCTGCACTTCAGTAAACCTGACGCGGTTGAAATCGCTATCGGCGTAGGTCGAATTCAGGAAATCCACCAGCGCCTCGACCTCGTTCGCCAGTCCGACCTCCACCGCCCGGAAACCCCGATACACAAAGTCGAGGAACGCCTCGTCCGGCGTCCGGCGCCCGCGCCCGATCCCGGTGTAGCCGGGAGCGCCGTTGGAGAAATCGGAGTGCCGGAACACGTTGGCGCCGTCCACCACGCCCTTGAGGCGTGGCGCCAGCCGCCGGATGCCGGCCAGGTCATCCGCGTAGACCTTGTGCCCCGTGCAGACGAACAGGTATTCCGCGTCCTTCAGCGCCTCGGCCAGGTCCTGGGTGAAATGTGACTGCAGCTCGAACCGCTTGAGATTCTGATCGGTCGGATAGACGTACGGATCGTGAATCCGGACCGTGCAGCCCTTGGCCAGCAGCAGGCGGGCCAGGGACAGGGTCGGAGAATTCCGGGTGTCCTCGGAGTTGAACCGATAGGCTGCTCCCAGCAAAGCCACCCGCTTGCCGTCGAGTGCCCCGAAGGCGCGCTCGGCCATCCGGATCGTTTCGGCGGGTGAGGCGTCGTTGATCCGCCGGGACTCGAGGATCAGGCTGGTGCCGGTATCGGCGCCGCTCTCGATCCGCCGCCACCAGAGCAGGATCCCGTCCTTGGGCAGGCAATGCCCGCCGACCCCGACCATCGGAACCAGGATGCCTCCGCTGGGGACCGCATTGGGATCCCCGGAGGCGGCGTCGGTCTGGGCCAGACGGGCGTTCACCCTCTCACGAACCTGGTAGAAATCGATATCCTGCTCGTCACAGTACCGTACGATCTCCGTCGCGAACGCGATACGGACGTCGCGGTAGGCGTTCTCGAGAGTCTTGACGACCTCCGCGGTCATGCTGTTGGTCGGATGCAGGGTTCCGCGGGTCACGATCCGCCCATACAGCTCCCGGATCATCCGGGGGGTGTCCGGGTGCAGCCCCGCGACGATCTTGTCGGAGGCCGCCACCCGCTCGACCAGACGCCCGGGCATCACCCGGTTCGGGCTGTTCCCGAGAAGAATGTCCCGTCCTTCCATGAGACCGAATTTGGCGAAATGGTCGCGCACCACCGTCGCCATCGAGGACGGGGCCAGGGTCGACTCGAACACGATGATCGGGACGTTGCCCGCCGGCTTGGTCTGGAGCGCCTGGGCCAGCCCGGTCAGCGCCTCGAAGAGCGGGCCGTAGTCCGGGCCGAAGCCGCTCTTGTCGGTCTGGACCGAGACCAGGATCACGTCGGCGTCGCGCGCCGCGGCGTAATCGTGGCTGGCATCGAGCAGGCCGGCCGCGACCGATTCCGCGACGATCCGGTCGAGATCCGGTTCCACCCCGCCGATCGGGGAACGGCCCTGGTTGATCGCCTCGACCTTCCACCCGGAGGTGGGCGACGCCCGCTGGATCACGGTGACCGTGGCAGGCTCGGTGGTGCCCTGCTTGATCCGCGCGTGGGCCAGGAGGGCGGCCATCGGCATCCCCACGATGCCGGGTCCGACGACCGCGATCTTGCGAACCCGCCAGTCGGCGACGGTTCCGTTGCGAAATTCGAGAGGCATGGTGTGTCCTAGTCGGTTCCGTCCATGAACTGGCGATACCAGAGCTCCAGGTTCAACAGCCCCCAGAGCCGCCGGCTGAACGCCGCTTCGGTGTCCATCAGCTTCTCCACCTCGACGGGATCGAAGATCCCGCGATTGCGGCAGGTGGGTGAGAGCAGCACGTCCTGGAAGAAGGTCCGCGCCTTGCCGCGGGCCCACAGGTGCAAGGGCACCGGGAACCCCATCTTGTCCTTTCGCTCCCGGATCCTGGTGGGGAGCAGATTCTCCACCGCGCGCTTCAGAATGTACTTCATCTCGCCGCCCTTGAACTTCATGCGGGGCGGCATGCTGGCGATCAGGTCGGCGATCCGGTAATCCAGCAGCGGCACCCGCGACTCGAGCGACGCCGCCATGCTGACGCGATCCTCGACCTGGAGCAGCGACGGCAGCCCGGTCACCAGGTCGAAGTGTGTCATCTTGTTGTAGTACGACTGCGTGTCCGGGTGATTGAAGATCTTCTGGAATCGGCAGAAGATCTTGGCCGAGTCGTAGCCCTGACGGAAATCCTTGCTGTAGAGCTGCAGCGCCCCGCCGCTCCGGTCGATCAGCCGGAAGTACCGCAGGTCCATCGGCTCGAACAGGTCGTTGGCCCAGAACTGCTTGAGCATCGGGACGTACTGGCGCAGGTAAGGCAGGTTGGGGAGGATCGATTTGAAGGAGACGATGTGCTCCTGCTCCTCGACCGTCTCGAAGATGGCTCCCTTCAAGGCCTGCTCGAGGTAGGCCACCAGGTAGCGCGCGTAGCCGCCGAAGATCTCGTCTCCGCCCTGGCCGCCCAGCACCACCTTCACCTGCCGCGCCGCCAGGCGCGACACCATGAACTGCGGGAACAGGCCCGGACCGGCCACCGGTTCATCCATGTGGTAGATGATCCGGGGCAGGAGGTCGATGAATTCCTCCTCCGACGGGTAGATCTCGAAGGTCTCCGCCCCGCAATGTTTCGCCACCTCGCGGGAATACTCGAGCTCGTTGAACTCGGGTCCCTCGCGAAATGCACCGGTGAAGGTCTTGAGCCGGCTCCCGACGTGCGGCGAGGCCAGGATAGTTACGATGCTCGAATCCATGCCGCCGCTCAGGTACGCCCCCACCGGGACGTCACTCCGCATCTGGAGCCGGACCGTATCGAACAGCAGCCGGCGCAGCTCCTCGACGAAGTACTCCTCAGTGTGGTAGGGATCCAGCTTGAAGGTCGGCTCCCAGAACTTCACCGTGCGGACGGCGCGCGAATCGAGGTTGATGACCTGGTAGTGTCCCGGCAACAGCTTCCGGATTCCCCGGAAGAGCGTGGTGTCTCCCAGGACAAACTGGAACGTGAGGTAGTCGTTCAGCGCGACCGGGTCGGGCTCGGGAGACACCTCGGGGTGGAGCAGCAGCGCCTTGATCTCGGAGGCGAAGAGCAGCCGCTCGGGGGAGGCGTGATAGTAGAGCGGCTTGATTCCGAAGTGGTCCCGCGCCGCCAGGACGACCCGCTCGTGGCTGTCGTAGAGCAGGAACGCGAACATCCCGTTGAGCAGGCGCACGCACTCGGGGCCGTGCTCCGCGTACAGACGGAGGATGACCTCCGTGTCGGACGCGGTCCGGAAGACGTGGCCCCGCTGCTTGAGCCCGTCGCGAAGCTCGATGTAGTTGTAGATCTCGCCGTTGAAGACGATGTGCAGGCCGTCGCTGCTCATCGGCTGATGACCGGTCGTCAGGTCGATGATGGAGAGCCGCTTGTGATAGAAGCCGACTTCCCCATCGAGGAAGTGGCCCTCGTCGTCCGGCCCGCGGTGATTGAGGGCGGTGGCCATCCGGGCCAGTTCCGGCAGCGCGACCGGCCGCCCGGCCGACTCGATGATTCCGACGAACCCGCACATTAGCGACGCTCTCCCCGGGTCATGCCGCCAGCACCGGTGTGCGGGAGGCCAATCCCGAACGCGCCAGAAGCGCCCGGGCGTGGCTGCTCATGTTGACCAGGCGGAAATGCTCGCCCAGGATGCGAAGCACCTTGAGGAACAGCTCGATCTTCCGGCTGCTCGGGATGTCCATGCCCGGGAAGAAAGCCAGCTGCGGGAGATGGTCTCCTCCCAGCAGGTCGAGCGGATGAAGCAGGAAACTCGGCTCGGTACCGGTCGCCCGGCAGGCCGCCAGGGCCGTCCGCAGGTAGGCGACCATCATCAGCTCCGAGAACCGGCTGAGGTACAGGAGGTAGCTCAGGTGAAAGGGCGTCTTCACCACCGGAATGGTCGTGACCGGAATCTCGAGGAGCGTCCGCCCCTCGGGTAGTTCCCAGTGATACGGTTTGACCGGACGGAACCCGTCCTTGAATGACCCGAACAGCGTCCTTCGCTGCGCGCGCTGCTCCGGAGTGAGCTTGGCGGTCCAGAAGTAGTAGGCCCGCGCCAGCGGACCCAGGTACGTCGGGAGGGTGGAGGCGTCGTAGAGGTAGCCGCGCGATTGCAGAATCTCGAGCAGGTCCGCGCTCCAGCTGAAGCCCGGTCCCCGGAACCCCTGGGGACGCTGCCCGGTCGCTTCCCCGATCGCGTCCTCGGCACGCGAAATCTCCGACTCCAGCTGATTCCGTGCGTAGAGATGCAGCCAGGGCTCGTGGTGGAACGAGTGGTTCCCGACCTCGTGACCGGCCGCCGTAATGGAGCGAAGCACCGCGCGATTGGCGGGCGCCGCCGCATCCAGCCCCACCAGGAAGAAGGTGATCTTGAGCCCGGCCCGGTCCAGCGCCTCGAGGACCGGAGGAACGAAATCATCCAGATAGGACGGATACTGCTCCCACCCCGGCTCCCCGTGCGTCTTCATATAGGACCAGAGGTTGTCCACGTCGAGGGAGACGCTGGCCAGCGGGCGGGTATCGGTCATGGCCGCACCGTCCCCGCCGCCTCACGCCCACCCACGGGTGCTCCAAACAGTTCCGCCAGCTCTTCCGCTTTCCGATTGCCCAGCCCCACGGTCTCGTTCACGTTGAGCGTGCCCTGGGCGATCTGAGCGGAATTGACCAGGAAGACATTGGCGAGGGAGGTTCGCACCGGAGGCAGGGTCTCATCGGAGTAGCCCAGAGTGGAAATGGCCTGAACCTCCCGCACCCGGGCCACCTGAAAGGCGAGGACGTCCTCCCGCCGGAACGCCGGATACATGCGCTCAAGCGCGCTCACGAACTCGGACTCGATCTGCTGATCGCTGCGCCCCCAGAAGGGATCCTCCTGGGTCAGGTAGCGCGGCAGATACACCAGGCTGTTGCCGCCAAAGCGCTCCCGGTCTACCAGGGTGGTCATCTCGATCACCCCGGTGAACGGCACCCAGGATTCGGTGATGTTGGTGACGTAATAGCCGGCCAGGGGGCGCTTGAGTAACACCGACGCGCAGGCGATTCCCTGGTAGACCACACGGTTCAGGCGCTCGCGCTCGGGCTCGGTCAGCTGGGGGCAGAGCTTGGCCACCCGCGAAGAAGGGATCGTCAGGACCACCTGGTCGAAGCTCCGGGTCTCGCCGTTCGCGAGCCGAATCTCCGCCCCGCCGTCCACCTGCACCACGGAGGCCGCCGGCCTGCCGCAGAGGATCTCGACGTCCAGTTCCTCCAGGTACTGGCGAAACCGCTCCAGTACCACCCGATAACCGCCATCGACGTAACCGAACATCTCGCGCTTGAGTCCCGAGCGGCGGGCCGCATACATCCGCGCGATAATGGCCCAGATGAAGGCCGCGCTCGCGATCCGGTAGTTCTCCCCCAGCTTGCTCTTGAGGAGCGGGAGCCAGATTCGCTCGAACACCCGGCGGCCCGAGAGGCGCTGTAGCCAATCGGTGACCGGGATGCCCTCGAGGCGCCGCCAATCCTTCACCCGAGAGGCATAAAGGATGGTACCGGCCAGCCGCGACTTGTCGATCAGGGAAAGGGGCGGAAATGTCAGAAATTCGAGGCTGCTTGAGAGCGAGTAGAGCTTGCCATCGGTGTAAAAACCGGTTCGGGTCTGCCCCCAGCGAAGCTTGTCTTCGAGACCGAGCTCCCGCAGCAGGTCGCGGAGCGCCAGATCCGACAGGAGCGTGACATGATAGAACCGGTCCCAGGTATAGCCCCCGTGAGAGGCCGGCGATGCCAGACCCCCAAGGTCGGGAGCGGCCTCGATCAAGCTCACGCGATCGCCTCGCTTGGCCAGGCGGGCAGCGAGGGTCATCCCCAGGATGCCGCCGCCGAGGATCCCCACCCGCCTACCGGACCACATTGCTCACCTCGGCCGCGAATTCGCTGAGTGAATCGGTCCCACCCGCCACGATGTGTCCCCCGATGAGCCTGTTGAAGCAGCCAGTGCCGAGGTAGTCTTCCCCGACGCTGGTGGGCAAGAGACCTGCGGATGAAGAGGAGGGCGGATGACGGTTCACCCCGACTCGACCTCGAGGCACCGGCGCAACTGTAGCTGCACTGTAGCGCCGAAAATTCGACCCCGTCATACTTAAATCCTTCCCCCGGAATCCGAAGGCTGAACCTTGCGAGACCCTCTGCCTGACCTCGATGGCCAGGCCCTGGGAGATAGCAATCCTAGGGCCACAGAATGCACCGTCTCACAAAGAGTTAGAGCACGGCCAAGCCCCGGAAACGCCTGGTTGCAGGCCCGGCTGTGGTACCAACGCAACAGTACAACTTGGGCGGCAGGAATCCAAGCCTGCGTTCAGCACCCTTGGGGCCTCTCCCTGCCAGTCTCCCACAGCCCCGCATGACCACCAGCCCCGATCGGCTCGTCATAGTACAGGCTCTGGCGCCCGCGCTGTTCGGCGGTCTCGAGACCGTCACCACCACTCTGGCCAGTGGTCTGCGAGCCAGGGGCCATGAGGTGATCGTCGCCGCCACGGTGGACCACGCCGGGACCCACCCGTTTGTGGAACGCCTCGAGAGGGCCGGTGTCCAGGTCGAACCGATCGGCCGGGCTCCGAGGGCCTACTATCGCGAGTGGACCGACCTGCGTCGCCTGATCGCTCGCGTGCAGCCGTCGATCGTCCACACCCACGGCTACCGTTCCGACTTGATGGCCGGTATGGCGGCCGGCGCATCACGAACGCCGAGGGTGGCCACCGCCCACGGATTCACCGGCGGCGATGCCAAGAATCGCCTCTACGAGTGGCTCCAGGGCCGCACCTTGCGACGGTTCGAGGCGGTGGTCGCCGTCTCTCAAACCATGGTAGAGTGGCTGCGTCGCCACGGGGTGAAAGCGGAGCGGATTCAGCTCCTGCGGAACGCCTGGCGCCCTGGCCCGCTCCTCGCCCGTAGTGCCGCGCGCAACGATCTCGGCATTTCCCCCGAGGCTCGGGTGATCGGGTGGGTCGGGCGACTGAGCCAGGAAAAGGGGCCTGATGTCTTTCTCGAGGCGATGGCCTTGCTTCCCGATCTGGAGGTCCAGGCCTGCGTGCTCGGTGAGGGGGCGCTCCGGGCCGGCCTGGAGGCCGAGGCAGTTCGGCGGGGGCTGGCCTCCAGGGTCCGTTGGCTGGGCGCCGTCCCCAATGCTGCCGCTCACCTGCCGGCGTTCGATGCCTTGGTCCTGAGCTCGAGAACCGAGGGGACCCCCATGGTTCTCCTTGAGGCCATGGCGGCCGGGATCCCCATCGTGGCCACCGGCGTGGGAGGTGTCCCCGATGTGATCAGGAGCGAGCATGCATGGCTGGTTCCCCCAGAGGCTCCCGACCGATTGGCCGCCGGGATTCGGGAGTGCCTGACGGATCACCCGCTGGCCTCGCGTCGGACCGCTGCCGCCAGGAGACACCTCGAATCGGAATATGCGGTGGAGCCTTGGCTGGATCGCCACGAGGCTCTGTATCGCCGGCTGGCCGCCTCCTCAGACGCCGGGTCCACGTGATCACTCTGGCGGTTATTCTCATTCTGGTTCCCTCGGCGCTCTTCGCCTACGCCTATCTCGGCTATCCGGCCGGGCTCTGGATCGCCGGGCGATTCAAGCGGGCCGTCCCCGGCCAGTCCGACCCCGCGGCGTGGCCCTCGATCACCGTGGTCATTCCCGCGTACAACGAGGCGGCGGCGATTCGCCGGACGCTGGAGGCGGTTCTCGCCCTCGATTACCCCGCCGATCGCCGCCAGATCCTGGTTGTTTCGGACGCCTCGACCGACCGAACCGATGAAATCGTGGCTGCCTTTAGAACCTCCGGGGTCGAGCTGCTCCGACTCGAGGAACGAGGTGGCAAGACAGCCGCGGAGAATGCGGCGGTTCCGCGCACGCGCGGGGAAATCATCGTGACCACGGATGCCTCCGTCCGTGTGCTTCCCGGCTCGCTCAAGCCGCTGATTCGGGTCTTCCAGGATCCCACCGTCGGCGTGGCTTCCGGGCGCGATGTCAGCGTGGGCGACCTGGAAGCCGAAACCAATCGGGCCGAGTCGGGCTACGTGGGCTACGAGATGTGGATCCGGGGACTGGAGACGCGCCTCGGCTCGATCGTGGGAGCGAGCGGCTGCTTCTACGCGGTGAGGCGGCAACTCGCCGATGCAACCTTCCCTGCCGAGCTGAGTCGGGATTTCGCGGCTCCTCTCGCGGCTCGGGAGCGCGGTTTCCGATCGGTGTCGGTGGACGACGCCGTCTGCCTGGTGCCTCGGACCCGCGCCCTCGGAACCGAGTATCGCCGCAAGGTGCGAACGATGGCGCGAGGGCTCGCGACCCTGCGATACAAGCATGACCTGTTGAATCCCCTCCGCTATGGCGGGTTCGCGCTGATGCTGTTCAGCCATAAGCTCTGTCGCTGGCTGGGGTCGCTGACGCTGGCGGGGGTGCTCATCGGCCTGATCATCCTCGCGCCCCGGTATCCGCTCGCGGCAGTCGCGACGGGCGTGGCTGCGCTGGGGATCCTGGTCGGAGTGATCGGGTTGCGGTGGCCACCGGGTCGCCGCGTTCCGGGCCCTGTCGCAGTGGCCGGATTCGCTCTGGCCGCCAATGCCGCCGCGGTCGCGGCCTGGGGTCGAGTGTTGCGGGGTCAGACCAGCCCACACTGGGAGCCCACCCGACGCCCCGGGGGACTCGATCCAGCAGGCAGTTGACGAGGGGGGTCTGTTGAGGTGCCTGGGCTTTGCGCTTACCAGCCGCCGCGGCGGAAGAGCACGACCGGAATCGTCTTCAGCATGATTCGCAGGTCCTCGCCAAGGCTCTGGCGCCGCAGGTACTCCACGTCGTGCCGCACCTTGTTCCGGACGTCGTCGAGGCTCGAATCGTACTGCTGGCTGATCTGGGCCAGCCCGGTGATGCCGGGCCGGGCCCGCTGACGCACCGCGTAGTCCGCCACCTTGGTGCGCAGGTCGGCGAAGATGGTCGGCCGCTCGGGGCGGGGTCCCACGATGTTCATATCACCCTTGATCACGTTGAATAGCTGGGGCAACTCATCCAGGCGGTACTGCCGGAGGAAGCGCCCCACCAGGGTTACCCGGGGATCGCCGCGGGTGGCCCAGACCGCTCCGGTGAGCTGTTCTGCGTTCACGCACATCGTCCGGAACTTGTAGATCCGGAATGGCCGCCCACCCAGGTCGTTCGACCGCCGGAGATTCCGGGACGCGGCCGACCGTCCCCGGCGATCCAGCCCAACCCGGGTCTGCGAGTAGATGACCGGTCCCCGCGAAGTGCACCTGACCACGACCGCGATCAGGAGCATCAGCGGGGAAACGGCGATCAGCGCCGCCGTGGCGATCGACAGGTTCAGCGCTCGACGGAGTCCTTCATGGCGGGAGGCGATCACGACGGCATCGGTTGCAGGTTTCGCGGGGAAATGCTGATCCACCCGCGTCTGGGGCCTGAGGCGGCTACCGACTCGCGGGATCCCGAGCTCCATGGAAGACTCAGTCAAGGTGGCCACGGTTCCTATTTGCCGAGAACTGCCACGAGAGTGATCACGCCCAGTGTTACCCCGATGGCGAGGGAGGCGATCTGGAGGGCCGACAGCGCCCCGCCGCCATGACTGCCAACCTTCAAGACGTCACCGCTTTGGAGATCCATCTGGTCCAGGGTGGCGCCCGCGGCCAGTTGGGGTTTCAGCTCTTCGGGGTGCCAGATGATGTCGTCTCCGCGTCTCATCGTCGTCTTCGAAAGGTCCGAGTTGTTGCTCAGGCCCCCGGCGGCGACGAACGTGTCATTCAAGGGTGTCTCGGCCGGAAAACTGTAGTACCCGGGGTTCCGGAACTCCCCTAACAGACCGATCCGAATCAACGCCTGCGCCCGAACGACCGGATTGCGGAGGTATTTCCGCAGCTGGGCGACGACCTGATCCTCGAGTTCCGATCGCAAGACCCCTTGCAGGTTGACCTCAGCCAGTCCGGGGATCACGACCGTTTGCGCCGGTGTTACCGTGAGCGTGTCGACCGGCTTGGCTTCCCCTTCGATGTAAAGCGTGACCCGGTCTCCTACCTTGAAATCGCCGTGTGCGAGGCGATCCTTGATCATCTGGGCTTCGGTACTGTTCTGCTGAGCGGCCGGCATTCCGGCCAGGGCGGCCTCGAGTTCTTTGCGCGTCGCCTGCGATCGGCGGCCGGTGAGCGATTGCTGAGCGCCCAGGTGATTGGCGGCGATCAGCCCGATCAACAGAAGTACAACGCTCGCTCCTCGAGAGGATCGCGGCACTAGGGATACCCACCTCGCTGGATGGGTCCACGATGGGCCGGACCCGTTTGAGTTCGCCATCACCCGATACCCGGGACATATCAAATTCGACGCCGGAGTTCGCGAGGCGCTGCGATCCAACCGCACTTTCGTAAGCGCTTTGTTCATATGGCCTTAGTCCAGTGGCTCAAAGTTGAGGGATTATCCGACCGCACACGTTGTCGCGTCAGGGCAACATCAGGCTGGCTTTCTGCCTTTCGAGCGACTGCTCAGGCGTTGGACCACAGTGACTTATGCTCACGCGCTCTGTAGCGCGGCTGCGGCAGCTGCCGCTGGGCTGCACGGCTGGCGCACCGCCTAAATTCATGCACTATAGTGTATTGAGGAATAGCCACTCGGCCCGCACGAGTTCTGCGTGACTAGGACCCGCGTCCCGGAGGCGAGTTCAGCCTTCCCCTATACCGAGTGAGGCTTCACGCATGGCGAATCGCGACAAGGCCAATCGGCCGCCCTTGGTATTGATCTCCAACGACCAGGAGTGGTCGGCCCGGTCCCTGGAGAGCATTCTGGTACCAAACGGTTACACGGTCCTGCGAGCCTATACCGGCTATCAGGCGTTGCAGCGGGCCCGCGCCGCTCACCCGGACCTGATCATTCTCGACGCCCAGCTCCCGGACATCCACGGGACCGAAGTCTGCCGCCAGTTGAGGGAAGATCCTCGCTTCAACGCGACCACCCCCATCATCATTACCACGGCGGGCCCGTCCGGGCGCGCCCAGCGTCTCGAGGCCTATCGGGCCGGAGCCTGGGAGTTCCTCGGCCAACCGCTCGACGGGGAAGCGTTGCTGCTTAAGCTGGATACCTTCCTCCGCTCCAAGGCGGAGGTGGATCGGATTCGAGAAGAGACCATGGTCGATGCCAGCACCGGTCTCTACAACATGCGGGGGCTCACTCGTCGGGCCAGGGAAATCGCCTCCGAGGCCTATCGTCGCCGATACGCGCTGGCGTGTGTGGTGCTGTCTCCGGATCCCGTGGACATGGACCCCGAGTCGGATCCCCAGGAGTTGAACTACCGCCTCGCCGAGGTGATTGGGGAGGTCTTCCGCGAGAGCGGCCGCGTGTCGGACGCCGCCGGCCGGGTCGGGCCATCGGAGTTCGCGGTGGTGGCCCCGGGAACCAAGGCGGATGGAGCGGTGCGCCTCGTGGAGCGCCTCAACCAATCGATGGAAGCAACGCGGATGGACTTCCGGGGCCGGGAGTTCAAGGTCCGCCTGCGGGCGGGATACTGTGCCGTGCCTGACTTCGCGGCTTCAGGGATCGACGCGGTGGAGATGCTCCTCAGGGCGACCACGGCGTTGCGGGATGCGCGCACGGACGGCGGCGACTCACCAGCCATCCGCGCCTTTACCTCTGCTCCGCTCTCCTAGCTCTCTCCGTTTCCGGATCTGGCGCTGATCTGGGCGATCGGCGCCTCCTCCTCGGCAGCGTAGCCGTACACGTACGAGTAGTAGCGGTACGCACCGTCGGCCCGCACGTCGTTCATCACCGCACCCAACACACGAATCGGCAGGCGATCGATCAGTCTGAGCTTGGCCTCCGCCATCTGGCGGTCGGTCTCTCCTGACCGGAGGACGACCATTATGTGGCCGGTGGCCGTGCCCAGCACGAACGGATCGATTCCGGCGCCCAGTGGCGGACTGTCGACGATAATCACGTTGAAGTGGGTCTTGATCTCCGCCATCAAGCGGGTCATCGCCTGGGACCCGAGAAGCTCCGGGCCCTGGTGCCGGCGGGATCCGCAGGCGATCACCGACAGTCCCTTATGGGCGGAGGGTCGCAAGACATCGGAGAGCTGGTCGGTACCCATGAGGTAGTCCACCAGCCCCGGCCGCCGGTCCAGGCCGAACATGCGGTGCAGCTCTCCGCGCCGGATGTCCCCATCGATCAGCAGCGTTCGATACCCTGCCTCGGCGAACGACAGTGCCAGGTTTGAGGAAACGAAGGACTTCCCATCGCCAGGGCCGGGACTCGACACCGTCATCATGACCGGTCCCGCGGTCCCATAGCAGTGGGCCAGGTTGAGCCGGATGGTCCTGAACGCCTCGACGACCTGAGAGGTCTCTTCGCGTTTGGCGTCCCGGGAACTCGACTTTCCGATCGCGGGAATCGCACCCAGAATGCTGAGCCCGAGCTCGTGGGTGACCTGCTCCGGATAGCGGAAGCGCTTGTCGACCTGATCGAGGAGGATGGCCAGGCCGAGGGCCGCCCCCACGCTGGCCATGAAGGCCATCATGATGATCTTGGGGGCGCTATTGCTGGTAGGCTGAGTGGGCGGTACCGCAGCGTCCAGGATCTTCACATCGGGAATCGCGCTCGCCAGCGCCAGCTTGGTCTCCTCGTAACGGTTCTGCAGCGTCTGGAACAGGGTCTCCGACGCTTCCTTCTCCCGCTTGAGCCGCTCTTCCGTAATGGTTCGAACGGGGATTTCCTCGAGGTTCTTGGAAGCCGTGGCGATCTGCGTGGAGAGGGTCGCCTCCTGGCTCTTGAGCTGGTCCACCAGCGCCGTGGCGTAGGCCGGTATCGTTTCCTGCCGGAGCTTTTGGATCTTTTCCTGGAGGTCCTTCACGGGCTTGTGCTCGTCGGTGTACCGGTAGCGGAGGGCCCGCAGTTCGGCCTCTGCGGTCGAGAGCTCCTTCAGGGCCTCGTTGAGGTCCGGCGCGTGCTGCACGGCGGGGATCTGCTGGAAGGCATCCACCGCCAGCGCTCCCTGTTTCGCCTTCTCGAGCACGGCCTCGATGGCCGTGCGATCACGGCGCAGTTCTTCGGCCTGGACCTTCTGGTTGAAATAGTTGGTGATGACGGTGGGCTGCGTCATCTGGAGCCCTGCGGCAACCGGGACTCCTTCATTGGGAAGGGTGATGGTCTTGACCCGATAGCTCTCCAGCCGGTTCTCGGCCTCGCGCAGCTGCCCCGCCGCGTACTCCACCTGCTCCTGAAGCGTCGCAGCGAGAATCGTGAGCTTGCGGCGCTTGAGATCCGCAGCCACCTCCACGAACTGTTCCGCAACCGTGTTGAGCGCGGCGGCGATCCGGTAGGGATTCTTCCCCGTCAGGGTGAGACGGAGGAAGTTGGCGTCCTCGGCCATGTGCGTGCTCAACTGGCTGCCCAGGGCGCTGGCTGCGTCTCGGGGGCTCACCACGGAGAAGGCAATGGACCGGTCTCGCCCGAGGACTTTCGCCGTCGGCGTCCAGCGGAACCCGACCGAGCGCCCGATCGAGTCGCCGGCCGTACCGGACTCGAGCAACAGCCCCTGCCGATTCTTGAGCTCGTACTTGGTCC
>Ga0210138_1000130_pt1 | contig 17808 bp, 15 predicted proteins | sample Browns_ThreeSqC__FD_184850 | JGI IMG/M metagenome (GOLD analysis project Ga0210138, IMG submission 184850) | Wetland microbial communities from the San Francisco Bay, California, USA, that impact long-term carbon sequestration -... | ecosystem: Environmental > Aquatic > Marine > Wetlands ... | reverse complement strand
CACCGTCGTGCCGGGGTCGATCGACCGGTCCACTCCCGACTGCGCCGCCACCCGGGCGCCCCGCCCCACCGTGAGATGCCCCGCCAGTCCGGCCTGCCCGGCGAGGATGCAGTCATCCTCGATGACGCAGCTGCCCGAGATGCCGACCTGGGCCATGATGATGCAGCGGGCACCGATGCGCACGTTGTGCGCCACCTGGACCAGGTTGTCGATCTTGGTACCGTCCCCGATGACCGTGTCGTCGAGGCTCCCCCGGTCCACCGTCGTGTTGGCGCCGATCTCCACATCGTGGCCCACGACGCACCGGCCGACGTGCGGGATCTTGCGGTGCCCGGCCCCGCCGTCTCCCGGCACGTATCCGAACCCGTCGCATCCCAGCCGCACGCCGGCGTGGAGGATCACGCGGTCGCCGATCACGGTGCCGGGATAGCACACCACCTGGGGATGCAGCCACGTGCCGTCCCCGACGTGGACCCCGTCACCCAGCACGCACCCCGCGCCGATCCGGACGCCCCGGCCGAGCCGGACGCCGCGCCCGAGCACCGCGTGCGGCCCGATGGCGACGGGGTCGTCCCAGCGGGTCCCCGCGCCGACCACGGCGGTCGGGTGCACCCCGCCCTCGAGCGGCGGCTCGGGGTACAGCAGGGGCAGGACGGCGAGCAGGGCCTCATACGGGTCGTCAGTGACGATCCGCGCCGCCGGGCCCCCCGGCGCGTCGGCGAACGCCGGTGCTACGAGCACCGCCGCGGCGCGAGAGCGCTCAAGGTACGGGAGGTAGCGGCTGCTGGCAACGAACGACAGATCGCTCGCGCCGGCGCGGTCGAGCGGTGCCACACCGGCGACCAGGACGTCCCCGGGTCCCACGAGGCGGCCGCCCGTCAGGGCGGCGACCTCGGCCGTCGTCAGGTGGCCCGCGACCGTCGGGGCGTCCTTCAGGGCCACCGCGGGATCACTGCGCCCGCTGGAGGCGCTCCAGCACCCGCGCGGTGAGATCGAGGGCGGGATCGAAGGCGACCACGCCGTTGCCGGGGCCGGTGTCGAGGATGAGGGCGAGGTTCAGCTCGGCCCGCATCCCCTGGATGACCGACTCGACCCGCGCCTGGATGGGCCGGAGCAGCTCGCGCTCCCGGTCGCCGGCGCGCTGCTGCAGCTCGCCGGTGCGCTGCTCGATGCGCTGCTGCATCTGCTGCAGGTCCCGCTGCTTCTGCGTGCGCGCGGCGGGCGACAGGGCGATCGACTGCTGGTCGAAGGCCTGCACGGCGGAGTCCATCTGCTGCTGCAGCTGGGCCACTTCCTGGCGGAAGCCCTCCACTTCACGGGTGAACGTGGACTCGGCCGATGCATACCCCGGCGTGCGTTGCAGCACATCGCGGAAGGAGACGAACCCGATGCGCAGCGGGGCCGCAGCGGGCGCCTGCGCAGCGGCGGGCGCGACCGCCGCGAGCGCGAGTGCGGCGAGGACAGCTCGTGTCATTGGATCTGCTCCGGAGTCGAACGGCGATTAGAAGAAGTTGCCGAGCCGGAAGTGCAGCTTCCAGCCCGGGTCGGGGCGGCCGTACTGGTCCACCTTGTCGAACCCGTAGGCCAGGTCGAGACCGAGGGGACCGAGCGGCGAGATCAGCGCGAGCCCCACGCCGGCGCCGCGGAACAGGCGGGCGGCGCTGAACTGTCCGGCGCGGCTCCACAGGTTGCCTGCGTCGTAGAAGTTGTACACGTAGAACATCTGTGACAACCGGACACCCATCTCGCCGCTCAGGGCGAGGAACGCCTGTCCGAAGGCATCGGCACCGCTCGCCGACGTCCCCTGCGCGTTGGGATCGAATCCGCGGGGCGTGATGGCGAACTCGTTGTAGCCCCGCAGCGGGATGCCGAACTGCGTGCCACCCATGAAGAACAGCTGCTCGAAGAACGGCGTCTCGCCGAAGATGAACCCCGTCCGGGTGGAGAAGCCCAGCACGAACTTGATCGGCGCGCTGCCGGCATCCCCACCGAGCTGCCCGAGCGGCGTGTACCAGCGGCCCTCGAGCTCCACCTTCTGGAAGTTGCCGTCCCCGCCCATCGGGCCGCCGGTCTGCGCCACCGCCACCGTCCCGTAGGCCCCCGCCGTGGGGAACGGCAGGTCGATGCGGGTGTCCCGGACCACGGACGCGCCGATGGTGGAGCGGAGGCAGGCGGTGCAGCCGAAGCGGTTGCGGAACGCCGGGTTGGTCGACGACCCGGTGAAGGTCTGCTCGTCGATGGCGTACGACAGGTACAGTCGCGTGTACCGGTCGCCGAGGAACGGGAACCCGAACTGCACGCCGCCGCCGCGGCGCCGCTGCCGACCCAGGTCGCCGATGCGGTAGCGCACGCGCGTGTTGTGGAGACTCACCGTGCCCGAGATGCGCGATTCCCTGATGGCGGGATCGGTGTAGGAGATGTCGAAGTCGTTGATGTTGCGTCCGAACTGCCACTGCAGGCGGCCGCGCTTGGCGCGCCCGAACAGGTTCGGCTCGTCCAGCCCGATGAAGCCGCCGACCCCCGTGCCCTGCCCCACCGACGCGCCGAAGTTGATGTTCCCCGTGCGACGCTCGCTGACGTAGAAGATCACGTCGACGTCGCCCTGGTCGTTGGCGGGGCGCGTGTCGGGGAACGGCAGCGGCTGGTTGAAGAACCCGAGGTTGGAGATGTTCTGGTAGGAGCGGATCAACGCGTCCTGCCGGAACACGTCACCCGGCACCATCACGATCGCTTCGCGGATCACCCGCTCGTGCGTGACGTCGTTTCCCCGGATCTCGATCCGGTTCACGATGGCCGGCTGCCCCTCCTCGATGAGCCAGCGCAGATCCACGAAGGACGTGCCGTCGGCGCCCGCGCGGCGCATGACGTCGCCGCGCACCTGGGCGTAGATGTAGCCGTTGTTGTAGTAGCGGGTGCGGACTTCCTGGGTCGCCTTCTCCCACTCCTCCTGATCGAACGTAGCCCCCGACACCATCGAGCCGCTGCCCAGTCCCAGGAACCCCGTCAGGCCCCCCGACCGGAACGGGTACAGCGCCTCGAGCTCGCCGGTTGTGAACCGCCGGTTGCCGACGATCTCGAACGTGCCGACGCGATACACATCCCCCTCGGAGACGCGGACGCGCAGCTCCGCCTTGCCTGTCGTCTCGTGCACGATGACTGTGTCGTCCAGCACCTGGAAGTCCACGTAGCCGCGCTCGCCGTACTTCTTGGGCACCCGCTCCTGCAGGTCTTCGCGCAGCCTGTCGTCCTCGAGCTCCCCGGACTCGAACCACCAGAACCCCTCCGGCTGCGACTTCATCCAGCCGGCGAGCTCCTCGTCCGTGAACGTCTCGTTGCCCACGAAGTCGACCGACGCGATCGCGACGCGGCGTCCCTCGTTCACGTCGAAGATCACGCGCACCCGCAATGAATCGGGCTCCCACACCGTCAGCGTGCGCACCTGGGCCTGGTGGTAGCCCTCGGCGCGGTAGAGCGAGTCGATGCGGCCGCGCGAGCGCTCCATCGCCGACGGATCGAGCGGCCGGCCCTCCGCGAGCAGCACCTTGTCCTTGACGGTCCGCTCGCTGAGCCGCTCCACGCCGCGCACCGCCCATCGCAGCACGACCGGCTGTTCCCTGACCCGGATCACGAGCACCGTGCGGCCCGCCACGGCGCGCCGCTCGATCGCGACGTCCGCGTACTGCGCGGTGCCGTAGAGGTTCTGCACCGCGCGCTGGACCTCCCGGTAGCCGAGCGGCCGGCCGGGGGCGAGCCCGCTCACCAGGACCACGGTGGTCGCGGGCACACGGCGATTGCCCTCGACGGCGATGGAGTCGGGCGTGATTGCGCCCCCGGCCTCCTGAGCGGCGGCCGGGGGCGCGACGACGATGCACGCCACCGCGAGCGCGGCGGCGAGGGACCGACAGGTCACGCCTTCGAGCCGGACAGCGCTCGGAAGGCCAGCCGGTCTTTCTCGGGCGCGACGTCGACTTCGATCTCGTCGCCCCGCGCGAATTCCCCGAGCAGGATCTTCTCGGAGAGGGGATCCTCGACGAAGCGCTGGATGGCGCGCTTGAGGGGACGCGCGCCGTAGTGCTCATCGTACCCGTGATCCACCAGGAACACGTTCGCGGCTTCGGTGAGTCGCAGCGTCAACTCCTCTTCGCCGAGCCGGCGCTGCACGTCGCGCAGCAGGACCGACACGATCTGTCCGATGTGCGCCCGCGTCAGCGGGTGGAACACGATCACGTCGTCGAGCCGGTTGAGGAACTCGGGGTTGAAGACCTTGGCGATCTCCTCCTTGACCTTCTCCGACAGCCGGGCGAACGACGACTGCTCGTCCGACTGCGCGAATCCGAGAGCCTTGCCCTTGACCATGTCCCGCGCGCCGACGTTCGAGGTCATGATGACCACGGTGTTCTTGAAGTCGATCACCCGACCGTAGTTGTCGGTCAGGTGGCCCTCGTCGAGCACCTGCAGCAGGATGTTGAACACGTCGGGATGGGCTTTCTCGATCTCGTCGAGCAGGACGACCGAGTACGGCCGGCGGCGCACCTGCTTGGTGAGCGCCCCCGAATCCTCGTACCCCACGTATCCCGGCGGTGCGCCGATCAGCCGGCTCACGGAGAACTTCTCCATGTACTCGGACATGTCGACGCGGATCAGCGCGTTGGGGTCGGCGAACAGGAACCGCGCCAGCGCCCGCGCCAGCTCGGTCTTGCCGACGCCCGTGGGCCCGGAGAACACGAACGAGCCGATCGGCCGGCGCGGATCCTTGAGCCCGGCGCGGCTGCGCCGGATGGCCCGCGAGATCACCTTGATCGCCTCGTCCTGGCCCACCACGGTCTCGTGCAGCTCGTCTTCCATGCGGAGCAGGCGCGCGGTCTCCGCCTCCTGCAGCCGGGTGACCGGGATGCCCGTCCAGCGCGACACGATGAACGCGACGTTCTCCTCCGAGATCGTCGGCCGGTGCGTCTGGCGCTCCTTGTCCCACTCCTCGCGCCGGCGCCGGATCTCCGACTGCTTCTCGCGCTCCTGGTCCCGCAGGGACGCGGCGCGCTCGAAGTTCTGGTCGCGCACCGACGCCTCTTTCTCGGCGTTGATCTGCTCGAGCTCGCCCTTCAGCGCGGCCACTTCGGGCGGCGGCACCTGCGCGGCGAGCCGTGCCCGCGCCCCCGCCTCGTCGATCACGTCGATCGCCTTGTCGGGCAGGAAGCGGTCGGTGATGTAGCGCTCGGACAGCTTGGCCGCCCCCTCGAGCGTCTCATCGGGGATCACGACCCGGTGATGCTCCTCATACCGCTTGCGCAGGCCCTTGAGGATCTCGATCGTCTGCTCGACCGTCGGTGGATCCACGATCACCGTCTGGAAGCGCCGCTCGAGCGCGCCGTCCTTCTCGATGTACTTGCGGTACTCGTTGAGGGTCGAGGCGCCGACGCACTGCAGCTCGCCCCGCGCCAGCGCCGGCTTCAGCATGTTGGACGCGTCCACCGCGCCCTCGGCCGCACCCGCGCCGACGAGCGTGTGCAGCTCGTCGATGAACAGGATGATGTTGCGGTTCTGAGCGATCTCGTTGATCACCGCCTTGAGCCGCTCCTCGAACTGGCCGCGGTACTTGGTCCCCGCGATCACCGCCGCCATGTCGAGCGACAGGACGCGGTGGTCCTTGAGCGCGTCCGGGCACTGCCCGCTGGCGATGAGCTGCGCCAGACCCTCCACGATCGCCGTCTTCCCCACTCCCGGCTCCCCGATCAGCACCGGGTTGTTCTTCTTGCGCCGGGAGAGGATCTCCATCACGCGCTCGATCTCCTTCTCGCGCCCGATCGTCGGATCGAGCGTACCTTCGCCTGCGAGCTGGGTGAGGTCGCGGCAGAAGTGGTCGAGCGCCGGGGTCTTCGACTTCTTCTCGCTCTTCTGACTGGGCGCGGGGGGCGGCGCGACACCGGCGGCCGGCGCCGCGGGCATCTCGCTGCCGAGCAGCCGCAGCGTCTCGGCGCGCGCCTGCTCGAGGTTGACGCCCTGGTCGGTCAGCACCTGGGCCGCGATGCCCTTCTCCTCGCGCAGCAGGCCGAGGAGCAGGTGCTCCGTCCCCACGTAGCTGTGGTTCAGCTCCCGCGCCTCGCTCATGGCGAGCTCCAGCACCTTCTTGGCGCGCGAGGTGTAGGGCAGGTCCGGTCCCGCCGCCGCGGTCGCCTTCCCCTTCTTTACCGTCTCCTCGATCTTCTGGGAGATCTCCTCGAGGTCGACGTTCAGGTTGGTGAGCACGGCCGCAGCGACACCCTCCCCCTCCCGGATCAGGCCGAGGAGGATGTGCTCGGTCCCCACGTACTCGTGATGGAGACGGGCGGCTTCCTCCCGGGCCATCTGGAGGACCTTCCGCACGCGATCGGTGAAGTTGTACCCGTTCATCTCCGTTCCCACCTCGCGACCTTCAGGCGAGCTCCGCGTCGAGCAGCTTGCGAACGTACGCCGCCCGCACCGTCGGCAGCTCCGGGTCACCCACCGCACGCCCCTCCAGTGCCGCGAGGTGCGCCGTCTGGGTGAAGATCAACAACTTGTTGAGGGTGTATACCCTCACGCCCGGGATCAGATTCAGCGCCGCCCCCAGACGCACCCCCGACAGCAGATTCATCGTCTCCTCGAAGCTCAGCGTGCGGGCGTACCGCAACAACCCGTAGGCCCGCCACACCTTGTCGTCCACCTCGGCCGGGGCCGTGCGGATCATCACGTCGCGCGCCTGCTGCTCGTACGCGATGACCTGGCGCACCACCTTGCCGAAGTGATCGAGGAGGTCCTCCTCCGACTTCCCCAGCGTGGTCTGGTTCGAGAGCTGGAAGAAGTTCCCGACGACCTCGCTGCCTTCCCCGTACAGCCCCCGAAACGTCAGGCCCACCTGCGCCAGCCCCTGCAGCACCTTGCCGATCTCCTTCGTCAACACGAGCCCCGGCAAGTGGATAAGCACGCTGGCGCGCAGGCCCGTCCCGGCGTTGGTGGGACAGGCTGTAAGATAGCCAAACTCCTGATGGAAGGCGAAGGGCAGGAGCCGCCCCAGGCCCGTATCCAGCGCCTCCATCTGGACATAGCCGTCCTCGACCGCCAGGCCGGAGCGCATCACCTGCAGGCGGAGATGGTCCTCCTCGTTGACCATCACCGCCGCAGGGCCCCGCACCATCACCGCCGCCCCGGCGCGGGGCCGCCCGCCCGCCTCAAGCCCGGCCAGCTCCCGGCTCACCAGATGGCGCTCGTGCAGCACCTGCCGGTCCGGCCGATCGAGCTGGTCCAGCCGGAAGGTCACCGACCCGTCGAGCGACGGCACGGCGGTGGCGGCCTCGCGCACCAGGGCCAGCACCGCCATCCGGTCGGCGTCGCGGCTGCGCTGGGAGAACGGGTGGCCGGCGAGGTTGCGGGCCAGGCGGATGCGCGACGAGAGCACGATCGGACTCTCGGCGCCCGAGCCGTCGAGCCAGCCGATGCCGTCGTCGGGCACCAGGGCGAGGTCGATCATTCGAGCACCCGGATGCGGTCGCGCAGCTCGGCGGCCAGCTCGAAGTTCTCGGTATCCACGGCGCGGCGCAGGCGATCGCGCAGATCGAGCAGCTCGGCCCGCCGGTCAGGCGCCCGCTCGCCGGGGGCGAGGTAGCGTTCGCCGGCATGCTGGCTCGACCCGTGCAGCCGCCGCAGCAGATCGCGTACGTGCACCTCGAAGGCGAGATAGCACTCCCCGCAGCCGAGCCGGCCCGACTCGCGGAAATCCTGCAGCGTCGCACCGCACGACGGGCAGCGCTCGGCGGTGGCGGCCGCGGCGGGACGCGGCGCCGGCGACGCAGGCCCCTTCCCCATCGCCGTGATGAAGCCGCCGAGCGGGGATTTGAGCACCGCGCCGCCGGTCTCGATCCCCTTCTGCTGCGCGCAGTCCTCGCACAGGTGGAGCGTCACCTTGGTGTCGTGCTCCACCTGGGTGAGGTTGATCACGGCGTCGCGCAGCCCGCAGTGGTCGCACCGCATCACGGCACCGCGTCCACGGAGCTCACCTCGGTGAGCCGGCCGTCCTCGAGCCAGAGGATGCGGTCGGCGCGCGCCGCGAGCTGCCGGTTGTGCGTGACCACGACCACGGCCGTCTCGAATTCCCGGGCCAGGCGGAAGAAGATCTCGTGCAGGCGCTCGGCGTTGGCGTGGTCGAGGTTGCCGGACGGCTCGTCCGCCAGTACCAACCGGGGATCGTGCACCAGGGCGCGCGCGACGGCGCAGCGCTGCTGCTCCCCCCCCGACAGCTCGGGCGGACGGTGGCTCATCCGCCCCGCCAAGCCGACCGCCGACAGCATCTCCGCCGCCCGGGAGCGCGCCTCGCGCGGGGCGGTCCCGGCGATGAGGAGCGGCATCATCACGTTCTCGAGCGCCGAGAACTCGCGCAGCAGATGATGGAACTGGAACACGAAGCCGAGCTTCCGGTTGCGCAGGCCCGCCAGCCCCGCCGGATCGAGGTCGGCGTAGCGCGAGCCCTCGAGCCAGACGTCGCCGCTCGACGGCCGGTCGAGCGCGCCGAGCAGGTGCAGCAGCGTGCTCTTGCCGGCGCCGGACGCCCCCACCACCGCCGCCACCGAGCCGCGCGCGATCCCGAGGTCCACGCCCCGCAGCACCTCGATCGGCTGCCCGTCGCCGCCGGCGAACGTCTTGCGCAATCCCTGCGCCTCGAGCAGGACGCTCATTCGTAGCGGATCGCCTGGACCGGCTCGAGCCGCGCGGCCTGGAGCGCCGGGTAGAGCGGCGCCAGCATGGCGATGACCAGGCTCGCCGCGATCACCACCAGGGCGTCGCGCGGCGACGTCTGCACCGGCAGGTGGTCGATGAAGTAGATCGACGGATCGATGCGGATCCAGTGACCGGAGTCCACCATCCGTCCGAGCGCGAACCCGAGGATCGCGCCCGTCGCCGTCCCCACGAGCCCGATGAGGACGCCCTGCGCCACGAAGATGCGGCGGATCGAGGCCTGCGGCAGACCCATCGCGCGGAGGATGCCGATCTCGCGCGTCTTGTCGCGCACCACCATCGACAGCGTGCCGACGACGTTGAACGCCGCCACCACGCAGATGAGGAACACCACCAGGCCCATCGCGAGCTTCTCCAGCTTGAGCGCCGAGAAGAGCGAGGCGTTCTGCGTCTGCCAGTCGAGCACGCGGTGCGGGTAGCCGAGCTGGTCCTCAAGGCGCAGGCCCACGGCCTTCGCGTCCCACGGATCGGTCAGCCGCACCTCGAGGCCGGTGACCGCGGAGTCGAGCCCCGCGAAGCGCTGCGCCACGTCCCGGCGCAGCACCACGTACGAGTTGTCGTACTCGAACATCCCCGTGGCGAAGGTCCCCGCGACCTCGAACCGGTGGAAGGTGGGCACGAAGGCGCCCAGGCTGGGGTTGAACCGGGCGCCCGCCGGGGAGATCAGCGTCACGACGTCGCCGGGGAACGCCGACAGCTTGCCCGCGAGGCGTGAACCCAGCACGATCGCGCCGTCGACGTCGTTGCGCGTGGCGGTGAAGCGCAGGTCACCCTTGGCGAAGTGCCGCGCCAGTCCGGTGACGCTGCGCGTGCCCGTATCCGGGTCGAGGCCGATCACCACGACCCCCTCGGCGTAGTCGTGGCCGGCCGAGATCAGCCCCTGCGTGAGCACGAACGGCGCGGCCGCCTCGACCCCCGGCGCCCGGCGGACCTCGGCCAGCACCCGCTGCCAGTCATCGAGCCGCAGCCCACCACCGTAGGTGAGCACGCGGAGGTGCGGGCTCGCTACGAGGATCTTCTCGCGCAGGTCGCCCTGCAGGCCGTTCATCACGCCCAGCACCACGACCAGGGCCATCACGCCGACGGTCACCCCGCCCACCGCGATCACCGTGATGAGCGACAACAGCCGTGAGGACCGGCGGCTGCGCAGATAGCGCAGGGCGATGAGGAGCTCGAGCCGGGAGATCATTCGGGCCGCAGCATCGGGAACAGGATCACGTCGCGGATCGACGGCCGGTCGGCGAGCACCATCACCAGGCGGTCCACGCCCAGCCCCACGCCCCCGGCGGGGGGCATGCCGTACTCGAGCGCCCGCAGGAAGTCCTCGTCCACGCGGTGCGCCTCGTCGTCGCCCGCGGCGGCGAACGCCGCCTGCTGGGCGAACCGCTGCCGCTGCTCCTCGGGGTCGTTCAGCTCGCTGAAGGCGTTCGCGATCTCGCGGCCCAGCACGAACAGCTCCCAGCGCTCGGCACGCGTCGGGTCGCCGCGCTTGGGCTTGGCGAGCGGCGACAGCGCCACCGGGTAGTCGAGCACGAAGGTCGGCTGCACCAGCGCCGGCTCGACGCACGCCTTGAACACCTCGTCGATCAGCTTCGCCCCCCCCAGTGCCTCGACGTCCGCCACCTGGCGCTGCCGCAGCACCGCGCGCAGCGCCGCGTGGTCCGCCGTCGCGAGATCGACGCCGGCGTGCGCCCGCACGAGCTCGAAGAACGACGCCTGCGCGAACGGCCGGGCGAACGACACGGCAGTGCCGCCGCGCTCGAGCGTCGTGGTGCCGCAGAGCTCCGTCACCAGGCCGGCGAGCAGCTCCTCGGTGAGCGCGCGCATGTCCTCGTAGTCGGCATAGGCCTCGTACCACTCCGCCATCGTGAACTCGGGGTTGTGGAAACGCGACAGCCCCTCGTTGCGGAAGTCCTTGCTGATCTCGTACACCTTCTCGAGCCCGCCCACCAGACACCGCTTGAGGTACAGCTCGTCGGCGATGCGCAGGTAGAAGGTCGCGTCGAGTGCGTGGTACTGCACCGTGAACGGTCGCGCCGCCGCGCCGCCGTACAGCGGCTGCAGTACCGGCGTCTCGACTTCGAGGTAGCCGCGCGCATCCAGGAATCGACGGATCCCCGAGAGCACGCGGGCGCGCAGCCGGAACCGCTCCCGCGCCTCGGGGTGCACGGCGAGGTCCGCATAGCGCTGCCGCGCGCGCTGCTCCGCGTCGGCGAACGTCCCGTGGCGCACGCCGTCGGCGTCCTCCTTGCCGTACGGCAGCGGGCGCAGCGCCTTCGCGAGCAGCGTGACCGCCTGCACGCGCAGCGTCACTTCCCCGGTGCGGGTGCGGAACAGGGTGCCCGTGACCCCGACCAGATCGCTCAGGTCGAGCAGCTCCACGAGCGCGTAGCCCGGCTCCCCCAGCTCGTCGCGCTTGAAGTAGAGCTGCGTGCGCCCCGTGGCGTCCTCGAGATGCGCGAAGGTCGTCTTGCCATGGGGGCGCAGCGCCACGATGCGCCCGGCGAGCCGGTGCACCGTCGCGTCGCCTTCGCGGAAATCCGCGACCGCCGCCGCCGCGGTCGTCGTACGCTCGAACCGGTAGGCGAACGGCTCGACCCCGAGCGCCCGCAGCGCCGCGAGCTTGTCGCGCCGCGCCGCTTCGACGAATCCCGTCACGCGCGCCCGCCCGACGCCAGCTTCAGGTACGCCTCGATGAAGGGATCCAGGTCCCCGTCCATCACGCGCTGCACGTCGCCCACCTTCAGCTCGGAGCGATGATCGTTCACCATCGTGTACGGCTGGAACACGTAGGAGCGGATCTGGTTCCCCCACGCGTTGGCCGTCTTCTCCTTGTCCTGCTCCGCCCGCTTCGCCTCGCGCTCGGCCACGGCCCGCTCGTACAGCCGCGCCTTGAGCATCTTCATTGCCGTCGCCTTGTTCTTGAGCTGGCTGCGCTCCTGCTGGCACGCCACCACGATGCCGCTCGGCAGGTGCGTGAGCCGCACCGCCGACGACGTCTTGTTCACGTGCTGCCCGCCCTTCCCCGACGCCCGGTAGGTGTCGACGCGCAGGTCCTCGTCGCGCACCTCGATCTCGATCTCCTCGTCCACGACCGGGTACACGAACACCGACGCGAACGACGTATGGCGGCGCGCCTGTCCGTCGAACGGCGAGATCCGCACCAGCCGGTGAATCCCCTTCTCCGCCTTGAGCAGGCCGTAGGCATACTCGCCCCGGATCTCCACCTCCGCCGACTTGATCCCCGCCTCCTCCCCTTCGAGCAGGTCGAGCATCTCCGCGCGGAATCCGTGGCGCTCGGCCCACCGCAGGTACATCCGCAGCAGCATCTCCGCCCAATCCTGCGATTCGGTGCCCCCCGCCCCCGGATGGATCGTCAGCAGGGCATCCCGGGCATCGTCCGACCCCCGCATCAGACTCCGCAACTCCAGGGCCTCGAGCTCGCCCCCGATCGCCTCCGCCTCCTGCTCCAGCTGCTGCTCGAGCGCCGCATCCTCCGCCGGCTCCTCGGCCAGCAGCGCCGTCAGCTCGCGCGCTTCGTCCACCCGCCGCCGCAGCACCTGGTACGGGTCGAGCCAGCGCTTCAGCGTCTTGACCTCGTCCACCACCCCCCGCGCCCGGTCCTGGTCCGACCAGAGGCTCCCTTCGGCCATGACGTGCTCCAGCTCGCCGAGCCGCTCCGTCTTGCGCTCGACATCAAAGGAACCCCCGAAGCTCGGCGAGCCGGCGGTCCAATTCGGTCAATCGGTCGGTGAGGCCCATCGTACTCCCGGCGCCGGGCGCCCGTGTAGCAAACGAGCCGTCCGCCCGGGGTGAGGCGGACGGCTCTAACTGATTGGAAATCTAGAGGGTTACGAGTTGCGCGGCAACTAGAAGACCTTGCTCCCGCCGGCGAGGATCTCGTTCAGCGCCTCGTTCCAGAACGGGGTGCTCTCGGCCAGGTCCTTGCCCACCTGCTCGACGTACTCCTGCCAGCTCTTGGCGATCTCGTCCTTGAACAACGCGGCGAGCGTCCCGTCCCGCATGCCCTGCACCCGCTTCTCCGGATGATACACGATCATGTCCGAGATGAGCGCACGCGCCAGACGGCGCGCCTTCTGCTTCGGATCCTGCACGAGAAACGGGTTCACCGGACGCATCGGCCCGGTGGCACGGGACGGCCCGCCCGGCGGCGGTGCCGCAGCCGCCGGCGCGGCCGCGCCCACGGGGGGCGCGGGGGCGATGGGGACGGCCGGTGGCGCAGGAGCCGGCGCGCGCGGCGGCGCAACGGCCGGCGCACCCACCCGCGGGGCGGCGGGCGGCGCCACCGGCGGCCGCGGCGGTGCGCCCACGCCAACCCGCGGGGGCGCCGCCGGCGCGGGCATCCGGGGAGGCAGCGCCGGCTGACGGGCGGGCGCCGCCGGGGCAGATCCGGGAGCCGTCACGGGCGGCCGGGCGATCGGCGGCACCGCGGGCCGCGGCGCGGCCGGCGGGACGACCGGCGCCTGCGGTCGCGGCAGCGGCGCGGACGGCGGCGCCGCCGGCGCCGCGGCGGGTGCCGCAGGCGTGAACACCGGGGGCGGTGGCGCCGCCGCCGGCGGTGCGGGCGTGAAGACCGGAGCGGGCGCGGCCGGAACGGGCGCCGCGAGCGGCGACATCGCGACCGCCGCCGGCATGGCGACGGGCACGGCCGTGGCACCCCCGACCGGGAAGACGTGGCTGCACACGTTGCAGCGGGCGCGCACGCCGCCGGCCGGGACCCTCGCTGGGTCCACCCGGAACACCGTTTCGCAGGACGGACAGGAAACGTTCACTCGATCTCCTCGCTAGCCTTCGCCGGTATCACCGGCGTCCACGTCACGGCGGCGATCGACCACGAAGACCGATCCCACCTGCGTCTTGGCGTAGCTCTTCATCTCCGTCGCCAGCTCGCTGACCTGCGCCGGGTGGGCGAATCGCCGGTGCTGGTTGGTCACGATCCCGATCGAGAGCGACATCAACGGCACGCGGTGCAGCTGGCCGCGACGGTCCTTCCCAAAGTAATACCCGGCGCGCCGGTCCTGCTCGCTGTACTGGTACGGGATCAGCGTGTCGAAGACCTCGAGGATCTCGGTGCACACCGGCGTGATCCCCTCGAGCGGGACGATGAAGATGAAATCGTCCCCACCGATGTGCCCCACGAAGCCGCGCCGGTCGAGCAGTCCCTTGACGACGTCGTGCAGGATGCGGGACACGAGATTGATGACCCGGTCCCCGTCGTAGTAGCTGTAGCGGTCGTTGTATTCCTTGAAGTGATCGAGGTCCGCGTAGCACACCGCGAACAGCTCGGCGTTCTCCATCCGGCGCCGGATCTCGCGCTCGATCTCGGTCGTGCCCGGCAGGCGGGTCGAGGGATTCACCGCCACGTCCCGCGCCGCTCGGGTGACCAGGCCGTCGAGACGGTCCGCCTGCTCCACCGGCTCGAACAGGGGCGTGATCACCTCGTCCGCCCCGGCGGCGAACCACTCCTGCACCCGTTCGGTGGCGTGGCGCCCCGACCAGGCCGCGAGCGGCACGATGGCGGTGTACGGGTCGGACTTGAGCCGGGCGCACAGCTCGATCCCCTGGCGGCCGGTCCCGTCCGCATCGATCAGCACCAGCGCCGGAAGCGACCGCAGCACACGCTGCTCCACTTCGGCCGGGTCGCTGGCCCGCAACAGGGCGATCCCCCGCATGCCCCCCCACCGACTCACCACCTCGGGCACGTCGCGGCCGTCGGGGGAGTACACCACGATCGTCTGGCGGGTCAGCAAGGTCGCCCTCTTGTAAAGTGATTAAACACCTAAACTTAGGACCGTTCGCCTCGTGTGTCAATTGAACCGGGCGTCAGTGCTGCACCGAGACCGCCACCCGCACCCCGGCCCGATGCACCCGCGTGGACACCCGCGTCGGTCGCCCGACCAGCCGCGTCAGGCGGCTCGAGACCAGGGCATCCGCGAAGCTGACGGCGTGATTCGCCAGGAGCAGACCAAGGTAGTTGCGCGCGTCGCGGTACGCGTCGTCGCTGCGGCCGATCGCCTGCCGGAACGTCGCCTGCTCCAGTGGGGCGTCGCGCCAGGACCACTGGAAGTTGGGGCCGACCGCCCGTGCCTGGTAGAACTGGATGGCGCGGATGTGCTCGGGGGAGGCCGGGTCCGGCGGGACGTCGGGGTCCGGCCAGAACGTGCGGCGGGCGAGCAGCCACTGGGCGCCGTTGTAGGTCGCCGGATCGCTCTCCGGGACCAGGGCGGGTCCGGGGTCGAGGTCGTAGACGCCCGACTCGGAGTAGTGCGCCATGGTCTCGAAGTACTCGAACGCCGTGTCCCGGACGGATGGTCCGAAGTCGCGGCGCGCCACTGCGAAGGCGATGTCCCGGAACAGGTCCCCCTCCTCACGGGCCAGCGAGGTCTCCCGGATGTACGCACCGAGCGTGAAGGCCTCGACGGCCAGGTAGAGCATCCCCCGGTCCTGTCCCTGCAGCAGCTGCCCGGACCCCGGCACCAGGAGCGACGCCAGGGGCGGCAGCCAGGGGCGCGTCGGGCCGGGCACCCCGGCGGTGGCGGTCGCGGTGTCCTGGGCACGAGCGGGAACACTCGCGAGGACGAGCCCGGCGACGAGCGCGCCCGACCCGCGGCGCATCAGAACGTGACCCGGAACGAAAAGAAGGTCGGGTTGGCCGCTTCGAGATCGGAGGTCGCGAGGAAGGTCTGGGCGAGATCCACGCCGATCGACCCCGACGCGACGCCGAGCCCGATGCTGGCGCTCGACTCGCCGCCCGAGCGCTGTCCGTAGCCGGCACGGACCCGGGCGACCTGGCGGTAGCCGATGTCCACCCCGACCCGGACCGCGGGGTCGCCGTCCCGGCCCCACGGACGGTCGAGGTCGGCGGCGACGCGCAGGTCGAGCCGGTCGCTGGCGGTCGCCCGCCCCAGCGGCGTGCGCCACAGCGCGCCGACGGCGAGGCGGGTCGGCAGGGGGTCGGCCTGCTCGCGATTCTCGACCTGGAGGCTGAACCCCAGGCTGCGCAGGGCGACCCCGACCGTCAGCGCATCGTTGCCGCCGATCGCGAACTGTCCGCCCACGTCCAGGGCATGGGTGACGCCGTTGCCGTTGGGCAGGTCGGTGCAGTCCCCGCTGCAGTCCACCTGGAACGTGATCAGCTTGTAGCTGAGGCCGACGGTGATCGGACCAGGCAGGGCCGTGGCGAATGACGCGAGAAACTCGAAATTGCGCGGGGAGATCTTGGCGATGACCGTACTGGACGAGTCGGTGCGCTCGAGGTCGCCGTAGTCCACGAGATACACCGCACCGCCGAACACACCGATGCGGGAGCTGGGGAAGTACGCCGTCACGGCGTGGGTCCGGCCCGCCGCCAGCGCGACGGTGTGCAGCTCGAAGCTCGCGCTCGACAGATCCGCGAGGCCCGCCGGGTTCCAGAACGCCGCTTCGCCGTTGCCGCCGTCCGCGATGCCCGTCTGCCCCATGCCCACCGCGCGCGCCCCGACGGGGAACTCGAGGAACAGCGCACCCGCGTTGCTCGGCCCACCCTGCGCGGCCGCGCCTCGGGCGGGCAACCCCGCGAGGAGGATCGTCACCGCCGCCGCGCAGTCGCGCGCCGCGGCGCCCCGGCTAGAGCGGCTTGGCCTCATCGATCAGCAGGACGGGGATGTCGTCCTCGACCGCGTACGCCAGCCGGCAGGCGCGGCACGCGAGCGACTCGCTCGGGACCGTGCGGTACTCGAGCTCGCCCTTGCACTTGGGGCACACCAGCATCGCGCGCAGCTCGGGATCCAGCGTCATGACAGATACCCCAGTCGCTTGAGAGCGGGATCGCGGCGCCGCCACTTGGCCATCACCTTGACGCGCAGGTCGAGGTAGACCCGGGACCCCGTCAGGGCTTCGATCCGCTCGCGCGCCGCCACCCCGATCGCCCGGATCGTCCGGCCCTCCTGGCCGATCACGATCCCCTTCTGGCTCTCCCGCTCAACATACACTACCGCACGAATATACGCCGGTTCCGCGGACTCCCGATATTCCTCGATCACGCACGTCACGCTGTACGGCAGCTCCTCCGAAAGCTCGGCGAAGGCCGCCTCGCGCACAAACTCCGCCGCGAAGAACCGCAGCGGCTGGGCGGCGAGCTGGTCGGGGTCGTACAGGAACGGGGACTCCGGCAAGTGGCCCGCGAGACGGTCGCGCAGGACGGCGATCCCCTCCCCCGTCACCGCCGACACCACGAGCGCGCCGTCCGGCACCGCACCGCGGGCGGCGGGCGGGACGAGATCGGCCTTGGTGTACACCGTCAGCACCGGAGCCCGGGGCGCCGCGGCGAGCCCCGCGACGACGTGCAGCGGCGGAGCGGGCCGCTCGGCCATCGGGTGGAGGTGCGCGATCACGTCGGCGTCGGCCAGCGCCGCGATGGCCGCGGCGCGCATCACCTCCTGGAGGCGATAGGCGGGGTCGAGCAACCCCGGGCAGTCGGTGAACACGAACTGCGCCTCACCGGCGGTGAGGATCCCGACCACCGGCAGGCGGGTCGACTGCGGCTTGGGGGACACGATCCCCAGGTGCTCCCCGACGAGCGCGTTGAGCAGCGACGACTTGCCGACGTTGGGGCGTCCCGCGAGCGCCACCACGCCGCAGCGCGTCACGTCAGGCCGAGATCCGCTCGTGCAGATCCACTGGCGCGGCGGCCTTGCGAATGCGCAGGTTCAGCATCTCGACGAACACCGAGAAGCCCATCGCGAAATAGATGTAGCCTTTGGAGATGTGCTGGCCGAGCCCGTCCGCGAGCAGCGCGACGCCGATCAGCAGCAGGAAGCTGAGCGCCAGCATCTTGACCGTGGGGTGCCGGTGCACGAAGTCGCTCACCGCGCGCGCCGCGAGCATCATCACGCCGACCGCGATGACCACCGCGGCGACCATCACCCCCACCTGACGCGCCATCCCGACCGCGGTGATCACGGAGTCGAGCGAGAACACGATGTCCAGCATCATGATCTGACCGATCACCGCGGCGAACGACGCCCGACCCCGCGGATTGGCGTGCCCCTGCTCGCCTTCGAG
>Ga0210138_1000129_pt1 | contig 18074 bp, 13 predicted proteins | sample Browns_ThreeSqC__FD_184850 | JGI IMG/M metagenome (GOLD analysis project Ga0210138, IMG submission 184850) | Wetland microbial communities from the San Francisco Bay, California, USA, that impact long-term carbon sequestration -... | ecosystem: Environmental > Aquatic > Marine > Wetlands ... | reverse complement strand
TACCCGCTGCCCGACCGATCGATGCTCAGGGTCGAGAACGTCGCGACGCCGGCGACGGCAGCCACGGTCCGGGTCCCCGACAGCGTCGCGCCCGGGGTCCCGGTGCCGCCCGTGATCGTCAGGGTGATGTTACTGATGTAGGTGGTCGCCGTGTTGCCGGACGCGTCGCGCGCCGTCACCTGGATCGCCGGCGTGATGGCGGCCCCGGCCAGCTCGTTGGTGGGCTGCACGGTGAACGCCAGCTGGGTGGCCGAGGACGACGTGACGTTGAAGGCGACGCTGGTGGCCTGCGTCAGGCCGGACGCCGTGGCTCGCAGGGTGTATCCGGTGCCCGCCTTGTCGATGCTGACACCGGCGAACACCGCCACCCCAGCCACGCCCGCGACCGTGGTCGTGCCCGACAGGACGCCGCCCGCGGGGTTGTTGGCGATGGCGAGCGTGACGTTGCTGACGAACCCCGTGGCCGTGTTGCCGAACGCGTCCTGCGCGGCGACCCGCACCGAGGGGCTGATGCTGCCGTTCGCCGGTGTCGTGGTCGGCTGGACGGTGAAGCCGAGCCGGGTCGGCGTGCCCGGGTTGATGCTGAACGCATTGCTCTGGCGGGTCAGGGCGCCCGCCGTGGCGAGCAGGCGGTAGCCGGTGGCGGCCTTGTCGATGCTGAGCGTCGAGAAGGTCGCCACGCCAGCCACCGCCGCCACAGTGCGGGTCCCCGCGAGCGTCCCGCCGCCGGGGTTCACGTCGATCGTCATCGTCACGTTGGACGTGAAGCCGGTCACCGTGTTCCCCAGGGCATCCTGGGCGGTGACCACGACGGGCGGCAAGGCGACGCCAGCCGTCGAGGTCTGCGGTTGCGCGGTGAACGTGACCTGGAACAGCGGCCCGGCCGCGATGTCGAACGCGGTGCTGATGGACCCCGTGAGCCCGCTCGACCGAGCCGACAACGTGTAGCCCGTCCCGCTGCGGTTGATGCTGAGGGTCGAGAACGTGGCGACCCCGGCGACGGCGGCCACGGTCCGGGTGCCGGACAGGCTGGCCCCGCTGGTGCCGGTCCCGGCCGTGATCTCGACGGTGATGTTGCCCGCGAAATCCGTCGCGAGGTTGCCCTGCGCGTCGCGCGCCACGACCACGACCGCCGGCGCGATCGCGGCTCCCGCGACCTCGCTCGAGGGCTGAACCGTGAACGCGAGTTGGGTGGCCGTGGACGCAATGACATCGAACGCCGTACTGGTGGCACTGGTGAGACCGCCCGCCGTGGCGATCAGGGTATAACCGGGTCCCACCTTGTCGATGCTCAGCCCCGCGAAGGTGGCGACGCCGCTCGCGGGCGTGATCGTCGTCACCCCGGAGAGCACGCCGCCCGCGGGGTTGGTGCCGATGGCGACGGTGACGCTGCCGGCGAAACTGGTCGCGACGTTGCCCTGCGCATCCAGCGCGGCCACGCGCACCGAGGGGCTCATCCCGGCGCCGGCGGGGGTGGTCGCGGGCTCGACCGTGAACGCCAGGTGGGTCGCCCCGGCTGCGTTGATGCTGAACGCGCTGCTCTGCCGGGTGAAGGCGCCGGCGGTCGCGTCCAGCCGATACCCGCTGCCGGTCTTGTCGATGCTCAAGTCGGCGAAGGTGGCGACGCCCGCGACCGCCACCACGGTCGTCGTGCCGGCGAGCGACCCCCCGCCCGCGTTCACGCCGATGGTGAGCGTCACTGCGTCGGTGAAGGCGGTCACGGTGTTCCCCAGGGAGTCCCGGGCGGCGACCAGTACCGGCGGCAGGATAGCACCGGCCGCCGACGTCTGCGGTTGCGCACTGAACACGATCTGGGTGACCGCCGCCGCCGCGACGTCGAACTGGCCGCTCAGCGAGCCGGTGAGCCCGCTGGCCCGGACGGACAGCGTGTAGCCCGAGCCGCTGCGGTTGACGCTCAGCGCCGAGAACGTGGCGACGCCGCCGGCGGCGGTCACCGTGCGCGTGCCGAAGAGATTCGCGTCGGGGGGACCGATACCGGCGGTCAGGTCCATCGTGACGTTGCCGGTGTAGTCCGTGGCGTGGTTGCCGTACGCATCACGGGCCACCACCACCACGGCCGGAGCGATCGGCTCCCCCGCCGTGACGTTGGTGGGCTGGACGGTGAACACGAGCTGGCTCGCGGTCCCCGGGATGACGTCGAAGGCACCACTCGTGCCGGTGTTGAGGCCGGCGGCCGTGGCGGTCAGCGTGTACGCCGTGCCGACCAGGTTGAGGCCGAGCGTGGAAAACGTGGCGACCCCGGCGGACGCGGTCACGGTCGTGGTGCCGAGCAGGCCGGCCCCGGCGGCGCCGGTCCCCGCGGTGATCGTCACCGTGATGGCGCCGGTGTACCCATCGGACCGGTTCCCCAGCGCGTCGACGGCGGAGACCTGGACCACGGGGCTGAACACGTTCCCGGCGCGCACCGTGCTCGGTGCGACCGTGAAGGCGAGTCCGACGGGCACCCCGCCGAGGACGTCGAACCGCGAGCTCGTCACCGGTGCGAAGTCGCCGGTGGTCGCGGTCAGGCGGTACCCCGTGCCCGCGTTATCGATACTGAGGTCGTCGAAGGTGGCGACCCCGTCGACCGCCGCGACGGTCGCCGTCCCGGACAGCGTCCCGCCGGCCGGGTTGCTGGCGATCGCGAGAGTGACGTCCCCCCGGAACGATGTTGCGATCTTGCCATCCGCGTCCCGGGCCGCCACCGCCACGGGCGCCATGATGACGCCCGCGGTCGAGTGGGACGGTTGGGTCCGGAAGGTGATGTAGGTCGCGGGCGGCCCGGTGGGCTCCTTGACGCAGTTGGCGAGCAGCAGGCCGATGAGCGCGACGAGCAGGCCCCTCCCCCCCCAGGGGGGAGTGTGCCGACCGCGCGTCGACGCCTGGGCCGGTGCTGTGGCTCGCATCCCAACGGGTCAGGAGCAGCTTCTGTGCCGGACGAGGGCCTAGCGCTGGCCCGGGCCGGGAGGCCGAACACCCCCCGGCACGTGTGGAGGGGAGGCAGCAGGTGTCGCGGCTGCGCCCTTACAGCCCCAGCGTGGTCTCCATGCGGGCGTAGATGAAGCGGCCGTTGTACCCGAAGGGTGACGCCGCCGCCCACGGGAAGGTACCGAAGTTGTTGTTGTAGTCCTTGGCCGGGGTGCCGTCGCCGATGTCCGTCAGCGACGAGGGTTGATCGGGGTAGGTGTCCAGCAGGTTGCGGACGCCGAGCGCGAGGTGGATCTGCCCGAACCGATACCCCGCCTCGGCGTCGAACAGCGTCTTGGCACCGTAGCGCTCGCGGCACATGTCGCAGAATCCGGGCTGGGCCGATGAGAACTTGCCGTAGTAGGATGCGCGGAGCAGGCCGGAGAAACGGGCGGTCGCGTACTGCGCCGTGATCGTCGCGCGCCAGTCGGGGCGTTCCTCCGTGATCCCGATCCAGGTCACGGTGTCGATGATCCCGGGTTCGGTGGAGTTCGCGAGCACGGCCGGGAGGGGATCCACCCGCACAATCTCGTTCTTGGTGTAGTTCACCGCCCCGGTGAGGTTGAGCGCGCCCGGGCCGGCGGGGATCCGCCAGTTGGCCGACAGATCGACCCCCTGGGTCTTCGTGTCGAGGCCATTGGTGAAGTACTGCACGCCGGCGATGTCGGTGAACCCGGCACCGGCGAGGATGGCGCGCGTCGTGTCGTCGTCGAACGTGGCCCCGAGCAGGATGCGATCGTCGATCCTGATGTAGAAGTAGTCGGCCGTGAACGTGAGATTGGCCATCGGCGTCACGGCGAACCCGGCGCTCAGGTTGAGGGACGTCTCGTCCCGCAGCGGCTGCGCGCCGAGCGCCATGGCCGCGGGATGGTCCACCGGATACACGCCGATCTCCTCGATCACGCCGCCGATGACGTTGGTCACGACCTTGCTGAAGTGCGACTGGCCCAGCCCCGGAGCGCGGAAGCCCGTGCTGCCGGCGGCCCGCAGGATGACCCGGGACGACGCCTGGAAGCGGGCCGCCACCTTACCGGTCACCTGCTCGCCGAAGTCACTGTAGCTCTCGAAGCGGCCGGCGACGCTGGCGAGCAGCCGCGGGGTGATGTCGGTCTCGAGGTCCGCGAAGACGCCGACATTGGTGCGACTCTCGTCGGCCTCGTCGGACGGACCGAAGCCGGGGAACACTTGCGAGCCGCCCGGCGCGTCCGCGCTGTCACGGTTCAGGTGCCCGCCGTCGATCCACGACGCGGTCTCGCCGCGGGTGATCTGGAAGCGCTCGCTGCGGAACGTGGCCCCGAGCGCCACGTTGACCGGCGCGGGCAGGCCGAGGCGCAGCGCCTTCGCGGCCGTCACGCCGGCGTCGAGCTCGTCACGCACCATCCGGCCCGCGAAGAACGACGTCTGGTTGGGGATTCCCGGGTCGTCGGTGTTCCCCAGAATGCCGTCCTCGCCCGGCGCGCACGGCGCCGCCGGGTCGAGGCACGGCCCGAGCGACACGTTCAGCGTATTGCGCAGGCGGTAGTCGAAGCCGCTGTGCCCGAACGCGCCGCCGAGATCCACCGACCAGCCGCCCGTCACGGCGCGGAAGCCGCCCGCGGCGCTGTAGTCGGTGACGTCGGGGTTGAACTCCGGCAGGAACCCCAGCGGGAAGATCTCGGGCCAGTTGCGTGGGCTGCTCGAGTAGCGACGGTAGCCGTTGCCCGTCCCTTCGCGGTGGGAGTAGCCGCCGAAGGCGTACAGCTCGCTGGTCCCCGCGTCACTGAGCGGCAGGCGCAGATTGCCCATGGTCAGGACGTCGCGCTCGAGCCCGTCGCCCCAATGGTGGTTCGGCTGGGGCACCGGGTTGCGCTTCACGAGCACCTTGCCGTCGGCCGAGACCGAGTCGGTGATGCCGTTGGGACCGTCATCGTAGGGATCGGCCCAGGCGCGGTTGGTGGGATCGCGGTCCAGGACTTCGCCGAACAGCGCGAGCGAGCCGCGACCCAGCCGGAACCCGACGCCGCCGTTCACGTCCACCGTGGTCCCGTCGTCGGGGTAATCGGCCGTGGCATAGCGCCCGCTCTCGACATTGAGGAAGGGCGTGAATGGCCCCTCCCGCGTCACCAGGTTGACCACGCCCGCGATCGCGTCCGACCCGTACTGGGCCGAGGCGCCGTCGCGCAGCACCTCGATGCGCTCGATGGCGCTGGCGGGGATGGTGTTCAGGTCCACGCCGGAGGAGCCGGCGCCGGTGCCGTACGCGAACGTGTTGACGATCGCGGTCTGGTGGCGCCGCAGGCCGTTGACCAGCACCAGCGTGTGGTCGGGGGAGAGGCCGCGCAGCGTGAACGGCCGGACGATGTCCGTCGCGTCAGTCACGCTCTGGCGCGGGAAGTTGACCGATGGCGACAGGGCCTGGAGGATCTGGCTCGTCTCGCGGGTCCCCTGCGCGGCGATGTCCTCGGCCATGTAGATGTCCACCGGCACCGCCAGCTCGTCGGCCGCGGTATGGCGGGCGCGGGACCCCACCACGACGTCGATCGGCGAGAGGCCGATCGCCTGGCTCGCGAGCGTGATGTCCTGCGTCACGGTCTCGGCCGCGGCGATGGTCACGCTCACCGCCCGCGGGGCGTAGCCCAGGGCGCGCACGCGCACCGTCCACGTCCCGACGGGCACGCCGCTGAGGACGTACTCCCCCCGCTCCGTGGTCACGGCGCGCAGGGCGGTGCCTTCGAGCGAAACCGTCGCGCGAATCACCGCGGCCCCGGTCGAGTCGGACACCCGGCCGCGAACGGTGCCCCCCTGGGCGGCGAGGGTGGCCGGGGCGAGCAGGAGCGCGAGCCCGGCGACGAGAACGACTCCCAGGGAGCGTGACATGGCGCCTCCAGTGAAGACGGGTGGTTGCCGTGGTGTCTAATACGCCCCGTCTCCGCCGTCGTCAAGCCGCGGTGCGCCCGCCGTTCCCGTCGCGGCCGGCGTGCGATAGTTTCCCAACCCATGCATCGATCATGGAGCGGGGGACGGCGGGCGCTCATCATCGCGCTGGCCGCGGGGGCGGGGGCGGGGGCCTGTACCGATTTGCAGAGCCCCACGATGGGTGGTCGGGTCGCCCTGTCGCCACCGTGGACGTCGCTGGTGGTCGACGACACCGTGAGCGGGGGCACCACCGTGCTGGCCCGCTTCATCACCACGAGCGGCGACACGGCGCCGACGGGCGCGATCGTATGGTCGAGCTCGAACACGGGGATCCTCCGGGTCGACGCCGCGGGCGTGGTCCGCAGTGTGGCGCCGGGTGAGGCGATCCTGCGGGGATCGTTCGGCGACACGACCGCCGAGCAGCACATGACCGTCACCCCGCCCGTGTTCGTCGGCACCGGCGACATCGGGAGCTGCCTCGCGATCCGGGATGACGAGACCGGGCGCATGCTCGACAGCATCGCGGGCGTCGTGTTCACCGTGGGGGACAACGACTACTCCGATGCGACGCCGGCGCCGGCCTACGGGGTGTGCTATCCGTCATCGTGGGCCCGTCAGCTTCCTCGCACGCGGCCGGCCCCGGGCGAGGACGACCTGCGCAACGGCACCCTGAGCGATTACTACGGCTTCTTCGGCGCGGCGGCCGCACCCCCGCTCGGCTACTACAGCTACGACCTCGGCACCTGGCACATCGTCATGCTGAACACGACCCCCACGGCGGACACGACGCAGCTCCGCTGGCTGGAGGACGATCTGGCGGACCATCCGGCCGTGTGCACGTTGGCGATCACGCACCGGCCGCGCTTCAGCTCCGGCAACACCGGCAGCGCCCCGGTCCAGGGGGCGGTGTTCCAGCGCCTGTACGACGCCGGGGTCGAGATCCTGCTCTCGGGCAACGACCACCACTACGAGCGCTTCGCACCCCAGGCACCGAACCAGACGCCCGACCCCGCGGGCGGCATCGTCCAGTTCATCGTCGGGACGGGCGGCAAGAGCCACGGCACGGTCAACCTCCCGCTGGAGGCGAACAGCGTCGCCCAGAACGACGACACCTATGGCCTGCTGCGCCTGGTGCTGCGGCCGGGGGGCTACGACTGGCGGTTCATCCCCACCTCGGACCGGACGTTCACCGACGCGGGATCGGCGACGTGTCACTAGGGGCGCCGAGACCGCGTGCGCCCCCTGTCCGCCCTCCCGCTCGCCCCGTAGCTTCCCGCCTCATGGCCGCGCCGACGTTCGCCAACCTGACCGTGCTCACCCACCCGCTGATCCAACACAAGATCACCCTGCTGCGGGACAAGCGGACCACCACGCGCGACTTCAAGCAGCTCGTCAACGAGATCGCGATGCTGATGGCTTACGAGGTGACCAAGGACCTGCCGCTCGAGCCCGTCGAGATCGACACCCCGCTCGAGCGCACGGAGGGCCACCAGGTGGCGGGGAAGAAGCTGACGCTCGTGCCGATCCTGCGCGCGGGACTCGGCATGGTCGAGGGGATCGCCCAGCTGATCCCGTCCGCCCGCGTCGGCCACATCGGGCTGTACCGCGACCACGACACGCTCGCGCCCGTGGACTACTACTTCAAGATCCCCTCCGGGGAGCACGACCGCGATTTCTTCCTGCTGGACCCGATGCTCGCGACCGGCGGCTCGGCGGTCGCCGCCGTCACGGCGCTGAAACGGGCGGGCGCGCAGCGGATCCGGTTCCTGTGCCTCGTGTCGGCCCCCGAGGGCATCCGGCGCATGCTGGACACCCACCCGGAGGTCCCCGTGTACACGGCCGCCCTCGACCGGGCCCTCAACGACAAGGGCTACATCCTGCCGGGTCTAGGCGACGCCGGCGACCGGCTGTTCGGCACCAGATAGGGGAGCAGGCCCGGCCTCCCCCTTCCCCACGCAACCCTCCCCGCCCCTCCCGTGTCGGATGAAGTGCAGGACCCGACGCCAGCCTTCGAGCTCCGGAGCGCCGTGGACGACCGAGACCTGATTGCCCGGGTGCGCGCCGGGGATGGGGCCGCCGAGCGGCTGCTCTACGACCGCCACGTGGACCGGGTCTACCGACTGGCGTACCGCCTGGCGGGTGACCCCGACCTCGCACGCGACCTGACGCAGGACACGTTCGTGCGCGCGTTCGAGAAGCTCGGCACGTTCCGCGGGGAGTCGGCCTTCTCGACCTGGCTGCACAGCGTGGCCACATCGGTCGCGCTGAACGGCCTGCGGCGGGTGCGGCGGCTGCGGCGGTACGAGACGGACCTCGCGGACGGGGCGGCCGTGGCCGACGGGACGCGCGAGGCCGAACCGGACCTCAAGATCCGACTGCGGCAGGCGATCGACGGGCTGCCCGAGGGATATCGCACGGTGTTCGTGATGCACGAGCTCGAGGGGTACACGCACGACGAGATCGCCGGCGCGCTGGGCGTCGAGGTGGGCACGTCGAAGGCCCAGCTCTCCCGCGCGCGGGCGCGGCTGCGCGAGGCCCTCGCCGACTTTGCCGGGGAGTGGACGCGATGACCGTGGACGACCGGGATGACATGCTCGATGCGCGGCTCCGGGAGCTGGCGCGGGACTATCACGAGCCGCCGGCACCGCCCCGCGAGGAGATGTGGGCGGCGATCGCGGCGCGGCGCGCCGCGCCGCGGGTGCTCGTCGGGCGGCGGGCCTGGACCTGGGGGCTCGCCGCCGCCGCGGTGCTCGCGGTCGGGGTCGGGTTGGGCCGCTGGTCCGCGATGCGCGGACCCGCCCCCGCCGCGCTACCCGGCGCCGACGCACCCGCCGCGGCGGACGCGCCGCTCCGGGTGGCGGCCACGCAGTACCTGACCCGGGCGGAAGCGCTGCTCACCGGCATGCGATCGGGGAGCGTCCCCGTGGACGCGCAGTTCCTCGCGTCGGCACGGGAGCTCCTCAGCATGACGCGGCTGCTGCTCGACTCCCCCCTGTCACAAGACCCGCAGGTGCGCGGCCTGCTCGAGGACCTCGAGCTGGTGCTGGCCCAGGTGGCGCAGCTCGAACCCGCCACGCGCGGGGCCGCAGACCTGGATCTGATCACCGACGGACTGAACCAACGCGGCGTGCTGCCGCGACTGCGCTCGGCGATCCCCGCCGGTCCGGCCGCGCTCGGCGCCGGAGGAGAACTCTAGATGACGATCCCCCTGATGCTCGCGGCCGCGGCTCTCGCCCAGACCGTCACCACGGCGGCACCGGCGCGCGCGGCGGCGCCGGCGCCCGCCGTCACGGCGCGGGCCGCCACGGTGGCCACCCCCGCCGCCGCGACGCCGCCCCGGAGCGGGCCGCCCGATCCCTGGGCCGCCCAGGACCCGGCGGACTCGCTCTACCGGGCCGCCCGCCGGGCGCTGAATCGCAACGACTACAACGGCGCCGCCGCCCTGTTCCACTCCATCCCGCGGCGCTACCCCCGCTCGGCCTATGCGGGTGACGCCCTGTACTGGGAAGCTTTCGCGTTGTACCGCGCGGGCGGCACCGAGAATCTCCGCGCCGCGCAGGGCGTGCTCGCCGAGCAGCAGCGCCGCTACGCCGCCGCGGGGACCCGCGAGTCGGGTGACGCGGCCACGCTCGCGGCGCGCATCGACGGTGAGCTGGCGCAGCGCGGCGACGCCGAAGCATCGGCGCGCGTTCGCGCGACCGCCCAGGGGACCGCGACCGCGACGACGGCCGCGTCCGCCCAGGCGGGCGCGTGTCCCGACGTCGACGACGACGACGACCCGCGCGTCGCCGCACTCAATGCCCTGCTCCAGATGGACGCCGCGAACGCGCTCCCGATCCTCAAGCGGGTCCTGGCGCGCCGCGATGCGTGCTCGGTGGGACTGCGGCGCAAAGCGGTGTTCCTCGTGTCCCAGAAGAAAGGCTCCGAGACCGAGACGATCCTGCTCGACGCCGTGCGCAACGACCCCGATCCGGAGGTCCGCGAACAGGCCGTGTTCTGGATGTCGCAGGTGGAGAGCGACCGCACCGCCGTGCTCCTCGACTCCCTGCTCCGCTCCTCGACCGACCGCCAGATCCAGGAGAAGGCCCTGTTCGCGCTGTCGCAGCACAAGAGTGCGCGCGCCGGCGAGGCGCTGCGCGGCTACGTGCAGCGCACCGACGCGCCGACGGAGCTCCGCGAGCAGGCGATCTTCTGGCTCGGCCAGCGCCGCTCCGAGGAGACCGCCGCATTCCTGCGGGACATGTACGCCCAGCTCACGGACCGCCAGCTGCGCGAGAAGATCATCTTCTCGCTCTCGCAGCAGCGGTCCGCCGACAATGCCCGCTGGCTGCTGGAGCGCGCCCGCGACGAGTCGGAGGACATCGAGCTCCGCAAGCAGGCACTCTTCTGGGCGGGGGAAGGCGGCGCGCCGATCGCGGATCTCGTGGCGATCTACGATCGCATGCCCGATCGGGAGATGCGAGAGCAGCTGATCTTCGTCTACTCGCAGCGCAAGGACGCCGCCGCGATCGACAAGCTGTTCGCCATCGCGCGCAGCGATCCCGACAAGGAGCTGCGGACCCGGGCCATCTTCTGGCTCGGCCAATCGAAGGACCCACGCGTCGCCCAGTTCCTGAGCGACCTCATCAACGAGCCGTAGTCACATGCGGATTGCGGATTGCGGATTGCGGATTGGGGTGGCGGCGGCCGTGTGGACGCTCGGCGCCACCAGCGGGACCGCGCAGTCCCTGGCGCAGCGTGTGGCCGGGGCGCCCGATGGGGCGGTGCGCTTCGCCTTCGCGGCACGACCGGGCGTGACGGGGGACGGGCACCGCACCATCCGCTGGTCCTGCGAGGACGGGGACTGCGGGCGGCAGCTCGACGAGGGCTCGTCCCGCGCCCCCTGCGACACCGGTCCGGTGCGCGTGACCCTCACGGTGCGCGGCGGGACGGTGCGCGCGGCGCACGTCGCCGTGGGCGCGCAGCGCCGCGCGGACGGCACCGACCTGGGCCGCGTGCCGTCGGCCGAGGCCGCGCCGTATCTCCTCGCCCTGGCGCGCGCGGCGCCGGACCGGGTGGGTCGGGAAGCGGTCTTCGCCGCCGCGCTCGCCGACTCGGTCAGCGTCTGGCCGGACCTCCTGGCGCTGGCCCGCGACCCCGCCATCGCCCGGGAGACGCGCCGCGCCGCCGTGTTCTGGGTGGGGCAGGCGGCCGAGCAGGCCGCCACTCGGGGTCTGGCGGAGTTGGTGGACCGCTCGGACACGGATCGGGAGGTGCAGGAGGCGGCCGTGTTCGCCCTGTCCCAGCGGCCGGCGGACGAGGGCGTACCCACGCTCATCCGCGTCGCCCGCACCCACCGCGACCCCGAGGTGCGGCGTCGGGCGATGTTCTGGCTGGGGCAATCGGGCGACCCTCGCGTCCTTGCGTTCTTCGAGGAGCTGCTCGCCGGCCCCTGACTGCAACAAATCGCGCCCCCGCGGCGTCGTGCCAGGGACGCGCCCGCTGGCTCCAGGTCGCTTCCCTTATTATTCGCGATGCCTCACGCCCTGCGCCGCACCGCGGTCCTCGTCGGCCTCACCGTCTCGGCGGTGGTCGCGGCGTGGGCGACCGTGGCCGCCGCGGTCGCGATCGCGGGCCGCGAGGACCAAGCCGGGCCCGTGGACGCCATCGTGGTGCTCGGCGCCGCCCAGTACAACGGCCGCCCGTCGCCCGTCTTCCGCGCGCGCCTCGATCACGCCGCAACCCTCTACCGGGCCGGGCACGCGCCGGTCGTGCTCGTGACCGGCGGCATCGGTCGTCGCGACACGCTGAGCGAGGCGGCCGTCGGGGCGCGCTACCTCGTGGGCCGCGGCCTCCCCCGCGCCGCGGTCGTCGCCCTGCCGGCGGGCGCCGACACCTATGCCTCGCTCGCCGAGGTCGGCGGCTGGTTCCGCGGACGCGGGTCGCGCCGGGTGCTGCTGGTCAGTGACGCATTCCATCTGCTCCGCCTGCGGATCCTGGCCGCGCGACTCGCGCTCGAGCCCTACACCTCCCCCGCCCCCGATTCCCCGATCACGGCCAACCGGCGACAGTATCTCGCCTACGTGGCGGCCGAGGGGATCAAGGTGCCGTTGACCTGGCTGTTCCAGCGCTGATCCCGGAAAGGACCCTCACCGATGCAGCTGGCAACGCGGCGCATCCACACCGGACGCGTGATCAACCTCGACGTCGAGACCGTCCGCTATCCCGACGGCTCGTCCGGGGAGCTCGAGATGATCCGCCACCCCGGGGCGGCTGCCGTGGTCCCGGTGCTGTCGGACCGGGACGGACCCGATCCGGTGATCCTGCTGCTGCGCCAGTTCCGCCACGCCGCCGGCGGGACGCTCTGGGAGATCCCGGCCGGGCGGCTGGCGGATCCCGCGGAGGACCCCGCCGACTGCGCCCGCCGTGAGCTGCTCGAGGAGGCCGGGGTCACGGCCGGCCGGATGGAGCGGCTCACGACGGTGTGGACCACGCCGGGGTTCACCGACGAGCGGATCCACCTGTTCGTGGCCGCGGAGCTGCGCCAGGCGTCGCACCAACGGGAGCCGGACGAGTTCATCGAGGTGGCGCCCCGGCCCCTGTCACAGGTGCTCGAGATGATCGAGGACGGCGAGGTCTGCGACGCCAAGACGGCCTTGGCCATCCTATACGTGGCGGGGTTCATCCTGGGACGGTGACACGGTGTGTCCCCCCCAGAGGACGCCCCGGGAACGGTCGGGGATTGTAATGCGTTGTTTAACAAGACCTTAATGTTCCGAGATGCCGGGAACACTTCCTGCCATGAGTATTGAGCGAGACACATCGGGCCATCCCTGGGGGAGACCATGCGGGGAGTGCTGAAGGAGATCGCCGGTTCGTTGCGGGTCCGCCCGCGTCCGCCGCTCGAGGAGCTGGACGACGCGCACCTCGTCCGCCAGCACATCGCCGGGGACGCGCAGGCCTTCGGGGTCCTGGTGGATCGCTACCAGACGCGACTGCTCAACTTCGTGCACCGCACCATCGGGGACCGCGAGCGCGCCGAGGACCTGGTCCAGGAGGCGTTCATCCGGGTGTTCCGCCACATCCAGCGGTTCGACCAGTCCAAGAAGTTCTCCACGTGGATCTACACGATCGCGTCGAACCTGGCGAAGAACGAGCTGCGCAACCGCAGCCGCAACCCGCTGGTGTACTTCCAGGCGATGCGGGACAGCTGGGACGCCGATCACCGTCCGCTGCAGTTCGAGGACCCCGGGCCCCGGCCGGACGACGAGTTCCGCCGCCGCCACGTGAAGGAGGCGGTGGACCGGTGCGTGGCGCAGCTGCCGGCCCATCATCGCGAGGTCTTCGTCCTGCGGGAGATCGAGGGGAGGAGCTATCAGGAGATCGCCGAGATCACGGGGTGCAACCTCGGCACCGTGAAGAGCCGCCTCAACCGGGCCCGCAACAGCTTCGCGCAGCTGATCGCGCCGCTCGTCGATTAGGGGGCGGGGGCTCTGGAACTCCCCGCCCTTCCAATGGTACAATCCGCCGGATGAACTGCGCCGAATTCCTGGCCCGATACAGCGAATACCGCGACGGCACGGTCACGGCTCCGCGGGAGTTGCGCCGTTTCCGGCGACACATCGCGGTCTGCCCGCGCTGCCGGGCGTTCGACGCGGCGCTGCAGGACGGCGTCGCGGTGCTGCGGGATGCCCCGGCGGTCACGCCCAGCCCGTCGTTCCGGCGCCGCCTTGAGGCGCGGCTCGCGGCGGAGCGCGCCGGCGCGGCGACGCCGCGCGCGCCCGTGCTGGTACGGCTCGCGGCCGCGCTGCTCGTCCTGGCCGCGATGAGCCTGGTCGGGTGGGAGGCGGTCCGCCGCGCGGCGCCGGGGGTCGTGCCGTCGCTGCCGCCGGTCGCGTTCCCCAAGCCCCTGGTGAATGCGGGCGTGCCGTTGGTGACGTTCCAGGACCCGCGCGCCAGCGTGCTGGCGGGCAACCCCTACCCGTACGGCACGGCCTTCGTGCAGCCGTCGGCGCGCCGCTGATCTCCCGCCTTTCTCGCCCGCGCGCCCGGCGGTAACTTCCCCGCGATATGGGGGAGCTCACCGTGGACACGCTCTTCCGGCAGGTCCGCAAGGGCGCGGTCGATCCGGTCTACTACCTGCACGGCGATGAGGACGTTCTCAAGGACGAGGTAGTCCGCGAGATCGCCGATCGCGTGCTCGATCCGGCGATGCGCGCGTTCAACCTGGACCAGCCGGACACGACCGGGCTCGACGCCGAGCGCCTCCACGCGCTGCTCAACACACCGCCGATGCTCGCCGAGCGGCGGGTGGTGGTGCTGCGGGCGGTGAGCCAGCTGCAGCGGAAGCCGCGGGTGCGGGAGGCCCTCCTGCGCTACCTCGCCTCGCCCAGTGCCGACACGGTCCTCGTGATGGTCGATCCCGCGCTCGACCCGGCGAGGGAGAAGTCCAGGGGCAAGGAGTTGGCGGGCGACTTCCCACCGACCATCACCACGGTCACGGTGGACCGCCTGCCGCCCGAACGCGTGCAACGCTGGATCGCGCACCGGGCCGGCCTGGTCGGCGTCGCGCTGGAGGACGAGGCGGCGACACACCTCGCCACCGCGCTCGATCACGAGCTCGGGGTGATCGCCCAGGAGCTCGACAAGCTGGCCGTCGCGGTCAGCGGCCGGCCCGTCACGCGGGCGGACGTCGAGGGCCTGATCGGCATCCGGCACGGCGAGACGCTGCAGGACCTCGTGGCCGCGGCGCTCGAGCGCCGGGCCGCCATGGCGGCCCGCCTCGTGGGACCGATGCTGGAGCAGTCCGGGGTGAGCGGCGTCCGGATCGCCACGGCGCTGGGAACGGCGTTGCTCGGCACGGCGATCGCGCGGGCCGAGCTGGACCGCGGGACTCCACCGACGCGCGCGGAGCAGACCGTCTTCCGGTACATCATGGCCAGCCGGCCCGCGGGCCTTCCGAAGTGGAAAGAGGCGGCGGCCCAGTGGGTGCGCTGGGCGCGCGCGTGGCGGGCCGCCGAGCTGCGGCATGCGCTGCGGGCCGCCCTCACGGCGGACCGCACGCTCAAGGGAACCCGCGTCTCCTCCGAGGCCGGCATCGTGACCGAGCTGGTCCTGAGTTTCGCGATCCCGGCCCGGGAGGCCGCGTGACGCGAGGCGTCCGCACCGCCCTGGCGGCCACGCTGCTCGGGCTCGCCCTCGTCGCCGTGGCCGGGCGCCTCGGGGCGCAGACGGATCCCCGCCTGCGCGACGCGGTCGCGCTCGCCCAATCGGGGCAGCTCGATTCGGCGCGGGTGCTGGTGAACCGGCTGCTGGCCGCGCTGCCGCCGACCGATACGGTCTTCCCCGAAGCCCTCTACACCGCCGGGCTGATCGCCGCCGATGCCCCGACGGTGATGCGCTACCTGCAGCGGGTGATCGTGGAGTACGACCGGTCCCCCTGGGCGGACGACGCGCTGCTGCGGCTCACCCAGCTGCACTTCGCCCAGGGGGATCCGGCGGCCACCGTCCAGGCGGCCGAGCGCATGCGCCGCGACTACCCCGACTCGCCGCTCTTCCCCCAGGCCGCCTTCCCAGCCGGGCGGGCGTACTTCGATCTGCGCGACGAAGCGCGCGGCTGCGCGCTGATTCGGATCGCGCTCGCCGGCGCCGGCGACAACGTCGAGCTGCACAATCAGGTCAGCTTCTACGCCGGCCGTTGCCCCGCGGAGGGCGACCTCGCGCCCGACAGCAGCCCGGCCGCTCGGCCGGGCGCGCCCCGCTTCGCCGTACAAGTGCTGGCGGTCCGGAACGCGGCCCAAGTGGACGACATGCTCACCCGGTTGCGTGGCATGGGGTACATGAGCCGGGTCGTGCGCGACACCACCGGCTTGTTCAAGGTGTGGGTCGGCCCCTACCCGACGCGGGAGGAGGCGCAGCGGGTCCAGCAGCAGCTTCGCACCCGGCTCGGCGGGCAGCCGTTCCTCGTGGAGGAGCGGTGACCCCGCGGCTCGCCGACCGACCGAGCGCCCCGGCGGCAGACACGCCGCTGATGCAGCAGTATCGCGACATCAAGGCGCGCCATCCCGGAGCGATCCTGTTCTTCCGCATGGGCGACTTCTACGAGATGTTCGAGGATGATGCCAAGCTCGCGGCACGGGAGCTCGGCCTCACCCTCACGTCGCGCAACAACGGTGGCGCGGCGGAAGTCCCCCTGGCGGGTGTGCCGGTCAAGGCGGCGACCGACTATCTGCGCCGCTTGATCGCGGGTGGCCACAAGGTCGCCATCTGCGAGCAGGTCGAAGATCCGAAGCTCGCCAAGGGGCTGGTGCGCCGCGAAGTCGTCGAGACGGTGTCCCCGGGCGCCGTTCTGGCCGACGACTGGCTGGAGCAGCGCCGCAACAACTTCCTCGTCGCCGTGGATCCCCGCGGCTCGGCCGCCGGGGTGGCCGCCCTCGACCTGACCACGGGAGAGCTGGCGCTCGAAGTGGTGGCACTCGCGGACCTGGCATCCGCCCTGGCGCGCTACGAGGCGCCGGAGCTGGTGTATCCGGCGGGCGCGACCGTGCCCGTGGCGCGCGACGTGCCAGTCGCGCGCACCGAGCGCGAGGCGTGGGAATTCGATCCGGCCCTGGGACGCGAGGACCTGTGCCGGACCTTCGCGCTCGCCGCCCTCGACGGACTGGGCATCGAGCCGGGCGATGCGCCGGCGATCGGCGCCGCGGGTGCACTGCTGCGGTACGCACGCGAGCTCAAGCCGGGGGGCCTGCCGCACCTCGCCCGGCCGCGCGTGCAGCGCCGGGGCGACACGCTGCCGCTCGACGAGATGACGCGCCGCAACCTTGAGCTGGTGGAGCCGCTGCGCGCCGGGGCCACGGGCACGACCCTCCTCGAAGTCATCGACCGCACCCGGACCCCGATGGGGGCCCGGTTGCTGCGCCGCTGGCTGCTCGCGCCGCTGGTCGATCCCGGAGCGATCGGTGCCCGGCTCGACGCGGTGCAGGTCTGCGCGGACGACGCCCCGGGCCGGGAGCGCCTGCGGGACGCGCTCGACGGGGTGCGGGACCTCGAGCGTCTCGCCGGGCGGGCGGCGCTGGGTCGCGCCACGCCGCGCGACCTCGGTGTCCTGCGCGACTCGATCGAACGACTGCCGGACGTGCGCGACGCCCTCCTCGGGCTCGGGGGGCGCGCTCGCTCGACCCTGCTCGAGGCGGCCAGCGCCACCTACGATCCGCTGCAGGACCTCGGTGCCCTGCTGGCGCGGGCCCTGGTGGACCGCCCGCCCCCCCAGCTCGGCGACGGGGACGCGATCCGGCCGGGGACCGACGCGGCGCTCGACGAGCTGCGGGATGCGCGCGACGGCGGCAAGCGCTACATCGCGGGCCTGCAGGCGCGCGAGCGCGAGCGGACCGGCATCGCGTCGCTCAAGGTGGGGTTCAACCGGGTGTTCGGGTACTACATCGAGATCACCCGGACGAACCGGGACCGCGTCCCGACCGACTACGAGCGGCGGCAGACGCTCACGGGCGCGGAGCGCTACGTGACCCCGGAGCTGCGCGAGCAGGAGGCCCGCGTCCTGGGCGCGGAGGAGCGGATCGCCGCCCGCGAGGTCGAGCTGGTGGACACCCTGCGGCGTGCCGTCGCCGACGCCATCGGCCGGGTGCAGGGACTCGCCGCGACCCTGGCACAGGTGGACGTGTGGGCCGGCCTGGGCGACGTCGCGCACCGCGACGGCTACGTGCGCCCCGTCGTGAACGACGGCTTCGCCCTCGAGCTCGAAGCCAGCCGCCACCCGGTGGTGGAGCGGATGATGCCGCGCGAGACGTTCATCCCGAACGACGTGGCGCTGGACGCCGCTGGCCGCGTGATCGTGCTCACCGGGCCGAACATGGCCGGCAAGTCCACCGTGCTGCGGCAGGTGGGGCTGTGTGTGCTGCTGGCCCAGATCGGCGCGTTCGTCCCGGCGCGGCGCGCGGTCGTCGGCGTGGTGGACCGCCTCTTCACCCGGGTCGGGGCCTCCGACAACCTGGCCCGGGGCCAGTCGACCTTCATGGTGGAGATGAGCGAGACGAGCGCCATCCTCCATGCGGCGACGGACCGGAGCCTCGTGCTCCTGGACGAGATAGGCCGCGGGACCGCCACCTACGACGGGGTGGCCATCGCCTGGGCCGTGACCGAGCATCTCCACGACCGGGTCGGCTGCAAAACGGTATTCGCCACGCACTACCATGAGCTGACCCAGCTCACCGGCAAGG
>Ga0210138_1000128_pt1 | contig 18112 bp, 16 predicted proteins | sample Browns_ThreeSqC__FD_184850 | JGI IMG/M metagenome (GOLD analysis project Ga0210138, IMG submission 184850) | Wetland microbial communities from the San Francisco Bay, California, USA, that impact long-term carbon sequestration -... | ecosystem: Environmental > Aquatic > Marine > Wetlands ... | reverse complement strand
ACATCGGCCACCGCGCGTCCGCTCACCAGCGCGAGCGCCCCGCCGCACAGCGCGCGCAGCCGCTCGAGCAGCTCGCGCAGCGCGTCGTCCACGTAGACCGCGTCCGGCGTCTCGGCGTGCGTGAGCAGCGTGCCGTCGATGTCGAGAAACAGAGCACAATGCGCCGTCGGCACGGGCGGCGCTCCCGACGCCGCCGCCGGCGCGGGCGGCTTCACGCTCATCCGTTCGTGCCGGTGGGCGCGAGGCGCGCGCTGCGCGCCCGCGACAGGACACGGCGCCGATGGCGCATGCGCGCGGCATCGATCAGCATCCGTCCCGCCCAGCGGTAGACGTTGAACTCCTCGACCAGGTTGCGCATCGAGCGCATGCGCGCGCGCTGCTCCTCGGGATGCATCGACAGCGCCGCATCCATCGCCTCCGCGCACTGCTGGATGTCGTAGGGATTGACGATCAGCGCCTCGACCAGCTCGCGCGCCGCCCCGGTGAACTGCGACAGGATCAGCACGCCCTGCTCGTCCTCGCGCGCGGCGACGAATTCCTTGGCCACCAGGTTCATGCCGTCGTGCAGGCTCGAGACGTAGCACAGCTCGGCGGCGCGGTAGAGCTCGTAGACCTGCTCGGCGCTGTGGTGCTCGATCTGCAGCAGGATTGGCAGATAGCCGGGCCTGCCGAAGCGGTTGTTGATGCGCTGCGCCGCGGCGCGCACCCGGTGCTCGAGGTTCTGGTACTCGTCCAGCGAGGAGCGCGAAGGCGCCGCGACCTGGAGGAAGCAGAACTTGCCGACCCAGTGCGGCTTCGACTCGAGCAGCCGCTCGACCGCCAGGAAGCGCTCGAGAATGCCCTTGGTGTAGTCGAGCCGGTCGACGCCGAGCCCGATCCAGGCATCGGCCGCCAGGCCGAGCCGCTCGCGCACCCGCCGGCGGCATTCGTCTACCGGCGCCTGCCGGGCAAGCGCGCTCGGCGGCCACTCGATCGAGATCGGATAGCGCCGCACCTCGGTCGGCTCGCCGCCGTGGGTGATGGTGAAGGTCTCGCGGTCTACGCGCGCCTCGAGAAAGCGGTCGACCGTATCGAAGAAATTGTTGCAGTGGAACTGCGTGTGAAAACCGAGGATCGACGAGCCGAGCATGCCCTCGAGCACCTCCTCGCGCCACGGCAGGATGCCGAACACTTCCGGGTTGGGCCAGGGAATGTGCCAGAAGGTGATGATCGTCGCGAGCGGCAGCCGCTCGCGGATCATGCGCGGCGCGAGCGCGAAGTGGTAATCCTGCACCAGCACGATCGGGTCCTCGCTGCGCGCCTCGTCTACCACGACGTCGGCAAAGCGCCGGTTGACCGCGCGGTAGTGCTCCCAGTCCTCGATGCGGAACACCGGACGCGCGTGCGCGATGTGGCACAGCGGCCAGAGGCCCTCGTTGGCGAAGCCGTAGTAATAGCCCTGCTCCTCCTCCTTGCTGAGCCACACGCGCCGGATGCGGTACGAGGGCTTTTCGGGCGGCACCATCACGCGGTCGTACTCGTCGACCGCCTCGCGGTCCGCCGAGCCCGCGCCGTGCGCGATCCAGGTGCCCGAGCAGGCGCGCATCACCGGCTCGAGCGCGGTGACCAGGCCGCTCGCCGGGCGCTGGATCTCGATCAGGTTGCCCTCGCGCCGCACGTGCAGGTAGGGCTCGCGGTTCGACACGATCAGGATCTCGTCGCCCTTGAGGTCCTCGCGCAGGATGCGCCGCAGCGCGGCAGGTCCCCACAGCGTCTGCGACTCGTCGCGCGAGCTGCGCTCGGCTTCGAGATCGCGCACCAGCGCCTTCAAGTCGGCCTCGATCGGGCGCAGCTCGGGTACGCGCGTCCTCGCTTCGCCGCGCTCGGAGCCTGCGCCCGAGACGAGCGCCTTGAAGCCGGCGACCCATCCGCGCCAGGACAGCTCCGCGATGACGACGGTGATCAGCGCAACCACGCCCGCGATTGCCGCGAACAGGTACACCAGGTACCTGCGCGTCTCCGCGCTGCGCCGCTCGACGAAGCTCATGTCGTGCATGACGACGAGCGAACCGAGCAATCCCTGCTCGCTCTCGAGCGGCGTCACCGCGACGTGCAGCGGCCCTTCGTCCAGCCGGACGATGTGATTTTCGGGAGGCGTTGCGGCCGGCGTGCATCCCACGCCGCGCGGAAAGCGGTCCGAGGCATAGGCGAGCGCACCCGCGGGGGTGCACAGGCCGAGCGCGAACACGCGCTCGTCGCGCACCGCACGCTCGAACAGGCCGACCACGAGCTCGCCGCCGGGCTCGCGCATCAGCTCTGCGAGCCGCTCGTTCAGCCCGCGCGCGATCAGCGCGCTGCGGTCGTCCAGGTCGCGCACGAACCACTGCAGCGCGAGCCGGTCGAACAGCGGCACGACCGCGTACGCGATCGCTGCGAGCGCGATTCCAAGCGGCAGAATGAAGCGCAGGGACAGCCGCATCAGCGTAGCCTCAAGCGCCGGACGCACAACCGAGGTTGCGCGCACTGTTGCACGCCGAGGCCGGCGCGCTCACCGGCAACCCGCGAAGTTTACTCGTCCGGGTTGCGACTGACCACCCGCGTCGTCGAAACAGGACGCCCGGAAAAAGCGACGCTGCGCGAGCGGGCGATCGGCCGGGCGACGCTCAGGGGCCGCCGGAAAACGCTCGCAGCAGCCAGAACGTGGCGAGCGCGAGCGGCAGGATGATCGCGAAGAACACCATCTGGCGGTTCTCGAAGCGCGCCCCGCGCTTGCGTTCGATCCACTCGAGCAGCGCGTCGGCCGCGAAATACAGGCCGATCGCGATGACGGTGAAATAGACGAGCTCGATCATTTCGCTCCGCACGCGGGTCGGCCGCGAAACACGGCGACGAAGGCGAGTACCAGAAACAGCGTGCCGCCGATCACCGCGATGAGGCCGCCGAGCCCCATGACGCCCATCGCAATCGTCTCCTCGGTGCCGCGCAAGGTCTGCGCCGCGCCCGCCACCTTGCGCTGCACGCCGTAGCCGCCCGACCAGACCAGGCCCGCTACGTGCAGCAGCTGGCCGCCCGCGGTGAGCCGCAGCTGCCAGCGCGCCGCGCGGGGCGAAACCGCGGCGAAGCCGAGGCGCGGCAGCAGGAGGTAGGTGAGCCCCATGAAGGCGAGCGTCACGCCCACGATGCTGCCGTGGTAATGCGCGGGAATGCGCACGTTCGAGCCGCTGATCATCAGCCCGATCGCGCCGCCCACGCCGAACAGGACGAGCGAAGCCGCGAGCGCACTGCGCAGCATCGCCTGCTCCGGGCGCGGCGGCGCCGCGCGCGCGAGACCGACCAGCACCGCGAGGGCGAACGGCAGGATCGCGAGCCCCCCGCCGAAGCGCATCAGCCAGGTGTGCAGCCGGTGATGCTCGACCGAGCCGACCTCGTAGGCGAGCGTGATGACCGGTGTGAGAAACACGGCGGCGAGGCCCACGCCGAACAGCAGCGTCGTAGTGCGCGGCGTGAGCGGCAGCGGCGCGCCGCCGTCCTCGGCGAGCCACAGCCAGGCGACGAACATGAGCAGCGTCCAGGCGAACTGCAGCACATGGCCGCCGCCCCAGAAGGCGAGCTCGTAGGTCCCCTTGGCGTCGATGCCGGGCGGCAGGTCGCGCAGCGCCCAGAACGACCAGGCGAAGGCGAGTAGCGCCATCCCCGCGGCGACCAGCGAGGTGTTCAGGCCGAAGCGCAGCGCGCCCGGCCCGTCGAGCCGCGCGCCGACCGGAGGCACGACCCACATGCCGCGCAGCACCGCCGCGGCGACGCCGAGGGCGAGCAGCGCGAGGCCGCTCAGGAACACCGGTTCGTCCAGCACCGGGATGTAATTCGCCATCACCGGGCGGCCCGCGCCCAGGAAAGGCGCGAGCGCCATCACCGCAGTGCCCGCGCTGGCCAGCACGAACGCGCCCCAGCCGAGCGCCGCGGCGCGCGGCGTGCTGTTCAGCGACCACAGCACGCCAGCGAAGGCGACGAACCACACCAGCACCGAGAGGTCTACGTGCACGACCAGCGCGACGTGGAAAAAATCGACCAGCGGGAACACGTCCTTGACGCCCGGTGCGCGCGAGAGCACCAGCAGCACCGAGAACACGCCCGAGACCGCGAGCGAGACGAGCGCGAGCAGCGTCCAGGCCGCGGCGAGCCGGCGCCGCGCATCGGCCGGCACCGGCAGCGCGTAGTGCGCGGCGCGCGCGCGCGGAACCGCGATCGCATCGAGCAGGGCTCGCGTATTCATAGTCTTATGGCCTTATGCCCTCATGGTCTCACGACAGGACGATGCCGCCGCGCGCCGGCTTGAAGTCGATGCTCAGCACCTGCCCCGGCGCCAGAGAAATGCGCGCCCGGCGCTCGAAGGCGTGCAGCGGCGCGCGCAGGTCCCGCAGGTCGTCGAACACGCGCACCGTCAGGCTGCGCTCTCCAGCCGGAATCGCAATGCGGCGGTACAGCGAGGATGTGCCGTCGCGCGCGAGCCCGGAGGGCGGCAGGATCTCATCGAGCAGCACGCGCCCGTCGAGCTCTACGGTGACACGTACGGGAGAGCGCCCGCGCGGGCAGATTTCCGGTGCGCGCATGTTCGGCGCGCGGGCAGCGAGCTCCCCGGCCGACAGGCGCCGGCAGGCGGCAAGCCGCGCACCGGCGTGCGCGATGCTGACCTGCAGCAGCGCCGCGCCTTCGGGCAGCGGCGCGACCGACGGTGCGTGCGAAAGCAGCACGATGAGCGCGCCGAACGCCCCCCAGGCGATGAGGCCGCGCAGGAGCGCAGCCGCGCCGCGCCTAGGCATCGGCATGCGCCCTCCCCGCGGTTTCGCGCTTCGGCCGCGCGAGCGGCGCCGGGCCGATCGCCTGCAGCGCCTCGCGCAGAGCGTCGCGCGCGGCGAGCAGATCCCCCTCTTCCCCCGCGGCGAGCGCGGCCATGCGCAGGCGCTCGCGCGGCACGCTCCCGCGCAGAATCGGTTGGCGCTCTCCGGCGAGGCGCTGTGCGGTCAGCTCGGCGCCGAGGCGGAAGCGGCACTCGCCCTCGCGGCAAGCGACCAGCAGCGCGCCGTCGGCTCCCGCGCGCAGCGCGTACTCGATGAACGAGGGCGGCAGCATGCCGATGCAGCGCATCTCGAGCACCGCGGTGCGCGCGTCCTCGAGCGGCGCGGCGCGTGCCGCTTCGGCGCAGGCGAAGACCAGGATGCGTGCCGCCCCGCCGCGTTCGATCCGCGCCAGCGCGGCTCCGAGCTTCAGGCGCTGCTGCTGCACGTCGGCATCCGGCAGGTCGATGCCGGCGGCGAGCGCATCGGTGCCGCGAAACGGCGTGGACGACGGGCAAGCCCCCGCGCACAGCCCGCACGCGGCGCAGCGCTCGGCCATGATCTCGACCTGCCGGCCGGTGCGCACGTTCGGCGAGGGGATCAGCAGCACCGCCTGATAGGGACAGTCGACGGTGCAGCGCGCGCAGCCGTTGCAGTTCGCCGGGTCGACCACCGCGGCGAGCGGCTTCGGGCCCGGAGACAGCGCGGGGAGCGCCACGAGCAGCAGCGTTGCGCCGCCGGCGAGCAGCCAGAGGAACGCGGGAGAGGTCGCGTCCATCAGCGGGTGCATGAAGAGAATGAACCAATCGAGCTCGATCGTGGCGGGAAGCTGCAGCGGGTCCCAGGGCGGCTGCGACACCGCCGGATGCGCAAGCGCCGCGATGAGCAGCATGCCGAGCGTGCCCGCAACCAGGCCGCGCGGCGCGACCGTCTTCGGCTGACCGATGCGCTGCACATGGATCCACATCCCGGCGAGCAGCGCGAGCGGCAGGCCGATGTGCAGGAACACGAACAGCGAGAACAGCCGGTCGCCGACGCTCTCGGCGCCGATGAAGTTGCGCGCCATCGGCTCGGCAGTGAGCCCGGTCGCGTCGAACCATTGCGCCGTCGCAAGCGCGGAGAGCTGGGCACGCGCGTCCCAGACCAGCCAGTAACCCACGATGCCCGAGGCGTACATCAGCCACAGCAGCGGCACGCCGGAGATCCAGGAAAACGCGCGAAAGCGCCGGAAGCGCCCCGCCGACCACTCGCGCACGAGGTGCAGGAGCGTCGCGGCGACGAAGGCGTCCGCCGCGTAGCGGTGCACGCTGCGCAGCACGCCGCCAAGCCACCACTGCTTCCGCGTCAGCGCGTCGATCGAGGCGTAGGCGCCTTCCACGCTGGTGTCGAAATATACGAACAGGTAGATGCCGGTGGCAGCGAGCACCCAGAACAGGAAAAACGCCAGCGTGCCGAGGGTGCGCAAAGGGTTCGCGCGCGCGCCGAAGGGCGCATCCAGCCAGCGCTCCGCGGCTACGAACGCCCGATCGATTGCGTTCGCCGCCGCCATCACGAGCCCCGGAAGTCGAACCCGCCCTTCGCTGCGGCGAAGTCGATCAGCAGCATGCCGCCGGGCGCGAGCTCGAGCGTCTCTTCGCGCACATAGTTGAACGGCCCGTCGGCGCGATCGCGCAGCCGGGCGACGACGCGGTGCCGGCCAGCGGCGAGCGGCAGGCGGTGGTAAAGGCTCGCTGCGCCGTCGCGCTTCAGTCCGGCGGGCGGCACGCTGCGGCTGAACACCACCGCGCCGTCGATCTCGAGCTCGACCGCGAGCGGCGCGCGCTCGCGCGGGCAGTCGAGCGCGGCGCGCATGTTGGGCGGCAGCCTGGCGAGCTCCTCGGGCGTGCGCTCGCGGCATTTCTGCTTGCGCTCGGCGGCATGGATCAGCGAGATGCGCACCAGCGCCTGGTCGGGGGCAATGACCTCGAAACGCGGCGTCGTCGCGAAAGTGCCGATCAGCGCCATGAACGGAACGTAGAGCAGCAGCTGGGCGAGAATTCGCAGCGGGGAGGTCAACCGGTGCCTCCGAGCTTGACCAGCTCGCTGGATTCGCTGCGGATGCGCGGCGCGAGGCGGAAGGCGTCCGAGAAGCAGTCGTCCTGAGAAAGTCCGCGCGCGCGGAATGCCGGGTAGGCGGCCTCGACCATGCCGGCAGAGCCGCATGCGTAGACCTGGTACTGGGCGAGGTTGGGAAAGTCCTCGAGGATCGCCTCGTGCACGAGCCCGGTGCGCCCGCTCCAGCGGTCCTCCGGGCGCGGCTCGGAGATCACCGGCACGAAGCGGAAGTTGTCGTGCTCGCGCGCCCACTGCGCCGGCAGCGCGGCGAGATACATGTCCTCGGGGCGGCGCGTGCCCCAGTAGAGCAGCATCTGGCGCTTCATGCCGCGCCCGAACGCGTACTCGACCATGCTCTTCACCGGCGCGAAGCCGGTCGAGCCGGCGACGAAGATGATCGGCTTTTCCGAATCCTCGCGCAGGAAGAACGAGCCGAGCGGCCCCTCGAAGCGCACGCGGTCGCCGACCCGCATTTTCTCGAACACCTGCGTGGTGTAGCGTCCGCCGGAAATGCGCCGGATCTGCAGCTCGATGCGGTCCGAGACCTGCGGCGCGGTGGCGAAGGAGAACGCGCGCTTCGCGCCGTCCTCGAGCAGTATGTTGATGTACTGCCCGGCGTAGAACTCGATCGGCTCGCGTCCTTCCAGTCTGAGCATCACGCGCATCACGTCCGGCGCGAGCTTTTCGAGCGACTCGACCACCGCGCTCCAGACGCGCGCCGGACGCCCGCCCGGCGCGCGCGTCGGCTCGTACTCGAGCTCGATGTCCGAGCGCGGCGTCGCGCAGCACAGCAGCAGCTTGCCTGCGGCGCGCTCGGCGTCGCTTAGCGCTTCGTGCTGGTAGGCGCCGAAATCGACCGAGCCGTAGGCGAGCAATGCCTTGCACTTGCCGCAGCCGCCGTTTCTGCACTCGAAGGGAAACGGCACGCCCTCGCGCAGCCCCGCATCGAGGATCGTCTCGCCCTCGCGGATCGCGAGGATGCGGTTGTCCGGCCGCACGAACATGCGGTAGCCCTCGGCCGGGCCGGACCTGCGGCGCGGCGGCAGCCAGGGCAGCAGCGCGAGGACCAGCGTCGCCGCGCCCACCAGCAGCCATACGCCGCCCGGCGACCAGCGATAGAGCAGCGCGTATACCGGCAGGTAGAACCAGTCGAAGTCGAGCACCGTCACCGCGCTCGTCAGATCGGCCTTGCCCTGGCTGAGCGCGGGCTTGTAGAGCGAAAGCACGACGAGCGCCAGCGTCAGGCTGACGGCGATCGGCAGCGGCGGCGCGGTCTTCGCCTGCGGCACGCGCTGGGTGTGCACCCACAGCACGGCGAGCACTGCGAGCGGGATGCCGATGTGGATGAACGAGAGCAGCGAAAAGAGCCGATCGTTCACCGCCTCGGGAAAGATGAAGTTGCGCACCAGCGTGCCGTTGAACACCGGCAGCCAGTCCAACCACTCGGCGCTCGCCACCACGACGAACTGCGCCATGCGGTCCCAGGGCAGCATGTAGCCGTTGATGCCGGCAGCGTACACCAGCCACAGCAGCGCGAGCCCCGAGAGCCAGGAAAACCAGCGGAAGCTGCGGTAGCGGTCGAAGCTCCAGTGCCGCGCCATGTGCAGCAGCATCGTCAGCACCACGCCGTCCGAGGCGTAGCGGTGCACGCTGCGCATGACTCCGCCGAGGTACCACTGCGCGTGGGTCAGCTGCTCGACCGAGCCGTGGGCGCCGTCGACGCTGGTCTCGAAAAAGATGTAGAGGTAAAGCCCGCTCGCCACCACCAGCCAGATGAGGAAGTACGAGATCGGGCCGAGGTAGTAGAGCGGATTGAGCCGGTCGCCGAAGGCGAGATTGAACAGCGCCTCTACGCGCAGGAACAGCCACTGACCGGCGGCATGAATCCGCTTCAGCAACATCGGCTCCTTGTCAGGCCGCGACGCCGCGGCACCAATCGATGCTAGGAGATGACCCCGCTGCGGCCTTGACGTGCGTCAACGCGTGCGTCAGCCGTGCGGCGCCGGCGGCGCCATTCGATCGCCACGCTCGTGATGCCGACGCCGAGCACGCTCGCACCGACCAGGATCTCGATCACGATCGCATAGTTCACGCGGTACTTTCCGGAAGCCGGATCATAGACCGTGCACAGCAGGCGGACTTCGTCGATCAGTCCGGCGAGCCCGCCCGCGGGCCGCGGCGTGTTCTGCGCCAGCTCGAGCAGCGGGCCTACGAAGGCGGGCGCATCGAAGCCATCGCCGTAGACCTGGCGATAGATCCTGCCGTCGGCGTCGACGATGCTCACCTGCAGCAGGTGATCGAAGCCCGCCGGCGTCGCCTCGCGCAGAAAGCCGAAATCGGCCAGCAGCCGCTCGAGTTCGCCAGCCGCGGGGGAGAGGAAGGACCAGTTCGGATTGCGCACGCCCTGCTTGCGCGCGTAATCGCGCATCGCCTCGGGCGTATCGAACGGCAGGTTGAAGCCGATCGTCGCCACGTGGAAGGTTCCGGGGCCGAGCGCGCGCTCTGCCTGGCGCACCATCTGTTCGAGGTGTTTCGTCGTCGTAGGGCAGATCTGGAAGCAGCCGGTGTAGACGAAGCTGACCACCAGCGGCTTGCCGCGATACGCCTGCAGCTGCACCGCTTTCCCCTCGGCATCTGTCAGGCGATAGTCGCCGACGACGCGGCCGATCGCCGCCTGGCTCTCGCGCAGCGCGCGCTTCTCGTCGAGCGCTGCGATCGCCGGGGACGCCGCGAGCAGCGCGGCGAGCGCACATGCCCATGCCGTCAGGCGGGTCATGCGCTCGGAGTCTGGCGGGAGCCGGCGCACGCTGCCCCCGCGCGTATTCATCGCAGCGCGACGTCGAGCATCGCGCCGCCGAGCACCGCGACCAGCTGGACGAGCGAGGCGCGAAACGCCTTGCTTGCAGTGCGCGGGCCGGGCGCTGCGGCAAGCGCGTGGCATTGCAGCAGGAACCAGGCGCCGCCGGCGACCGCGGCGATGACGTAGATCGGGCCAAGGCCGAACAGCGCCGGCACCAGTGTCGCGACGATCAACAGCCAGGCACCCGTGAGCACCGCGTTCGCGGCGCGCGCATCGCCCACCACCACCGGCAGCATCGGCACGCCCGCTTCCTCGTAATCCTCGCGATAGGCGATCGCGAGCGCCCAGAAATGCGGCGGCGTCCAGAGAAACAGCACCACCGCAAGCGCAAGCGCCACCGGACCGGGAACCGGCGACACCGCGGCCGCGCCGGCGAGCACCGCGAAGCTGCCCGCAAGGCCGCCGACGACGATGTTCCACCACGTGCGGCGCTTGAGCCACACGGTGTAGACCACGCCGTAGACGAATGCGCCGAGGAAGACATGCGTCGCGGCGACGACGTTGGTCGCCAGCGCCGCGGAGAGCACCGCGGCGAGCGTCAAGGCGCCGATCGCCCACAGCCAGGCCGGCCGGTGTGCGAACTGCCCGGTGACGAACGGCCGGTTGCGCGTGCGCCGCATGCGCGCGTCGATGTCGCGCTCGACGTACTGGTTGAATGCGCCCGCCGCAGCCGACGACATCAATACCGCGAGCGCGAGCAGCGCGACCTGCCAGGCGCCGAGGGCGGGGCCGCGCTCGACCGCCCAGCCGGCCAGCGCCGCGACCGCGATCGCGACGCCGATCCTCAGCTTGAAGAGGTTCAACAGCGCGCGCATGCCGAAGTCCCTACTTGAGGGGCCAGACGGTAGACAGGTACTTCCAGTTGACGAAGTAGTACAGCACGAACGAGGAGAGAAAGACGAGCGCCAGCACGAAGGTGCCCGGCGCCACCATGCCCCAGGTGCCGATTCCCGCATGCGCGCCGGGCTGATCCGGCGCCGGCAGCGGGACCACGCCCACGCCCTCGCGCGCGCTCACGCGCTTGAAGCCGGGGGTCTCGACCTTCTCGCCGAGGAATACCGACCACACCGTAATGAGCACGTACAGCGCGCCGCCGACCAGCGCGATCACGCCGCAGATGCCGGCGAGCGTCATCATCAGCCAGGCCGAGCCCGGGAATTCGTGGGCGAAGGCGTTGCCGGCGAAGCTCATGTCCCAGTGCCGCCGCGGCACGCCGAGCGTGCCCGCCCCCATCAGGAACAGCGACACCCCCGCCATGCCGATGCCGAAGATGTACACCTGCCAGGTCGCCAGGTTGCCGAACGCGACTTTGCGGCGGAACAGCACCGGGATCAGGAAGTAGGTGAGCCCCATGAACGCGAGCGTGGTGCCGAGGACGACGGTGGCGTGGAAATGCCCGGGCACGTAGAGCGTGTTGTGGATGATGAGGTTCAGCTGCTCGGTGCCCATCATCACGCCCGAGATCCCGCCGAGGAATCCGAAGCCGAGGATCGAGATGAAGATCGCGGCGAAGGGCGCGTTGCCCCAGGGCGCCTTGCGCAGCCACTCGAACAGGCCGTTGTTGTAGCCCTTCAGGCGCTGCGCAACCTCGATCGAGCCCGGCACCGTGAGGCCGTGCACCATCGAGGCGAGCACCGCGAGATACATCGCGTAGCTGGTGTTGAAGATCTTCCAGTTCGAGGTCAGCCCCGGGTCGGCGAGCAGATGGTGCGCGCTCGCCAGCTGCAGGAACAGGATGTAGAGCAGGAACGCGCCGCGGCTCACCTTTTCCGACATCGGCTTCGCGCCGAACACGATCGCCGCGCCCGCGTACCAGACCGCGACGTGCGCCGCGACGTTGATCTGCTGCGAGGAGTGGCCGAAGCCCCACCAGATGGTGCGGTACATGAGCGAGTCGATGTGCTCGATCAGGCCGAGCGACCAGAGCAGCGTCGGGATCAGGATGATCGCGCCCGAGGCGATGGTGAACACGGCGATGATCGCCGCCGTGATCGCGCCGAAGGTGACCAGCGGCACCGAGCCGACGTAGGTACGCTCGTTCTTCGCCACCACCAGCGTGCCGAAGAACACGAAGCAGGCGATCAGCGCTCCCACCGCGAACAGGATCAGGCCGAGGTAGAAGGTCGGGTGCGCCCCCATCGGCGCGTAGGACGTGAACATCACGCTCGAATCGCCGCGGATCACCGAGTAGTTGTTCATCAGCGCGCCGAGCACCATGAGCCAGAACCCGGCCCAGGCCATGCCCGGCGTCGCCAGGCGGCAGCGCAGCAGCGTGCTGGCGGCGAAGTACAGCACCGCGATCTCGAAGAAGATGATCCAGAACACCAGCATGTTGAGTCCGTGCGCGGTGAGCACCTGGTAGAAGGCGCTCGGCTCGAGCAGATGCACCGCCTGCCAGCGCGTGAGCATCACGCCGATCGCGAGGATGCCGCCCACCAGCAGGAAGACGACCGCCAGTACCGCGTTCCAGCGCATCAGCTTCTCGGCCGGCTCGTGGAACACCAACCCGCTCGCCGGGCAGGTGCGGAAATTTCTGTTGATTGCCATGGCCGCCTTCCCCTATTTCACGTACAGCTTGCTGATCATGGTGTGGTGATTGATGCCGCAGTACTCGTTGCAGAGGATCGAGTACGTGCCCTTGTGCGTAGGCGTCACCGTGAGGACGTGGTCGTAGCCCGGGTGCACCTCGATGTTGATGTTCTCGGGCTGCAGCGAAAAGCCGTGCAGCCAGTCCATCGACATGAGGTGGATGCGGTAGGACTTGCCCGACTCGAGCTCGAGGATCGGGTACCACTGCCACAGGCGCGCGACGAGGTAGACGTCGCCGCCCGCGGGCGGCGCGACCACCGGCACCTTCTGCCCCTCGGCGCCCTCCTCGCGCACCTTGTGCTGCGCGATCATGGCTTCGGTCTTCTTGAGGAACTCGGCCGGCGTGGTGCGGAAGGCCTCGTTGGCGAGGTTCTGCTTACCGTACACGTGCCAGTACGGCATCATGAAGAACATGATCAGGCACCACACCAGCGCGATCACGATCCAGATCAGCTCGACGCGGTCGAGCGGCTGCTTCCACCAGACCCGCTCGCTCGGCGGCAGGATTGCACTCATGGCATTGTTCCTTTGGTTGTCCTGCGGCGCCGGGCTACTTCCCGACCGGAATAGAAACGATCTCCATCACGCCCCAGACGATGTAGAGCACCGTCGGCATGGCAATACCGAGGAACAGCAGCAGGAACGGGTTGTCGAGCAGCTGCTGCATCACGGGAACCGGCTCGTCAAAGACCTCGTCCGAACCGGGCTTGCTGGTTTGCGTCGCGTTTGCCATGGTTCACCCCTTTTGTTCACCTCGTCATGCGCGCCCCTGCGGCGCCGCATGAGCGCGGAGTTTCCCGGCACGGCGAATGCACCGACTTGATGCGCATCAAGCTTTGCCGGGCTGTGGCGGCGCAGCATCACGGCGTGCGCGGCGCCGCGGCCGGCGGTCCGGCCGCCGCTTGACGCAGGTCAAACTCGAATGGGCGCAGCCAAAACCATGAGCGCAAACGACCGGCGCATCGTCGCCGCCTGGCTGCTGCTGTGCGCGGCGCTGGTGTTCGCGATGGTGGTAGTGGGCGGCGTTACCCGGCTGACGCGCTCGGGGCTGTCGATCGTCGAGTGGCAGCCGCTGGTCGGCACGCTGCCGCCGCTGAGCGAAGGCGAATGGCGCACGCTGTTCGAGAAGTACCAGCGCACGCCCGAGTTCAAGCAGGTCAATTTCGACATCGACCTGGAAGGGTTCAAGGGCATCTTCTGGTGGGAATACTTCCACCGCCTGCTCGGCAGGCTGATCGGCCTGGTCTTCCTGCTGCCCTTCCTGTGGTTCCTGCTGCGCCGCAGGCTGGAGCCTCGCCTCGCCTGGCAGCTGGGCGGCATCTTCGTGCTCGGCGCGCTGCAGGGCGCGCTCGGCTGGTTCATGGTGGCGAGCGGGCTGGTGGACGATCCGCGCGTGAGCCACTTCCGCCTCACCGCGCATCTCGGGGTCGCGCTTGCGATCTTCGCCGCCGAGCTGTGGCTGGCGCTGCGCCTGCTGCAGAACCAGGCCCCGGCGCGCGGGCGGCTCGGCCGTTCCGCGCTGGGCCTCGCGGCGTTGATCTTCGTGATGGCGCTGAGCGGCGGCCTGGTCGCCGGGCTGCGCGCCGGATACGCGTACAACACCTTCCCGCTGATGAACGGGCATGTCGTGCCGCCCGAAATCCTGATGCTCGAGCCCTGGTGGCGGAACTTTCTCTACAACTTCGCCACCGTGCAGTTCGTGCATCGCTCGATCGCCTGGCTGCTGATCGTCCTCGTGCCCTGGCTGTGGTGGCGTGCGCGGCGCGAAGTGCCGGCGGCGCAGGCGCGGCTCGCCTGCAACCTGCTCCTCGCCACGCTCGTGGTGCAGGTCAGCCTGGGCATCGTGACGCTGGTAAACGGCGTGCCGCTGGTGCCCGCAGCGGCGCACCAGGGCGGCGCGGTGCTGCTGCTCGGCGTAGCGCTCTGGGCCGCGCAAGCGCTGCGCAGCGCGCCGGCCGCCCGCCCGGCGCGCGCTTCGCGCGATGTCCGCGTCGCCGCCTGAGTCGCCGCGCGCGCTCGCGATCACTGCGAGCATCGCGCTCGCGCTGATGTTCATCGTCGTCGCGGCGAGCGCTTTCATCCGCCTGTCGCTCGCCGTGGATGCGTCCGCCGCGCTGCCGGTCGCGCGCGGAGTGCACCGCGCCGCGGCGACCATGACCGCAGTGGCCGTGCTGGTGCTCGCCGTCGTGGCAGGGCGCAGCGCAGTGCTGCGCACTCGATTCGGCCTCGCCGCGGCTGCCGCGCTGGTTCTCACGCTTGCGTTGTCCGCGCTCGGCGTGGCCACTGGCACCACGCCGCCGCCGTCCGCACAGTTCGCCAATCTGTTCGGAGGACTCATGCTGCTCGCGCTGCTCGCCTGGCTCGGCGGCCGGGTCGCGGGGAATGCCGCGCAAGCCTTGCCGGATGCGCCGAAGCTCGCGCGGCTCGCGCGCCTGGGGATCGTGCTCGGCGTCGTTCAAGCCGGTCTCGGCGCGGCAATGGCCACGCTGTGGAGCCCATCGGATGCGCTTGCGCTGAGCGCGCATGTGCTCGTCGGTCTCGGCGCGGCGGCCCTCGCCTTTGCGCTCGGCATCCGGCTGGCCGGCGCCGGGGCACCGATTGCGCTCGGCCTGATCGGCGCGTCGCTCGCCGCGCCGATCGCCGGCTCGGTCTCGGCGCTGATCGACCTCGCACCCGCGGCGGCACTCGCGCATCCAGTGCTCGGTGCGGCGACGCTCGCTCTGCTCGCGCGCCTCAGCGGTCGCTGCGCCGGATTGCGCCGTCCCGCTTGACTCATATCAAGGCTCACACGGCCCCTGCTCGGACAACGTGCGGTCATTGCGCACGCCGAGCCCTGCATGACGAGCATCTCCGAAGCGCTCACCGAGCATCACCGACTGTGCGATGCGCTGTTCGAGTCGGCGAGCGAGGCCGCCGATGCGGGGGACTGGCCCGCGCTGCGCGCGCGGCTCACGGATTTGACCGACGCGCTCGCACGCCACTTCGCGTTCGAGGAAGACGCGCTGTTTCCGGCCTTCGAGGCCGCGACCGGCATGAGCGAAGGGCCGACCGCGGTGATGCGCCTGGAGCACAGCCACATGCGCAATCTGCTGCAAGGGCTCGCCGCCGCCGCGCCCGAGCACGACCCGGACGGCTGCCGCGCGGAGCTCGACAACCTGTTCGTCATGCTGCAGCAGCACAACGCGAAAGAGGAAGGCATGCTGTACCCGGCTTGCGAGCAGCTGCCCGCCGAGCGGCGCGACGCGCTCGCCGAGGAAGCGCTGCAGCTCGCCCCGACCGCGCCCGGGACGCTCGACGTGCGCGCGCTCGAGCCGCCCGAGCCGTTCCTGCGCATCGTCAAGCGGTTGCGCGAGGCGCCGCAGGCACCGCTGCGCGTGCGTATCCACCGCGAGCCGTATCCGCTCTACGACGAACTGCACGGGCTGGGATACCGCTACAGCGCGCGGCCGCTTGCCGACGGCAGCTTCGAGATCCTGATCGAGCCGGCAGCGTAGGCAAGGTCTGATCAAGGGGGCTTCGCCCCCTTGAGAACCCCCGACTTCAGGCGAAGCTCTGATCAAGCCGATGACTTGATCAGAGTTTCCCGAGGGATCGCCGTCCCGGCGCCGTTGACGCAGATTGCCTTCTGCGGCAGTCTAGCCAAGGCAATCGCGACGCCCCGTGTGGCGGAGTGGTTTTGTCGCGCGTTCGCCGAAATCGAGGATCGTTGGGATGCGCATCCAGTTTTGGGGAACGCGCGGGTCGATTGCCCGGCCCGACCCTACAACCACACGCTACGGCGGCAACACCTCCTGCGTGGAAGTGCTTTCCGACCGCGGCACGCTGATCGTCATCGACTGCGGAACGGGCGGCTTTGCGCTCGGCCGGGCGCTGCAGGCGCGCGGCACCGCGGCACGGCGAGGGCACATGCTGATCAGCCACACGCACTGGGATCACATCCAGGGCATGCCGTTCTTCGCGCCGCTGCGCGTGGCCGAAAACGAATGGGACATCTACGGCCCGAAGGGCCTGTCGCAGAGCCTGGCCGAGACCCTCGCCGGCCAGATGGAGCACACCTACTTTCCGGTGAGCCTGGAACAGCTGGGTGCGACGATCCGCTATCACGATCTGGTCGAGGGCACCTTCAGCATCGACGACGTTCGCATCACGACGCACTATCTGAACCACACCGCGCTGACCCTCGGCTACCGGATCGAGTGCGACGGCGCGAGCATGGTCTACTGCTGTGATCACGAGCCGCACGCCGCCGAGCTCGCATCCGGCGCGGGCGAGCTCACCGGGTACGACCGGCGCTACGTCGATTTCCTCACCGGCGCGGACGTGGTGATCCACGACGCCCAGTACACCGCACGCGAGTATCCCGAGAAGATCGGCTGGGGGCACAGCACCTGCGAGTACGCGCTGCGCGTAGGCCAGGAAGCGGGCGTCGGCAAGCTCGTGCTGACGCACCACGATCCCCTGCGCACGGACGCCGCGCTGGACGCCATCGTCGAGGCGATGCGGCGGCGCGCGCGCGCCGCGAGCACCGTGGTCGAAGTGGTGGTCGCGGCCGAAGGGCAATCGCTCGAGCTGCGCGGCGAACCGGACCGCGCACCCCGACCCGAGCCCGAGGACCTCTTCGAGAGCACGGCGATCGGTCTGGAAGTCGCCGACCGGCCCGTGCTCATTTATGTATCCGATGCGGGGCTCAAGACCCTGCTCGAGCAGGCGCTGTCGCTCGAGGGCCTGCGGCTGCGGGCGGTCTCGGATGAAGCCGACCTGCAGCGCAGGGTGAAAAAGGCGCGCCCTCCGCTTGCCATCGTGCAGCACGCGCCCCCCCAGGTCGATGGCATTGCGCTCGCGCACGCCTTGCGCGAGAGCGTTCCTCCCGGGCCCGACGAGCTGCCGGTCATCGTCATCGCGGATTGCGCGCGCCCCGAAGCGCAGACGAACGGCTCCGCGGCCATCGACTGGCTGCAACGCCCGCTGTCGCTCGACTACACGCGTGCGCGCATCCGGGCCTCGATGCAGCATGTGCCGTTCCGCTGGGTCCGGGCGCAGTTGCCGCCGGACGAGGCGCGCCGGCTCGAGGCGCTGCACGCGCTTGCGATCCTGGACACGAAGCCCGAGGCGCGCTTCGATCGCCTGACGCGAATCGCCGCGCTGACCTTCGGCGTGCCGATCGCGCTGCTGAGCCTGGTCGACAGCGAGCGGCAATGGGTCAAGTCCTGCTACGGCATGGAGTTCCGCGAGGCCTCGCGCGACGCTTCCTTCTGCGCGCACGTCGTGCACGATCGGGCCGACCTGATCGTGCAGGACGCGCTGCACGACCTGCGCTTTGCCGACAATCCGCTGGTCCACGCAGAGCCGCGGCTGCGCTTCTACGCCGGCGCGCCGCTGATTCTCGCCGAAGGCAGCTGCGTCGGAACCTTCTGCCTGTTCGGCACGCGGCCGCACGAATTCGGCCCGGCCGAGCTCGTCGTGCTGCACGACCTGCGCAACCTCGCGCTCGAGGAGATCCAGCGCCGGCAGAAGCAGCAGCAGTAGTCCCGCGCCGGCCTCTGCTATCGTTCGCCGCACGCGTGGCCAGGCCGCGCCGGAACACGACCCAACCGGAACCCCCATGCTCCAAGCCGAATCGCTTGCCTGTGAGCGCGGCGGGCGGCTGCTGTTCAAGTCGCTCGAATTCGCGCTCGCCCCCGGCACGCTGTTGCGCGTCGCGGGGCCGAACGGCGCCGGCAAGACCAGCCTGCTGCGCATCCTCTGCGGCCTCGCC
>Ga0210138_1000124_pt1 | contig 18255 bp, 13 predicted proteins | sample Browns_ThreeSqC__FD_184850 | JGI IMG/M metagenome (GOLD analysis project Ga0210138, IMG submission 184850) | Wetland microbial communities from the San Francisco Bay, California, USA, that impact long-term carbon sequestration -... | ecosystem: Environmental > Aquatic > Marine > Wetlands ... | reverse complement strand
CCTAGCGCTCGCCCTGCACGATGTGCCGATAGCTCTCCGGATTCCACTGAGGCCGCGCCGTCGTGTTGGCGACCGCTTCCCCCACGTAGTAGACCAGCTTGACGATCCGCGACTCCTTCTCCGCGTCGATCTTGTCAGCGCTGTCGGTGACCTTGTGGTAGTCCTCGTGAAGCCCGTTGAAGAAGAAGAGGATCGGTACCCCTTCCCGGGCGAAGTTGTAGTGGTCGGAGCGATAGAAGAGCAGCTCACTGGGCCATTGATCGGGCACCGGTGTCATGTGGAGCTCGGGATGCGCGGCGGCCACCCGGGCCAGGGTGGTGCCCAGGTCGGAGTTCTCCTTGCCGATCACCGCGATCGTGTCCCGCCAGTTGCGGCCGATCATGTCGGTGTTGAGGTCGGCAACGATGCTGTCCACTGGAACCGTAGGGTGGTCGAGGAAGTAGCGGCTGCCCCACAGGCCCTTCTCCTCCCCGCTCACCGTCATGAACAGCAGGGACCGTCGGGGTCGTTTGGCGGCGGAGCCGAAGGCACGGGCCAGGGTGATCACCCCCGTTGTTCCCGAGGCGTTGTCGTCGGCACCGTTGGCGATGCTGTCCGGCTGGCCCCGCAGGATCCCCAGGTGATCCATGTGGGCGCTGAACATCACGTACTGATTCTTGAGCACGGGGTCGCTTCCGACCAGCATGCCGATGGTATTGGGCGCTGAATCGGCCGAGAGCACCACGTCCTTCAGGTCGAACGTGACGGTGGCATCCGGGATCTCCTGGAACACCTGCTCCTGGCTACTGCGGAGCTCGGCTGCCGTGCGCCCGGCAGCGGCGAGCAGACCGGCCAGGGCGGCCTCGGGGAGCTCGAGCACGGCCGGACGCTCGTTGGGAATTCCGATCACCAATCGCTCAGGTGCCTTCTTGGGGAGCCGGGAGGCGAACTCGGCCGGGGCGTCCATGGAGGCCCACAACAACGCGGTGGGGGACCGCTCATAGAGGCGGCGCAACACCAGGTTGGCTGTCTGGGAGACCGCGGTGGCATGCTCGAGAACGACGACGACCACCCGATCGCGGCAGGGAAGGCCCAGCACCTGTTCCTCGGTGGCTCTTCCTCCCAATAGCACTACTCGAGCGGCCACCGGCTGCTCCGGCAGCTGGCCGGTCACATGACGCACCGATGAGCTGAACGGCGCCTCGGTCCGGTTGGCGCCTGCCTGCAGGACCAGCTTCGAGGCGGAGAGATCCAGCTGGCGCCGCTGAATCCGATACCGCTGGTACCAGGTCCCTCCTTCACCCGCCGGCTTGAGTCCTGCCTTCTTGAACTCCTGGGCGACGAACTGGGCGGTGAGATCCAGCCCGCGACTCGGCGTGTCCCGCCCCATCATGGAGTCGTCGGAGATGATCCGGATCCGCTGGGCGATGTCCTGGGCCGTGATGGTGGCCGAGCCGTGCGCGCTCTGGCCTGACAGGAGCGCTGGGAGCGGCAACAGACTGGCGATCAGCGCGAGCCTGCGAAGCGTTATGCTCGATAAGAAGGGCATGCCGGTCCTGTGGGAGGGATGGCGCCGGCCAGAATGTATTGCAGTCGGTGGAGCGAGGGAACAGCGGCCGCCTAGCGCTTCTCCGGGCGGCGCTCCGTCTTGGGCTTCTCGGTCGGGTGGCTCTTGGGCTTTTCGCCTTTGGCGGGCGCCGGTTGCTTCCCCTTGGGCGCCTGCGGTTGGATCCGCGGTTGAGAGGTCGTGGGACCCAGCGATCGGGGAGGCTCCGGGGGCGGTGCGGCGCGGGGTGCCAGCGCGCCGGACGGGGCGGGAGTGCTGACCGGTGGGCGGATGCGGGGCTCGACCGGGGCGGGCACTGCTCCGTGGCCGCCGAAATCCTGGCTGCTTCGATCGGGGCCCCCTTCACCCCCGTCGAGTCCGGCGCGCGGTCGGTTCGGGATTGTCGTCACCACCGCGCCGTAGGTCCCGGGGTCCTTGAAGACGAACCGCGGCCCCGGGCGCAACGGCCGCACCATGACCACGTTCCGTCCGTAGTGGAGGTAGGGGTAGTAGTAGGGGTCGTCGTAGACCAGCAATCGGAATCGGGTACAGAACGCGGCGTAGGGATCCCAGGCCGAGTAGCTCAGATGGGAATGACAGTCGTAGCAGACAAACCTGGGATAGGTGTAGACGCGATCGACGGAGTAGGAGGTGACGTCGTAGTCGTACCGGGAGCCGCCCGCGATCTGGGCGGCGAAGTCGGTCAGCGCCACGTACGGATCGCCTCGAACCCAGCCATCTTCGACCACGCGGTAGTCCCAACGATTCCGGGCAGTGAACGCGTCGTAGTTGAACGGTTCGACACTGGCCACCGCGAACACGTATCCCAGTCCGGGGTCGTCATCGACCTCGAAGGTCGGTTCTCCCTCGGGGCCGACCACCTCGAAGCTGCGGCCGCCCCGAGCTCGATTCTCTCCCCAGGGTTCGGCGGGAAAGAGTATCCGCATCCGGCCGTCGGTATCGACCCGGACCACGGTGACAAAGGCATCGCGGTCGACCTGGAGGTAAACCCGGGCCGACTCGCCCTTGCGGTAGGGATCTTCGTGATTGGTCCACAGGCGCAGATGCGGGCGGTCGTCGTCGGCGGGAGCCGGGGCGGCTGCGAAGCCCGCAAGAGCAAAGAGCAAGTGGACCACAGAGGCACTCCGATCGGAAACGGCGGCCCCAGGCGCAGGGGCTGTGCCACGATGGCCTGTAGTCTAACAGCTTGTGCGGCAAAGCATTCGCCCCTCCGTCCCTGACCGGAACACACTCCCCCCGTCCGGTCGCGGGGACAAGGCCGGCCCGCGTTGACTTCATCTGGCTCAGGGGGGTACGTTGCGCCCGCCATGGCTCCGGTCTCCCTCCCGAGTGAGCGCCCCCGCCTCGACCTGCTGGACCCTCATGAAGTCGCGCGGCTGGGTGGCCTGGAATTGGTGACCCAGGGGGTGGTCGAAGGCTTCCTGGCGGGTCTCCATCGCTCTCCTCGGCGCGGGTTCTCCGTCGAATTCGCCGAGCACCGGATGTATCAGCCGGGCGACGAGCCCCGCTACGTGGATTGGAAGATGCTGGGCCGTGCCGACCGGCTCTACGTCAAGCAGTTCGAGGAAGAGACCAACCTCAGGGCGGTGTTGGTGTTCGACGTCAGCCGCTCCATGGGATGGACCGGCGCCCCTGGCTCGGTCCTGACCAAGCTGGCCTATGCGCAGCGATTGGCCGCGGCACTGGCGCTGGTCCTGCTCCGCCAGCGGGACGCCGTCGGCCTGATCACCTTCGATGAGTCGGTCCGTTCGGTGACCCCGGCCCGGGCCCGCACGACCCACTGGCATCAGCTTCTACGGGTCCTGGGCGCGACGACAGCGGGGCAGGGGACCGCTGCAGAACCGGCGCTCCGCCGGGTCGTGGCTCTGTTACGGCGCCGCGGCCTCGTGGTGCTGATCTCCGACCTTCTGCTGGATCAGGATCTGGCGCTCCAGGCGCTGCGCTTTCTGCGGCACCGGGGACACCAGGTCATGGTGCTGCATCTGATGGATCCCGGCGAGGTCCGATTGAGCGGGCCGGCGGAGGCGCGATTCGTGGATCCGGAGTCCGGGCGCGCCGTAACGCTCCGCCCCAAGGATTGGGCCGCCGCCTACGAGGCGACGGTAGAAGCCGCCGTCCGCTCGTGGCTGCTGGCCTGCCGGCGTGAAGACATCCACTACTACCGCATCACGACCGACACGCCGTTCGGGCTCGCGCTCCGGGCGGCGTTGACTCAAGCGCCCGCCGCCGTGTGATCGGGTTTCTGCATCCGTGGGCGCTCCTCGGATTGGTAGCTGCCGGCCTCCCCCTGCTGCTCCATCTGCTGGCCCGCCGTGAGCCTCCCGCCCTCGAGTTTCCCGCGGTGCGGTACCTGATGGAGACCGCCCGCCGACACCAGCATCGGCTCAAGGTTCAGAACTATCTCCTGCTGATTCTTCGCACCTTGCTGGTGCTGGCCCTGGTGTTGGGGGCATCGGGCCCACACCTGGATACCCGGCTCGGGGCAGGGCATGCCCCCAGTGCGCTGGTTCTGGTGGTGGACAACAGTCTGAGCAGCGGTGCCGTGGTGGATGGCGTCCCGGTCCTGAGTCAGCTGGGCGAGGCCGCCGCCCGAGTGCTGGCCGAAGCGACACCGGAAGACACGGTCTGGTTGCTCACCGCCGACGGAATTCCTCGACGCGGATCGCCGGACGCGTTGCGCCGATCGGTTGCTGGCCTCTCGCCTCTCACTCTTCGCATGGACCTCGGCGAGGCCGTCCGGACGGCGGAAGATGTGCTCAAGGGCTCTGGTCAGATCGTAGTGGTCTCGGATTTTCAGCTGACCGCCCTGACCGCCCCTACCGCCTCTTCCGCCCTTCACTTGTCCGTCTTGGCCATCCGCCCCTTCAACCCTCCGCCCAACAACTGGGGGGTGACGAGCGTCGACCCGGGTCCTCAACCGTGGACCACCGATGGCGGAGAGGTGCGAGTCCTGGTATCCGGCCCGGCCCAGGCAACAGGTCCCCTCGCTCTTCGTGTGGGCGATCGTCCGGCTCGCCCTGGGCTGGCAACGACGGGGGTCCCGCTCGGCATCTCCTCACCGACGGTTCCGGCGGGCTGGTGGCCGGTCACGGCCGAGCTGGATCCCGACGAGCTTCGCGCCGATGATCGGCGGGTGACCGCGGTTCGGGTACTTCCGATGGCCGGGGTGGCGTGGCCATCGGACGAGCCCTACTTGCTGACGGCGGCCGAGGTGTTGCAAGCCGGCGGCCGCTTCCGTAGAGGGAGCGAGGTCGCTCTCGGCTTCCTGGGGTCCAACGCTTCGGTGGTGGAGCCGCCGAGGGATCCGGCCGGCATCGAGGTGCTCAACCGGCGTCTGGGAGAACGGGGCGTAGCCTGGCGCTACGGCCGCCTCAGCCTGGAATCGGTGGCCAGTGATAGCGGCAATCTGGTGGGGCGCGAGCGCGTATTACGCCGCTATACGCTGGAGCCCGCGGGGAACGCCCGCACGGGAGTACTGGCGACGGCGGGTGGGGCGCCCTGGATCGTGCGGAGCGGTCGCGTGGTGTTGATCGGCAGCCGGCTGGATCCGGACTGGACCTCGCTCCCTGTCTCGGCGGCCTTCATTCCGCTACTCGACGCGCTGGTCAATCGAATGGCGCGCGGTGAGGTGGCTACCGTCGAAGCCGCACCCGGCGATCCCGCCCCGGTTCCCGACCTGGCCACCGAGGTGCGTAGCGGCGACCGGACGTGGCCGGTCGAAGGCGGCGCCCGGTTCCGGCCTCCTGAACCGGGGATCTATTACTTCCTCGCGGGTCGGGACACGCTGGGCGCGCTTTCGGTGAATCCGGATCCGCGTGAATCCGAGCTCACGCGCGCGACCGACGCGCAGATCCGTGGGCTGTGGCCGGGGACCCGGGTCGTCTCCACCGCCGAAGCGGCGGCCACCGGATTCTTCGGGAGCGCCCGGGCGGATTTGACGGGGCCCCTGCTCTGGCTGGCCCTGACCCTGGGGCTGGTCGAACTCCTGGTCGCGAGCGGGCGAGGGTCGCGGTCATGAGCGTTGCCTTCATTGTCGACGCCTTCGAGCGGACCCCGGCCGCGCGCGCCATCGCCGAGCGGCTTCCTCCGCGGGGCACGGTGCTTCGTGTGGGCGGTCTCCCCGGCTCCAGTCCAGCCGTTTTGCTCAGCGGTCTCGCGAAGCATTTCCCGCAGCGGGTCTTCACCGTGGTGGCGCCGACGCCGGCCGATGCCGAGCGGTGGCTGGGCGATCTGGCTCAGCTGACCGATCTGCCGGTGGCGCTCTATCCGCAGCGGGAATCGCTCGGGGAAGAGGAACCCCATCTGGAGATCGCGGGTGAGCGAGTCGAGACGCTGGACGCTCTGCTCCACGGCCGGATTCGCCTTCTGGTCACCACCGTTCGCGCGACCATGGAGCGGACGCAGCTTCCCGCGGTGCTCTCGCGATCCCGGTTGCGGCTGGCACCGGTGGCAGCCGGGCAGCGGGGAACCGGGCCGACCCTGAGCGAAGCCGTCGCCCAGCTGGGAGCAATGGGCTATCAACGGGTCCCCACGGTAACGGAAGTCGCCGAGTTCAGTGTGCGGGGCGGGATCGTGGACATCTACGGGTTCGGCATGACCTTCCCGGCCCGATGCGAGTGGTGGGGAGATCAGCTGACCTCGGTGCGCGCATTCGATCTCACCAGCCAGCGGTCGCTCGCGCCCCTCGACGAAGTCACGGTGCTCCCGATCCGGAGTCACTCCCAGGAGCCGGAGGAGACGCAAGTTGAACGGCGGACCCTGCTCGAGGTTCTTCCGCCGGAAACGCTCCTGATCCAGGAATCCCCCGGGCCCGGCCGGGAAGAGGTGGCGCGGGCCTGGCAGGAAGCGGCCCACCACCTCGAGGTCGCGCGCCGCCTCGGAGAAGTCACCCCGACCCGCCAAGAGCTGTTCGAGGAGCCCGAGGATTGGCTGCAGCGGGTCGCCGCCTTTGCGAGCATCGTGCTGGGGGAGGAGCCCGCCGACCTGCACGCCGGACTGTTCCCGCCCGAGCGGGTCGATCGGGATCTTCCTCGCCTTCGCACGCTGCTCGGGGGCGGACAGCCCACCGTCATCCTCTGTGACAACGATGGGCAGCTCGAGCGGCTCGACGAACTGCTGAATGAAGGGCCGCGGGGCCCCACCGGCGCTCAGCTGGTGGTCGGCTCGCTCGACGGCGGGTTCGTCATGCCCTCGCTCCGCGTGCTCACCGACCATGAGATCTTCCGCCGGGCGCGGCGGCTGCGGCGACCCCGGCGCTATCGGCAGGCGGCGTCGTCGGCGGCCACCGGCGTCCTGGGCCTGGGCGACTTCGTCGTCCACCTGGAGCACGGCATCGGGATCTATCGGGGCATTCAGACCATCACCGTCGGCGAGGCGAAGCTGGAAGTTGCGCTGCTGGAGTACGAGGGTGGCGACCTGCTCAACGTCCCCCTCTACCGGCTCGACCAGCTGGAGCGGTATCGGGCCGCGGAGGATGGTTCCGATCGGCCGCCGCCCCGACTCCATCGCCTGGGCGGGACCAGCTGGCAGCGCGTTCGAGACCGGACTCGGCGCGCGATCAAGGACATGGCGGCCGAGCTGCTCGACCTCTATGCGCGGCGGAAGGTGGCCTCGGGGTTTGCCTTCCCGCCTGATACCAAGTGGCAGCGGGAGCTGGAGTCCTCTTTCCTCTATGAGGACACGCCGGATCAGCGGCGCGCGACCGAGGAAGTGAAGCGGGACCTCGAAGCCCCGCGTCCGATGGATCGCCTGCTGGTGGGAGACGTGGGCTACGGCAAGACCGAGATCGCGGTGCGGGCGGCCTTCAAGGCGGTCCAGGCAGGCAAGCAGGTGGCGGTCCTGGTTCCCACCACGATTCTGGCCGACCAGCATGGCCGCACCTTCTCGGAACGGTTGGTGGATTTCCCGGTACGGATCGAGGTCCTCTCCCGGTTCCGGACCGCCAGGGAGCAGAAGGCGCTGCTGCCCCGGTTGGCCGCGGGCGAGGTGGATATCGTGATCGGGACCCATCGCCTGCTCTCTCCCGACGCCCAGTTCAAGGATCTGGGTCTCCTGGTGGTGGACGAGGAGCATCGCTTCGGCGTCAAGCACAAGGAGCGGCTCAAGGCGCTGCGGCTTTCGGTCCACGTGCTGACGCTGACCGCGACTCCCATCCCCCGGACGCTGCATATGAGTCTGGCCGGGCTCCGGGACCTGACCATCATCGAGACGCCGCCGCGGGACCGCTCGCCGATTCTGACTTTCGTGGAACCGTGGGATGACGGGCTGCTCGAGGAAGCACTGGCGCGGGAGCTGGACCGCGGAGGACAGACCTTCTTCGTCCACAACCGGATCGAGACCATCGACACCATCGCCGAACGGGTACGCGCCCTGGCGCCCCGGGCCCGCGTGGGCGTGGTGCACGGCCAGATGCCGGCCGAGCCGCTGGAAGAAGTCATGCGGCAGTTCGTGGCGGGAGAGGTGGACATCCTGGTCTCGACCATGATCGTCGAGTCCGGCCTCGACGTGGCCAACGCCAACACCATGGTGGTGCACGACGCGCACCGCTTCGGCCTGGCGCAGCTCTATCAGCTGCGGGGTCGGGTGGGCCGCAGCCATCGCCGGGCCTACTGCTATCTTCTGGTGCCCGATCTGATCGATCGCGACGCGGAGGAGCGGCTCAAAGTCCTCGAGCATCATACCGATCTTGGGGCCGGCTACCGAATCGCTCTGAAGGACCTTGAGCTCCGGGGCGCTGGCGATCTGCTCGGCGCGGAACAGTCGGGCCATGCCCAGGCGGTCGGGTTCGATCTCTATCTCCGGTGGCTGGACGAAACCGTCCGTGCGCTCAGGGGCCAGGGGGAGGGCGAACAGCCGGCCCCGCCGGAGGTGGTGTTGGACCAGCCCGCCCATCTCCCGGACGACTACGTTGCCGAGGACGACGTCAAGCTGGATCTCTATCGGCGACTGGCGCGGGCCACCGCCCCTGGCGACATTGAGCAGCTTCGCGACGAGATGCGTGAACGGTTCGGCCCTTTGCCGACCGAGGCGGAGAACCTGCTGCATCTCTCCCGACTCAGGATTCTGGGTGCACGGCTCGGCGTGCAACATCTCCTGGTGCACGGCGAAGAGGCGCGATTGACCTTCCGGGCCGGCGCGGTGCCGCGGTTGGCCGGGCTCAAGGTCGCGCTGGACGAGGTGCAGCTGGCGGCCGAGGTGCGGCGAACGGTTCCGCTCGCCCTGCGCCTCACCCGCCTGGGCGGGGAAGCGATGACGCCGGCGCTGGTCCGTGCCCTCCGAGCCGCAGTTGGCCCGGAACCGGTCCTGGCGCCGGCCTCGAAATGAATGGGAGTCCGGGCATGCGGATAGGCAGCCTCAAGATCTGGACGCTGGGCGCGTCGATAATGATTGCCGGGTGTGGCGCGCCGGCGGACATGTTTACCGCGCATCCGCCGTTGGCGGCGACGGCCGGTCCGACCGGCTTGCCCGCCGATCGGCTGGCCGAGCTGCTCACCGGGCTGGGCAAGCAGGTGAGCCTCAGCCGGTCGGGCGCCGAACTGCTGGCCGATGCCTGGATCAACTACAGCCTGTTCATCCAGGCGGCCACCAGCGCCGCCGGGCTCGATGACTCGGCCACCGCCGCCCAGGCCATGTGGCCACAGGTGGTCCGGGCGCGGCTGGGCCATTGGCGCGACACCCTGGCCGCCCATCGGCCGGTGTTCCCCGATTCGCGCGCTGATAGTGCGGATGCCGCCGGGCCGGAGCGCCTGTTCCAGCATATCCTGATCAGTGCGCCACCCAACCTGCCCGAGGCGCAACGCGCGGAAGCCAGAAAGAAAGCCACACGCCTCCTGGCCCGCCTCGATGCGGGCGCCGACTTCGGCGAGATGGTCGCGAAGTATTCGGACGACTCGGCGAGCCGGGCCGTCAGGGGCGTCCTGACCCCGGCGGTGCGCGGCAGCTACACCACCAAGTTCGACAGCGCCGCCTGGACCCTCTCGCCGGGCCAGCACAGTGGCGTCGTCGAGAGCCGGGCGGGCTATCACATCATCCGGCGTCCCCCGGTCGCAGAGGTCCGCGCCAGGTGGATCGCCTACTTGACCGAACGCGAGCGCCCGCGGCTGGATTCCATCTACATCACCGATCTCTCGGACCGCTACGGACTGCGGCTTCCCTACAATGCGGCCCAGCTGGTCAGGAACGCCATGAACGATCGGGAACACGCCTTCAAGTCGGATCGGCCCCTCGCGATGTACCAGGGCGGGGCCGTCACCGAGCACGATCTGGTGAATTTCATCCAGGGAGTGGGACCGCTGGTCATGACACGCTTCGACCGGATGCGCGATTTCGAGATCCTGCGCTTCGTCCGGGGCCTGGCGCAGACCAGGCTGGTCCTTCAGCAGGCGGATTCGGCCAAGGTGGGCATCACAGCGGCGGAGTGGACCTCGATCTATCAGCAATACCGCGGCGACCTCGATAGCTTGAAACAGACGCTCCAGATCCGGGGCCCGGCCGATGCGGACTCCGCGCGCGAAGCGTCCTGGGTCGAAGGCAAGGTGAACGGCCTGCTCGATCGGGTGGCCGCGGGACAGAAGATCCGTCCTCCAGGCGGGGGGCTGATCGGTGTGCTTCGGAACCGGTATCCGTATCACCAGTTCCCCGACGGGGTCGCCCTGGCCCTGACCAAGGCGACCATCGTGGCGAAACACCAGCGTGATTCAGCCGCGACCAAGAAGCCGGGGGGGCCGGGCCTGCGCCCGGCTCCAGGTCCGGCCCCGATTCCCGGACGCGACAGCACCAGTGCCGGCGCGCCCAAAGCCAAGGCGACATGAACGCACGACTGGGGTCTCTGGTCTTTCTGACGTTGCTCCTGGCGGTAGCTCGGCCGGGACTGGGCCAGCAGCCGCAGCGCTGCGACACCGCCCAGGCCATTGACCGGATCGTCGCCGTAGTGGGCACGGCGCCGATCCTGGCCTCCTACGTCGATGAGACCGCCTACCAGAGCATTGCGCAGCAGGGGATCCAGCTGCCCGACAGCCAGGGCGCATTGCGAGCGTACTGCCGGCGGGTGCTCAACGAAATCATCGACGTCGAGCTCCTGGTCCAGGAGGCTCAGCAGGACACCGCGATCAAGGTGACCGACCAGGAGGTGGCCGAAGGGGTGGACCAGCAGGTGAAGAACGTGCGGGGCAAGTTCGTTTCGGAGATCGAGTATCGCAGCGAGCTGCGGAAGGCCGGTTTCGAGAGTCCGGATGAGTATCGCCGGTGGCTCAGCGACCAGCAGCGGCGCGAAGCGCTCAAGAACCGGTTGCTGGAGAAACTCCAGAACGACCACAAGCTGGAACCGGTGATCCCCACCGATAAGGAAATGCGGGCGGCCTTCGAGGAACGGAAGGCGGAGTTGGGCGAGCGGCCCGCCACCGTTTCCTTCAAGCAGATCGTGGTCACGCCCCAGGCCGACACCACGGCGCGGCTCCGCGCCTATCTCCTGGCCGATTCGATCGCTCGAGGGCTGCGAAAGGGTGGTGACTTCGCCGTGGCGGCGAAGCGGTTCTCCCAGGATCCCACGACGAAAGAGCAGGGTGGGGACCTGGGCTGGTTCCGGCGCGGGATGATGGTGACCCAGTTCGAGCAGATCGCCTTCAGCCTGAAGCCAGGGGTGGTCTCCAACCCGGTAGAGACCATCTTCGGATTCCATGTGATCCAGGTGCAGCGGGTCCAGCCGGGCGAGATCCAGGCCCGTCACATTCTCATCATGCCCGAGATCACGCAGGCCGAAGCCGACAGCGCGCAGGCGCTGGGGGAGCGCATCCGGACCGCGGTCCTGAACGGGGCCTCGATCGACTCGCTGCAGCGACTCTACAACGACCCCACCCTCGACAAGGACGCCAGCGACGTCTCCCTCAACCGGCTTCCGCCGGAGTATCAGGCGGCGATCGGCCAGCTGGATTCCGGCGCGGTGGTCCCGCTCTTCAAGTTGCCGGGTCCGGTGTCCTATCGCGACAAGTACATCGTGCTCAAGCTGATCAATCGCCGGTCGGCGGGGGAAGTGAAGTACGAGGATGTGAAGGACCAGATCCGCAGCGGGTTGGGCAAGGACCTGTCGGTCCAGCATTATGTCGCCAGGCTCCGCAAGAATTCCTACGTGGAGATCCGGGGGTTCTAGACACGCCTCGTCGCCTGCGCCTCACCGCCTCCCGATTGCCGCGACTCGCGGTCACCCTGGGCGATCCCCGGGGGATCGGCCCCGAGATCGTGGCGCGCGCCCTCGAGACACCGGTCGAGGCCGAGCTCACCGTCATCGGTGCCGACGACCAGATCGAAGGACTGCCCGCCGCGCGACTGGTGGGCGTGGGGCGCTGGGCCAAGGGTGGTCCGGTTTCGTCTCGCCCGGTCCGGGCCGGGCAGATCGCCGGGCACAGCGTGGAAACCGCCGCCCGTCTCGCCCTCGAGGGTGCGGTGGACGGAATCGTCACCGCGCCGCTCCAGAAGCAAGCGCTGCATCTGGCCGGGTTCACCTACCCGGGCCATACCGAATGGCTGGCTCACCTGGCCGGCGACGTGGACGTGGCGATGATGCTGGCCGCGGAGCGGCTTCGGGTAGTGCTGGTCACCACCCACGTCCCCCTGCGCGTGGTGCCCGAGCTCCTGACCGTGGATCGGATCGTCAGGGTCGGCCAGGTGACTCGACGGGCCCTGCACGACTGGTGGGGACTCAAGAGTCCGCGGCTGGTGCTCTGCGCCCTGAATCCTCACGCCGGCGAGGGGGGCATCTTCGGCGATGAGGAGCGCAGGATCCTGGAACCGGCCGCGGCGGAGCTGAAAGCGGCCGGCCCGCTTCCGGCGGATACGGTCTTCGTGCGAGCGTTGAGAGGGGAATTCGACGCGGTGCTGGCGCCCTATCACGATGTGGGCATGACCGCCATCAAGGTCGCGGCCTTCGGTAGTGCGGTGAACGTCACGCTCGGACTCCCGTTTCCGAGAACCTCCCCCGACCATGGCACCGCGTTCGACATTGCGGGCACCGGGCAGGCGGACCCTTCGAGTATGCGGAAAGCGCTGGAGTTGGCGGTCGAGCTGGCCCGCCGGAACGTCGACGTCCCGGCGCGAAGATAGTCCGGCGCCGCTACCGGCCGGCAGCCTCGAGGCGGCCGGTCACTTGCTGGAATCGCTCGAGCTTGAGCTTCTGACTGGCCCGGTTGGCCACCAGGATCGCACTGCAGGCGAGAATCACCTCCCGCTCGGCGAGATCGTTGGCGCGCAGCGTATTCCCCGTATCCACCAGATCGACGATCCAGTGCGAGAGCCCCAGGAGTGGGGCCACTTCCACCGATCCCGCGACGGTCACGACTTCGACCGGTCGGCCGGCCGCGGCGAAGTGCTGCCAGGCCAGTCGAGGATACTTGGTGGCGACTCGGGGTGTGATCCCGCCGGGAAGATCCGGATACGGCGAGCCGGTCGGCGACGCGACCACCAGGCGGCAATGGCCAAACCCGAGATCGAGCGGCTCCAGCACGTCAGCGTTGGTCTCCCGCAGGACATCGGTGCCGGTGACGCCGAGGTCGGCCGCGCCCGACTCGACGTAGACCGGAACGTCCATCGGCTTGACCGCCAGAAATTCGATCCCCGGCTCGGAGGCGGGCACCAGCAGGCGCCGCCCGGGATCGCCGGTCAGCGCGATTCCCGCGCGCTTGAATCGTTCCAGGGTCGGATCGTAGAGCCGTCCCTTGGGTAGCGCGATCCGGAGCTGAGCGGTCACAGAGCCGCCTCGCAGATGGTATCGAGATCGAGGGCGACGCCCACCGCCGGACGAGCCCGGCCGAACCTGGCCATCAGCCCGTCGTAGCGACCCCCGGCACCCACCGCCCGTCCCGCTCCCGCGGTGAATACCTCGAAGTGGATCCCGGTGTAGTAGTCGAGGCCGCGGACCTCGCCCAGGTCATAGACCAGGTGGGCCTGCTCCTCGGGGCGCAGCGCGTCGTTCAAGGCGCGCAGATGCGCGAGCCCCGGACGCGAGGCTTCCGGAGCGCTTCGCTCGGCCTCGTCGAGCGCGGCGCGGCGGCCCATCACGAAAGGAAGGGTGAGGAGCGTCTGCGCCAGCGGCGATGCCGCAGCCAACGCGCGATTGAGGCTGGCCCGGTCCTTCCGATCGATCCAGCGGTGGACGTCGGCGCGGAGATCTTCGTCCAGCGCGGCGAGGCCCGGGGCCAGGACTCCCACGTGGCCCAGGTTGATCTGGAATTCGCGGAGCCCCGCGGCGCGCGCCAGCGCCAGCGTGAGCCGGACGATCTCGACGTCCGCCTCGAGGCCAGGTTCCCCCAGCAGTTCAGCGCCGACCTGCAGGGTTTCGCGCGGGCGGCTCCCCCGTTCGGGGTCCTGGCGGAAGACGCTCCCCGAATAGCAGAGGCGCAGCGGTCGGCTGGCCGCTGCGAAGGTAGTGGCCGCTACCCGGGCGAGGCTCGCGGTGTAATCGAACCGTAACGCCAGTACTCGACCATCCAGGTCCATGAACCGCACCAGGCGTTCGGCCACCTCGGGGCCCCCGGCCCGCAGGAAGACCTCCTCGTACTCGAACCCCGGTGGCATCACTTCCTCGTAGCCGGCGCCGGCCAGGACCTCCATGGTCGCGTGCTGGAGACCCCGGCGGTGGCGTACCGCAGGGCCGGTGAGATCGAGCGCACCGGGGGGAAGCGAGAGGGGGCGACGCGAGGGCATGGGCGAGCAAACTAACGGCGCCGGCGGTGAGCGGTAAGCGGCGCGCCACTGATGGGGAAGCTTTGAATGCGGAAAGCGCCGGGACGCTCCGGCTCAGGTCTTTCCGGCCGCGCCCTGGAGGAAGCGCACCGATTTCACCCGCTTGCCTTCCATCTGCACGACTTCGAAGGTGTCTCCCCCGACGGCGATCCGGTCGCCGGTTCGGGGCAAGCGTCCCAGCTGGCCGAAGATGTAGCCACCCAGCGTGGTGTATTCCCGGTCATCGAGCGACAAGTCGAAGTCGGTGTTGAGATCCGAGATCGGCATGCTGCCGTCCAGGAGTGGCGCCCCTTCCACAGCGGGCGCCGCCGGCGCGGCCTGGTCGTACTCGTCGAGGATCTCGCCCACGATCTCTTCCAGCAGGTCTTCCATGGTGACCAGCCCCGCGGTGCCGCCATATTCGTCCAGCACCACGGCCATGTGCACCTTGAGTCGTTTCATGTCGGCCAGGACGTCTTCCACTTCCCGGGTACCGGGGACGAAGAGCGGGGGCCGCATCAAGGTGGCCACCGTGGTGCCGGGCTTCGAGCGTAACGCGGCCAGAATGTCCTTGGCGTGCACCACGCCTACGATGTCGTCCAGGGTCTCGCGGAAGACCGGGTAGCGGGAGCGGCGCGCCCGCACCACCTCGTCCGCCGCCTGCTCGACCGTGAGATCGGCGGCCAGCGCCTCGACCTGGGTGCGAGGCGTCATCACTTCGATGGCATTCTTCTCGCTGAACTCGAAGACGCCGGCCAGCAGTCGGGCGTCGGCCTGCTCCAGGCTGCCGCCCTCCTCGCTCTGCTCCACCAGCAACCGGATCTCCTCCGGCGAATGGAGGCGGTCATGATGCTCCGGGGACTGGACGTGCATCCAGGTGAGCAGCCGTCTGGACACCCCCAGCAGGAGCGCGGTGGGTCCGGCCATGAGCCAGCGGAAGCCCATGAGGGGGCCGATCGTCCAGCCGGCGACGGTTTCCGGATACGCCAGGGCGATGGCCTTGGGTACCAGCTCGCCGAGGATAATATGAAGGAAAGTGATCACGCTGAACGCGACCACGCCGGCAACCGTGTGGGTCGCGATCAGCTGCAGGGAAGAGGGGAGAAAGGCAAAGGCCCCGCCGACCAGGTCGGCCAGGGCGGGCTCGCCGATCCAGCCCAGGCCCAGGGAGGTCATGGTGATCCCCAGCTGGACGGCGGAGATGTAGCGGGTCAGCGATTGTACTGCCCGACGGGCCAAGATAGCTTTGCGGTCGCCCTCCTGGATCATCCCGTCCAGGCGCGTCTTGCGGGCGGCAACCAGGGCGAATTCCGCGGCGACGAAGAAGGCGTTGGCCAGGACCAGGCCCGCCACCGACAGGAGGCCCACCGATGTTGGCATACCCGCTAAGACTAGCCGCCCCGGCGGGGTCCCGCGAGGGCGGGCCGAATCGATGATCCGTCAGATCACCGTGCCGCCGATGGAGCGGCTCAATCCCTTTCTTCCGCGACTGGTCGAGACCGACGCGGAGACCCGCACCGTGGTGGCCGCCCTGCTGGCCGATGTACGTAGTCGGGGCGACCCGGCGGTCAGGGACGCCACCCGCCGTTTCGACGGCATCGAGTTGGCGCCCGAAGAATGGGAAGTGCCCAAGTCGGTGTGGCATGAAGCGTTGGATCGCATCAACCTGACCCTCCGCAATGCCCTCGAGGCCGCCATCACCCGGGTCACGGACTATCACGTCCGCCAGCGCGACCCGGGCTTTCGGCTGCTCCAGGAAGACGGCAGCATCCTGGGCATGCGGGTCACGCCGCTGGAGCGCGTGGGCCTGTACGTGCCGGGCGGCAAGGCCTGCTATCCGTCCACCGTGATCATGAACGTGGTCCCCGCGGTCGTGGCCGGAGTCTCCGAGATCATCGCCGTCACTCCACCCACCGGCGCCATGGATGCGGTCCTGGCCGCGTGCGCTCTGGGCGGAGTGACTCGACTGTTCCGGATCGGGGGCGCGCAGGCGATCGGTGCCCTCGCGTATGGCACCGCCACGTTTCCACGCGTGGACAAGATCGTGGGACCGGGGAACCGCTGGGTCGCGGAGGCCAAGCGACAGGTGGCGGGAGACGTGGGGATCGACATGATCGCGGGTCCCACCGAGCTGGTCATCCTGGCCGACTCCACCGCCGATCCCCAGAACATCGCCGCCGATCTGGTGGCCCAGGCGGAGCACGACGAAGACGCGGTGGCCTGGTGCATCACCACCGATACCCGGATCGCCGACGCGTTGCCTGCCGCACTGGAAAACGCCTTGGCCAGGGCTCCTCGTGCGGCGGTGGCTCGCGCGGCGCTGGAGCGTTCAGGCCTCCTGATCTGGGTGCCCAGTCTTCAGGATGGAGTGGCCGTGATTAACCGCCGGGCGCCCGAGCACCTGGAGCTGCTGGTCCGGGACCCCGAGGCGATTTCCGAGGAAATCCGGCACGCCGGCGCCATCTTTCTGGGAGACAGCTCCCCCGAGCCGGTCGGCGACTATCTGGCCGGGCCGAGCCATGTTCTCCCCACCCGGGGGACCGCGCGCTACGCCAGCCCGCTCGGCGTCTACGACTTCGTGAAGCGGACAAGCATCATTGGATATAACCGCTCGCGCCTGTTGAATGATGCCGACCACGTGATCGTCCTGGCTGAGGCGGAAGGGCTGACGGGACACGCAGAGGCGATTCGAGTGCGGATGAAGGAAAAGTGAGGAGGATGAGGGACTGATGACCGCCAGTGCGAACCCGGGTCGCGTCACCGAGGCTGCCGAGCTGGATCCGTGCCGCGCGGTTACGGCGCACGGCGCGCCGGTGACTCCGGAGGCGCCCTCGAGGCGGCCGGCGCTGAAGCGGCTTCGCCTGGTGCTGCTGCTGACTGCCGGGTTCATGGTCATCGAGGTGGTAGGCGGCTGGGTCAGCGGCTCGCTGGCCCTGCTGGCCGACGCCGGCCATATGCTGACCGACGTGGCCGCGCTGGGTCTCACCCTGCTCACCGCCTGGATCGCTCAGCGGCCACCCGATCCCTCGAAGACCTACGGGTACCTGCGCTGGGAGATCCTGGCCGCTTTGGTGAACGGGGCCAGTCTGTTCGGCATCGCGGGGTGGGTGGTCTTCGAGGCGGTCGAGCGATTGGGCCAGCCGCCGCAGATCAAGACCGGACTCTTCCTGGCCGTTGCCACGGCCGGGTTGCTGGTGAACCTGGCCAGCCTCTTCCTGCTCAAGGACCATCACCAGGGGAGCCTCAACACCCGCGCCGCCTACCTCCACATCCTGGGCGATGTCCTGGGCTCGGCCGGGGCGATCGTGGCCGCGCTGGTGATCCTGTTCACCGGCTGGACGCTCGCCGACCCGATCATTTCGATCGGCATCGCCCTCCTGATCCTGATCGGCGCCTGGCGACTGCTGAGGGAGAGCACCGATATCCTGCTCGAGGCCGCCCCGGCCCACGTGTCGATGGCCGAAGTCCAGCGACGGATGACGGAAGTGCCGGGCGTCGCCGCGGTCCACGACCTTCACGTCTGGACGGTCACCAGCGGAATCGTGGCGATGAGCGGGCATGCCGTGGTTCCCAACCTCGAAGCCCACCCGGGCGTGTTACAGGAGATCCGGGGCGCGCTGGCGCGACTGGGGATCGGGCATGTGACGATCCAGCTGGAGACGGGCGGGAGATGTGAGGAGGACATGACGGACAAGATGGACAGGGCGGACAAGACGGACAGGCATGAGCACGCGCATTTCGGTATAGAGCACAGGCATTAGAGGACGGACAAGACGGACAGGACGGACAAGAGGGGAGCGAGGTCGATCGTCCAGCAATAGCGCCACTCCGTACCAAGCCGCGTCAAATTGGTTCTGGTTTCTGCGGTGACTCCCCGATCTTCCCCACATGATGCCATATGAGAAGCTTGTCGCCTGGAAGGCGTGCCATGAGCTCGCCCTGGAGGTCTACCAGGCCACTACCGCCTGGCCTCGGAGCGAGCTCTATGGGCTGATCTC
>Ga0210138_1000123_pt1 | contig 18405 bp, 21 predicted proteins | sample Browns_ThreeSqC__FD_184850 | JGI IMG/M metagenome (GOLD analysis project Ga0210138, IMG submission 184850) | Wetland microbial communities from the San Francisco Bay, California, USA, that impact long-term carbon sequestration -... | ecosystem: Environmental > Aquatic > Marine > Wetlands ... | reverse complement strand
CCCAGGTCGGCCAGCGCATGGGCGGTGGCATAGGCGACCTCGATCTCGGCCTGACTGGCGCTGATCCGGTTGATGATGTGGCGGTCCGCGTTGGACAGGGTGTGGAGATCGCGGAACTGGCGTTGATACGCGTAGGAGGAGTCGCCGCTGGCGATGAACTCCTGCTGCAGTACTTCAGAGGGAGTGAGCAGGTATTGCTCGGCGGCCCGGATCTCGCCCAGTACCGAGGCCACCAGCCCGCCTCCCAACTCCGCGCCGGCCTCGAGATCCTTGAGCTCGGCCTCGACGTCGGTGCTCATCGAGCGGATCGAGCTCACGCCGAGAACGGTCATGATGAGCACCAGGACCAGCAGCGATGCCATGGTCGCGGCCACCCGCGCTCGAAGACTCGTGAGGAACTTCATTGTCCCTCCGCGGCGCTGACGGTCCCGTGACGGACCACTCCGATGACGACCCGCTGACGTGGCACGTCTCCATTGGCGTCGAATGCGATGGAGCCGGTGACCCCCTCGAAGGCCGGTCCGGACGTCCCGATGGCCGCGACGCCGTCCCGGATGCGCCGGCGGTTGGCCCCGGTCCGCGCGATCACCGAGCGCAGCAAGTAGATCACGTCGTAGGTCGCGGCGGCGGGCTGATTGGGGAGTCCAGCCGTCGGGTACCGTTGATGATAGGCATCCACGAATTTCCGGTTGGCCGGTGTGTCGAGGCTGGGCAGATACGCAGCCGACACGAACGTCCCTTCGGCCAGTGCCCCGGCCTCCTCGATGCCCTCCAGGCCATCGCCTCCGAGGAACGGCACCGTGACACCCTGGCTGCGCGCCACCCGGAGCGCCACTTCACCCTCGTCCCGGTTCCCGGCTACCAGGATGAACTGGGCGTTGCGGCGGCGCGCGACTCGCTCGATATAGGGCTCCAGGGCGGGGCTCGAGCCCAGATAGGGATCCGTTTCGGTGATCTCCCCATGCAGATTCACGAACTCGTCCACGAAGGTCTGTCGGATTCCACGGCCGTACTCGTCATTGAGGTAGAGGACGGCGCCGTGCTGGAGGCCCAGCCGTTCCCGGGCCCAGCGGGCCAGGGCGGCCCCATGGGCCAGATCGCTGGGACAGATTCGGAAGGTGTAGTCTCCCGCGTGAGTCACCTCAGGGGAAGAGGAGGAGGGGGAGATCTGCGTGACCGGATCCCGGCCTCCGTTGTACACGCCGGCTGCGGCGAGCGTGGTTCCCGAGTAAACGTGGCCGACGACGGCGACGACGCCGGCATCGTAGAGCGAGTTGGCCACGGCGACGGCGGAGTCGGGGTCGCCATGATCGTCCCGCTCGATCAGCTCGAGGCGCTGTCCCGCGATGCCTCCCATCGCGTTGATTTCGGCGGCCGCGAGTTCGGCAGCCTGTTTCATCGGGGTTCCCACCGGGTCCGAGAGCGGGCCGGCCAGCCCGATCCGCACCACGCGACCGGCTCCGCCGCAGCTCGACGCTGCCAGCAGGGCCCCGATTACGAGGGCTTGTCCGAGGTGACGTCGCCGTTCAGGGGTCACATGGTCCTCTCAGTCGAAAACGCCGACGCGAGGCAGATCGCCCGAGCAATGACCGGAGTAACGTGGCAGACGGAGGGCGAATCGGAGCACTCGGGTCCGAACGCTAGTAACGCGCTCCGAGCGGGGCAATCCCCCCGAGAGGCCCCTCCACCATGACAACCTGGAGCGAACGTCCGGCCGCAGCGACCTTCGACCTGCACGGACAGACCGTGCTCGAGGGCGTCGCCAACGCCGAGCAGTTTCTCCGCGTCCAGCGGCGGGCGCGCCCCGGTGGCGTGGTTCGACTGATCACCGGTCGGGGCCGCGGTGGCGGTGGGGCGCCGCTCCGGACCCGCGTGCGCACCCGGCTGGGCGAGCTGCGGCGCGAGGGCGTCATCGTGCGCGACTATGTGCTGGAAGCCTCCGAGGGCAGCTTCCTGGTCCGCCTATCGGGCTGACCCGGACGAATCGCCTGGGGGGGCGCGCTGCGCTCCCGGCGGCTGGATTCTCCCGGGGCGCGGGTGCTTGCCCCAGGCATCCAGGATCTTCCCGTCCACCAGGCTGACCGACGCCACCGTGGAGTCGGGGTCCTCGCGCCAGGTGAGCCTGAGCATGCGGCGCGACTGGATCCATTGGAGCATGCGCTGCACGCCCTGGACCCGCATCTCGCTGGGACCGTACGATCCTTCCAGCTCGCTTCTCCAGTCGGCCAGTTGCTGCGCGGTCACCGCGCCCGACAACGTGAGCACGCCGACTCGCCCATCCATGGCGGAGAGCCACAGGTTCACCGGCCGTCCCCCGGCGTCAGCCAGTGAGGCCCGGCACTCGGAGACGCTTCGGTCGACGGTGGAACGTTGACAGCGGAGCGGGTCGCCCGCTGCGCGTTGCAGCTGGCTGTCCACCTGCGCCACCGTGACACCGGGACGGAATCCGAGGAACTCGAGGGGTGGAGCCGGGGAGGGGTGCTGGGCGCGGGAAGGGCCCGCGCCGACGAGCAAGTGCACAATCAGGACTGGGGCCCACCAGGATCGGGGCCCGACCCTGATTGAGCGCACCTGCGGCCATCCGCCGCTGGCTACGGCGGAGAGAGGCGTTCGCGACGGTATGTCGAGGCTGGGTATGACGACTATGAAGCCTTGCGGACGTTGGAGGCCTGGAGGCCCTTCGGGCCTTCGACGATGTCGAACTCGACCTTGTCACCCTCGGCGAGGGAGCGGAACCCCTCAGCGACAATGGCCGTGTGGTGCACGAAAACGTCCTTGCCACCCTCCTGCGCGATGAAGCCAAAGCCCTTCGCATCGTTGAACCACTTCACAGTACCCTTAGCCATCGGTAGACCTCTGCGGCAGGGGAGCCTCCCGGCTCCGGAACGACCCCGACCCGGCTGGCGGGGCAAACAAAACGCCGTCCCGGATCGAGTCCGGGGCGGCGGCGAATCTACTTTCGTTTCCCAATCGGGACTACGACTTCCATGGCCCTAAGGTCTGGTCCGGGCGGGATTTTGTCAATATCTCGGCCCCGGCTAGCGCAGAACCAGGCCCGCCGTCCGAAGCTCGTGATCCAGGAGCCACCGCTTTCGCGGTAACCCGCCACCGTACCCGACCAGCTCACCGTGCTTGCCTACCACCCGGTGGCAGGGGATGAGGATCGCCAGCTGGTTCGAGCCGACTAACTGGCCTGCCAATCGGGGATTGAGCCCCGAGGCCTGGGCGATGTCCTCGTAGGATCGGGTCTGCCCCAGGGGGATGTCGCACACGGCCTTCCAGACCGCGATCTCCTGGGGGGTGAGTTCGAAGAACTCTTCGAGGTAGGCGGGGTAGGAGAAGGGTCGGGCACGCCGGGCGAAGTAGGCTTCCAGCCATCCGGTGGTCCCGGGGCAGGGGCTCAAGTCGAGCTTGACCTCGGGCTGACGTACCCGGAGCCGTTCCATCCACTTCAGGCCCCTGACCTGAAGTGCGAACTCCACCACCAGCGGGAGCCCGGCCGATTCGACGACGACCAGGGGTCCCAGGGGAGAGGGCCAGGATGTCCATTCAATCTTCATTCGGACTCACGGTAGCCGAACGTCCACAGAGAATTTAGCTTTCATACATGTCGACGCCATCCGCGCTCACCATTCGAACCTTCACGGATCGGGCCGAAGCCCTCTCCCACTTCATGCTGCGGGCGGGAGAGGCGCCACGGCTGATCGCGTTCGATGACACCGTCGGGTGCCCGATCGAGACCGCGATCGCCGCGCTGGAATGGACCAAGGCGGTAGGGATCCTCAACGACGACGATATGCTCCAGGCCGCTCGCCTCACCGGGGAGACCGCCGCGGCGCTGGTGGAGCGCAAGGCGGAGAACGGCCGCTGCTACGTCTACCTCGGACCCCGTCTCGACGCCCCTCCCATGGATCTCTTCGAGGGAGCGGTGCTCTTCGACGAGCCGGGGGTCAAGGCGGTGGAGTTCAGCCAGAGGGCCCATGGTCTCGCGCATTTTCTGCGCGCCACCTCCGGCGCCGGCGCCCTGATTTCGATCGGCGGCCGGCGCGCCCCTGAAGTCCGCCACCTGCGCCGCTGGCTCGGCGCCATCCTGGGCGAACTCGATCAAGCGAGAGCAATGGTGGCGGGTTGGTTCGCGGCGAGCGCCGCGGGGGGCGTCTTCGTTTCCACCGATTCAGAACTCACCTTGCGCTACATCGAGGTCGGCCTCGAGTCCTAGCCCTTCGGGTTGTGGACCTGTGGATCCACAATCTCAACATCGTGTGGAGAAGCCCGCTACTCTTCACCACCGCTCCGAGTTACCCCTCCACATCCGCTCCACCTGATAACCTCGTAAACCGAAGAAAGACAGGCGCTTGCGGGATTCTGCCGGGTCCTTATCTTAGGCCCATCGCTCGCCGGAAGTCTGTCGAGACCCCGGGTCGAGGCAGTCACTCGGTGGGCGAATCCAGGCGGGATGTCGGGGGAGGCTGCCGATGCAACAAGGGCTCAGGCAGCCGCTGATCCTGGTGATCACTCCGGCTTGGAACGTTGGAGCCAGTCGCGTGCTCCAGCCGCCCCGATTTGGCGCCTCGGGGTGCCGTGCGAAGGGTCGGTCCGCGACCCGATCCGACTCGCAGCGCTCACTAGACGAACCGGGTGGGACTGGCCGTCCGGCCTGGGGATGGAAACCGAAGCCCAATCGCGTCTAACCGACGGTCCCTCAACCGGCGGCGGCGAGTTGGAGAAGAACGGCGGCGCAAGCCACGACTTCGGTAGTCGACGTGCGGAACGGCCGCTTGACCCCGGTCAGGCGGCCGTTCCTCATTCCTGGACGCCTCCCTTTCCGCCGTTTGATTCGTTCCGCCCCCAGTCGCTCACACCCCGATAGGCTCGCCGCTGGTCCAACTGCCAGATTCCCCGGTGGCTGAGTAGCGCCTCGCCGAAGAAATGCTGCGGATCTCCCAGCGCCTGAGCCATGCTGGCAGTCTTGGCGCTGGCGTTGTCCGCCTGGTGGAGGATCTCGGCCTCAAGGGTGATAGGCTCGACCGGTGCGCCGAACTCCCGAGAGCCGTGGTGGGAGAGAATCAGGTGATGCAGGATGCCGAGCTCGAAGGGCGTACAGGGAGGACGGGGCGCGGCGGCCACTCGACGCTCCAGCATCAGGCTCCCCAACACGACGTGCCCGATCAGCGCCCCGGCGTCGGTGGAGCCGAAGGGCCCGTCCCAGGTGTAGGCTTCGACCTTCCCGACGTCATGAAGAAGGACGCCCGCCAGCAGGAGCTCCGGATCGGCCCCGGCTACCCGGCCGATGGTGCGAGCAATCACGGCCACTTCGGCGGTGTGTTTGAGCAACCCGCCCAGCGCGGCGTGATGGCCCGTGAGACTGGCGGGGCACTGCTCGTAGTGGGTCCGGAAGTCGAGGTCGTCGTAGAACAGCGCCAGAGTGTCCCGGAGCCGGGGGGCGCGCAGCTCTTGCCGCCAGCGGTCCAGGGCTTCCCAATAGGGCGTGACAGGGCCGACCGAGGGAAGCAGGGCGCGCCAGTCGATTCCATCCCGGGGCAGTACTCGTATGGAGGTAACCGAGAGCTGGCGGCGGTCGCGGTAGGCGGTCAGCTCCCCGATGACCTGGACTACGTCGCCCCTGGCGATCCCCGCGATCCGGGGCTGATCGGACGACCAGAACGGGGCCGACGCGAGCCGGCCCCACTGATTGCCGAGGGTCAGGATGGTGTGGGGTGTATCTCCACCACGGTGCTCGACGTCGAGCACCAGGAGCGGCTCCTGGAGTCGCTCGCCTATCTGGAGGGCGGAAAGGTCGGTGGGTGGTGGCATGGATACCGGTCGGTCACTGCGGCAAACTTAGGAGCAAGGAGTCGGGTTGACCATTACCTTCGTCCCCATGAGCGCTTCGCATTTCCTGTTGATGGATGATGACCCGAAGCGCGCTCAGCGCGTCACCGGCGTGCTCCGGGAGACCGGGCAGCAGGTGGTTCAGGTGTCGGATGGCAGGGAGGCGGTCCGCGCCCTGGAAGTCCCCGGCCTGGAGGTGCTGATCCTGGGTCTGGGCGTCCCTGGCCTCGATCTGGGCGCGCTCCGGAAGGCCATGGCGCCTGGAGATCCGGTGCCCCCCGAGTCGCTGGAGGACGCCGAGCGCCGCCACATCGCGAGGGCCCTCGAGTACACCGGCGGCAACAAGCGTCGGACCGCTCAGCTGTTGGGCATCGCCCGATCGACGCTCCTGGCCAAAGTCCGCAAGTATGGCCTGGGTGGCGATGGCCGCGCCCGCGGTCGCCGCGGAACCTGAATAGGGAGACTGGGAAAGACAATGCGGTATCTGCTCTGGGCCATCCTGCTGTTGGCAGGGGTGAGTGGTCTCGAGGCTCAGCGACCGATCCCCCGGGCCGTGGTGGATTCCGGTACCCTCAGCTTCGATGGTCACGCCTCGGTGGGCGATTTCGTCGGAACCACGCAGGTGGTGACCGGTGAGATTGCCGGCGGTGCGGGGCTGGCCGATGTCCGGGGCTGGGCCGAGACACCGGTCAAGACCCTCAAGACCGCCAACGACCACCGGGACCGGGACATGAACAAGTCGATGGAGTCGGATCAGTATCCGACGATCCGCTTCGATCTCGAGGGCGTGACGGTGGGAACGGAGAGCGCCGACAGCGCCACCATCACCATGCACGGCACCTTCAAGATCCACGGCGTCTCCCGCCAGGTGGACCTCCCCGCTTCGGTGGCGTTCCTTCCCCAGGGGATCCACATCCACTCCGATTTCCCGCTCAACCTGAAGGATTACAAGATCGGGGGGCTCACCAAGTTTCTCGGTGTGCTCAAGATGTATCCCGACATCAAGGTTCACATCGACCTGCACTTCCGTCCGGATTCCGCCGGCGCTAACTGAAGCCGCGCGCTCCGGCTGGCGCTTCTTCACTGGACCCTGAGCCGGCCCCATCGCGAAACCACGACTCGCCTGCTCCATCCGCCTTTCGATAGCACGAACGTCGCGTTGGATGCGCCGAAGGTGACGCCGGTTGGGAGAAACCGGAGTGGCCGAGTGGGACCGCTCAGGGAAACCCCTAGGGCGGCCGGTCCCGGTGAGCGCCATCGTGTCGCGGTGTCGGAACCGATCACCATCTTGAGGACCACGGAATCGCCGCTCACGTACAACAGGCCGATTCGACTCTCCACCACGGCGTTCATTCGGGCCCGCCGGTGGGCGACCACCAGTTCCCTGGTGGCGCGCTCGACCGTCGCCCGATCGAGGGTGTCAACCGCACGAGGGTAGGCGAGGCCGGCAAGAATCCCCGCCAGGGTCAGGATCAGGAGCAATTCGAGCAAGCTGAAGCCGCGCGGCATGAGGCAAGAATGCGATGCTGTGACCCAGGTTACCGTATCGCATTCGCGCGGAGCGGAGCCGAAGGACGCCGGTGGGGGCACAGGCCTTGCCGACCAGTGACCCTCAGGCCATACTAGCGACAGTCCACCCGGGTACGGCCTCGAATCGAACCCAGAGGATCCCTTGTACAGTCCCCGCCAACTCATCGAATCGACGGCAGGCCCCGAGGATTGGCTGGGCCATGCCGCATTTCTTGATCGCGCCCGTGAAGAACTGCAACAGGGCCGGGAAACCTCGAGTCGGGTCTGCCTGGCCGGTTACCTGGTGCAACGGTTGATCGACCGGCTGGAACGGCTTCCCGGCACGGAGGAGGACCAGGAGTCGTTTCAATGGCAACTCCAGGGAGTGCGGCGCTATCTCGACGAGCTTCCTGACGATCTGCCGGACTCTGAGCACCTCCGCGGACTGCTGCGGGCACTCAATCACCCGCCATCCAATCGGCCGGCCACGCTCCGGATGAGCCTGAGCGCCTTCGCCTATTACCTGGAGCACGAAGGCCGGTATGAAGAGGCGCTCGACCTGGTGAGCCAGGCCGCGCGCACCTTTGGGGCCTCGATTCCGCTGGAGGAAAGCCCCCGACTGGCGCTCGAAATTGCCCGGCTCAACCGGCGGCTGGCTCGGTGGAGCCAAGCTAACGACGCCTATTCTGCCGCCGAGCAAGCGGCTCGGGTCCTGGGGGATGAGCGGTCAGTGCTGTTGTCGCGGCTGGGCCGAGCGAATGTGATGCGCGGTCAGGGCAATCTGCCGGCGGCGCGGGTAGCGGTGGATGGAGTGATCACCGACGCGACGGCGCAGGATCTTCCCGAGGTGCTGGGGCGGGCCTACGCCGACCTGGGGGCGATTCTCGCGGTGCAAGGGCACCAGCTCGACTCGCTGGTGGCACAGTATCGCGCCTTCGAATACGCCCCGGATTACGTGACCCGCTGCCGAGCGCTTGGTGACGTGGCCGTGTCTCTACGCGCGCTCGGCGTCAACGACGTGGCGCGTCAGGCTTTCGAGATCGTGCTGGAATCCCGGGCGAGCTTCAACGTGAAGGCCAACGCGGCCGTGGAGCTGATGGAGCTGGAGGCGGCTGAAGGGGACCGGATCGCGTTCGAACGCCGGCGCCAGGCGGCCCGGAGCTTCGAAGCCAAGATGCCACCTTCGATGGCTGTCGACTTCCGATACAAACAGGGCCTGGGCCTCGCCCATTTTGGGCAACAGACCCAGGCGCGCCGCGAGCTCCGCGAGGCCATGGCCCTCGCGGAGCGTCACCAGTTGAACGAATGGTACTTCAGGATCGAGTCCACGCTCGAGCGACTCGACGAGGCCCCGGCGGTCACAGGCCCAACCCCAATGGCACGGGTCGAGTTGTTGGAGACGCCGGCGCTGGCCGAAGTGGCGGCCGGCCTGCGGCGTTATGCCGAACAGGCCGCTACTTAGCGGCTACTTGGTCTCGCTCCCCTGCTGCTCGAAGTTGGGAGTGGGATTCGGCCCGCTCGGATCGGTGCAGGCAGCGGCGACCAGGGGGAGTGTCACGAGTAGAAGCGCGATAATCTGCCGGCGGCGGGACATGGACCAGTCTCCTGATGAGTGTGGACCCGCATTGGCGGGAGTCCAACATTGCTGGCCGGTCCAGCCGGGTCGTTAGGCCCATTTTTAGACATTTTAGGCCCCAATTGAGACAGGTTCAGGTTTTGGCTGCTCTGCCAGCCCCCCAAATCCACCGTCTCCGGCTGCTCGAGCCGGACCGCTACGTGTTTTTGGAGGTGTCGGATTGGGCCGACTTGTTTCAGGTGATCCGGAGCCGGCCGGTGGCCCTGGCGGTAGTCGACCCGATGCTCACCGGGCAGCCCCGGGCCCGGGAGATTGAGAGCCTGCGCATTCAATTCCCCTCGCTACCGGTGGTGCTGTATACCACGCTGGTGCCGGCCATGGCGGGGATTCTCCTCACACTGGGACGCACCGGGATCCGGCGGGCCATCTTTGCCCGGATCGATGACGACCCACTCACCCTCCGAGCGATGCTCCGGGACGAGCTCAGCTATTCGACGCTCTGGCAGGTGATCAACGGCCTGGCCGATGCGCTCCACGGTCTCTCCGATCGGGTGCGGGCGGTCCTGGAGAGCGCGCTGAGCCAGCCCACCGCGGACCTGACCGTGGACCAGCTGGCCCATCAGGCGGGGGTCAACCGCCGCACCTTCGATCGGTGGTGCGCGCGATCGCAGCTCCCCTCGCCTCGGGTGGTGCTGATGCTGGCCCGCCTGCTCTACGCCCACCGGCTGCTGCTCGATCCGGGATATACGATCGAGGACGTGGCGATGAAGCTGGGGTACGGAAAGGCCCGGACCCTCCAGCAGCATTTCAAGGAGGTCTTCGGCATGCCGGCCGGAGAGCTCCGGATCTCGCTCACTCCGGAAGACGCGATGCGGGAAGTGGTGACTCGTTACTTCCCGCCACTCCAGCAGGCGGCGTCATGACTCCCCGCGTCCTGGTGGTCGACGACGAGCCGCAGATCCGGAGCGCTCTGGAGCGGGCGCTTCAGCGGAGCGGCTATGAGGCGATTACCGTGGCGAGCGGAGAATCGGCCTACGCGGTGCTGGCCGATCTGTCGGTGGACGCGATCCTGGTGGACCTGATCCTGCCGCAGCTGTCCGGCTCCGCTCTGGCGCTGGCGTTGATCCGGCGCTGGCCCAACCTCCGGGGCAGGTTGGTTTTCATGTCGGGCGACCCGGGGTTGGCCGTGGCCGAATGGCCGGAGGAATTGCAGGGGTGCCCGGTGCTGGTGAAGCCATTCCAGCTCGACGAACTGATGGACACCGTGGCATCGGTGATGGAACAACACCGGCACCCGCCCCTCGAAGCCTCAGGCGGCGGTCAGTGACCACGGCCGCGCCGCCGGCTTCCGCCGCCGATCCACTCGGGACTCTCCGGGAATATTCAGCGCTGGCCCCCTGGCGGCTCCGGGATCTGGTGGCCCTGGCCTCGGCGATCCTCGATGCCTCCGGGATCTTCCCCGTCAACGCCGCCGCCCGCGCGCGTCCCACCGAGCGGACCATCCGGTTCTACGTGACCCGGGGATTGGTGAGCCCGCCGGAGGGACGCGGGACCGCCGCGATCTACAGTTACCGCCACCTGCTTCAGGTGCTCGCCATCAAACTCCGCCAGATGGAAGGCGCGACCCTCGAGACCATCGTCAAGGAGCTGGCGGGGCTGGCGGGAGACGTGGTGGAGCGGCGGGTGGCCGGCGCGCTCGGGGCCGCCCTGCCGGCGCCCTCGCGACTGACGCTGGCGCTGGGGCCCGGGGGCCCGAGTGGCAAGGTCGGGCGAGCCCTGCAAGGCCGCCTCCAGCGCGTGACGCGCGCCGGAGAGGGCGCCTCACGAGATCCGGCCGGCCAGATCTGCCGACGAGTACCGCTCGCCCCGGGCGTGGAGTTGCTGGTCGACGAGCGGCATCCTCTCTTTCATCGCGCGACCCACGATTCGGCCCTGGTCGCGCAGTTCCGCCACGCCTTGGCCGGTCTTCTCCCTGAAGGAGAGGAAGAGTCTCGGGGGAGCCCGTCCCACCCGTAACTCGGAAGGAATCCCATGCCCGGCATCATCTTCCTGGTCGTCCTCGCGGTCTTGGCCTTGTGGGTGGTGGGCGCCTACAATCGCCTGATCGGCCTCAAGAATCAGGTGGTGAACGGTTGGAAGCAGATCGATGTCCAGCTCAAGCGGCGCCATGACCTGATCCCCAATCTGGTCAACACCGTCAAAGGGGCGATGGATTTCGAGAAGAGCACGCTCGAAGCGGTGATCGCGGCTCGCAACAAGGCGGTGAGCGCCACCGGAGTGAAGGCGACGGCGCAAGCGGAAGGTGAGCTCACCCAGGCGTTGGGACGCTTTTTCGCCCTGACCGAGGCCTACCCTCAGTTGAAAGCCACCGGAAATGTGGCGCAGCTGCAGGAAGAGCTCACCAGCACCGAGAACAAGATCGGCTTTGCCCGCCAGTTCTATAACGATGTGGCCACCGATTACAACACCAAGCAGATGCAGTTCCCAACCAACCTGGTGGCCGGTCTGGCCAAGGCGAGCCCCGCGGAGCTCTGGGAGATCGAGGATGCCGGCGAACGGGCGGTGCCGAACGTCGACCTGTCGATGAACAAGCCGCCGGCGTGAGCGATTCGAATCTCTTCGCACAACAAGAGTCCAATCGCCGCCGTTCCGCCTGGCTGCTCGCCGGATTCATCCTGCTCTTTGCCTGGGTAGGCTTCGGCGGCGACTGGGCGTTCTACCTGCAAACCCAGGGGGCCCCACCCGAAGCCTATCACCACATCATTCCCTGGATCGGCCTTCTCACCAGCTCGTTCGCGGCCGGCCTCTGCTGGTATTCGTGGCGCTACGGCGCCGGGCGCGTGCTCTGGGCCACCGGGGCCTGGGAAATCATCGAGCCGGCCGACCCGGCCCAGCAACAACTGGTCAACGTGGTGGAAGAGATGGCGGTCGCGTCGGGGCTCCCGCGTCCCCGGATCTGGATCGTCCCCGATCCCGATCCCAACGCCTTTGCCACCGGGATCGACCCGCAGCACGCCAGCATCGCGGTGACGGAGGGGCTGTTGCGTTCGCTCAACCGGGACGAGTTGCAGGGGGTGGTGGCTCATGAAATGGCCCACGTCAGGAACCTCGACACCCGGTTGATGACCCTGCTGGCCGCGATGGTGGGCGCCATAGCCCTGATGTCGGATGGGATGGGCCGGATGCTCCGCGGTGGTGCCTATGTCAGGGGGAGCTCCTCGGGCGGCGGCGGCCGGGGCGGAGGCGATCGCAAGGGAAATCCGCTCGCCTTGATCGTCCTGGTTGCCTGGCTTCTCTCCCTGGTGGTGGCGCCGATTCTCTCCCAACTTCTGGCCATGGCAGTGAGCCGGAAGCGCGAATTCCTGGCGGATGCGACCGGGGCACAGTTCACCCGCAACCCGATGGCGCTGGCGAGCGCTCTCGAGAAGCTGGATGGCGCTACCGCGCCCACCACTACGATCACCCATGGCGCCGCCCATCTCTGCATCGTGGACGCGCTGGGGCGCCCCGCATCCGAACGGCCCGGGGTGGTCGGAGATGTCTTCGGATCGCATCCCCCCATTCGGGAGCGAGTCATCCGGCTCGAAGGGATGGCCTATCAGCAAGCGAAGCTGGAGGGCCATCCCGGAGTTCTGACGCCGCCCAGCCTACCGGCATGAACGAGCGGGTGTGGTGGGTCGTGGGGATGGTGCTGGCAGGACTGGTGCTGGCCGCGGCCCTCGTCGTCGCCTTCCGGGTGAGACTCCGGCGCTCCGCTCTCCGTGCGATCCACCAGTTCCGGATCCGCCTGGACCGCTACAAGCTGGTGAAGCGGGACGTGATCCGGGAGCAGCTCCTCCAGGACCCCCTGGTGCTCGAAGCGATGGCGCGGCACCAGCGCGAGCATCCGATCACCGACGGCGAGGTCCGCCGGCTGGTCAACGAGTACATCGATGAGATCGTCCCCTTCTTCAATGTGCTGTCCTACTACCGGATCGGCTACAACCTGAGCCGCATCCTCATCAACCTGCTCTACCGGGCTTCGATCGAGTACCAGGACGAGCGGGAGCTGGCCCGTGTCCCCCGTCAGGACATCGTGGTCTACGTCATGAATCACCGGAGCAACGCCGACGCCCTGGTCGTCGCCTACGTACTGGCCCGGGTGGTGAGTATCAGCTACGCCGTGGGCGAATGGGCCCGCGCCTGGCCGCTCGATTACGTGTTCAAGAGCTTTGGCAGTTACTTCATTCGCCGTCGCTATCGGGAGCCGCTCTACCACTTGGTTCTCGAGCGCTACGTGCAGCTGATCACGCGGAACGGCGTGACCCAGGGAATCTTTCCGGAAGGTGGTCTCTCGCGGGACGGTGCCCTGCGGCCGCCCAAGATCGGCCTCATCGACTATATCCTCCGCACCATGAACGACCCCACGTTTACTCACGACATCTGGCTGGTCCCGGTGGGGATCAACTACGACCGGGTCCTGGAGGATCGATCCCTGATCCGGGAGCGCCTGATCGGGGTCGAGCCGCTTTCCCGATGGCAGCAGTTGGCCGGCGTCGCTTCATATTTCGGCTACAACTTGGCCCGGTTTCTCACGGGGCGACTCCGGCGGTACGGCCGGGTGGCGGTGAGTCTGGGGTCGCCCATGTCTGCCCGGGCCTGGCTCGCCAGCCAACCAGAGGGCCTGCTCCAGATGGCCAAGGAAGAGCGCCTCCCGCAGGTGCAGCGACTGGCCGATCTGGCCATGGAGCGGATCGGCCGGGTGATCCCGGTGACTCCGGTGCCCCTCTGTTCGGCGGCGCTGCTTTCGTTCGGCGCCAGCGTAGTGTCCAGGGCCCGATTACTGGACCGGATCGACGAGCTGCGGGACCGGCTGACCGAGTTCAACGCTCGAGTGGTGCGACGGGACCTGGCGGTCAGTGAGGTCTGGGACCGCGCTTGGCGCATGTTCCGGATGCGCCGCATTGTGGTGGAGCAGGGGACGGAGTACGTGATCTTCCCGGCCCAGCGACCGCTCCTGGAGTACTACGCCAACTCCATCGCCCATCTGCTGCCCGAGGCGGTGGCGGTTACCTTCTCTCCCGCCGGAGAGCACGACCCAACTCTGCCGCGCCTGGCTCGTCGGGACGAAATTGACATCATGACCGCTGAGCGGGCGGCCCCCCTGCGTCAGAAGGAATCACGATGATCGAGTCTTTGCTTCATCGCGCCTTGATCGCTGCCCTGCTGGTGGCGCTTCCGATCCCCGCCACGGCACAGGGGAAGGCCCCGCGCCTGGGCACCATCAGTTTTCCGACCTCGGGCAAGGGCGCGGCGCAGTCACAATTCGTGCAGGGCGTGCTCTACCTGCACAGCTTCGAGTACGAGTCGGCGATCAAGGCCTTCAAGAAGGCCCAGGCCCTGGATTCGGGCTTCGCCATGGCCTACTGGGGCGAGGCGATGAGCTACACCCATCCGATCTGGGACGAACAGGATTCGGTGGCGGCGCGCGCCACATTGGCTCGGCTGGGACCGACTCCCGACGCGCGCCAGAAGCGGGCCCCGACCGCAAGGGAAAAGGATTATCTGGCGGCGGTCGAGGCTCTCTATGGCGCAGGCTCCAAGCCGGTACGCGACACCGCCTACGCCACGGTGATGTCGGAAGTCGCCCGCAAGTATCCCAAGGATTTCGAGGCCAAACTGTTCTACGCGCTGGCGCTCGAGGGACTGAGTCAGGGGGTTCGCAACGTACCGACGTACATGCGCGCGGCGGCGATCGCCGACAGCGTGTTCCGGGTCAATCCCAACCACCCCGGCGCCGCTCACTACCTGATTCACGCCTTTGACGACCCGGTCCACGCGCCGCTGGGGCTCCCAGCCGCGCGCGCCTATTCGGGGATCGCGCCGGATGCCGCCCACGCCCAGCACATGACGACCCACATCTTCGTGGCGCTCGGCATGTGGGATCAGGTGGTTTCCCAGAACTCGATTGCGGTCAAGCTCACTCGGGAAACCCCGGGACACTACACCTCCTGGCTCGACTATGGCCTGCTACAGCAGGGCCGGTACGCGGAGGCGACCAGGGAGCTCGAACTGGTGCGGGCCAACATGGGGGACGCCGGTTCGCGATCGATGCGCAACGCCCTGGCCTGGATGCGGGCGCACTACCTGGTCAATACCGAGGCCTGGAACAGCCCGGTGGCCGACTGGACCATCGACCTGGACACCGCGCCGAGCGTTCCTCTGGCATGCGACCGCTACATCCTGGCCCTGGTGGCGCTCAAGCGGGGTGATCGGGCCGCGGCGGAGAAGGCGCTTGCCGGCCTGGACAGCCTGAGGCTGGAGGCGCCGGGCGCGGGCGACGACGATAGCAGGAAGGTGGCCGCGATTCTCTCCTGGCAGCTTCGCGCGTCTCTCGAAGCGGCAGCCGGGCACGCCGATACCGCGGTGGCTCTGGCGCGGCAGGCGATCGCGCTCGAGGAGACGATCCCGGTCGATTTCGGCCCTCCCACCTGGATCAAGCCCTCCCATGAGCTGCTGGGCGAGCTTCTGTTGGGCACGCAGCGACCCGCCGAGGCCGAGATCGAGTTCGAGCGGGCGCTTGCGGGCGCCCCGCGGCGAGCCCGGTCATTGATCGGCCTGGCCCGCGCCGCCGCCCGGGCCGGCGATACCAAAGCCGCCGAATCGGCCATCAGGGATCTTCAGGAAATCTGGCATCAAGCCGATCCCGGCCTGCCCGAGCTGGAGGAACTTCGCCGCCTTCTGGCGGGCCCCTGATCCCTCCGGTAGCGAACCGGCCCGTTCCTCGCCATTCTTGACGGCCTGAAAAGCCGCAGTCCACGCCTTCGAAGCCGACCGCAGTCGGCATTTCTGGAGACCTCGATGCTGAAGGGACGATTCCTGGTATGGGCGATCGTGTCGATGGTGGGCACCGGCGCCCTGGCGGCACAGGCCCGCGCACCGGCGGCTCCTCCCGACACGCTGCGCGCGCTGGCCCTCCGGTACTACGCCTGGCGGGATCAGAGCTATCCGGTGAGCTCCAGCGACCAGGGGCTCCACAAATGGGACGATCGGCTGGCCGATTACTCCATGAGCGCGGTGCGGGCTCGACGGGGGCGCGTCGAGCAGCTGCTGGCGCGGGTCAAGGCGATAAGCCCAAAGGGCTGGAGTCGCGACGACCGGATCGATCTCATGTTGTTCCGCTCGCAATTGGAGGGAACGGCATTCTTCGGCCGAGTTCTCTTCCCGGAGGAATCGGATCCCCAGGTTTACGTGGGCGAGTGCAGTAACGCGATCTTCAGCCTGCTCAAGAAGGAGTATGCCCCGCATCGGACCCGGGCTTTGGCCGCCACGGCCAGGCTGCGCCGGATGCCGGCGGTGCTGGAGCAGGGTAAGGCCAATCTCACCAAACCGGTCAAGCTCTACGCTCAGCTCGCCATCGACGCCGCTCGCTCGGGAGACGATCTCTTCAACACGAGCCTGATGACTCTGGCCGATAGCCTGAGTCCCGAGGAGCAGGCGGCCCTGGTCAAGGCACGGGACGGCGCAGTGCGAGCCCTCCACGGATTCGCCGATTGGCTCGAAGCCAAGCTCCCGCGCATGGTGGCCTGGACTCCGATGGGCGAGAAGAACTACAACTACCTGATCAAACGCTGGTACCTGCTGCCGCTGGATGCGGAGCAGGTGGCGATGCTAGGTGAGGCGGAGTTGGCGCGGAACCGGGGGCTCGAAGCGATGCTGACCGACCCCAGTCTCGCCTCGCCGGACCCGGCGCGGAGTCCCAACATCCCCAGGGATCAGGACGAGTTCCTGGCGGCGTACCAGAGCCGCCTCAACGATATCGTGGGATTCCTGCAAGCCAACGAGCTGGTGACCATTCCCTCTTATATCGGTCCCTTCCTGATTCGCCAGCTACCCGAGGCGTTCAAGCCGACCAGTCCCGGCGGTTTCATGAATCCGCCCGGCCTCTACGACAACGACCCCAGCGGCTTCTTCTTCATCCCGACCTACAATCCCAAGAGCGGCAATTTCTATATCCGCGCCGCGATCGAGGACCCGCGACCGATCCTGGGGCACGAGGGGATCCCGGGCCACTTCCTCCAGATCTCTATCGCCAACCATGTCAGCGACGAGATCCGGCGCCAGCAGAACGACGGAGTCTTCATCGAAGGCTGGGCGCTCTACGGCGAGGAGATGCTGCTCCGGAGCGGCTTCTACCCCGAGAACTCGGCGGCCCACGGCCAGGTACTCCGACTCTCCCGCTATCGCGGGGCGCGGATCGGAGTGGACGTGAACCTCCACACCGGCCGCTGGACCTTCGACCAGGCAGTGAAGTACTTCATGGAAGCGGGAGGACTCGACAAGGAAGCGGCGGAAGGGGAGGCGGCGGGGGCGGCGTCCAGTCCCACCCAGAAGATCACCTACATGGTGGGCAAGTGGCAGATCATGCGGCTCCTGGGGAAGTATCGCGACCAGCAGGGCGCCAATTTCCGCCTCGGGGCATTTCACGACCAGCTGATCAGCTACGGCAGCCTGCCGCTCTCGATCGTCGAGTGGCTGATGCTGGGAGACAGCACGGCGGCCATGAAGGCGGCCGGACCGTAACGCTCAATGGGCGACCCGCAGCTGCGTCTGCGACGCTCCATAACCCGAGATTTCAGTCTCGGTTGGTGCGCCTTTAATCCCGCGGTGAGGTAACGCAATGCTATGTCTGGAGCGATCGGCATGAATGACTCCTTGATCGATCGCCTGAAAACCGCCCTGGCCGATCGCTATCTGGTGGAACGGGAGGTGGGGCGCGGCGGGATGGCGACCGTCTTCCTGGCTCAGGACCTCAAGCACGACCGCCGGGTGGCGCTCAAGGTGCTGCACCCGGAGTTGGCCGCGGCGCTGGGATCGGAGCGGTTTCTTCGCGAGATCAAGGTCGCGGCCCGGCTCAATCACCCCCACATCGTTCCGCTGCACGACTCGGGACGGGCCGGCGAGCTGCTCTACTACGTGATGCCCTTCGTCGAGGGCGAATCGTTGCGCGACCGGCTCCGCCGGGAGAAGCAGCTCTCGCTGGAAGACTCAACGCAGATCGCTCGACAGGTGGCGGGCGCCCTGGACTACGCCCACCGCCAGCAGGTGGTCCATCGGGACATCAAACCCGAGAACATCATGCTGCACGAGGGCGAGGCGCTGGTTACCGACTTCGGGATCGCGAAGGCGGTGAGTGCCGCGGGGCGCGAGAACCTGACCCAGACCGGTGCGGCGGTGGGAACGCCGGCGTACATGAGCCCCGAGCAGGCGGCCGGAGAGGTGGAACCCGACGGCCGGAGCGATATCTACAGTCTCGGCTGCGTGTTGTATGAGATGCTGGCGGGCTCCGCGCCCTTCACCGGCCCCACGGCGCAAGCGATCATCACCAAACGCTTCACCGAACCGGTCCCCTCGGCGCGGGCGGCGCGGGCGACCGTCCCGGAGGCGGTCGAACAGGCGATCACCCGATCGCTGGCCAAGGTCGCGGCTGATCGATACTCGACCGCGGC